>Ga0255338_1000519_pt1 | contig 116762 bp, 89 predicted proteins | sample MeOH1_35cm_T4_19_FD_203715 | JGI IMG/M metagenome (GOLD analysis project Ga0255338, IMG submission 203715) | Sandy soil microbial communities from University of British Columbia, Vancouver, Canada - MeOH1_35cm_T4_195 | ecosystem: Engineered > Artificial ecosystem > Sand microcosm > Unclassified... | reverse complement strand
TTCGGCCGACGTCTTCAACGCGCGCGCGGTGCGCATCGCCCAGGCCATCGCCTCGATGAAGGCCGGGGTGGTGCTGCTCTCGGAGGTGGAGACCCTGCCCTGCCTGGAGGCCCTCAAGGCCCGGCTGCCGGAGTTCTCCACGGCGGTGCTCGGGGAGATTGGCACGCCCGCCTCGGTGGATGTGGCGGTTCTGGCCCGGTACCCGCTCCGCGAGGTGCGCCTCCACCGGGCCCAGCGCATCCTGACGCGCCCCGATGGGACGACCACCCTGTTCGCCCGGGAGTTCCTCGAGGTGCGGCTCGATGTCCAGGGCGCCGAGGTCATCGTCTTCGCCGCCCACTACCGCTCCAAGGTGGATGATGATCCCGGGCGCCGGTACGCGGAGGCCGAGGCCTCACGCGACATCGTCACGGCCGTGGCCGCTGAGCGTCCGGGGGCACTCGTGGTGCTGGGGGGAGATCTCAATGACGTCCCGGGCTCGCCGCCCCTCGAAGCGCTGGAGCAGGGGGAGGCACTGCAGCGGGTCTCCAGCGAGCTCCCCTTGGAGGAGCTCGGGACGGTGTGGTTCCAGGGAGCGTCGCTCGCCCTCGATCACCTCTACCGGGCGCGCGATGCCTCCGGCCCGAGTGTCCCGGGCTCGTTCCGGGTGGTGCGCGATGCTCCCGGCAGCGGCCTGGCACGCTCGGATCATGCCGCGGTCCAGGCTGACTTCGAGCTGCCGCGCGGGTGAGCGCGCGGCCTCAGAACCGGCCGAACTTGAGCATCACCGAGCCGCTGAAGCCGCTGAGGTCCTCCTGCCGCAGGCCCGTCAGGTCGACGCTGCCGACGTGGCGGTAGCCCACCCCCACGGACATCCGGAGGAAGCGGGTGAGGTTCAGCTCCGCGGAGAGGACGGGCTCGACGGTGAAGACCACATCACTCTCCACCTCCCGATCCTGCCGCTCCGTGCGGCGGATCCGACTGTAGCTCACGGCCCCGCCTCCCAGCAGCGTGCCGATCGAGGCGTGCAAGAGCTTGTCGGGGAGCAGGATGTACTCGAGCCAGAGCCCGCCGTAGCCGAACTCGGTCCGGAGCTCCTCGCCGACGTCCGGCGCGCCCTCCGGCGGTGCGATCCGGGTCACCAAGGCGAAGCCGCCCGCACCGAAGACGAAGCTGTGGTTGGCGATCCAGCCGCCCCGGCCGCCGAAGAAGAGGGCATCGCGATCCTGGATGCGGCTGTACATCAGCACGGGGCCGCCATACCCGCCCGAGGAGACTTCCCCGGGGATCAGCGTCTCCATGCCCGGCTTGGACTCCTCGGCAGGAGGAGGCGGCGGCGCCTTCGGGATGGGCGGCACCTCGGGAGGTGGCGGCTCCTGCGCGGGGGGAGCTGGCGCGGGCTCCGCGGGAGGCGGTGGCGCGCTCTGCGGGGCCTCCTGGCCCAGCGCGGCGCTCGTGGGAAGCCAGAGGGCAAGGAACACGAGGAGGGCTCGTCTCATACTCCTCTAGCAAAGCACGGATCAGGCCTTGGGATCGCCCCTTCGCGGGATGTCCGCTGGTGGACTGCTCCCTGCGGCCGTCTGTGACTTTTGGGCAAGGGTCTGGAGAATGCCGTGCACTCCGTGGCGAGTCGGTGCCTGATCGCGCGCGAGGCAATCTGATTTTTGGCCCGTCCCTCTCCGCGTCCTCGGCTCCCCCGCGTATGGCCCCCCGCTGTTTCCAGTGGCCCCACTGTCCGGTTTCCGATGCTAGCTTGCGCGCACCCTGGCTCTCACAGGCCTGGGTGACCCGCCCCGCCGCGCCCCCGGCGGCCCGCCTGACTGGCCTGACGGGTTCCTCCTCCTCCTCGTTGGGGCACCGAGGCTCCTCGCAATGACGGTCGTGGCCCCTCCCTCAAGACGCGCGAGAGCGGGCATGACCCCGCGCTGCGCGAGCTCATCATCGACGACCAGGGGCTCCACCTCGGGAAGCGCTTTACCCAGGCGGGCTCCGTGCTCACCGATCCGGGCCTGTCGGCGCAGCGGCCCCGCTCCCGGGGCACCGGGGGACGCAAGAAACGAGGGGTCAGGAAGTGAAGACCGTCCTCCTCGTCGATGACGAGCACGCCATCCTCGACGCGCTCTCCGGCATCCTCGAAGACGAGGGCTTCCGGGTAGTGACGGCCAGCAATGGCCGCGAGGCGCTCAGCCGGCTGGGGGAGGCCCTGCCGGATGTGGCGCTCGTGGACGTGATGATGCCGCTGATGGATGGGCGCGAGCTGCTCCGGGAGATGCAGGGTGACGCGCGGTGGCAGCGCATCCCCGTGGTGCTGATGAGCGCCGTGCCGCAGTCCATCCTCGAGCGCGAGGCGCCGCTCTCCTGCGCCGACTTCTTCCAGAAGCCGTTCGACTTGTGGAAGCTCCTCGCGCGGCTGCGGGAGCTGGCGGAGCGGCAGCTGGACGCGTGAGCCCGCGAGCGCGGCTCAGGGGTTGGGGTCCATGGTCAGGTAGGCGCGCCGTGCGGGCACCGAGTAGAAGCGGCCCTCGGGCAGCGCGTAGGCGGTGAGCCGGCCGCCGTAGACGCAGCCCGAGTCCAGCCCGTAGGCGTGCCGGTGGCGCTGGAGGCCCCGCACCGCGTCGTGCCCGTAGAGGATGAGCTCCGGCCCCTTCCAGAGGCTGGCCCAGGGCGCGCCGTCCGAGACGCGCTTCGAGGGCTTCCCCTCCGGGGTGATGCTGCGCAGGTTGAGCAGGTGCTCCTGGCGCTGCTCCTTGAGCGGCACGCCCGGCACCACCCCGGCGTGCACGGCGAGGACGTTCAGGTCGCGCAGGCGCAGGTAGAGCGGCAGCGAGTCCAGGTAGCTCCAGTCCGCGGGGGTGAGCGTGTCGAGCACCTGCTGGTGCTCGGGCCTGAGCTTCTTGCCCGGCTTCTGGTGGCCCTGGTACCAGCGGAGCACGTGCTCGTCGTGGTTGCCGCGCACGGCCATCAGGCCCAGCTCTCGGGCCCGCTGCACCACCCCGGCCGAGTCTGGCCCCTTGGCCACCAGGTCTCCCACGAGCACCACGCGCTCGCCCGGCTGCCAGCCGCACTCCTTCAGCAGTGCGTCCAGCTCGTCGGCGCAGCCGTGCACGTCTCCGATGAACAGCGTCCTCATCCGTCTCTTCCTGTCACGCGGGGAGGGCCGCTTGGGGGTGGGGAGGCCCTGGAGGGGGATGTTACCTGCCTGCTGCGCACCCGTGCAGGTGGGGAGGGCCCCAGGTTCTCGGGGTTGGCACCCGGGTTGCTGGTAAGACCGGGGAGCCCGCCGGGTGCGGGCAGTGGGCCACGGCAGGCCCTCGGAGGTGAACGTGGAGTACGGCGGTACGGGTGGAGGCTTTCCGGCCCACGCCTCCTGGCTGGAGCTGAGCGCGTCGGCCTTGCGGCACAACGTGGAGGTGTTCCGCGCGCTGGAGGCCGCCACGGGCGGGGGGCAGCGGCGGATCCTGGGCGCGGTGCTCAAGGGCAACGCGTACGGGCACGGCTTCCAGGAGCTGCTGCCGCTGGTGCACCCGCTGGTGGACGTGCTCTACCTCATCACCCCCCAGGATGGGCTGGCGGTGCGCGCCTTCGAGCGGGAGCACGGGCTGGCCCCCCGGCAGGTGCTCGTCATTGGGGCTATTGCTCCGGAGGAGGCGGTGGCCCTGGCGCGAGAGGGTGTGGACGCGGTGGTGGCGGACCACTCGTGGCGGGAGGCGGGGGCGGTGCTTCGAGCGGCGCGGCTGGAGCGCCCGCTGCGGGTGCACGTCCACATCGACACGGGGCTGGGACGCGAGGGCTTCACGCTGGAGCAGCTCCCCCGGGACACGGCCTTCCTCGCCGAGCACCGCGAGGAGTTCGAGCTGGTGGGCGCGCTGAGCCACTTCTCCAACACGGAGGATGTGACGGAGCAGGGGTACGCGGTGGCGCAGCTCGAGGCCTTCGAGACAGGGCTGGCCCGGCTGGTGGAGCAGCTCTCCCCGGCGCGGCCGCCGCAGCGCCACATCGCCGCGAGCGCCGCGAGCCTGGTGCTGCCGCGGGCGCGCTACGACGCGCTGCGGGTGGGCATCTCCTTATATGGACTGTGGCCCTCGCCGGAGACGAGGCTGTCGGCGCGGCTGGTGCTGGGCGAGCTGCCCACGTTGAAGCCGGTGCTCGCGTGGCGGTGCCGGAGCCAGGTGGTGAAGTGGCTGCCGGCGGGCAGCTACGTGGGGTACGGGTGCACATACCGGTGCTCGGAGCCCACGCGCATCGCGGTGCTGCCGGTGGGGTATTTCGACGGCTACCCGAGGCTGGTGTCAGGCAAGGCGCACGTGCTGGTGAACGGGCGGCGCTGCCCGGTGCTGGGGCGGGTGATGATGAACCACCTCATCGTGGACGTGACGCGAGCCACGGGGGACGAGCGGCCGGTGACGGCGACGCTGCTGGGGCACGACGGGGACGAGACGGTCTCGGCCGAGGCGGTGGCAGGCTGGGCGCAGACGATCCACTATGAGGTGGTGACGCGGCTGGGCGCGCACTTGCGGCGCGTCGTGGTGGACTGAGCGAGCAGCGCTCAGTGCGGGTGCTCCTGGTGCTTCGCCGTCCCCAGCACCTCACGCTCGAACTGCTCCGCGGTCATGGTGCGGTCGAGGATGGGCAGCAGGACCTCCTCCTCCTCCTCGAAGTGTGCGGTGATGAGCCCGAGGAGCTGGTCGCCGCGGCGGGAGAAGGCCCGCGCATCGGCCGACTCCTTCGAGGCCTCGCGTGAGAGCTCGTCGAGCCACCGCCCCACGATGCGGTGCTCGTAGCGCATGCTGGCCGTGAACGGCTGGGCCCCACTCCCCGCGGCGCGATCCACCACGGGGTAGAGCTTCGCCTCCTCCCACTCCGCGTGCTTGCGGATGTGTTCGTCCAGCGAGCGGACGACCCGCTGCATCGCCGGACGCTGCTCGGCACGCGCGAGCGTGGGAAGAGCCCCCAGCTCCTGATCGATCCGCGCGAGCTCCTGGCGCAGCGTGACGTGCTCGGCTCGAAACTTCTCGGTCGGTCGAGGCCGTGCGGGCTCACCGCCCGCAGAGAGAAGAGTGCTCCCCAGCAGCACCAGCGTGGGCAGGGTCATGAGGCTTCCTCCTGAGTGAGCTTCCGACTCCACAGTCCTATGAGGCGACCGGCTTGGCCTCATAGGCGCGCTTGAGGCCCGCGATGTCGATCTTGCCCATCTTCAGCATCGCCTGCATGACGCGGCCCGCAGCCTCGCGGTTGGCATCATTCAGCATCTTGGGGAGGGCGCGCGGCACGATCTGCCATGAAAGGCCGAACCGGTCCTTGAGCCAGCCGCACGGCCCGGGTGAGCCGCCTCCCTTCGTCAGCGCCTCCCACAGCCGGTCCACCTCGGCCTGGTCCTCGCAGTCGATGCTGAAGGACACGGCTTCGGTGAAGGGGAATTGGGGGCCGCCGTTGAGGCCCATGAACGGCTGCCCGGCGAGCGTGAACTCGACCGTCAGCACGGCCCCCGCGGGCGTGCTGGGATTATCGGCCGGCGAGAGCATCACCTTATCGACCCGGGAATTGGGCAGCAGGGAGACGTAGAAGTTCGCGGCCTCCTCGGCCTTACCGTCGAACCAGAGGCAGGGGGTGATCTTGGACATGTCTCTCACTCCTTCGCTGGCCATTGAATGGCCGTCGTCCACTTGAGGCTGGCCACTGCGCTCGGGCCAGATAAGCAGGCAGGGTGGTGCGCCTCAAGCGGCAGGTGTGCCCGTCTGCCACAACGAGTGGCCTGCATCATCCCATGTCAGTCCCAACTCCTAATCTTCGCCATCCCGGCAATATTGGGAAAACAAGGAAATTGACATGAGCTTGAGACAGATCTTCCTGTCCGGTGCGTGGGCGTCGCTGGCCCTCACCGGGTGCATGGCCGGCCCCGCCGAGAGCACTGAGAATGGAGCCTCCCAGCCTGGCCTTGAAGGCTCGGAGGTGCCGGTACCCTCGGCGCCCTTCGGAGAGAGTGCCCTCATGGGCGAGGTCTCTGGCACGCGCGTCCTCCACTACCGCACGGACACGGGAGACTTCACCGAGCCGGTGAGCCCGAGCACCTCGCCGCTCCAGGCCTTCGTCGTGGAGACGGGGGCGCGCCGCTACCTCACCGTGTCGGATCCGGGGGACGGCACGTTCCGCATCGCCGATGCGCCCCCGGGAGAGTACTTCCTGCAGCTGGGCTCCTTCTATGTGGCCACGGACGCGCGCTCACTGAGCCTGGATCGCTACGAGCTGGGGCGCCGCAACCGCGTCGCCAGCACCTCCCCGGTGACCGTCAAGCTCTCCCTCACCAACCTGAACCCGGTGCCGGACGGGAGCGCGCTCTCGCTGGAGGGCAGCAGCTCCAACCTGAACGCGGCCGTGTGGCTCTCCGGTCAGGGCCCGGTGATGGGGGGCGCCACGTCCGTGACGGACTACGCCGCCGATTGGAGCGACTCCACGGTGGTGGAGGGCACGAAGGGAGACCTGTTCTACCTGCATCAGAAGGTGGAGCGCAGCGCCGGGCCGATCTACTACTCGGTCATCGATCGGACTCTGGCCACGGCGCCCTTCACGCTCAGCACGGACCCGGCCGCGCCGACGACGATCAGTGGAGAGCTCCAGCCGCTGCCTCCGCGTGCGGCCCGGATCGAGTGGTGGCGCTCCCAGTTCGATGCGTGGCGGATCGCGGCGCATCCGCTGTCCTCCCAGTTCTTCAGCGACGTCAGCCTCTACGCGCTGCCCTGGGGTGAGGATGCGTGGTACGGGTACCTGGGCGAGCTCGCGTACGCGTCGGCTCCCGTCAGCGCACAGGATCTCATCCTCGACTTCGCGTACGGCAACCCCTACCTGAGCTGGGGGACCGCGGTGAGCGCCTTCTACGGCTCCCGGGTCCCCTTGCGCCTGCCGGGGACGACCTCAGGCCAGGTCTACGCCACGCTCTCGGACACCCGCGTGCTCAAGGACGGCATGGATCCGATCAAGCTGCGCGTCTCCCCTCCGCTGGCCTTGAAGGTGGATGGGGCTGACGCCCAGGTGGATCGGGCGCTCGCCTCGTTCACTCCGACGATGAGCTGGATGGCGCCGCGCGTCGGCACTCCGTCGGCCTACCGGGTGAGCGTGCGCCGGCTGTACACGTTGACGACCAGTCCCACCATCACGCGCTACAGCACCGTGGCCACCTTCCACACGGCGGGCACCTCGCTGCAGGTGCCGCCGGGGATCCTGCAGTCCGGGCAGCGCTACGTCTTCTCGGTCATGGCCTACGTCACGCCCGGGGTGGACTATGCGCGCGAGCCGTACGTGCTGGAGGTACTCGCCGATGCGGCCTACGCGAACACCCTGTCGAGCATCCTCACGGCGCCCGCGAGCATCGGCACGGTGGACCGGGGAGCGGAGCCCGAAGGCTCCCTCGTGGTGGAGCCCGAGCTCGGTGACCTGATGGAGTCCTCGGGCCGCCGCGTGCGCCTGAGCCCGAAGGCAGCAAGCGCGCTGTAGCCGAGCGCTGGGGGCCGCCCCACTCCAGGGGTGGTGCCCCTCCGCGGGCTCGGTGGGGATGGGCATCCCTCCGGTTCTTCGAGCTGCGCTCGGGCGCGAAGCGCGCACCTGACCGCGCTCACTCTCCCTTCATGGCTTCGTAGTGATTGCCGCCCTTGAAGAAGAGGTGGAGCGGCTTGCGGTCGACCAGCGGCTTGAACTCGGCATCGTCGTGCTCGTAGATCTCGAGCTGGCCGCCGCCGAAGCTGTGGTGGTGAACGATGATCTTGCGCCGGAAGACGCGCGAGAGCGCGTACAGCTCGGGATAGCCGCCCCACCGCTGCCGCTCCGAAGCATTGCGCGCGGGCGTCATCATCAACCCCAGGTACGTCTCGTCGATATGGGGATCGATGGCTGAGAATACGCCGCTGTAGCGCTTCATGTGCGAGACGGCCGCGGCCCGTATGAACTTGTGTTGCTCCTGGCTCCTGAAGACGAGCAAGCCGATGGCCCGGAAGAGGCAGTTCCCGTCTCCGAGGATGCCGTGGAACGTGTGCTTGAACTTCAGCTGCTGCACGAGCTTCGCCGAGGCCTCTGATTCGGAATCATCCTCGAACGCCTTCTGGAACTGCTCCAGGTAGAGCTGCAGCGCGATGAGCTCGTCGATCTCCTCGATCTTCACCGACGAGGGCATCTTCAGGGCCAGAGACCCGCTGATGAACACCGAGGCGCTCCCTCCCTTGCGCGGAGGCGGAGACGAGGACCGCAGAACGAGGCTCTTCGACGAGGACGGAGGACCGATCGGACCGAAGTTCCCGGTGGCCCGGTTCGACCTGATGACGATCGGGTCCTTCTTCGGATTCCACTCCTCCTCCTCACTGTCCTTGGGCCCGAACCTCGACTGCTCCGTCTTGCCGGGCGGCGGCAGCTCCTTGAGCTCGAGCAGCGCTTCGATGTTGTTGATGCCGTTCAAGACCTGGGAGGGCGCGGGGAACTTCTTGATGTTGGCGTGGAAGAACAGCTTCTCGCGGCCGGCGGACTCCTTCTGGATGACCGAGTGGAGGAGGCGGAGCTGGGTTGGGGTGAAGCACACCCCTCCGATGAGCAGGTGGAACCCAAGGCTGGCGTAGACGCGCGCGGTCCCGCCCGTGAACAGGCGCAGCCACTCGCTGTAGTTCACGATCGAGACGGCGGGCAGGCGCTGACGCTCCTGGCCCTTGCGCAGGTCCTTTCGCTCGGAGGTGGCAATGACGTTCAGGATCTGCAGCAACTGCAGCTTGGGGAACGCCTTGCCGTGCTTGTCGATCGCGGTCTCGACGTCCGCCTTCACCTCGATGTAGACCTTCGTGCCGTTCGTGTAGACCTCGATGCGATCGATGTCCTGCGCCGCAAGGACGTTGTTGCTCTTGTCGGGCTCGGCCTGAGTCAGATCCTTGTCGATCTTCTTCATCGCCTCCGGGATCTTGATCTGCGTCAGGATGAGCCGGCGCAGGGCCGCGGCGCGCACGGCGTCGAGAAACTCGGCCGCAGCGCCCTTGTAGTTCCCGAGGGAGTTGATCTTGTCGGAGGTGCCCGAGAGCTTGATGAGCTGGGCCTCGAGTCCCGTCTTCAGCTGGCCGATGTGCGTCGGGTCGAGCTGCTTCCAGAGCACGCTGACCTCGTCGAAGAAGTGCTCGTAGTAGGTGCCGCCTGAGCTCGCGTCCATGCGCAACCAGCCCATGTTGAACGCCACCCGATCCCACTTGATGCTGGCCGAGTCGAGGCTCGTAGCGAGGAGCTTGCACACCTCCCCCACCTGCTGGATGAACTTCAGGTCGACCGAGGGCTTGCTGTCCTTCGAAGGGGCCTGCTTGACAGGCTTCTGGCTGCTGCTGCTCGCGCCGCTACTGAAGTAGTCCCTGGCGGCGTCGATGCGCCGCCTCTCTTCTTCGGTGGGGTCCTTCCCGTAGAGCTTGTTCGCCTTCGTGCGCCGTGCTCCATCGGCGCCCTTGGCGAGCTTCTTCATGTCCTCTTCCAGCTCCACGAGGGCCTGCAGCGAGACTGAGTCGAGCGCCATGACGGGATATCAGGCGCGGCGAAGGGGCCTGTCAACGGGCGCGCCCCAGGTGCTCTCTGTAGGAGAGGGCCTCACCATTCGCCTGGGCTACCTGCTGAGCCACGCCCGCGCCACCTCCTCGCGCTACCCGATAGGTGTCGAACCCGCAGCAAGGCAATGGAGAAACCCCAAGCAGGACGGGCTCCGCTGTCCCGCAAGGGAGGGCCGGCTCACGGGACGGTCACGGGCCGGAACTCGTTCGCCTCTGGGGCGTAGGCGCGCACCGTCGCGGTCGCCAGATCGTAGACCCAGCCGTGGATCTCCACCCGGTTCTCGTCGAGCGCCCGTTGGACGACGCGGGAGTCACAGCAGGTGAGCATCATCGCGTTGGGCCGCTGAGCCCCCGTGGCGAGTGTCTCGAAGAGCTCGCGCTCGTGCTCGAAGTACTCGCGCCGGAACCGGCTGTGACCCTCCAGGAGCTTGGTGACCATGCCCCGCCGAGGTTGCAGAGCGTCGCCGCGGTTGTCCCAGCGGGCGCGGTGCCGATGGAGGTCTTCGTTTGCCCATTGAACGTCACCGCGCTCGGGACCGATGACCGAGCTGCTCTCGCGCTAGCGCGGGAGGATTCGTCCAGGGGCGCGGGAAGATCTCCCAAAGCGGTCGTACTGAGAGCGGTGGCCAGGTCCACCCGTCGTGACTCGCGACGCACGGCGGCCGCAAACCGCCGGACTCTTTGGAGGAATCACCGTGAAGACTACGCACCTGTTCGTTCTGCCCGCTTCGCTCATGGCCCTGGCGGGATGTGGGGGTACCACCCGATTCGATGAGCCCGCCGCCGAGGTGGAGAAGGCGAAGCTCGTCACCGTCGCCGAGGCACTCGCCCCCCTGCCAGCGCCCGCGAAGCTCCTCGCGCCCGGCGTCGAGCAGGCGCTGGCGGCCCTGGGCGAGGGGGAGCTGACCGTCGACGTCTTCCTCGCCGAGGGTACGTTGGAGGAGCCCATGGCGGCGGAGGCTGCGGCGGGCGAGGTGCGGGAGGACGGCACCCTCGTCGCCGAGCTGAACGGCGCCGCGGCGCGGCCCGAGGACTTCGCGCGCTACGCGGAGCGCTTCGGCGCGCAGCTGCGAGACCGGGAGGCCCGGCTGCGGGAGCTCAACCGCCAGCGCTGGCGCCAGCTCGCCGCGAGCTACGGGCTGTCGCGCGAGCTGGCCGCGGTCCTCCGTGACGGGGGCAGCAGCGCCACGGTGCGCCTGCCGGGCCGGGCGCTGCGTGCGCTCTCCGACGAGCAGGGGCGTGGCCTGCTCCGGTCCATCACCCTGCCGCACGTCGCCGAAGGCAATGACGGCATGACGAGCGCCCTCGCCTCGGTCGAGGTCAGCACTCAGGCCCTCCCCAACGGGTGGAATGGCACTGGCATCGGCGTGTGGATGAACGACGGTGACGGCAAGCCGATCACGTCCACCGCCTGCGTGGACACCGGTGACCTGACGCTCCAGGACGTCGGCGCCCAGCCGTTCGAGACGCACTCCACGCAGACGCTGTGCACGCTGATGGCCACCGCGCCCGAGGCGCACGTGCACTACGCCGTGCCGACCCAGTCCTGCAACCTGCGCAGTGACGTGACCACGTTCACCAGCCCCCAGGTCTTCGTCTCGTCGCAGTCCAACACGTTCGGCGACAACGGCACTCCCTACAGCGACTGCTCACGCGACTGGGACAACTTCATCTACAACACCCGCATCGTGCACTTCGCGGCGGCGGGGAACCAGGCGAGCGACGTCATCGGCGCGGCCAAGGCCTACAACGTGTTCGGGATCGGCGCCTACGCGGACGAGGCCAACCCTGACGCGATTGCAAGCTTCTCCAACTTCGGTGACCCGGAGACCGGGGCCGACAAGCCGGAGTTCGTGGCGCCCGGCGTGGACATCGACGTGGGGAGCTGGACGGGGATCAACGGCACCAGCTTCGCGGCCCCCATCGCCGGCGGCTTCGCGGCGGACCTCCTCCAGCGGTACTCCTTCCTGCGCCTGCAGCCGGCGCTGCTCAAGTCCTACCTGATGGTCAACTCGGTGCGCATCGACGGCACGGAGCTGGTGGGTGACACGGACGGCGCGGGCCGCCTGGACTTCAGCAACGCCGCCTTCGGCCGCTGGTACTGGTGGGGCGGCAACAACGCCTCCCACTTCACCCAGGACACCGACGGGGACGGGCGCAAGGAGATCGTCGTCGAGTACGACCTGGTGGCCGGGCAGACGTACCACGTGGCCACCTCGTGGCTGGTGCAGGGCAGCTACGTGCGTGACAACAAGAAGCCGAACATGGACGTGGACCTGACGGTCATCGCTCCGAACAACACGACCTGGAGCAGCGTCTCGGTGGTCAACAACTACGAGATGGTCCGAGTGGTGGCTCCGGTCAGCGGCACGTACACGTTCAAGGTCGAGCGCTACTGGAACAGCGGCGTGGGCGACGTCAGCGTCGGCCTCGTGATCCGCGCCCGCTAGCGCACACACCCCCACTGTCGTCCCCGTGCTCGATGGGACACCGTGCCACGTCAGTTCGCCAGCAGGAGGCGGGCTGACGTGGCCACGGCAGCGGCGAGGGCTGCACGGCCTCTCCACTGGCCCGGCGCCCAGCCCGGGTGGCACCCGTCAGCGGCACTTCTCGGCCCCTCTGCACCCGCCTGCCCCTCAACAGGGCCCCATCCGTCCATGCGTGGTAACTTGCGCTGGGCACTCATGGTGCAGCCCGGTGGTCAACGTCCGCAGCGAAACGGAGGTCGCTCATGTCTCAGAGTCCCCTCACCACACCGAAGGCCCTCGTAGCGCGCCTGGAGAGCTCGGAGCCCCTGGTGATCCTCGACACCCGCTCCCCCGAGGAGTACGCCGTAGGGCACATCCCCGGGGCGATGAACGTTCGCGACATCTTCACGTACCTCGCGACGTCCACCAGTGATGGGCTCCAGGCTCTGGCAGCCACGTTCGCCGAGCTCTTCGGTGCGGTCGGCATCTCGGGCGCCGAGCGGGTCGTGATCTACGAAGACGCAATGGACACCGGCTATGGCCAGTCGTGCCGTGGCTGGTTCTTGCTCAAGTACCTCGGCCATCCCCAGGTGGAGCTCCTCCACGGGGGGCTGCAAGCATGGAAGGCGGAGGGGCTGCCGATCACCACCGACGTCCCGACTGTCGAACGGCGCGTCTTCTCCCCCGCGATCAACGACTCGATCATGGTGACCTGGCAGCAGATGCTCGCCGCGCTGGAGGATCCCGGCATCATCAAGCTCGACACCCGCGACCAGGACGAATGGATGGGGGAGAGCTCCTCGCCCTATGGCAAGGACTTCGCCCCGCGCAAGGGCCGCATCCCGGGGGCGGTGTGGCTCGAGTGGCATCGGATGATGCAGAAGGGCTCGCCGATCCCCTGGTTTCGCCAGAAGGACGAGATCGCCAGGATCTGCAACGAGGTGGGCATCGGGCCCGACTCCAAGGTCTATCTCTATTGCTTCAAGGGGGCGCGGGCCTCGAACACCATGATCGCGCTCAAGGAGGCCGGCATCCAGGATGTGCACATGTACTTCGGCTCCTGGAATGAGTGGTCGCGCAAGCCGGAGCTCCCGATCGAAGAAGGCCCCCCGCAGCCGAAGCCCACCGCGTGAGCTCCCCCGAGTGTGCCCATCGGACAGCTCCACCTCCCAGTAAGTCCCCCCTGAGCTGAGCGAGCTTGCCTGAGGTGGACCCCATCGTTAGGACCAGTTTCGGGGCTCCGCTATTTGCATCCCGGCCGATGATGAGAGTGTGTTGATACGTCGTCGTCGTCGTGTTTGGCGTGTCGGCCAACCGAGCCCGGATGGGAGCAGCAGCGGGACCTTCGTGCTGCACCCCCCCCTGTCGTCAGCCCGCGCGTCCTCGCCGGGCGTGCGGACCGACGGGAGCGCCTTCTAGCGGGAAGAGGCTCCTGAAGAGAGTCTGAAAGCTTGCTGGGCTTCTCGGGATGGAGGCGGCGGCAATCGAACCTGCCGCTTGGAGCTTCTAGCGTGAACTCGCCAACTCGATCGAGCGCAGGTCCCGCTCAGGGGGGCTGGTCACGGTGGTGCAGACCGAATACACAGCGATTCCGCCTCGCCTGGCCCAGCCACAGGAGTCGACCTATGAACACCCACATCCTGAGAGCAGCGCTGCTCGCCGCCTGCTGCGTGCTCGGCACGGCCTGTTCCGAGTCCCAGCTGGAACCCTCCTCGACGCCGAGCCAGGAAGCGGCCCTCGCGGGCGCGGACGGAGATGCGACGATCAACGCCGCCAGCACGATCAACCAGTACGCCGTGCTCGCCGCGGATGCCAGCGCGGGCGCCACCAGCATCCAGGTGACGGACGCCTCGGACCTGAATGATCCCGCCCTGGGGCCCTTGGAGGCCGGCGATCTGGTGTTCATCATCCAGATGCAGGGCGCCTCCATCGACACCTCGGACAGCCCGTCCTACGGCACTGTCACCAACCTCAACGGCGCGGGCCTCCACGAGTTCGCCTCCGTCCTGCGCGTGCAGGGCAACACCTTGTTCCTGGGGTGCGGTGGGCTGAAGAACAGCTACACGCTGGCCGGGCGGACGCAGGTGGTGCGCGTGCCGCAGTTCTCCAACCTCACCATCGGCGGCGAGGGCACCGTCACCGCGAGGCCCTGGGACGGACAGCGCGGCGGCGTCGTGGTCGCCCACGTGGCTGGCACCACCGCGCTGTCCGGCGTCATCGACGTGACCGGCCAGGGCTTCCGCCCCGGTGTGCGCGACAACAACTCGGCGCTTCCCAGTACGCAGGTGACGCTCTACCGCTCGGACGACGACACCCAGGGCGCCGAGAAGGGTGAGAGCATCGCGGGCCAGGGCGCCGACTACGCGGCCCTGGGCGGGCGCTTCGGTCGCGGTGCTCCCGCCAACGGCGGCGGCGGCGGCAATAGCCACAAAGCGGGAGGGGGTGGTGGCGCCAACGGCAACAGCGGTCGCGTGTGGCGCGGGCAGGGCGTGATGACCAGCACCGTCGCCGGAGCCTCGGCCTGGGCGCTCGATCCAGGTTATGCCGCCAACGGTAACGCGCGGACCAATGACTCCGGTGGTGGCCGCGGTGGCTACTCCGCCTCCACCGTCAACGCGGACGCGCTCACCGTGGGCCCCAACAACGCGGCCTGGGGCGGCAACAACCGCGCGGAGGCCGGCGGCCTGGGCGGGCACCCGCTCGACAATGACCCGGCTTCGCGGCTCTTCCTGGGCGGTGGCGGCGGCGCGGGCGATGGCAACAACAACGCGAGCTCCAGTGGCGGTGGTGGCGGCGGCCTCGTCTATCTCATCTCCACGACCGTGACCGGCAGCGGCCCCATCCTCGCCAACGGAGCGAGCGGCTCCAGCACGGCGAGCCCGCACAATGATGCCGCTGGCGGCGGTGGCGGCGGCGGAACCGTCGTCGTCCTCAGCAACAACCTCTCGGGCATCAGCGTCTACGCCAACGGTGGCCTGGGCGGCAGCCAGCTCCTCAACACCGCCGAGGCCGAGGGCCCGGGCGGCGGCGGTGGCGGCGGCTTCATCGCGCTGAGCGGCGGGACCGTGGGGGCGGAGGCCGTGGGCGGAGACTCGGGCTCCACCAACTCCACGTCGCTGACCGAGTTCCCCGTCAACGGCGCCACAGTCGGAGGCTCGGGCCAGGTGGTCCAAGCGCCCGCGGCCCTGCCCCCGGCGCTGGCCTGCGTGCCCGTGGATCTGGCCATCACCCTCACCAACCCGGAGACCACCTTCCGGCCTGGCACGACCGTCCACTACACCGTGACCGTCACCAACGCCGGCCCGTTCACCGCGCCGGACGCACCTGTCTCCGTGCCGCTGCCCGCGAACGCCTCGGGTGCCACGTGGACGTGCTCGGCCGCGGGCGGCGCGGCCTGCCAGACCCCCAGCGGCACGGGGGGCATCTCCTCGGCCGTCACCGTCCCCACGGACGGCACGGTCACCTTCACGTTTGACGTGGAGGTGAGCCCCTCGCCGAGCGACACGCTCACGGTGACGGCCACCGTGTCGGCGCCCAATCCGAGCTCCGACACGAACCCCGAGAACAACACCGCCACGGACACCAACACGGTGGAGGAGGAAGTCGTTCTCCGGGTGGTGGGGCGCGGCTGCAGTGCCTCGGGCGATGGCATGCCGAGCGCCTTCTGGGTGCTCGTGGCGGTGGCAGGGCTCGTGTGGAGGGGGCGCTGGGAGGCTCGGGCTCGCTCGCGAGGCTTCGGCACCCTGGTGGGGCTGGGCGCCGTGGCCGTGCTGGCGGGCGCTGCGTCCGCGCGGGCCCAGAGCAGCTCCTCGGCGATCGACGTCCAGCAGTTCAAGCCCGCTCCCGGCAGGTCCGGCGTGCTCGGCTTGCATGGCGCCGGCTTCCCGGGGCATCTGTCCTGGAACACCGCGCTCTACATGCACTACGCGCGGGATCCGCTGGTCGTCATCAACGAGCGCAGCGAGGAGCTGGTGCAGCACCTGGTGAAGAACCAGTGGGGCTTCGATCTGGCGGGCGCGATGGGCTTCGGCGACCACTTCGAGCTGGGAGCGTTGATTCCGATCTCCCTGCAGCACGGGGAGTTCAACGTGCAGGGCTCCGGCGCCACGGGGCAGACGTGGGCGGGTGGCCTGGGAGACCTGCGGCTGATCCCCAAGGCGGAGATCTACGAGAACGAGCGCCTGCGGCTGGCGGCCGTTGCCCCCTTCGTCTTCCCCACGGGCGGCAAGACGGGCCTGCGCGGCCAGAAGGGCCTGGGCGTTCAGCCGCGCGTGGCGGCGGACTACACGCTGGAGGGGGGCACCCGGCTGGTCGCCAACGTGGGCGTGAACCTGCGCAGCCGCCAGGAGCTGCTCAACCTCTCGGTGGGCCCCGAGCTGGCCTACGGCTTCGGCGCCGCCATCCCCTTCCAGCTCCAGGGCCGCCAGCTCACGGGCATGGCCTCGCTGGCCGGGGCCCTGGGCCTGGGCGCCTCGGCCGGAGTGAACGAGGAGGAGATCCCTTTGGAGCTGCAGGCCGGGCTTCAGTACCCGTTCAACAAGAACGTGGTGGCCACGCTGGGCCTGGGCCGGGGCTTGACGCTCGGCTACGGCATGCCCGCCTTCCGCGTCCTCGCCGGCGTGGCCTGGATCACCGAGGAAGCCCCCCGCGGCCGCGCGAGGGACGCGGATGACGACGGCCTGGACAACGCCGACGACAAGTGCCCGGAGCAGGCTGAGGACGAGGATGGCTTCCAGGACGAGGACGGCTGCCCCGACCCCGACAACGACCAGGACGGCATCGAGGACGTGAAGGACAAGTGCCCCCTGCAGGCCGAGGACAAGGACGGCTTGCAGGACGAGGACGGCTGCCCGGATCCCGACAACGATCGGGACGGCATCGATGACGCGGCCGACAAGTGCCCCACCGAGAAGGAGACCATCAACGGCGTGGACGACGAGGATGGCTGCCCGGACACGGGCAAGGGCCAGGTGGAGCTCACGAACGGGTCGATCGTGATCCACCAGAAGGTGTACTTCGACACGAACAAGGACATGGTGCTGGAGCGGTCGTTCCCGCTGCTGAAGCAGGTGGGGCTGCTGCTCCGGGCCAACCCGCAGCTCACCAAGGTCCGGGTCGAGGGCCACACCGACAGCCGGGCGGACGACGCCTTCAACATGGACCTGTCGCAGCGGCGGGCGAACAGCGTCCGCAAGTACCTGGTGGAGGAGGCGGGCATCAACCCCGCGCGCCTGGAAGCGGTGGGCTACGGCGAGTCGCAGCCGGTGGACACGAATGACACGGAGCAGGGCCGCGAGAACAACCGCCGTGTGGTGTTCACCGTCCTGGAAGTCGATGGGAAGCCCGCGATTCAGTAGGCAGAGCGCTCGAGAGCGGCGGGTTGTTCTGCATGGAGGCGGCGGGAATCGAACCCGCCGCCATGAGTGCTACGCGCCCCGCTGGGCCCTGGGCGCTGTGAGACTCCTGCCCCGGCGCTAGCAGTCCCGGCCGTAGGTGTAGTCGAACACCGCGACCTTGTGGGACTCGGGGAACAGCAGGATATAGGTGTCGTAGTACTCGCAGTAGTCCGGCGCCGTCATGCGCTGGTCATAGTAATGGTGCACCTGCACCGCCTCGGTGCCGTTGCCCACGTCGGTGAGCAGCGCCGGATCCAGCTGGAAGTCCGGGTTCGCCTGCGAGACGAACTGCGAGTAGGAGATGACCTCCTCGCCCCAATAGGAGATTCCACCCCGCTGGTCGTTCACCGCCTCCACCGCCCGCTGGAGCCACGGAGTGGCCGTCGTGCTCCACGGGAAGCTGTAGGCCTCCAGCGCGCCAGTGCACGTGGACCAGTTCTGCGCCTGGCACGCGGCGTTGCCCGCACTCACCTTGGACTGGAGGTTGGCGCTCAGCGGCTCGGACGTGAGCGTCAGCGTGTAGAGACCGTAGTAGTCCCGGTAGAAGGCCTGGCACACCGGCCACATCTGCTCGGTGTAGGGCGCCTCACCGCCCGCGCAGAACGCCGGCTGCGTGCTGCTGCCGTCGCACACGGAGAGGTAGTTGGCGTGCGCGTCATCCAGGCCCGTGCACACGTCGTACGCCTCCTGCGCCGTCATGGGCCGGCCCAGCACCGGATCCACTTCCTCCACGCGGGCCTGGACGCAGATCTCGATGCGGGTGGCCACGTTCAGCTCGCACTCGGCGTACACCGATGGATCCAGCACCGGCGTGCACGTGCCGTTGAGGCAGTCGAGCTGGAGGCGGAACTGCTTGCCAGAGCCGGCCCCGGCGCTCACCACCGCGAGGTACTCGCCCTGAGCGGGCAGGGTGACGCCGGCAATCTTGCTGAGCTGGCCGTAGCCGGCGTCATCGTCCTGGGCGAGCACCGCGGTGCCGTAGCTGCCATTGGCATTCCGGGGGCCGTACACGAAGAGGCCGGTGTCCAGGCCCATGCTGCTGCCCAGGTGCGTCACCTCGAGCTTGAGCTGCGCCCCGGCGCGCGCCTGGAACCCGAAGGAGAAGTACTGCGGGTTGGTGGTGAAGCGCGTCTGCACGGAGCCGGGCACCGCCACCGAGCCCATATAGGTGGTGGTATCGAGGATGTTGCCGCTGGCCGGCGGGGGCGGCGCGTAGAGCACCCCCTGGGCGACGGCGTCGGTGGAGTCCTCGTCGAGCAGGACGTCGGTGGGGCCGCAGGCGGTCGCCAGCAGCGCCGGCACGAGCCAGAGGGTCTTCAGGGTGGAACGCATGAACTGCCTCGGTGTCTGGAGAAAGCACCTTCCTCCCTGCCGCCCACGCCCATCCAGGTGCGGGTGAGGCTCTGCCACAGACTCAGGCCGAAAATCAATCCAGAGCAGGATTTCTGGTAAAACATGTCAGGGAACTCGGGTGCAAGCGCAGCGGACGGATGAGAGACTCCGCGCGGGCATGAACCCGCACATCCTCCTGGCTGTGGTGTCTCTCTCGACGGCGGAGCTGCCTCCCGCCTCCGCAACCGCTCCCCAGCCTCCTGGCGCGCAGGAGGCTGCTCCATCCCCGGGGCCTGCTCCCGAGGAGGCGCAGCCGCCGAAGCCCTCCGAGCCGGTGAAGCCAGAGTCCGTGCGCCAGCAGGCGCTGAAGCGCTCGAAGGTGGCGCGCTACCCACGGCTGGATCAGCCGCGCGTCCTGGTGCCTGCCCTCGCGGGCGCGGGGCTGGGGCTGGCGAGCGGGTTCTTCTACTTCAAGGCGACGGATTTCCACGGCCAGCTCGAGGACGGGATTCCCACCAACCGGAGCGAGCTCCAAGCGACCCTCGACTCCGGGCGGCGAGCCCAGAGGACGGCGCTGATCCTCGGAGGGGCCTCGGTGCTCGCGTTCGGGACCGCGGCGTTCTTCTACTTCCGGCCCCTCCCGAGCACGGACGCCACCGTCACGCTGCTCCCCGGCCCAGGCGGTGCCGCCGCCGTCTTCAGCGGGAGGCTGCCTTGAGCGTCCGGCGGAGCGGGGGATGGGCGGCGCTGCTGCTCCTGGGGCTGCTCGGCGCGGGCTGCCTCGAGTTCTCCGAGGAGGCCTACTGCGCGGCGCGTCCCGAGTCCTGCACGCTGCAGGTGACGGAGCTGACTCCCGCTCGCGGGCCCGTTGTGGGAGGGACGGTGGTGCACGTGGTCGGCACCGCCTTTGATCCGGAGCTCACGGTCGAGGTGGAGGGAGTGCCCGCCGAGACCCTGGTCTCCGGCTCGAGGCAGCTCACCTTCGTCACACCGGCCCACGTGCAGGGCCTGCGGGACGTCACGTTCCGGGGACGCTTCGAGACGGTGACGCTCCCCCAGGCGTTCCACTATGGCCCGCGCCCCCAGCTCTCCCGCTTCGCCCCCACCTCGGGCTCCTCGCTGGGCGGGACGACGGTGACGTTCGCCGGGACCGAGCTCGGGCTCGCTCCCCAGGTGAAGATCGGTGGAGTGCCCGTGCTGCTCAAGCCCCAGGCCGCCGGGACGCCGACCTTCAGCGTGGTGACTCCCGCGATGAGCCCTGGCACCTACGATGTGGAGGTGACCAACGACGTCGGGGAGACCCTGCGGCTGCAGGGCGCCTTCCGGTACGAGGTCCCCTGGGTGGAGCGGAGCGCCGGGCTGCTGGGGGCCAACGTCCGGGCGCTCTGGGTGGATCCCCAGGAGCCCTCGCGCGTCCTCGCGGGGCCGGCGGGAGGAGGGCTGTTCCGGAGCCTCGATGGAGGCGCCACGTGGACGCGTCTGGGCAACGCGCTCCAGAACCAGAACGTGGACGTGCTCCACTACGACGCCGCCTCGGGCGCGCTGTACGCCGGGACACCGCTCGGTTGCTACCGGAGTACCAACCGGGGCGACGACTGGACGCAGCTGAACGAGGGCCTCACGGGCGTCAGCTCCACGAGCACCCTGGCCGTCCTCGCGTTGACCCAGGGCCCCGACCAGGTGCTCTATGCCGTCTTCGAGGATGCGGTGGCGCGCCTGGCCCCTGGAGCGTCCCGCTGGGAGTACTTCCTGACCGGCCACGAGCAGGACCGGACGCGCTCCGCCAGCTATACCTCGTTCGCGGCGACCACCCCCGGGTTCTTCCTGGGAACGAGCGGCGGGCTCTACGTGAGGGCACGCACCTCGGATACCTGGCAGAAGGTCCTGCCCTCCACCTTCGAGCCGGTGAACATGCTCGTGGCCGCTCCCGGAGGCGCCGGGCCCGTCTATCAGGCGAGCCCCTCGGGACTTGACAAGGTGGAGCTTGGCCAGGGGCCCGTCCGGCTCTTCGGAGGCGCGGCGGTTCCGTTCGCGGCCGTGGATCCCTCCGTGGCGGGGCGGCTGTACCTCGGCACGGCCGAGGGCCTGCGAGTGTCGGACGATGCGGGGAGCTCCTGGGCACCCATGCCGGGCCTGCCCGTCATCGCTCCCCAGGCGCTGGGCTTCGGTGCGGGTGGTCGGCTCCTGGCCGGGACCGCGGGGGCCGGCGCGTTCCTGAGCGACGCCGGTGCGCCCTTCGTGCCACGCAACGCGGGCCTCGCCGCCGCCGAGGTGACCGCGCTCCTGGTGGATCCGGCCGCGCCCCAGCACCTGTACGCCGGAACCTCCGGGGGCCTCTTCCAGAGCCAGGACGAAGGAGGGCTCTGGACCGCCACCGCCACCGCGGACGTGCCCCCGGGCGTCAGCGTGATGCGGGTGCACCCCGCCGCCCCGCGCTCCATCTATGTGGGCACCAGCGGCGGCCTGCGCCGCTCTGTCGATGCGGGGGCCACGTGGGAGGCACTCGGGCCCCCAGGGGCCGTCCTGGATCTGGTGGTGGTGCCCACCTCGCCCACGGCGCTCTACCTGCTCAACGCCGCAGGGGTCTGGAGCTCCCTGGATGATGGCCAGAGCTGGCTGGAGATCAGCGGAGGGAGCACCTCCTTCTTGAAGCTCGCAGTGGGCGCCGGCCCTGTCTTCCCGGTGTATGCCGTCAAGCAAGACGGCTATCTCTACCGGCGGTCCTCCGCGGGCTGGCAGCAGGTGGCGTACACGTTCCTGGCGGTCCGGTCGCTCGCGGGCCTGGTCTCCCCTTCCGAGGGCAAGACGTGGCTGGGCTGTGGCACCGGTGGGTGCGCCGTGAGCCGGGGGAGCGACAGCGCCTGGCAGGAGCTCCCTCGGGTGCCCTTCCATTCAGGAGAGCGCATCCAGTCCCTGGCGCTCACGGACGCGCCCGACGACACCGTGCTGGTGGGGAGCAGCCTCTCGCTCTACCGCAGGAGCCTCGAGGCCGGCAGCGCCTCGGCGTGGGACGACCTCAGCCGAGGCCTTCCGGCGAGCTCCGTCCTCTCCATCGCCGTGCACCCGCGCGAGCCTCGAACGATCTATATCGGCACGCGAGGCCAGGGCGTGCACAAGAGCACCATCCAGGGGCTCTGAGTCCCCGCCGGAGACACCCGAGGTCCCGCTCCATGATCCGCCACTTCGAAACCGTCATGCGTGGGGGCGCGGTCGCGCTCGCCCTGGCCGTGCTCTCCAGTTGCTCCACCGAGGGGGATGGAGGCTCGTGCGCCACCCACCCCTGCTACACCGGCTACTGCATCGTCGAGAATGGACAGGCGGTGTGCAAGGGAGGCCCCAATGACGGCAACGACACGGCGGGCACCGCCACCGCGTTGACGCCTTCGAGCGAGGCGCGGACCGCCACCTACGACTTCCGGCCCGTGCCCGACGTGGACGTGGACTTCTACAGCTTCCAGGCGGGAGCCGGGCACGTCTACCGGATCGCCTGCTACAGCCCGGAGGCGGGGTGTGAGCTGCACCTGCGAGACGCGGCGGATCAGCCCCTGGCCGAGTCCCGAGATGCCTCACGGGCCGGGGTGGTGCGAGAGCTTCCTCCCGGACGCTACGTGTTCAGCATCCAGGCCGCCGTGAGGAGCAAGCTCGTGGAGTACCAGCTCGTGCTGGAGGACCTGGGCCCGGACGATCACGGGGACACTCGCGTCGAGGCCACCCCGCGCATTCCCTCGCCCGAGCCCATCACCGGCCGGGCCGAGGACCCGGAAGATGTGGAGGTCTTCTCCTTCCCGGTGACGTCCGGGCACCTCTACCAGTTCGACTGCTCCGGGCTGACGCGGGAGTGGGCGCTGAGCCTGGAGGACAGCGCGGGGGTGGGCATCGACGCCTCGGCGAACCACCCCGCCTACAAGCAGGTGGGCTTCACCGCCACCCGCGAGGGCCGGGCCTTCGCGGTGCTGCGCACCTTCGGGGGCAAGGACCTGGAGACGTACTCCTGCAAGCTGGAGGACCTCGGGCTGGATGATCACGGCAACACGCCGCAGACCGCCACCGTCCTCGTCCCGGGTGAGGCCGGGAGCCCCGGCGAGATCCAGGCGAGGATGGACGTGGATCTCTTCCGCGTGGATGCCACCGAGGGCCACCTCTATCGCTTCCAATGTTCGTCCTCGGCGGTCTCCTGTGAGGTGAGCCTGTATGCCGGCGCGGGCGCCACGAAGTTCTTCGCGCCCGACCTCCCGCTGGGCACGCGGGCGTGGGTCTTCGAGACGACGGCGGGTGGCGCGTACTACCTCGCCGTCTCGGGGCCGGTGGGGCTCTACTCCTACGGCCTGGAGGACCTCGGCCGGGATGAGTATGGGAACACCCTCGCCACCGCCTCCGTGCTGACCCCGGGCGTCAGCGCTGCCGACGCCGTGGAGTGGGCGGGAGACAAGGACTTCTTCACCTTCGATCCGGTGCAGGGGACCCTCTATCGCATCAGCCTCACGCCGCGTCCGCTGGGCGGTGGGATGAACCTCTCCCTCCGGGCGCTGCCAGGGCTCCAGGCGCTGGCCGGCGCCCTGGCCGACGACGGCCAGTCGTACCGGCTGAAGCAGTGGACGAACCTGGGCTACACCGTGGAGGTCTACGGCAACTCGGGCAGCTACACGCTCCTGGTGGAGGTGCTCGGCACCGACGACTTCCCCGACCACGAAGGCGGGGCGACGCCCATCACCCTCTCCACCGCGGTGTCCGGCCAGTTCGAGACGGAGGATGACGTGGACGCGTTCGTCATCACCCTGCCCGAGGATCGGGTCTACACGGTGGACTTCGCCGGGGGGAACTTCCCCCTCTTCATCCACAAGGAGGGAGAGCTCAGCGGCATCCGGCCTTCGCCCAGCTTCCCCTCGTTCCAACCCCCGGCGGGCCCGGGGAGGTACTACGTGTCGGTCGGGGCTCCCGTCCTCGAGCCCCGCATCGTTCCGTACCAGTTCACCCTCCGGTAGGCGCCGGGGGCGAGCGGCTACTTCGACTGGGACACCTTGTTGCCCGTACCGGTGCTGTTCACCGACGGCTTCTTCTTGCCGCCCGCCGCCTTCTTCCAGGTGACGCGGTTGGAGGAGCCGGTGACGGTGATCTCGCCCACCGTCTCCGCCTTCACCTTGTTCGTGCTGCCCGTCACCGTGACGCTCTTGCACTCACCGGTGAGGGTGATGTCGTTCGCGGAGCCGTTGATCGACACCTCGGTGGTCCCCGCGCAGGCGATCGTCTCCTTGCGGGCCGAGCCGGTGATGTCGACATCCGAGCCCGAGGCGGAGTCCGTGTCGGCCTCGTCCGTGTCCTGCCCCTCGGCCTCGACCTGGGTGTCCGTGCCCGGGGTCTGGACGTTCACCTTGCCGCCGCCCACGTCCACCTGGGTACCTCCCGAGTTGACCTTGACGCTGCCGTCCTTGCCGACCTTGACGGTGCCCTGCGCGCTCGCGGCCATCGCGAAGCAGATGGTGAACGCAACGACCGCGGAACGAATGCCCTTCGACATGGTGTGCTCCCTCTAGGGATGACGCTGTGAGGGAGCGGCTTATACACCCGGAGTGGGGGGGGGCGCGTACTTCCAGCGGCGGTGCAGCCACAGCCACTGCTCGGGATACTGCCGGATGATCCGCTCGAGCCCCGCCGTGACGAGCGCGGTGTGCTCGGTGATGGGATCCTTGCCCTCCTCGGGAGGCGGAGGCGAGATGGGGCCCTCGATGTGGACGCGCATGCGCAGGCCGTCCCGCACGCCCATCACCACCCAGGCCGGCACTCCCGTCCTCTGGGCCGCCACCGCCATCGCTGGTGTGGTGGAGGCCAGCTTCCCGAAGAACGGCACGAAGACGCCCTTTGACGGGATGGCCTGATCCAGGAGCATGTACACGCTCTCGCCGCGTTGGATCGCGTCGATGATCTCCTGCACGGCGCCGCGCGGGTAGATGAGCCCCGCCCCCGCGCGCACCCGGTTCTCCGCGATGCGCATGTTGAGCGCCCCCTTCAGCGGGCGCACCAGCGCGTTGAGCGGCACGCCCCGGTGGATGAGCACCTCGCCCAGCAGCTCCCAGTTGCCGAAGTGCGCCGTCACCAGCAGCGCACCCTTGCCGGTGGCCAGGTGCGCCTGGAGCGCCTGCCACGCCTCGCGGCCGACGACCTCCTCCTGCTCCCAGCCCGGAGGCATCCGATTCGTGTCCGCCAGCGCCTCCAGCACCGCGCGCGCCATGGTGATGTACGTGCCGCGGGCGATGGCGTGCCGCTCCGCCTCCGAGCGCTCCGGCATGGCCATCGCCAGGTTCTCCAACGCGACGCGGCGCCGGATGCCCAGCGTATAGGCGAGCCCGCCCAGGAAGCGCGCGAGGCGCTCTCGCGTGCCCCAGCTCAGCTTCGACACCGGGCGCATCGCGAGGTTGGCCAGGAAGCCGGTGAGCGGACCGGGGGGCTCGCCGATGACGCGGCGCAGGTGCGCGGACGTCAGCCGGTGGGGGTGGACGGCAGGGGCAGGCACGGTAGCGGGCGGAGACACGGCGGCGCACTCCACACCGAAGCGGACACGGCGGCAAGGCCGCCAGTACACACGAAGTCGCTCCCTTGCCCGTCCTGACTGCGCTAGACCGCCTCCCCATGCGCCTTCCTCCCGTCTCGTCGTTGCTCCTCGCCGGCTTGTTGAGCGCCTGCGGTGCTCGTCAGAGTGTCCCGGACTCGGAGACTCCCGCGACGCAGCCCGCGCCCGCGCAGGCCACCGCTCCGGCCACTCCGCCCACGGTGCCGACGCTGCGCCTGCCCACCACCGTCCGTCCCACGGGCTACACGGTGGAGCTCACCCTGGATCCCAAGGCCGAGAGCTTCCAGGGCGTGGCGGAGCTCGCGCTCGAGGTGGCCGAGCCCACCTCCGTCCTCTGGCTGAATGGCAGGGCGCTCACGGTGAAGCAGGCCACCCTGACGCAGGGGGGCGCGCCCATCGCTCTGACGCCGACGGCGGGCGACGACAACTTCCTCGGCTTCACGCTGGCGCGCCCGCTGGCGAAGGGCCCGGCGAGCCTGCGCATTGCCTACGAGGCCGTCGCCTCCACGCGGGAGATCGAGGGCGCCTTCCGCGCCCAGGAGCGCGGTGACTGGTACCTCTTCACCCAGTTCGAGCCCATCGGCGCCCGGCGCGTCTTCCCCTGCTTCGACGAGCCGAACTTCAAGGTGTCCTGGCAGCTCACGATGCACGTGCCCGCGGGCAACGTGGCGGTGACGAACACCCCGCTGCTCTCCGAGGAGGCCCGCCCGGACGGCGGCCGCACCTTCCGCTTCGCGCGCACCCAGCCGCTGCCCAGCTACCTCATCGCCCTGGGCGTGGGCCCGTTCGAGTTCGTCCAGGCCGCGCCCTCGGGCCGCAACAAGGTGCCCACCCGCATCATCACCCCCAAGGGCCGCGCCGCCGAGGCCGCCTACGCCGCCAAGGTGACGCCGGAGATCCTCTCGCGGCTGGAGGAGTACTTCGGCATCCCCTACCCGTACGAGAAGCTGGACACCATCGCGGTGCCGCTCTTCGGCGGGGCCATGGAGCACCCGGGCCTCGTCACCTTCAACTCCGAGCTGCTGCTGGCCAAGGAGGGGGAGGACACCCCCGGCCGCCAGCGCGGCTTCGCGGGCACCCAGGTGCATGAGCTGGGGCACCAGTGGTTCGGCAACCTCGTCACCCTGGCGTGGTGGGACGACCTGTGGCTCAACGAGTCCTTCGCCTCGTGGGTCACCCCGCGCATCGTGGAGACCTGGCAGCCCAAGTGGGACGCGCCCGTGCAGCGGCTGCAGTACCGCTCGCGGGCCCTGGAGGCCGACAGCCTCGTGTCCGCGCGGCGCATCCGCCAGCCCATCGAGAACGCGGGCGACATCCGCACCGCCTTCGACGGCATCACCTACGGCAAGGGCTCCGCGGTGCTGGCGATGACGGAGGAGTGGTTGGGCCGGGACGTGTTCCGGCGCGGCATCCAGCGCTACCTGCGCCAGCACGCGGGCGGCAACGCCACGGCGAATGACTTCCTGGCGGCGCTCTCCGCCGAGGCCGGCCAGGATGTGGGCAAGGTGCTGGGCACCTTCCTCGATCAGGGGGGCGCTCCCGTTGTCACCACCTCCCTGGACTGCTCGGGCAAGACGCCCAAGGTGCTGCTCCGCCAGCGCCGCTACCTGCCGGTGGGCTCCAAGGGCGAGGCGGCGCGCACCTGGCATGTGCCGCTGTGCGTGCGCTACGGCGTGGGCGCGGCGACGGGCCGCGCCTGCATGGTGCTGGAGACGGAGCGCGCCGAGCTGCCGCTGCCCGAGGCGAAGTCCTGCCCGGACTGGCTCTTCCCGAACGCGGAGGGCACGGGCTACTACCGCACGGAGGTGGCGGGTGAGGCGCTGCGCAAGCTGCTGGCGGTGGCGGACAAGCGGCTGACGCGCTCCGAGCGGGTGACGATGCTCGGGGACGCCTCCGCCCTGGCCAAGGCTGGGGCGCTGCCGGCAGGGGATGCACTCTCGCTGGCGGTCCGCTTCGCGGAGGATCCGGACCGGCAGGTGCTCTCCGCTTCGATGGAGCTGCTGGACGTGGTGGACGACCGGATGCTCTCCGAGCCACGCCGTGCCGACTACAAGCGCTTCCTGCGGGACACCTACGGGCCGCGCGCGCGGAAGCTCGGCTTCACCCCGCGCCCGGGCGAGGACGAGGACACGCGCCTGCTGCGCCCCATGCTCCTGTCTCTGGCCGGGCGCGAGGGCGAGGACCCGAAGCTCGTGGCCGAGGCGAAGAAGCTGGCCGCGAAGTGGCTGGTGGACCACAAGGCCGTCTCCCAGGATGTGATGTTCGCGGTGCTGGGGATGGCCTCGGCGGGCGCGAGCGCGGAGTTCGCGCCGAAGTTCCTGGAGGCCTGGAAGAAGGAGCCGGAGCGCAAGGTGCGCCAGCAGCTGCTCGGCGCCCTGAGCAGCACCCGGGATCCGCAGGTGGTGCGCCAGCTGCTCCCCCTGGTGCTGGACCCCGCCAACGATGCGCGCGAGGTGATGGGGGTGATGTATGGCCTCTCGCAGGAGCCGGCCTCGCGGGAGCAGGTGTACAGCTTCGTGAAGGAGAACTACGACGCGCTCGCCGCGCGGCTGCCCGAGGAGATCGCCGGATGGCTGGTGATGGTGGGCACGGCCTTCTGTGACGCGGAGCACCGCAAGGACGTGGAGGCCTTCTTCACCCCACGCAACGCGCGCGTCGACGCCGGGCCGCGCATCCTGGCCCAGGCGCTGGAGCAGATGGACCTGTGCATCGCCCAGAAGGAGGCGCAGAGCGCCAGCATCGACGCCTTCCTCACCCAGGGCCCGGTGAAGGCGCCCGCGCCCCAGTAGCGGGGTGGCCCGCTCCCGGGGCGCCCGCACGCCTCGGGAGCACGGTGGGAATGAAGTCCAGCATCCCCAGGCGGAGCGCTGCCAGCCCGCCATCGGGAACCTCCCCTGCCTCCTGGGTGTTTTCCCTATAGGAGGTCGCGATCCATGGCTGCGAGCATGACGTCCAGTGCGGTGCGCTTCTGGGATGCGCTTGTCGCCTTGGCCGCGGCCTCCGCTGTGGCCATGCTCCTGCTGCCAGTCTCCGCCCTGGCTGCCGCTCCAGGCGCTCGCACGTACGCTCTGACTCCTCTGGAGCAGGAGCGCCTCGTCACCCCGGAGCTGGAGCCGGGAGACGCGCGCCAGCCTGTCTTCGGATACCTGCGCCACACGGCGGACGGCTGGAAGCTGGACGTGCTGCCAGGGGCGGTGACGCGCACGGGGCCGCTGCCAGTCCTCACCACCACGGCGGATGCGCCGGCGGAGGATGCGACCTCCCTGGGCATCTCTCCCTACGCTCCCCTGCTCCGGATCGACTTCTAGGCTGCGTCACATCCGTGTCGGCCCCATCTCTACTCCTGGGGTGAGCTCCGTCGTGGCTCCAGGACTGGAGGGCGTCATGGCCCAAGTGAAGAAGGATGGGACCTCGCTGTTGGGAAAGGAGGCGGGATCTCCACCGCCCTTCGGGGCTGAAGCTCCCCGTGGGAACGGGCATGGGGCTCAGCCCGAGGCCGCTCCCGCAGTGCAGAAGCCACCGCCCGGGGATCGGCTCTCCGGGGAGTGGTACCGGCGCATGGAAGGCCAGCTCGAGCAGACCGAGCGGCGCTACCGGGAGCGGCGCCGGGTGCGCGAGGGCGTGGTGCACCAGCTCAAGGACGAGGGCCGTACCCCCATGGAGGTGGACAGCCCGGAGCGTGTCCGCGCGAGGCTGAAGCGGCTTGGTATCGAGAGCGCGGAGGGCAAGCTGTGCCCGGACGCCACGCGGGTGCGCTCGCGCATCGTCCCCGGCACCGCCGAGCCCGCGAGCCTGGTGTACGAGCGCGTCCTCGGGCACAGCGATCTGACGAGCGTGTGCTTCCTGGAGCGAGGGCTGAAGGTGTCGCGCACGGTGGGGCGGGTGCGCATCGGCGACTCGCGCGGGCGGCTGGTGGGCTACGGCACGGGCTTCCTGGTGTCGCCCCGGTTGATGCTCACCAACAACCACGTGCTGCGCAGCGCGGCGGAGGCTGGCAACAGCCAGATCGAGTTCAACTACCAGTCCGGTTTGGACGGAGCGTCGCTGCCCTCGGTGCTCTTCGCGCTGGATCCGGGGACGTTCTTCCTCACGGATGCGCGGCTCGACTACTCGCTGGTGGCGGTGAAGGAGCGGTCGCTCGATGGCCAGGACCTGCGCGACTTCGGCTTCAACCTCCTCATCGAGGCTCAGGGCAAGGTGCTGATCGGCGAGTACGTGAACATCATCCAGCACCCCAACGGCGAGCCCAAGCAGCTGGCACTGCGAGAGAACCAGGTCGTCGATCTGCTCGAGGACTTCTGCCACTACCAGACGGACACCGCGCCGGGCTCATCGGGCTCGCCCGTGTATAACGACCAGTGGGAGGTGGTGGCGCTCCACCACATGGGCGTGCCGAAGCGGTCGGAGGAGGGCCACCTCCTGACGGTGGACGGAGAGGCGTGGGAGGAGGGCATGGACCCGGCGCTGCTCGCGTGGAAGGCCAACGAGGGCGTACGCGTGAGCAGCCTCGTGCGGCACCTGCGCGCCCGGTCCCTCTCTGGCGAGGCCGCCCGGCTGCGCGCGGAGCTGCTCGAGGCCATGACAGGTTCCGAGGCGGCCGCGCGCCCACGCACCGGCTCCCGGAGGCGGCCCGCGCAGGTTTCTGCGCGGCGCTCGAAGGCGGAAGGCAAGGAGAACGGCTCGCGAGAGACGGTCGCCATGGGGAGCGGCGAGCCGATGGCCCTGGGGCTGGGCAGCGCCGCCGTGGCGCGGGAACAGGAGCCCTCTTCGCCGGGCCGGGTGGTCCTCACGGACGGAGGCGCTACGCTGATGCTGCCGCTGCGGCTGAGCATCCAGCTCGGGGACGGCGTGGCTCCCGCGAGGCGCGTGGACGTGGAGCCGCGCATCCTGACCGCCGAGCCCAGGTTTCCGGCGCGGCGGCCCGTGAGCGCGGCGGTCGCCCAGACGCGGTCCGACGTGGAGGAGGCGCTCGCGGAGCTGGAGCGGGCCCGGCGCCAGCCGTACTTCGACGAGGCGGCCTCCCGCGCGGCCCAGGAGCGCTACTACGCGGAGCTCGGCGCGGGGCCGGACTACGAGGTGCTCAGCGGGCTCGTGCGAGGCACACACCGCACGCTGCTGCGCTACGCGCCCATGCGCCAGGTCTACCCGGTGGTGGACCTGCACCCGGACGGGCTGCTGCGCAGCATCTACTCCAAGAAGGAGTTCGATCCGGAAGAGCTCATCCACGAGGACGCGCGCATCGACGAGCTGCGCGGCGAGCACCTCCGTGAGGCGCTGGCCCACGAGGGGCTCCTGGGCGCCGAGGCGATGGCGGAGCGGATGGACCTGCTGGAGGCAGCGCTGCCGTACAACTGCGAGCACGTGGTGCCGCAGTCGTGGTTCGGCAAGCGCGAGCCCATGCGGGGAGACCTGCACCACCTGTTCGCCTGCGAGTCCGGCTGCAACAGCTTCCGGGGCAACACGCCGTTCTTCGACTTCCCGGACTTCGAGGAGGCGGAGCGCGAAGAGTGTGGCAAGCGGGTGGGCAACAAGTTCGAGCCCACGAGCGGCAAGGGCGCGGTGGCGCGGGCCACGCTCTACTTCCTGCTGCGGTACCCGAGGGAGATCAACCGGACCTCCACCGAGTACGAGGCGAGCCGCCTCGCGGTGCTGCTGAGCTGGCACCGGGCCGAGCCGCCCTCGCTGCACGAGAGGCACCGCAACGAGGCCATCTTCGAGCGCCAGGGCAACCGCAACCCGTTCATCGACCACCCGGAGTGGGCGGGCCTCGTGGACTTCCGCGAGGGGCTCGGCTGAGCGGCCGCGCCTACTTGCTCTTGCGGCTCATGAAGGCCACGAAGGCCTCGCGCGCCTCGTCGGAGCTGAGGCGCTTGAGGAACTCGGCGCCCTCGCGGCGGAGCACGCCGTTCACCTCGGCGCGCAGCGGCTCGCGCAGCAGCCGCTTGGTCACCTTCAGCGCCTCCAGGGGCTTGGCGGCCAGGGTGCGGGCGCGCTCGGCGGCCACCTCCTGGAGCTGGGCGTCGGGCACCACGCGGTTGACGAAGCCCGCGCGCTGCGCGGTGGCCGCGTCGAACGGATCGCCGAACATCAGCAGCTCGGAGGCCAGCGCCAGGCCCGCGTTGCGCGGCAGCAGCAGGCTCGAGGCGCCCTCCGGGCACACGCCCAGGTTGATGAAGGGCATGACGAAGCGGGTCCGCTCGGAGGCCACCACGTAGTCGCAGTGCAGCAGCATCGTCGTGCCGATCCCCACCGCCGCCCCGTCCACCGCCGCCACCACCGGCTTCTCGTAGTTCACCAGCAGGCGCAGGAAGCGGAACACCGGGCTGTCCTCGCCCGTGGGCGGCTGCTCCAGGAAGTCCCCAATGTCATTGCCCGCGGTGAAGGTGCCTCCCGCGCCGGTGAGCACCACCACGCGCACCGCCGGATCCATGCTCGCGCGGTACAGGCCCTCGATGGCGGCCTCGTACATCGCGTGGGTGAAGGCGTTCTTCTTCTCGGGGCGGTTGAAGGTGAGGGTGCGGACTCCCTCGGCATCCTGCGTCAAAAGGGTCTCGGACATGGCCGCGCAGCCTAACCCGGGCCCCGCACTTCTTCCGGATTCTCGAAATCAGAGGAAACTTTTGGCCTACACCCCCCGACAATATAGGCAAAACGTATTCACAAAGAGGTTTTGCCATGTCCGTGACCGCTACCCGCGCCGCAGCCGTGAGGACGACCGCGCGCGCCGACTCCCTGCAGTTCGATGGTTCCCGGCCCGCGCCGGGCACCACCAACACGAACGCAGCCCAGACGACGAACCCGCCGCTGCGGGGGGATCCGTCGCGCCGCAACCGGGCCACGTACGACGACGTGATCAACCAGTTCGCCGTGGGGAACAACCCGCGCTACACGCCGCGGGACTCCAGCGGAGACGGGGTGCGGGACACGTTCTGCAACATCTTCGTGTGGGACGTGACGCGGGCGATGGGGGCGGAGATTCCTCACTGGGTGGATGGCAACGGCAACCCGGCGGCGGTGGGCAAGGGCCGCGAGCTGAGCGCGAACGGCACGGTGGACTGGCTGCATCAGAGCGGCAACCGGCACGGCTGGAAGAAGGTGAGCGCCGCGGAGGCGCAGCAGCTGGCCAACCAGGGCCACCCGGCGGTGGCGGTGTGGAAGAACCAGGGCGGCATTGGGCACGTGGCGGTGGTGCGCCCCGGTGAGGTGACGTCGCAGGGGCCGGCCATTGCTCAGGCCGGTGGGCGCAACTTCAACAAGGGGCACGTGAAGGACTCGTTCGGCAACGCGCCGGTGGAGTACTGGGTGAACGACGGCGGCAAGGTGACGGGCAACCCGACCCAGCCGCCCAAGCCGCCGACGACGCCGCCCTCCAACGGCGGTCCGGTGACGGCGCCCCAGGTGGATCTGCGGCGCGGCGCCGAGGGCCCCGAGGTGAAGAAGCTGCAGGATGCGCTGGTGAAGCTGGGCTACATGACGAGCGGGCAGGTGGCCACGGGCCCGGGCATCTACGGCCCGAAGACGGAGGCGGCCGTCTCCAAGTTCCAGTCGGACAAGGGCATCAGCCCGGACTCGGGCATCTACGGCCCGAAGACGCGCGCGGCGCTGGCGAAGGCGCTGGAGCCGGCCCCCACCAGGCCGCCGGCCACGACGCCTCCCAGTGGCGGGAAGGTGGCGGTGCCCCAGGTGGACCTGCGGCGCGGCGCCGAGGGCCCCGAGGTGAAGAAGCTGCAGGATGCGCTGGTGAAGCTGGGCTACATGACGAGCGGGCAGGTGGCCACGGGCCCGGGCATCTTCGGCCCGAAGACGGAGGCGGCGGTCTCCAAGTTCCAGTCGGACAAGGGGATCAGCCCCGCGTCGGGCCTCTTCGGACCCAAGACGCGGGCGGCGATGGAGAAGGCGCTGGGCGGCACCTCCGGTCCTGGGCCGGTGACGCCGGGCCCGGTGGATGGGAGCAAGGCGGCGAAGCTGAACGCGATGCTCAAGGGCAGCGGCCTGGCGGGGAAGGGCGAGCAGATCCTGGCCATGGCGAAGAAGTACAACGTGCCGGCGGAGCTGGGGCTGGCCATGTTCTGGAAGGAGGCGCAGTGGAACACGACGGGCGTGGCGCCGGGGAACAACAACCCGGGCAACCTGCGCTTCGCCGAGTGGGAGCGTGAGCTGGGCGGAGTGAAGAACGGCGGCTTCACGAAGTTCCCCTCGTTGGACAAGGGCATCGAGGCCTACTTCCGGCTGCTGGGCAGCTCCACGTACCGGCACTTCGTGGACACGAAGGACTGGGCGGGGCTGGTGAACAAGTACGCGCCGCCGTCGGATGGGAACGACAGCTCGCAGTACGCGCGGCAGATCACCGAGTGGATGGCGAAGTACCGGACGCAGCTCGGCTGAGCCCGCTGGTGGGCGGAAGCCACACCGCTCGGCCCTCCGTGCCGCCGTGAGCACGGGGGGCCACGCCGCCTTGAGGGGGGCTCAGGCTACCGTACCCCATGAGTCCACCGCTCGGCTTGGACTCCCCGTCTCCTTCCAAGCCACGCCAGCTCACGCCTACCGTTCCAGGTGTCGAGTCTCACTTGGAGGAGGGGGGCGCGCATGCGAGGTGGAAGCAGCTGGCAGGTCCGTGGCCTGCTCCTGCTGGCCGTGGCTGGGTGCAGCCACGGCTCCAGCGCCGGGAGCGAGCAGTCCCCGGGGACATGGGCCACCGAGGACTCGGGTGTCCGGACCAAGGGAGGCGATTCCGCCACGTTTCACATCCAGGCGCTGATTGCCCAGGGCCAGTTGCAACAGGCCGAGGCATACCTGGCTCAGGCCGTCGCCGCGGGGCTCATGGCCCGGGAAGCCGCGACGCGGCTCCGGGAGAAGATCGCCGAGCGCAAGCAGCAGCCAAACGCGGGTCAGGACCGGCGCGTCCCCCGCAGCAACCTGGAGGACTGGGAGATAGAAGAGACCCAGCGGCGCAGCTGTGAGACGGAGATGCCGACCTACCCCGTTTGCCGCGCGCTGCCAGAGGAGTACGTCTTCCACAGCTCCCGTCAGGCGCTGGAGGCGATGAAGCAGCGGCTGGGAGCCAAGAGCCTCGGTCTACACAACGAGACCAACGCGCAAGGCGGCCCCTGCCCAGATGTCGGACGACACTTCAACGTTCGGGTGAATGGAGAGAGGGCTGGGTCCATCGTCTGCTGCCCATGTTGTGTTGAGAACGAACCGCGCCCCTTGAAGTGGGAGAAATGTCGGATCGTGTGGTAGGGGCAGCCACGCCTCATGGACGATCAGAACTCCGTGGAAGAATTCCTTCAGGCTGCGCGGCTGGGAGCCGAGCAAGGCGACTGGAACGCGTGGCGGGCCGCCCTTGAACCGTTGTTGCTGCGGCTCCCCACAAGCCACGCGGTGCGGCTCACGCGAGACTTCGTCGCCCGGCGGCTCCCCGTCTTCGAGCGCCACCAGCCTGGTATGTCTTGGGTGCGGGAGGTGCTTGAGGCACTCTCCCATCCGGAGGACGCCGCTAGCAGTGGGAGGGAGTGGCCGTTCTGGGAAGACTCCACCGGCCCTGGCGGTGCCAGTTTCGCCAATGCGGTGGAGTCCCTCTGGATAGCAAACCAGTGCAGAGAAGACGCACGGCGATGCATCGCGGAGTTGGTGGATGCGCTCTCAGGCGCCATCATGGCGGAGGCGATCGAGCCCTGGGGTGCGAGCCACCCCGAGGAATGGGCCCTCAGGCATGAACTCGGAATGGCTGAAGAAGTCGACCAGCGTATGCGTGGTTACGAAATCCAGCTTGCCATGGTGAGCGATCCGGGCGTGAAGAGCCGCAAGCGCGCCGGCTTGCTGGAAGTCGCTGACCTTCTGGAGGCGGCGTTACGTGAAGGAGCCAGTTCCTCAGGTGGGTCCGAACGCTCCACGTGACAGAGCTTCATGAGGCCCAGGATTCCTACCCTGCGGGCAGGCCTGATCAGAGGTCCACGCCCGTGGTGCTCTTGAGCCGCGCGGCGCGCAGCAGCTCTTCCTCGTGGGCGCGGCGCGTGAAGCCGTGGTCCGTCACCGTCAACAGCGTCAGCGGCTCCGAGCCGGTGGCGTGGGCCTGGTGCGAGGCCCAGCGCGGGACGAAGACGGCGTCCCCGGGTTTGACCTCCACCTCCGTGCCGCGCACCCGCACCCGGCCCGTGCCGGAGAGGACGGTGAGCAGCACCTCGTAGGCGTGCTCGCGGGGCTCGCTGCTGTGGCCCGGGGCCACGCGCACCAGCGTCGTCTCCAGCACCTCCGCCGGGAAGGGCACCCGGTCCACCGTGCAGTCGATGCCGAGCAGCTCGTGCGCGTGGCGGTAGAACGGGACGACGTGGGACAGGCCGCTCAGGTGCACGCTGCGCGGCTCCGGACACTCGGGGGCCAGCGGCTGCCGCGCCTGGAGGCGCTCCAGCAGCGGGCCGAGCCGCCACTGCTGCAGGGCCTCGAACAGGCTCTCGAAGAAGTGCTCCTGCAGCTCCAGCGCCCGCTCCACGGCTTGCAGGCTCAGCTGGAACCAGCCCGGCTCTCCCGCGTGGGAGCGCATCAGCTCCTCCAGCAGGCTCGCCTGGGTGCCGTCCCCCAGCTTCCGGTGGAAGAAGAGCAGGTGGCGCTCGGAGACGCCGGCCTGGAGCAGCCCGTCCATGAAGACGCTGTAGAGCCGAGGGAGAGGAGCCTCCAGCCCGAGCGCCAGGAAGGCGCTGGCCGCGGCGGGCGGTGAGCGCAGGCACGCGTCCAGGCACTCGCGCACGAGGTAGCGGGTGGAGTCCTGAAAGCGCAGGGACTCCACCTCCACCCCGAGCCCGTCGCGCAGGAGGCGGCGGAAGAGCGCCGCGGGCCGCTTCTCCAAGGGGGAGGCACCGCTCTCCTCCCAGAGCGCCTGGGTCAGCCGGGTACACCACAGCTCGCTGTCGCACTGAGACAGCAGCGCGTGGACGAAGCGCGCTCCCGAGCCGACGAGCAGCGCGTACTGCGAGAAGATGAACCCGAAGTCCTCGCGCGTGAGCACGCCCCGCCGGCACGCGCGGAGCAAGCGGTTGTCCCAGAAGGAGTGTGAGGAGAGCCGCGCGTGCAGCTCGTCCATTGCGTCTTCGGTGGAGGCGGGAGCCGGGGAGGAGAGCTTCGCCTCGCGCGGCTCGGGCCCAGTCCGACGCCTGGCGGGTTCGCCAGGGCCAGGCTGATGAACCACGTCCATGGTGAGCGAGGCCGGACCAGCGGAGGGAGGGCTCATAGCGGGAACCGGGGGAGCGCGGAGGAGCTACGGTCTTCCAAAGGTGTGCACGCCTGGTGGGCTGGCAAGCCCAGCGCTCCCTGCCCATAGGATCAGGCCGAGTGTCACCGGGCGATCCCAATCCCTCTCAGCTCACACAGCAAGTGAACCTTCCAGGCTGGCCCGTCCGAGGGCATGCCAGCAGGAGAGCCATTGCCCTCTCCTTTGACGCAAGGCGCCAGCGGCGTGCTTTTCCTAAAGAGGATGCGGAGCGTGGGGAGGGGAGCCGGCTCCATGGAGGGACCCATGCGCTTTCGAGACCGAGCGGACGCGGGCAGACGCCTGGCGACGCTGCTGCTGCGCTACGGCGGCCACGACACCCGGGTGTTTGGGATGAACGGGGGCGGGGTTCGTGTGGCGTATGAGGTGGCTCAGGCCTTGGGGGCACCCCTGGAGCTCTGGGTGTCCCGGCCCGTGGAGGTACCGGGGCAGCCCGGCTCGAGGCTGGGCGCCATGGCCGAGGGCGAGGGCTTCTGCCTGAACGCGGAGAGGGTGCGCGCCGTCGAGGCTCCGGCCTCCGAGATGACGCGGTGGATGGATGCGGAGGCGGGCGAGGGAGCGCTCGAGGCCCAGCGGCTGCGCGGCGCGCACCCCCGGCTGGGGGCGGGAGCGGGCACGGCGGTGCTCGTGGTGGACGGCATCGCCGTGGGAGATCTCCAGGCGTGCGCGGCGCTCCGGGGCTTGAGGCGGCAGGGCCCGCAGCGGCTGGTGCTGGCCGCTCCGGTGGCCGCGGCGGAGGAGCTGGAGCGGCTGCGCCTCGAGGCGGACGAGGTGCTGTGCCTCCAGCCGGTGTGGTCGCTGCTCGCGGTGGAGCACGGGTACGACGACTTCCGAGCGCTCCCGGACCTCGAGATCCGGCAGCTGCTGGAGCGGGCGCGCGCGCTTCAACCTGGGCGCGAGGTGCCCGTGCCCGGAGCGACGGGCGAGTGGATGTAATCCCCGTTCGGGTAGCGGGGAAGGAGGCAGGCCATGCAAGGACAGGACGCGGACGTACGCGAGGTGCGGGTCCGGATCGGCGAGGTGGAGCTGGGGGGCAGCCTGGGTGTCCCACAGGGAGCGCGGGGGCTGGTCATCTTCGCGCACGGCAGTGGCAGCAGCCGCTTCAGCCCGCGCAACCGGGCCGTGGCGCGCTCGCTCCGGGAGGCGGGGCTGGGCACGCTGCTGTTCGATCTGCTGAGCCCGGAGGAGGAGGCAGAGGACGAGGTGACCGGAGCGCTGCGCTTCGACATCGCCTTCCTGGCGCGGCGGCTGACGGAGGTGACGGAGTGGGTGGCGCGGCAGCCCGGGCTGGCGGACCTGAAGCGAGGGTACTTCGGCTCGAGCACGGGCGCGGCGGCGGCGCTGGTGGCGGCGGCGCTGCGGCCAGAGGGGCTCCACGCGGTGGTGTCGCGGGGCGGGCGGCCGGACCTGGCCATACCCGTGCTTGACCGGGTGCGGGCGCCCACCCTGCTGATCGTCGGCGGCGACGACACCCAGGTGCTGGAGCTCAACGAGGAGGCGTTCACCCAGCTGGGAGAGCCGAAGGAGCTGCAGGTGATTCCAGGGGCCACGCACCTCTTCGAGGAGCCGGGGACGCTGGAGCAGGTGGCCCGGTACGCGGCGGACTGGTTCGTGAAATACCTGGGGGAGGCCGGGTTGGAGGCGCGGACCTGAGCCCATCTGATGGTAGGGTCGGGCCCCCATGAATTCACCTGAACCGCGCTTCGTGTGGCTGGACCTGGAGATGACGGGTTTGGACCCGGAGACCTGCGCCATCATCGAGATCGGCGTCATCATCACCGGGCCCGACCTGGTACCCATCGCGGAGATCGAGCGCGTCGTCTGGCAGCCGGAGGAGGCGCTGGCGCGGATGGAGCCGGTGGTGAAGGAGATGCACACGCGCAACGGGCTCACGGCGCGGGTGAGGACCTCGCCCATCTCCCTGCGGATCGCGGAGCGGGACGTGACGACGCTGGTGGCCGAGCACTGCCAGCTGGGGGAGGGCATCCTCTGTGGCAACTCCATCCACACGGACCGCCGCTTCCTGATCCGGTACATGCCGATGCTGGAGCGGTTCCTCCACTACCGGATGGTGGATGTGACGAGCCTGAAGGTGCTCACGCGGGCGTGGTACCCGGACATCGGGGAGCCGCGCAAGGGCGCCTCGGGGCACACGGCGCTGGCGGACATTCGCGCGAGCATCACCGAGCTCTCCTACTACCGCGACACGTTCTTCCGGGCGATGCCGGGGCGCCTCGACTAGGGCAGCAGCGCCTGTGGCCTCAGGCGCGCTTCGGGGCCGGTGGTGGGACGAGCCGCTCGCGCAAGAGGTGCTTTTGCACCTTGCCCAGGGCGTTGCGCGGGAGCGCGTCCATGAACTCCACGCGCCGGGGCTTCTTGAAGCTGGCCAGCCGGTCCTTGCACCAGTCCACCAGGGCCTGCGCGTCCGGCGCGGGCTGCCCGGCAGCGGGCACCACCACGGCCACCACCTGCTCGCCGAAGTCCGGATCCGGCAGGCCCAGCACCGCCACCTCGGCCACGCCGGGGCATGAGGCGAGCACCTCCTCCACCTCGCGCGGGTAGACGTTGAAGCCGCCGCTGATGATGAGCTCTCGCGCACGGCCAGTGATGTGGAAGTAGCCGTCCGTGTCCCGGAGGCCCAGGTCTCCCGTGCGGAACCACCACCCCTCCGGATCGAAGGACTCGCGCGTGGCCTCCTCCCGCTGCCAGTAGCCGGCGAAGACGTGGGGGCCTCGGACTTCAATCTCTCCCAGCTCCCCATCCGGCACCGGCTTGCGCGTACGCACGTCCACCACGCGCGCCTCCTGGCCGGGGAAGGGCATGCCCACCGTGCCCGGGCGCCGCTCGCCCTCGTAGGGGTTGGTGGTGTTCATGATCGTCTCGGTCATCCCGTAGCGCTCGAGGATGCGCTGGCCGAGCTCGGCCTCGATCTCCTGGAAGAGCTGCGGGCTGAGCGGCGCGGAGCCGGAGACCATCAGCCGCAGGGGGCGGGGACGAACGCCCGTCCGCCGGGACTCCTCCAGCAGCCGCCCGTACATGGTGGGCACGCCGAAGAACATCGTGAGGGCCGGATCCTCCCGCAGCGCCTCCAGCACCTCCGAGGCCACGAAGCGGCGGCGCAGGTCCACGCTCGCGCCGGTGTAGAGGGTGCCGTGCAAGCCCACCATGAGCCCATGCGTGTGGAACAGGGGCAGGGCGAGCAGCAGCCGGTCCTCGGCCGTCCACCGCCACGCCTCGGTGACGGCCCGGATGTTGGAGAGCAGGTGGCTCTGCCGCAGCATGGCGCCCTTGGAGCGCCCGGTGGTGCCCGAGGTGTAGCCGAGCACGGCGATGTTGAGGTCCCCGGGCAGCAGCATGAGGCGCTCCGGCTCGATGGGCTCCGCGGCCAGCGCGTCGAAGGCGTCCACCCGCAGCGAGGACGGGAGCGCCGTGGCAGGCGGCTCCACGGTGATGAGCCACTCCAGCGCGGGCAGCCCGGGCAGCAGCGGGGCCAGCTCGGCGGCACCCGAGGCGCCGGTGATACAGAGGCGCGCCCCGGAGTCGGTGAGGAGGTGATCCAGCTCCACCTGCCGGTACGCCGTGTTGACCAGCACGACGATGCCGTGGGCGTACTGCACGCCGAGGTAGGCGATGACGAACTGGGGGCTGTTCTCCAGGAAGAGGGCCACGCGATCGCCCAGCTTCATGCGCCGGCGCAGGAGCGCCTGGGCGAAGGCGGTGACGCGGTGGGCGAGCTCGCCGTAGGTGTAGCGCTCGGTGCCGAAGAGGAGCGCGAGCCGCTCCGGCGTTCGCCGGGCGTGCTCCAGGAACACCTGAAGGAGGCTGTGCGGGCCTTGCTGGGAAGGCGCGTCGGGGGGCGTCATGGCGCGGCGAGACTACCCGCTCCGCCGGGCGGTGGCGCGCCTCAGGACGGGCTCACTGCACGCGCGCCAGGGGCACCGGCGTCTTCGGCACCTGGGACATCGTCACCCGGTAGATGAAGCAGAGCCCCTCGGGATCCGTGGGGGGCAGCAAGGTGACCGGGATGCGCACCCCACAGACCTCCACCAGCTGCGCGATGATGCCGCGCACGAAGTAGGGATCCAGCCCGGGCCGGTGGGTGATCGAGGAGTGGAACTCCGGCAGCACCTCCACCGTCACCTCGACGTCTCCGTTGGGCAGCTCGCGGGAGCGGGCCCGCGCGAAGTTGATGCCCGTCTGGAAGACGCGCGTCATGTGGCCCAGCATCCGGCGGGCGCCCCACATGCGCGCCATGCCGAAGAGCGCCTTGCCCATGGGCGTGGAGCCGAACCCCTCCAGCGTCCGGAGCCCCAGCTGGTACCGCGCCTCCTCGCGCGGCAGCTCCGGGTAGCGCAGCTCCGCGCAGAGCTTCAGCGTCCCCAGCAGCGCCACCAGCGGGTAGGCGCTGACCAGCGGCCGCGTTACATCCACGCCCAGGGCCAGCAGCCGCCGCTGGGCCTCTGCGTCCAGCCGATCCTTCATGGCGTGGAGCAGCAGCCCCTCCATGAGCTGATCGAAGGCCACAGGCTCCTTGCGTCGAGGCGGCTCGAGAGGCATGGCGTGCACGCTCTTCTCCTGCGACTTCGGGGGGACGGAGGAAGACTTCCAGCGAGGCGTGAGGAGCACGGCGGAGCCCATGGCACGTGTCAGTGTCCCTGGGCGCTCGGCGGTTTCAGGTGTCCACGGGAGCGTCGTAGTCCGGCGTCAGGTCCACCGCGTTCACCGTGAGCAGGTGGTAGATGACGATGTTGCTCATCCAGAAGAAGATGGCGCCGAAGCTCACGTACACCAGCGGCGAGCCCGGCCATACCTGCAGCGGCGACCCGAAGACCTTGTCCGACACCCAGCCGCCCAGCCACTCCACGCACCAGGCGATGGCGGTGCCGATGGCCACCCGGCGCCACACCGGCAGGCGCTTCGGGTAGAACCAGTAGTAGTGCAGCGTCCACATCAGCCCGATGCCCACCGCCCAGATCATCAGGCTGGCGAACGAGAACCAGTGGTACGGCGAGGCCGGATACACCCACCCCCACTCGCCCTGGACGATGCGGAACAGCTGGTTCTGCGTCAGCTCCAACAGCCAGAAGATCGGCGTGAGGTAGAGGATCTGCGTCGCCAGCACGCGCGCGTAGGTGATGAAGGATCTGTCCTGAGCTTCCGTAGCCAAGGTGAGCGTGTTCATCCTTACCCCTCCAGGTGGGCGGATCGGCGGACTCGCGCGTCGTGCGGTGGGCGGATTGAAGAAGCAGCGGCTGCCTGCTCGCTTCTGTTCACCCGACAACCGGTTGCGCCAGGGCGCCAGGGGGAAACTCTCACGGCGCCGTCGATCAGAAAAGGGGCGACAAGACCGCACATCGCGGCCTGTAAGACCGACGTGACAGGTCGGGTCCTCATGTCCAAGCTCTCAGGTCAGGCGCGAGGCAGCCGCACGGTGAAGGTGGTGCCGGTGTCCTGGGAGGAGCTCACCTCCACGGCGCCCCCGTGGCCCCGGACGATCTCCCGGACGATGTAGAGGCCCAGGCCGATGCTGCGGCTGTGCTGCCCCGCGGTGGGTGCGCCTCGCGTGAGCGGCTCGAAGAGGCGGGGGAGCAGCTCGGCGGAGATGGGCGTGCCCTCGTTGTGGATCTCCAGCAGGGCGAACCCCGGCTCGCTGCGGGTCCTCACGCGCACCGGGGTGCTCTGCGGGCTGTAGGCCAGCGCGTTGCCTACGAGGTTGGTGAGCACCTGGGCGATGCGATCCGGATCCCACTCGCCGTGGCCGTCGCCGCTTGGCTCCACCTGTACCTGCCGCTCCGGGTGCGCCTGCCGCACCTCGTCCACCACGTGGCGCGTCACTTCGTCCAGGTCCATGGCGCGCCGCTTCAGGGGGATGCCCGTGCCCAGGCGCGCCTGCGTGAAGTCCAAGAAGTCCCGGATCAGCCGCGTGGCCCGCTCGCACGAGGAGCCGATGCGCTGGGCGGCCTTGAGCTGCCGCTCGTTCAGCCCCGGGCTGGCCTGGAGCAGCCCCGCCGCCATGGTGATGGCGCCCAGGGGGTTGCGCAGATCATGGGAGACGATGCCGATGAGCTGCTGCTCGAACTCTGTCCGGCGGCGCAGCTCCTCCTGGTCTCGCTGCTGCTGCTGGAAGAAGCGCGCGTTCTCGATGGACAGCGCGGCCTTGTTGGCCAGCTCCTCCAGCAGCCGGAGATCGTCCCGCGTGAAGGGGCGTCCCGGCGTGGAGCGCGCGGTGGACACCGTGCCGATGACCCGCCCCTGCAACCGCAGCGGCGCGGCGAGATAGGAGTGGATGGGGATGTGCTCGAGCGCGGCGGAGTACTCGGGCCGGCTCTCGGCGCGCAGCTGCTCCAGGGACGTGAAGGGGCTCCACAGGGACTGGCCAGCCTGGGCGACGCGGCCATTGAGCCCCTCTCCGAGCTTCACCGGGGTGGAGGCCAGCACCTCGCGCATCCGCTCCTGGAGGAGCGGGTCCACATGGCGCACGGAGACGGTCTCCAGCACGCCCTGCTCCGGGACGAGCAGGGTGAGGAGGCACGAGTCTCCCAGGTGCCGCACCACCTGCTGGGAGATGGCCTCGAACAGCGCGGGCAGGTCGCGGTTGGCCGCGCTGAAGGCATCCGAGGCCTCGCCCAGCACCTGGAGGCGCGCGGCGGCGGCGTGGACGCGCTCGGTGGCCAGCCGCTCCTCTTCGTACAGCTGCGCCCGGTCGATGGCCTGCGCGCAGGCGTGGGCCACCGCGGTGAAGAAGGCCCGGTCGTCCTCGTTGAAGCTGCGCTCCTGCCCGAAGGACAGCCCGAGGGCGCCCAGCACCCGGCCCTTCACGAGCAGGGGCAGGGCAGCGGCGGCGTGGCTGAAGGTGTCCCGCTCCAGCTGCGGGTAGCGCGCCCGCCAGTCCTCGCGCGAGCTCAGCCATAAGGGCCGCGCCTCCCGGACCGCGTCCGTCAGGGGCACGGGGCTGTTGAGCGGCATGCGCCGCCAGCGCTTCAGCGCCTCCTCGAGGTACCCATGGGACTGGACCACCTCGAGCAGCTGTCCGCCCGCATCCAGCAGGCAGAGAGAGCCCGCGACGGCGTCCAGCGGGGAGAGCCCCTGCTCGAAGAGGGCCTTCATCACCTGCTCCACGGAGGTGGCCTCTCCCAGCCGGGAGGTGAGCCCCTGGAGCCGGGCGATGTAGCTGGCGGCCCGGTGCGCGGCCTCGCGCGCGGCGGCCTCCTGCTGGCGCAGCAGCTCCGTCTGGCGCTGCACCTGCTGCTGGGCCCGGAACAGCTCGATGAAGACGGCCACCTTCGAGCGCAGCACGTCCGCCGAGAAGGGCTTCTGCAGGTAGTCCACCGCGCCGTGCGCGTAGCCCGCCTTCACGTCCCGCTCATCACTGCCGTAGGCCGTGAGGAAGATGATGGGGATGTTGCGGGTACGCTCGCGCTGCTTGATGAGGGACGCCGTCTCGAAGCCGTCCAGGCCCTCCATCTGCACGTCCAGGAGGATGACGGCGAACTCCTCGGCGAGCAGCAGCCGGAGCGCCTGCTCGCCCGAGGAGGCCTTGATCAGCCGCACGGACAGCGGCGCCAGGATGGCCTCCAGGGCGAGGAGGTTGGCCGAGTTGTCGTCCACCAGCAGGACGCTCGGCTCGGTGCTGCCCTGGGTGGCGGAGGGCCGCCGGGACTCATCTGGCATCTCCCAGAGAGGCAAAGGCGTCTCCGGGAGGCTTCCTGTAAGGCGAGGCCAGGGAATGCCGGAGCGCGGCACCCGTCTCATGGCTTCACGCATCAGCTCCGCGGGAATCAAGCGTCCAGCCCTTCCAGAATGACTACGAGGCCCTGCAGCATAAACGCCATGAGCCCTCAGGGCAGAGGCTCGAGAGTCCCTGAGAGTACCGGTCAACCCGCTGGGTGCGCAGCGGGATTCCCCCTCCGGGATTTCACTTCCGGAGACCGGGTGGTTGCTTCACCCGGGACGGAACGGGGCCCGGCTCTCCGAGGCTTGAGAGGTTGTCTCAAAGTGGCAGGATGAAATTCCCTACACAGCAGCAGGGCGGGCGAGCGCTCAGCGGCTGGGCGGCGGCGAGGCGCTCGGGCCCCCGGCTCAGGGGACGGAGAGCAGCTCCACGTCGAAGATGAGCACCGAGTTGGGCGGGATGGAGCCGCGGCCCTGCTCGCCGTAGCCCAGCGAGGAGGGGATGACGAGCTTGCGCAGCCCGCCCACCTTCATGCCGACGATGCCCTCCTCCCAGCCGGCGATGACGCGGCCTTGACCGGGGGTGAAGGAGAAGGGAGTGCGGCCCGCGGACTTGGAGCTGTCGAACTGAGTCCCGTTGGGCAGCCACCCTGTGTAGTCCACCGTCACCTGGCGGCCGAGCGTGGCCGCGTCGCCCGTGCCGGCGCGCACGTCCTGGAGGTAGAGCCCACTCTCGCGGCGCTCCATGGCGTTGAGGTCCACGCCGAGCTCCGACGCGTAGGTGACCTTCGAGGGATCTCCTGATCCCGAAGCGCTCTCTCCGCCGCAGCCGAGCGACAGCAGGAGCAAGGAGAAGCTGAGACAGCGGAGCATGCGATTCCTCGGGGGGCCAGCGACGGGGAGCGAAGCGAAATACATCTTGTGTTCAGGTTTCACCGCAGGGCCACGCCACTTTGACAACCCTGCATGCCGGTAGCCTAAGCTGAGGGGGTGGTACGTGGGCAATGCCTCGTCAGAGGACTGCTGAGGTCGACACTCAAGTGGGGTGGCGGTGCGCTCGGCACGCCGGAGTGATCGAAGTAAGCCATTGCTGATGCCAGCCTCCCCCAGCTCTGGGCGCGAGTGCGTGGACCGTGCCTGGAAGCATCCACGGATTCTTGAAGAGGAGGCACATGTCACACGAGGAAGCCCGGAAGACTGCGGACGCCTACCTTTTTGCCCGGCAGGACATTCGCCTGCGGCTGGAGAGGTTGGCGGAACACGCGGATCCCGCCACGCACCGGCGCGTGGCTACGCTGGGCTTGCGTGAGGGCTCGCACTGCCTCGAGGTGGGCTTCGGAGGTGGCTCCATCGCCCTCTGGCTGAGCAGCATGGTGGGCCCCCAGGGCCGGGTGCTGGCGGTGGACCTGGACCCGCGCTTCCTTGCGGACAGAGCGGAGCCGAACCTCGAGGTGCGCCAGCAGGACATCACCCGCGAGGCGCCGCCCGAGCAGTCCTTCGACTTCGTGCACGTGCGGCTGGTGCTGATGCACCTGCCGCAGCGGGAGCAGGTGCTGGAGTGGCTGGTGAAGTCACTCAAGCCCGGGGGGTGGCTGATGGTGGAGGAGCATGAGCTCTTCCCCACGGCCCTCGAGAAGGGAGTGCCCGCCGTCTATCCCCACTTCTGGCGGGCCATGCGAGAGACGGGGCATCGCCGGGGCATGGACTCGGGGTGGGCCCGCAAGGTGCCCACGTTGATGCAGCAGCTGGGGCTGCAGCAGGTGGGCACCGACGTGGACATGCCCCTGTTCAACGGCGGCTCGGCCGTGGCCGAGTTCTGGCGGCTCACGGCGGAGCACCTCCTGCCGCAGATGGAGGCCCAAGGGCTGCTCACCCGGCAGGAGTTCGCCGAGACCCTGACGCTGATGAGGGATCCCTCCATCTGGCTCTTCGCGCCCGCCATGGTGGCCGTGTGGGGCCGGCGCCCGGCGGTGTGACGGTGAGCGCCCCGCGGACCCTGGAGGAGCAGGCGCGGGCCGTGCTGGAGCGCTGCCGCGGCGCGGGCGTGCGCGTGGCGGTGGCGGAGGCGTGCACCGGAGGGCTCATCGCCGCCAGCCTGACGGCGGTGCCGGGCTCCTCCGCCGTCATGGAGCGGGGGCTCGTGCCCTACTCCAACGAGGCGAAGGTGGAGCTGTTGGGTGTACCCGGGGCCCTGCTCCAGGCGCATGGCGCCGTCAGCGCCGAGGTGGTGCAGGCCATGGCGGAGGGGCTGCTGGCCCGCGCTCCGGTGGAGCTGGCGCTGGCCGAGACGGGCATCGCCGGGCCAGGCGGAGGCTCCGCCCAGAAGCCCGTGGGCCTCGTCTTCCTCGCGGTGGCCCGGCGGGGCAACCCCACCGTCGTGGAGCGGCACGTCTTCCCGGGAGATCGGGAAGCGGTGCGTCAAAGCGCCTGCCTCCGGGCGCTCGCGCTGCTCCAGGGACAGGTCGACCAGCCCTGAGCCGTAGCCGCCTACATGAGCGCCCTATCTTTTGACAAAGGGCCGGCTCATGATCAATAAGTTGCGCTTCGAAGTCGTTGAGGGCTGCGAGGAACTTCGGTGTACCAGATCCAGACCGACAAGCCGAACGGCATCATCGAGTTCGTCATCGATGGCTATATCCGCGTTGAGGAGATGCAGCGCTTCGTCAAGGAGCTCAAGCAGGTGATGCTGGGCTTCGGAGGGCGGGAGTTCAAGGTCAAGGCGGACCTCCGCACCTACAAGCCTGCCTCCCCCGAGGTGACGGAGATCGTCCGCGAGGTCCAGGCCTTCGGGCTCCGCTCTGGCATGAAGCGGGTGGCCGAGCTGGTGGAGAGCCAGATCGTCGCGCTGCAGATGAACCGCGTGGCGCGCGAGAGCGGCATGGAGAAGATCCTCCGCCGCTTCTGGGAAGAGGCGGAGGCGCGCCGCTGGCTGCTCCACGGGGACGTGGAAGAGACCAGCAGCAGCCGGTAGCTCACGGGCCGAACAGCCCGAATCCCCAAGTGAGGAGCGCCCCGAGCGTGCCATACATGGGCACGTTGAAGGCGAAGGTGAGCCGGTTGATGCGGCGGAAGCGCGCCTGCTCCTCGTCGGCGAACCAGACGCCCTCGTCGCCCGTCGTGGCCCCCTCCACCGCGTGGAAGAAGAGGGCCGCGTAGGCGATCTCGATGACGAGGCTCACCAGCACCAGCCCGATGAGCGCCAGCGCCCAGCGCTCCGAGGCGGAGAGCGGGCCGGTCCAGTGCTCGCGGTGCCACGTCAGCCCGCCGAGCACCAGGGCGATGCACAGCACGTCATGGCCGATGCCGTAGGGCGGACGCCACTTCTGGGTGACGTAGAGCAGGTACATCTCCGCGGCGCCCCGGATCCACATGGAGGCGCCGAACAGGCCGAGCACCAGGCTCGCCGCGGGTGACACCGCCGGGTCCAGCGCCACCGCCGGGCAGACGATGAACCAGAAGTAGATGGCGAAGAAGAGCCACGCCACCTTGGGCGGAGAGATGCGGCCGCCGCGCGTGCCCTTGCGGTTCTGCCTGCGATGGAAGAGGACGCCCTGCAGCGCGATGGCGGCCAGGAGGACCAGGAGGACGGTGCGGGTGAGCGGCGAGAGCATTCAGAAGCGGCGCGGGCGAGGGTAGTGCTCAGGGTAGTGCTGGAGGTACCACGCGCGAAGCCCGGGCAGGTGGCTGGCGGCCACCTGAGGGTGGAGGTGGTGGACGATGTGGCAGCCGACGTTGCGCGGCGCCAGCAGCAGTCGGCCGAGCCACCCCTGGCCGTGATCCGCCGTGGAGGCGAGGATGGCCTGGAGCGTGCGGCCCTGGTTGCGCGCGGGAGTGTGCTCGGCGAGCAGCCGGTACCCTGAGAGGGCCGAGGCCCCCATCAGCGGCAGCGCGTAGCCGAGGCCCACGGCGTGGGGCCAGCGCCACGCCAGCGCGAGCACCCCGAGCTGGAAGAGCACCTGGCCCAGCTCCGCGCGCGCGCACGCGAGCACCTCCGCGCTGTGCGTGAGGTCCTCGCCGGAGCGGTCCATCAGGAAGATGCGGCCATAGGCGTTGCGCAGCGAGGGCACGGCCCAGGCCAGGAGACCCACGGGGCCGCGGACGATCCAGAAGGGGACGACGAAGATGAGCAGGGGCCACATCAGCGCCGCGCGCCACCACGGGCCGGACGGGGGCCGGTGGTAGGCGTCCTGCTCCGTGCCCTCGTGCTGGTGGTGACGGAGGTGGTGGTAGCGCATGGCGTTCCACGTGGAGGCGATGGGGTAGCCCGCCAGGCACTCCAGCAGCCGGAGGCTCGGGCTCTTGCGGCGCACGGACAGGTGCACCGCGTCATGGAGGATGACGCCGAAGGCGTGCAGCCGGCCGGCGATGAGCACCACGAGCAGCGGCGTGGCGGCGGGCACCAGGGCCATGCTCACCAGGCAGGCGGCGATCAGAGCCCACTCCGTGAGAGCCTGACGCACGAGCTCCGGCACCTCGGGGCGCACCAGCAGCTCGCGCGGCACGAGGGCGCGGAGTGGCAGGGCGGTGCGGGGGGTGGAGGCGCGGGAGCTCATGGGCTGGGCGTGCGCAGTGAAGCGGACGGGCGAGGAGCGTAGCAAGTGCTCGGGGCGGCTGGACACAGCGCCACCTGCCAGGGCACGCTCCGCGCATGCTTCCACCGACGCGCGTCGAGCGCTGGGGCTGGGTCTGGCCCCGCTGGACCGACCCGCGCCTGCCTTTCGCGGGCCTCCTCACCCTGTACGGCGTGCTGGGCTTCTCGTTCTTCGGCTTCAACCGCAGCCCGGCGCAGATGGCGACCATCGTCATCACCGGCAGCGTGCTGGACGCGGCGCTCGGCTGGCTGCTGCGCCGGGAGAAGGTGGTGCCGCTGAGCGGGTACATCTCCTGCTGCTCGCTCGCGCTGCTGCTCAACTACTCGCACCACAGCTGGCTCCTGCTGCTGCCGGTGTGGCTGGCCATCGGCTCCAAGTACGTGCTCACCTTCGAGGGGCGGCACGTCTTCAATCCCTCCATGTTCGGGGTGGCCACGTCGCTGCTGCTGTCGCGCGAGCTCATCACCGCGGCGCCCGCCTACCAGTGGGCCAACGGCGCGGTGGCCATGTCGGCCTTCATCGCCATGGCGGCGCTGGTGCTCTTCCTGTTTCGGGTGGGGCGCGGCTGGCTGGTGGTGAGCTTCCTGCTGCTCTACGCGGCGCAGACGGGCCTGCGCGCGTACGTCATGCGGCACCACCTGCCGCCCGAGGTGCTCTTCCTCGGCACGCTGGGGGCGCCCTCCTTCTTCATCTTCGTCTTCTACATGCTCACCGATCCGGCGACGTCGCCGGCCACGCGCCGGGGCCAGGTGCTGCTCGCGCTGGCCATCACGGTGGTGGACCTGGTGCTGCACTTCAAGGAGAGCGTCTACACCTTCTTCTACGCGGCCCTCACGTGCGCCACCGTGCGCTTCCTCTTCCTCCACGCGCGCTCGGTCTGGCGCCGAGGCCCCTCCGAGTACCTGCGGGGCCTGTTCTCCGCGGGGCCGTTGAAGCGCGTGGGCGTGGTGGGCGGGCTGGGCGCCGCGCTGGCCGGGGCGTACTTCGGCGCGGTGGCTCCCTCGGCCGCCGCGCACCCGCTGCCCTTCCACATGGACCGGATGGAGGCGGCGCACACGGGGCTCGGCTCGGAGATGGGGGACGTGCTCACGCGGGTGGATCCGCGCGTGGCCCATATCTCCAAGTGGGTGCTGAGCGTGGGCGACTCGGTGGCCGCGGGTGACTTCGACGGGGACGGGCTGTTGGACCTGTACCTCTCCCACCCGCTCAAGCGGGACGAGGATCGCGCCGCGCTGTACCGCAACCTGGGTGGCTTCCGCTTCGAGCGGGTGAAGGTGCCCGCGCTGGAGCGCTTCGCCAAGCGCTACGACCAGGACGGGCTGGCCGGCACCGCCACCTTCGTGGACTACGACGGGGATGGGGACCAGGACCTGGCGATTGGCGTGGCGTTTGGGCCCTCGCGGCTGCTGCGCAACCAGCTGCGCGAGACGGGACACGCGAGCTTCGAGGACGTCACCGAGGCGGCCGGTCTCACGGACCACTCGGTGAGCCTGGGCGTCACCTTCTTCGACTACGACCGGGATGGGCGCCTGGATCTGCTCGTCACCAACGCGCTCACCACGCACCTGCCGGACTACGCGAAGCCCACGCCGCTCAACCTCTTCCACCTGCCCGCGGCCGAGTACCCTGGCGACCGGCGCATGTTCCGCTTCATGCACGATGGCTGGCACCAGGCGGACAACGGAGGCCTCAACCACCTCTACCGCGCCCGGGGCGACGGCACCTTCGAGCGGCTGGACATGCAGGCGCTGGGGATGCCGGAGACGCGCTGGTCGCTCGCGACGAGCACGGTGGACCTCAACCACGATGGGTGGACGGACCTCTACATCGCCAACGACTTCGGGCCGGACGACGTGTACCTGAACGAGGGCGGTAAGCACTTCCGCCGCGTCGTGGGCCGCCTCTTCGGCGAGGTGGGGAAGGACACGTACAAGGGGATGAACGCCTCGGTGGCGGACTTCGACCGGAACGGGTACCTGGACGTGTACGTGTCCAACGTGCACCACTCGCTCCAGGCCGAGGGCAGCCTGCTGTGGATGGTGGGGCCGGGCGAGGACGATCCCTTCGTGCCTGTTTTCAAGGACGAGGCCACCTTCCGCGGGGCGCTCAACGAGCGGCGCTTCGGCTGGGGCGCGGCGGCGGGAGACCTGGACAACGATGGGTGGGCAGACCTTGTCCAGGCCAACGGCATGGTGGATGACCGGACGGACAAGCTGCTGCCGGACGGGGCCCGCAAGGACTACTGGTACATCAACCACAAGCTGATGCAGTCCGGTCCCGACGTGCACACGTACGCGGACCAGTGGGGCGACATCCGCGGGCGCACCATCTATCCGAACGAGGCGCGGCGCGCGTACCTCAACCTGGGGGACGCGCGGCCCGGCCACTTCGTGGACGTGGCGCGCGAGCTGGGCGTGGAAGACCCGGACAACTCGCGCGGTGTGCTCATGGCGGACCTGGACAACGATGGGGACCTGGATCTGGTCATCAGCAACCAGCACGGTCCGGCCTCGGTGTACCGCAACACGCTGCGCGCCGAGGGGGCCCCGGTGTCCGCGGAGGCCCACTTCGTGGGGCTCTCGCTGGTGGGCGATGGCGAGCGCACGCACCGCACGGCGGTGGGCACGCGCGTGGTCGTCTCCTACGAGGAGGGCGGCCGGAGGGTGGAGCAGGTGCAGGAGGTAGGGTTGATGGGCGGCTTCTCGGCCTCGGCGGATCCGCGCATGCACTTCGGCCTGGGCCGGCACGCGGGCCCGGTGACGGCCACGCTCTACTGGTACGGCGGAGAGGTGCAGACGCTGCAGCTCGACGCCGACCGCTACCACGAGATCCGCCAGCCGCCGGGTTCCACGGCGCTGCAGGGAAGGAGATGAAGGAATGCTGTCGGCCCTGAAGGGGGCCATCGTGCGGCGCGACGAGCTCACCGAGCTCCAGCGCGCGCAGATGCTCGCCCTGATGCAGCTGTGCTACGCCGGAGTCTCCGCCGAGCGCTTCACGAAGGACCTCGAGGAGAAGCAGTACGTCATCCTCCTGTCCGTGCGTCGCACCGGAGAGCTGGCGGGGTTCAGCACCCTGCGCGTCGCCGAGGGCCTCATGGGCGAGCAGCCCGTGGAGCTGGTGTACTCGGGGGACACGGTCATCCACCCGGACCACTGGGGACAGAAGGAGCTGCAGGTCCAGTTCGCCCGCTTCACGACGTGGCGCAGGCTGCGCCGGCCGCTGCGCCCACTGCTGTGGCTGCTGCTGAGCGGCGGCTACAAGACGTACCTGCTCTCCGTGAACAACTTCCCGCGCACCATCCCTCGCCACGACTGGGATCCGCCCGCCGAGCGCGTCACCTTCATGCGCGAGCTGGCCTCGCGGTGGTTCGGGAGCCAGTACGACGCGGAGCGCGGCATCCTTCGCTTCGAGGAGCAGCACTACCGGGTGCGGGATGGCATCGCCCCCATTGATCGCGCGGCGGCCGCGCACCCGCACATCGCCTTCTTCGCCGAGCGCAACCCCGGCCACGTGAACGGTGAGGAGCTGGTGTGCCTCACGGAGGTCCGTCTGAGAGACCTGGCGCTGTCGGTGGGGCGCATCCTCGTCAAGCAGGTGCGGGGCCTGACGCGGCGCGGGCTGCGGCTGATCGGGGTGCGTGCGCGGGCATGAAGGCCGTCGTTCCATCCGCGCTGCTGCTCGGGGGCTTGCGAGCGGCCATGGCTCCGTCGGCGCTGCGCTTCCAGCGCGCGCTGCGGCAGCCGGAGGTGGCTCAGGCGGAGTGCCTCGGGAGGGTGCTGCGGGCGGTGGCGGGCAGTCAGCAGGCCGCGCGCATCCCGGGCTTCGAGCGGATTGTCAGGCCTGCCGAGTTCCAGGAGGCCGTGCCCGTGTCCACGCCGGACTCGGTGGCCGCGGAGGTGGAGCGCATCGCCGTGGGAGAGCCGCGGGTGCTGACGGGAGCGCCGGTGGTCCGCTTCGAGCCGTCGGGTGGCTCGTCGGGCGCGTCGAAGAAGGTGCCCGTCACCCGCGAGCTGCTGGGCGAGTTCCATCAGGCCCTGGCGCCCATGCTCTTCGAGCTGCTCAGCCGGCGCCCTGCCGTTCGAGCGGGCCCGAGCTATTGGTCCATCTCGCCCATCGGACGGAAGCAGGGGAGGACGCCGGGAGGGATTCCGGTGGGCAGCGTGGAGGACAGCGCGTACTTCCCGCGGTTCCTCCAGCCGTTGCTCGCGCGGGTGTTCGCCGTGCCGGGAGCGGTGGCCCGGCTGCCGGAGGTGGACAGCTGCCGGTACGTGACGCTCTGGTTCCTGGTGGCCTGTGAGGACCTGGCGCTCATCAGCGTGTGGAACCCGAGCTTCCTCACGCTCCTCATGGAGGCGCTGGAGCTGCACGGGGAGCGGCTCGCGGAGGATCTCGAGCGCGGGACGTGCCGGCCTCCGGGCCGCGAGTCGGACGAGGAGGTCCGAGCGGTCCTCTCGCGGCTGCGCTTCTCGCCTCAGCCCGGGCGGGCCCAGGTGCTGCGCCGGGCCTTGAAGGAAGGGCTGAGCGGCAAGGCGCTCTGGCCGCGGCTCGCGCTGCTCAGCATGTGGACCGATGCCCAGGCCGCGCATGCCGTGGGACCGGCTCGGCGCCGCTTCGAGGGCGTGGAGATCCAAGGCAAGGGCCTGCTGGCCACCGAGGGCGTCGTCACCCTGCCGCTGTTCGACGCGCCTGCTCCCGTGCTCGCGGTGCGCAGCCACTTCTTCGAGTTCGCCGATCCCGAGCGGCCGGAGGTGCGTCCGCGCCTCGCGCATGAGCTCGAGCAAGGCCGTGAGTACGTCGTCCTCCTGTCCACCTCGGGAGGGCTGCTGCGCTACCGGCTGGGAGATCTCGTGCGGGTGGAGGGCTTCACCGGCGCCACGCCGTGCCTGCGGTTCATGGGCCGCGCGGATGCCGTGAGTGATCTCGTGGGTGAGAAGCTCGCGGCCACCCGAGTCACGGCCGTGCTGGACGCCGCGCTCCCAGCGGTCTTCGGGGGCACGCGGCCTCGCTTTGCCATGCTGGCTCCCGAGTGGGAGGCGCCGCCCGCCTATCGCCTCTTCCTGGAGACGGACGCACCGGACGATCGCCTCACCGAGGCAGCCGAGGCCATCGACCGCGCCTTGAGGGAAGGCTTCCACTACCGCTACGCCCGGGAGCTGGGGCAGCTCGGCCCGGTGCGGGTGGTGCGGGTGAGGGAGGGGGCCCGGAACTACGAGGCGCGGTGCATCGCCCTGGGCCAGCGCGCCGGGGACATCAAGCCTACGGATCTGCACCGCCAGCCGGGCTGGACGGCGCACTTCACCTCTGGAGACAACCCGTGAGGAACCCGCTGCACCTGGCGCCCTCCGCGGAGCCCGCGCCGACCGTCGATCTGGAGGCCGAGGCCGACCTGACCCGCTGCGGCGCGCTGAGGGACTACTGGTACGTCGCGTGCCGCTCGCCCGAGCTCACGACGAAGAAGCCACTCGCACGGACCATTCTTGGCACCCACCTCGTGCTCTTCCGGGACGAGCAGGGGCGGCCCACGGCGTTGCGCGATCGCTGCCTCCACCGCAACGCGCGGCTGTCTGCGGGGGCTACCTTCCACGGGAAGCTGGGGTGCCCGTACCACGGCTGGGTGTACGACGCGGCGGGCAACGTGGTGGAGGTGCCCTCGCTGGGGCCCTCGCAGCGGGGCGAGGTGCTCGACGAGCGCGGCCATACGCAGTCGGGGCTCACGCTGGAACCGTGCAAGCTGGGGCGGCTGCAGCGCTTCGAGACACGGGAGCAGGACGGGCTCATCTACGTCTTCATGGGCGAGGACGTGGCGAAGGCGCGCTGCGAGCCGTTCCGGGTGCCGTACTGGGGTCACCCGGACTGGACCGTGTACTTCATGGTGACGAAGTTCCAGAACGGGGTGACGAACCTCGTCGAGAACTTCATGGACGTGCCGCACACGGTGTTCGTGCACTCGAAGTGGTTCCGGAACCGGGCGCGCAAGCGGGTGCCCGCGACGGTGAAGCGCTCGGGCGGCAGCGTGCTGGTCACCTACAAGCAGGAGCAGGACACGGTGAGCGGGATGGGGCGCATCTTCAATCCGCGCGGGCTGCCCATGTTCCACACGGACCACTACTTCGTCCCGAACATCACCCGCGTGGATTACATGTGGGGGGAGCACGGCTTCGCCATCAACTCACAGGTGACGCCGATTGGCCCGACGGACAGCCTGGTCTACACGGCCATCAGCTTCCGGCTCCCGTTCGAGCTGCCGGGCCGGGTGGTGGGCCGGGCGATGGCGCCGATCATCAAGTGGTACACGACGCAGGTCATTCTGCAGGACGTGGAGATCATGCGCGTGCAGCGCGAGGGCCTGCTCAACGGTCCCGGTGGCGGCGTCTTCAAGAGCACCGAGGCGGACCTGCTCCACGCGGACATCGAGGCCTATCGCCAGTGGCTGCGCGAGGGCGGCCAGGGCGCGGGCCCCAGCGATGAGGAGCGGGACATCGTCTTCTGGATCTAAGGGGTGATTGACGGGGCGGTGCACCTGGGGCACAGCAGCGCTCCCAGGAGGCGACATGAACCCGGCAGTTGAAAACCCCCGTGCGCTCGTGCTGGTGGGACTGGTGTTGGTGGCCTGTGGCGGCGGCCTGAGCCGGGAGGAGTACTCCGAGGCTTACGGAGAGGCGCTGTGTCATCGGCAGGCGCGCTGTGGAGAGATCCGCGACGAGGACGCCTGTGTGAGCGACGCGCGTGAGTTCTCGCGCGCGTATCGGGAGGGAGGGCTGCAAGCCTACTTTCAGTATGAGGGGTCGATCCGCGCGGGGCGGTTGCGCTTCGACGAGGAGGCGGCGGAAGCGTGCGTGCAGCGACTCCGCGACATCCCGTGCGACGAGCGCCTGCCCCTGACGCGCAACGGCACGATCTGTGACGTCCTGGAGGGGCTGCAGCAGGACGGTGAGCCCTGCGTGCTCACCGAGGAGTGCAGCGAGGCTTCGTACTGCGAGCGGACGGGTGAGGCTGTCTGCGAGGTGGGCACTTGCAAGCCGCGACCGGGGCTCGATCAGAAAGTGGCGGGTGCCCAGGAGTGCGCTCCCGGGCTTGTGCGGATAGGAGATACCTGCCGGGCTCCTTCGGGCGAGGGCGGCGCCTGCGATTCGGATTCTGGGTGCACCGCGAGGCTCTATTGTGAATGGATCATCAGGGAGTGCCGGCGCTTCGCCGTGGAGGGTGAGGCCTGTAGCGAGGATGGCGTCCGGTGTCTGCCACACCTGCGCTGCGGCGAAGGGAGCTGCCAGCGGCTGTCGGATGTGGGCATGGGCTGCACCCCGCCCCTCGGCGGTCCTTCGAGCAGCAGTGACACTGGGTGCAAGAGGGATCTGTTCTGCGAGGGCGAGGGGTGGACGCCCGGGACTTGCCGCAAGAGGCAGGGGCCTGGAGAGCCCTGCTCCGGCAGCACCTGCCAGGGGAGCCTCTTCTGCGGTGCGCTGAGCCAGGGCAGTGCCTGGAGCTGTCAGCCCCTGCGTCCGCCGGGCGAGTCGTGCGCGAGCGTGCCGTGTGCCCCGGGCGCCTACTGCGATCGGGGCTCGGAGACGTGCCTGCGCCAGGGACGGCTGGGCGAACCGTGTATTGTCTCCGAGCTTTTCTCGTGCAGCTCTGGCCTGTCGTGCGAGGACGGCACGTGCGAGGTGGACTTCGAGGGCCTCTGCGAAGAGCCGCGCGGGTGAGCGGCCGGCTCGAGGACTCTCATGCCCCATGTCTCCGTGAGCGGCCACACGCTCTATCGCCACGCATTCCGCTCCAACGAGGAGGAGGGCAAGACGCATGGAGCGGGAAGCCGCGTCGAGCTGGAAGCGGACTCAGCGCGGATTCTCGTTTCGGGCTGCGTGACGCGAGGCTTCGCCCCTCCGCGGGAGGAGGAGGAGGAGACCATCGAGCAGCCACACGTGGTGTCCGGGACTTATGCCCTGGAGGGACCGGACTGGAAGGCTCGGTACCGCGTGGACTTCACTTGAGCGAGGGCGGATCCGAAGTGGCCGGTTGCGGTGGTTCCAGGATGGGCTGGTAGCAGCTGTTCTTCCATGCTACCGGCAGTGGACACTGCCACCCCCCATCGGCGGGTGATGAGGACCATGCGCTACTACGTCGTGGATGAGGTCCGGGAGCCGCGGTACTCGGGCTCCTACGCTGCCACTCATAAATGGGGGCTGCCCGGTATCCACTGCCCCGCGTGTGATGCCACCTGGTCCGGTGGGGCGGATGCCTATCCTTCGGCGGACCTGTCCCACCTGCCTGATCAGGTGAAGTACTCGGCACGGCTGGAGGAGGACTATGCCGAGTTCGAGCGGCTGCGGGAGCAGGTTCGACCGCTGGTGCCGCCCGATGTTCCTCTGTGGCCGGGAACGAAGTTCGGTCCTTTGGTGGGGACGGCTCGGGGAGAGTTTGGTCCCTTCTTCATGTTCTACTCATGCGAGTTGCTGATGAAGGGTGAGGCGCTCAGGCGCATGCAGGCCGAGGGCGTCCAGGGTCTGAAGGGTTGCCTCGCCCAGCTGCGCTTCCGCAAGAAGGGCCCACCCGAGCTGCTGGAGCTCGAGTTGCTGCCCCGGGGGCATGTGCATCCGGACTGCCTGCCTGCGGATCGCCCACCCCTGTGTCAGAAATGTGGCCGCATGGGGTGGAAGCGCCCGGATGAGCTGATCCTGAGTGCCGCTTCTCTTCCCCCTGAGCTGGACGTGTTCCGCTTGGAGGACTTCATGACGGCGATCATCGCCTCCGAGCGTTTCGTCGAGACCGTCAGGCGCCTGGGCTTTGAGCAGGACATCATCTTCCGCGAGCTGCCCCTCCGATAGTGCAGACGGTTGGGCCCTTGCCCTCTAGGATGGCGCCGCCTCATTTCCGAGTGCAGCGCACAGGGGCGCGGTCAGGGCGATATGGCAGAGACATCTCAGGGCGTGTGGGCCTCCGTGAAGGAAGCCCTGCGCGGCTCGCACCAGGACTACACCGAGGGCTCCCTCCGGCGCGCCATCTTCTTGCTCGCCGTTCCCATGGTCCTCGAGACGGTGATGGAGTCCGTCTTCGCCGTGGTGGATGTCTTCGTCGTGGGCCGGCTCGGCGCGGACGCCGTGGCCACCGTGGGCCTCACCGAGGCCCTCTTCACCATCATCTATGCCGTGGCCATGGGGCTGAGCATCGGCGCCACCGCCATGGTCGCCCGCCGCATCGGTGAGAAGGAGCCCGCCGAGGCCGCTCGCACCGCCGTCCAGGCCATCGGGCTGGGCGTGTTCCTGGGCCTGCCCGTCTCCCTCGCTGGAGCCTACTTCGCCCGGGAGCTGCTGGCGCTCATGGGCGGCTCGCCCTGGGTGCTGGAGCACGGCGTGCGCTACACCCAGGTGACGCTGGCCGGCATGAGCAGCGTCGTCCTCCTGTTCCTCATCAACGCCATCTTCCGAGGCGCCGGCGATGCCGCCATCGCCATGCGCGTGCTGTGGCTGGCCAACATCCTCAACATCATCCTGGCCCCGTGCCTCGTCTTCGGGTGGGGGCCCTTTCCGGAGCTGGGCGTGTTCGGCGCGGGCGTGGCCACCACGCTCGGGCGCAGCGCTGGGGTGCTGTTCCAGCTCTTCTGGCTGGTGCGCGGCACCGGCCACCTCCGGGTCCGCTGGGAGCATGTCCGGCTGGAGCCTCGGACGATGCTGACCATGCTGCGCCTGTCCGGCCTGGGCATGTTCCAGGCCTTCGTGGGCATGTCGAGCTGGGTGGTGCTGGCCCGCATCGTCTCCACCTTCGGGAGCGCGGCCGTCGCGGGCTACACCATCTCCATGCGCATCGTCCTCTTCGCGCTGCTGCCCTCGTGGGGGCTGGGCAACGCGGCGGCCACGCTCGTGGGCCAGAGCCTCGGCGCGAAGAAGCCCGAGCGAGGCGAGCAGGCCGTGTGGACCGCCGCCCGCTACAACGTGTTCTTCCTGGGCAGCGTCGGGCTGATCTTCATCCTGACCGCCGAGCCGCTCATCGGGGCCTTCACCCAGGACCTCCAGGCGGCCACCTACGGTGTGACGAGCCTGCGCATCATCAGCGCCGGCTTCCTCTTCTATGCCTTCGGCATGGTGCTCGAGCAGGCCTTCAACGGCGCGGGCGACACGATGACGCCCACGCTCATCAACCTCGGTTGCTTCTGGGTCATGGAGCTGCCGCTCGCCTGGGTGCTCGCGCGCCCTCTCGGGATGGGCCCCTCGGGCGCGTTCCTCGCCATCACCGTCAGCTACTGCCTCCTCGCCGTGGTGAGCATCTGGCTCTTCCGCCGAGGCCGCTGGAAGCTCCGCGAGGTGTAGCGCCCCGTGGAGCCAGGAGCCCTGCCGCTCAGGGCAGGGCGATCTCGAAGCCCGTGCGCCCAGGGGGAAACGCCACCCTCGGGCGGCTGGCCGGAGTCACCGCGTAGAGGTGGAAGTCCAGCCGGCGCAGCAAGAAGCCCTTGAGCGCTGGCGCGAGCGGATCCCCCTCGTCCAGGTACAGCGTGAAGAAGTGGAAGCCCTGCCCGTGGTGATCCGCGTACACCTGCTCCAGCAGCGCGCGGAAGATGGCCGGATCCTCTCCGGCGATGCTGGTGTTGCAGAGATAGAAGTAGCGGAAGTGCTGGCCGGGCGCGGGCAGCCGCGGCGCTCCCACCACCGTGGCCAGCGCGTCGAAGCCCAGCCGCATCCAGCGCATCCCGCCCCGGTACGCCAGCACCTGGTAGCGCTTCACCTCCGCGGGATCCCATGCGGAGGTGCACCCCACCAGGCGCCCCTCGCGGTCGAAGGCGAGGTAGCAGCGCTCCACCGTCAGCCCTGGCCAGTGCGCCAGCCGGTGCTCCAGCTCGCCCAGGTCATACCGATAGCCGAAGGGCCGCGCGCGGTGGTCCTGGTCCAGCAGCGCCGCCATGGCCGGCACGTCCCCGGGCGTGGCCCGGCGCACCGTGTAGGGGCTCGGGCGCGGCTTGCGGCGCAGCGCGAACTGGACGGAGACGGCGGAGAAGGGGCTCAGCAGCGTGTAGTGAGGCTGGGAGGCCCGCGAGGCCTTGCGCTTCACCAGCGCCTGGAGTGCCGCGGAGTTGGTGGCCATCACCGCCGTGAGGAAGGCGCTCACGCCGTGGCGGTCGGCCGCCTCTTCGAGGATGGGTCCATAGAAGCGCGCGAGCCCCCGCGTGCGGCGCGCGGAGAAGCGCGAGCGCAGATCCCCCAGGTAGCCCACGCGGCACGGCTGGCCCTCCAGCCACCCCTCGCGCACGTGGATGGCGCCCATCCCATCCAGCTGGCCGTCCTCGTCATGGACCCACACCTCGGTGGTGCCCCGCTGCAGCTCGAAGAGGGCGAAGTAGTCCGGCGAGCGCTGCGTGGACAGCACCAGCTCCCCCTGCATGGGCACGTCGCCGAACAGCTCCAGCAGGGCGGCGTTGTCCTCGAGGGTGGCACGGCGCATGGGGCTCATCTGCGGGCCTCAGCCTAGCAGCAGCTTCCGGTCTCCAGAGAACCGAGCCCTCCGCTCACAGGGCTAGTGCCGGAGTTCACTCCGAGTGGGTTAGCGTGTCGGCCGCCCCCTCTCTCGACGGACAAGGAAGCCATGCGCCCACGGCTGAACCTGTTGGCTCCAGAGGTTCGCGCCAACCCCTATCCCCACTACGCAGAGCTCCGGCGCACCTCGCCCGTCTGCCAGGTGGAGCCCGGAGGACTCTGGGCGGTGACGCGCTACGACGACGCCCTCGCCGTCCTCAAGAGCCCCCACCTCTTCTCCTCGGAGGGCATGCGCCGGGCCACCTGTCCGCCGTGGCTCGAGGACGCTCCCTTCGCGCACTCGATGGTCGTCCAGGATCCCCCGGCGCATGGCCGGCTGCGGGCGCTCGTCAACCGCGCCTTCAGCAGCGCCGCGCTGAGCCGCCTCGAGCCCTGGGTGCGGCAGCTCTCCGAGTCGCTGGTCGCGGCGCTGCCCGCCGAGCAGCCCCTGGAGCTCATCGAGGCGTTCACCCGCCCCCTTCCCGCGAGCGTCATCGGCCAGCTGCTCGGGCTGGAGGACTCGCTCCGGCCCCTCTTCCGGCGGTGGGCGGATGATCTGACGAGCGTCTCCTCCGTGGGGCCGGGAGACACCGCGCGCAAGGAGGAGATCCGCGCCACCGTGCGCGAGGCCCGAGGCCACCTCTCCGAGGCGCTCGCGCGGAGCCGCCGCGCTCCAGGCGATGACATGCTGAGTGAGCTGCTCGCCGCCCAGGTGGAGGGCGAGTCGCTGACGGAGGCGGAGCTGATGAGCTTCCTGTTCCTCCTGCTCATCGCCGGCATGGAGACGACCCTCCACCTGCTCAACCACTCCGTGCGGCTGCTGATGGAGCACCCGGAGGTGCTGGCGCGCGTGCGCGCGGAGCTCTCGCTCCTGCCGAGGTTGGTGGAGGAGGTGCTGCGCTACGAGCCGCCCGTCCACGGCGTCATGCGCGTCACCACGGCGGAGACGGAGCTGAGCGGGGTGCGGCTGCCCCCGGGCGCGTGGGTGTTGGTGCTGCTGGGCTCGGCCTGCCGGGACGAGATGCACTTCCCCGAGGCGGAGCGCTTTGACATCGATCGCCCCGGGAGCCAGCACCTGCCCTTTGGGCACGGTGTCCACTTCTGCCTCGGGGCGCCGCTGGCGCGGCTGGAGACACGGCTGGGCCTCGAGGCGCTGCTGTCGCGCTTCCGCGGCTTCGCCCCGCGAGGGCCGGTGACGTGGAACCTCTCCCTGTCCGTGCGAGGACCCCGGGTGCTGCCCGTGGAGTTGTTCCCCGCGTAGCTGGATCCTGATGCCCCCCGTTCTTGTATCTAATGGGGGGGTGGTCTAGAGGTTTCCTCCCTCGCCTGCAGTCCCCCATCAGGAGACGCTGTCATGCGCCACGCCATGAAGTTGACCGCCTGTCTCGCGCTGCTGTTGGCAGCGGTGAGCCAGGCGATCGTCCCCCCAGAGCCCGGTCCTGGTTCGCTCTCGAGCAAGGCCTTCTTCAAGCCGGAGCTCTACCTGCCGATCTCCAACACGCCGTTCCAGGCCGCCCAGGCGAAGCTGTCCTCGCCGCAGGCCGACGCGTGGGCTGACTTCTTCGCGCGCAACGGGAGGGACTTCAACGTCTACCTGGACCTGCGCACGGGGGCGGCCACCTCCCTCCAGGGCTCCCTCCCGCTCATCCCCGGCAAGGGCACCGGCAACCAGGTGACGCTCAGCAGCCTGGAGCAGACGCTCGGGCGCACCGTCACGCAGGTGGACGCGGCGGTGGTGGGCGACCTGATCGTCAAGTTCATCGCGGACAACTCGGCGGCGCTCGGCGTGGATCCGCTTCAGCTGGGCGAGCCGCGCGTGACGCAGGTGTCGGAGACGCTGTGGCAGGTCTCCATCCCTCAGCAGGTGAACGGCGTGCCCGTGCGCCACGCGCGCCTGGCGGCCACCCTCAACAGCGGCAACCTCGTCCTCCTGGGCACCGAGGCCTGGGCCAACACGGGCGTCTCCGTCAAGCCGGCGGTGTCGTCCGAGCAGGCCATGGCCTCCGCGGGCGACTACCTGGGCATGTACGAGACGCCGGGAGTCCTGTGGCAGCAGCCCGCGCTGGAGCTCATCCCCCAGGTCCGTGCGGAGCAGCAGGAGGGGCAGACCTTCACCGGCACGTTCGGCGCGGGCTACACCCACAGGCTCGCGTGGACCTATGGCTTCCAGCGCCCCAGTGAGAACGAGAGCTGGAAGGTGTCCGTGGACGCGCAGACGGGCGAGGTGCTCGCCTTCGAGGACAGCAACCACTACCTCGACGCCAAGATCAAAGGCGGCATCTACCCGTCCACCAACATCGGCATCTGCCCCTCGGACGCGACGTGCGGGACGATGCAGCCGGAGTCGCCCATGCCGTGGGCGGACACGGGCTTCGCCGCGCCGAACAACTTCACGGACGGCGCGGGTCTCTACGACTACCCGGGCACGGGGACGGCGAACACCACGCTGAGCGGCAGGTACGTGAAGATCACCGACACCTGTGGGGCCCCGACGTTCAGCTCGGCCACGGGCACCATCGACATGGGCGGAGTGAACAACGACCACGACTGCACCACGGGCGGTGGCGGCCCCGGCAACACGCCCGCGTCGCGCTCGTGCTTCTACGAGATCAACAAGCTGGCCGAGCAGGCCCGCGGCTGGCTGCCCTCGAACACGTGGCTGCAGTCGCAGCTCCCCGCCAACGTGAACCTCACCCAGACGTGCAACGCGTTCTACAGCCCCTCCGCGGGCACGGTGAACTTCTACAAGAGCGGCGGCGGCTGCCGGAACACGGGAGAGATTGGCGCGGTGTTCGACCATGAGTGGGGCCACGCCATCGACGACAATGACTCGGGCGGGGCGCTGAGCAACTCGAGCGAGGGCTACGCGGACATCGTGGCCATCTACCGCCTGCAGACCTCGTGCGTGGGCTACGGCTTCTTCCAGACGCTCAACGACGGCTGCGGCCAGACGCCGGACGGGACGGGCTTCAACGCGGACGAGTCTCAGGTGTCGGGCTCGCCGTGGTGCGCCACGGAGTGCTCCGGCGTGCGCGACGCGGACTACGCGAAGCACAACCCCAACACCCCGCAGACGCCGCAGAACTTCGTCTGCCCTCGGTGCTCCTCCAGCAGCGGCCCGTGCGGCAAGCAGGTGCACTGCGCCGCCGGCCCCACGCGTCAGGCGGCCTGGGACTTCGTGGCGAGGGATCTGCGCGCGCCGCCCTTTAACTACGACTCGAACACGGCCTTCGTGGTGGCCAACAAGGTCTTCTACCAGGGCAGCGGCAACGTGGGCACGTGGCACGGCTGCGACTGCACCGCCGGCACCGCGGATGGCTGCGGCGCGACCAACGGCTACATGCAGTGGCTGGCGGCGGATGACGACGACGGCAACCTGGCCAACGGTACCCCGCACATGTCGGCCATCTACGCGGCCTTCAACCGCCACGGCATCGCCTGCAGCACGCCGGCGCCGGTCAATAGCGGCTGCGCCACGGGCCCGTCCTCGGCGCCCTCCTCGTTTGCGACTCCGGGCGAGGGCTCGGTGAGCCTGAGCTGGAACCCGGTGGGCGGCGCCAGCCAGTACTGGGTGATGCGGACGGAGGGCTATGCCGGTTGCAACTTCGGCAAGGCGAACGTCGCCACCGTCACCGGCACCAGCTACACGGACACGGAGGTCGCCAACGGCCGGCAGTACTGCTACTCGATCGTCGCCGCGGGCTCGAACTCCGCTTGCTACAGCCAGGCCAGCACGTGCAACTGCGTGACGCCGGCCTGCTCGCCTCCTGCGACCTTGCCGGCCCACGTGGGCCCGGAGGATGGCAGCACGGGCGTGGACTTCTTCGTGACGCTCGACTGGAGCGACGTGGAGGGCACACGGTACGAGGTGCAGGTGGCCACGGACCCGAGCTTCACCAACGTGGTGCGCTCCGCGCAGGGGCTGACCTCCAGTGAGTGGGGCGTGACGCCCGGGCTGTCGCCCACCACCACGCACTACTGGCGCGTGCGGGCCGTCACCTCGTGCGGTGGCGCCAGCACCTGGTCCTCTCCGACTGCCTTCACCACGCGCGAGTGCCTCACGCTGGGCGCGCCCTCGGCGACGAGCCCGGCCAACGGGGCCACGGGCGTGGTGACGACGCCCGTCCTCGACTGGAGCACCGTGTCGCTGGCCTCCGCGTACGACGTGGAGGTGGCGCTCGACTCCACCTTCAACACCGTGGTGGCGTCCGCCTCGAACCTGAGCGACAGCACGTGGGCGGTGTCCCCGGCGCTGAGCCCGAACACCACGTACTCCTGGCGTGCGCGCGCGAAGGACATCTGCGGCCCGAGCGCCTACACCACGGCCAGCTTCACCACGGCCAACCTCTGCACGCCGTCCTCCGCCACCTTCAACCCCAACTACCAGGCGCCGTACTGCGCCTCCGGTTGTGGGTGTGACACCGTGACGCTGATTCGCGGCCGTGGCACCACGAGTGGGGGGGGGTATGAGACGAACGCGCCCAACACCCTCAACGACTCGTGCCTGGACGGCAACTCCGGCGCCTACCACGTGGACGAGAGCATCGACAAAATGGTGCTCAAGAGCGTGGACCGGAGCACCCTCGTCCCGGGCACGTCGGTGAAGCTGGACGTGACGGTGTGGTGCCAGAGCGCGACGGACCGCGTGGACCTGTACTACACGACCAACGCGGCCTCGCCCTCCTGGAGCCCGCTGGCCACGAACCAGGCCTGCACGGGCTCGGGCTCGAAGGTGTTCTCCAAGACCTTCAACGTGGGGAGCACGGCAGGCGCGCACGCCATCCGCGCGCAGATCCGGTACGGCGGTCTGCTGAACACCTGCTCCGCCGGCAGCTACAACGAGCGCGATGACCTGGTCTTCACGGTCGCCGCGCCGCTGGCGCAGACGGCCTCGTTGGAGCGCTAAGACTCGGCAGCCTGGGAGGAGGGCTCCTGGGGAGACCTGGGGGCCCTTCTTCATTGCGGGCCAGGGGCCGCCTGCTCCCTGGGCGGGCTCCTCTTCGGAGTAAACTGGGCGCCATGACTCGACGGTGGCCTCTGCTCGTGGTGCTGGGCGCGCTCGTTGCGCTCGCTGGCTGTGACTCCTCCGACGCTCCTGGGACAGGCACTCCCGATGCGGGTGACCCGGGCGGCACTTCGGACGGGGGCAGCGATGGCGGTACCCAGCCGCCCCGGGAGGTGACGTGGTACCGGGACGTCCTGCCCCTCGTCCAGACGCGGTGCCAGGAGTGCCACGTAGCGGGCGGCATCGCGCCCTTCGCGCTCACGACGTACACCGACGCGAAGGCCATGCACACGTCCATGGCCAGCGCAGCCGCGGCCCGGCGCATGCCGCCCTGGATGCCCGACGACAGCTGTGGCTCCTACGTGGGGTCGCGGCGGCTGTCGCAGGCGGAGATCGACACCCTGACCGCCTGGTCCAACGCGGGAGCCCCCGAGGGGAACCCGGCGGACGCGCCGCCCCCGCCCGTGGCCACCGGGGTGCTGCCCTGGGTGGATGTGACGCTCAACGCGGGCGCGGACTACACCCCCACGTCCGTCCCCACGGATGACTACCGGTGCTTCATGATGGATCCGGGGCTGGCCCAGGATCGGGATGTCATTGGCTACGACATCCTCCCGGGTGTCCGGAGCCAGGTGCACCACGTCATCCTCTACGTGGCCACGAAGGCCCAGGCGCAGTCGAAGGACGACGGGGAGGCCGGGCTCGGCTGGACGTGCTACGGCGGGCCGGGGACGTCCTCATCCAAGATGCTGGGCGGGTGGGTGCCTGGCTCGGGCGCTACCCGGTTCCCCGCGGGCACGGGCATCCGGCTCAAGGCGGGCGAGGTGCTGGTGGTGCAGATCCACTACAACACCAGCCAGCAGCTGCCCCAGCCGGACCGCACGGTGACGAAGCTGCAGTACTCCGCGCAGCCGGTGCCGAGCGTGGCGACCTTCGTGGCGCTGGGGCAGGGGAGTTTCTCCATCCCCCCGCGCACCTCGGGCTACTCGGCCAGCAACACGCTGATCGCCGCCGCCAATGCCAAAGTGTACGGCGTGCTTCCGCACATGCACCAGCTCGGCAAGAGCATCCGGGTGGAGAACACCACCCGGAGCCAGTGCTACATCAACATCCCGCGCTGGGACTTCCACTGGCAGCAGCTCTACTTCTTCCCACAGCCACTCCAGGTGGCGTTCCAGGACAGCCTGAAGCTGACGTGCACCTGGGACAACTACACCGACCGGACCGTCACCTGGGGCGAGAGCACCTCCGACGAGATGTGCCTCAACTACTTCTACGTCACGGTGCCGTAAGCCCCAGGTGAGGCCGGCCTCAGAACACGAACGGGAAGCGGACCGGGCCGCCCTGCTCGCGGTGCTTGGGGAACGTCCACGCGCGGACCTTCCCCTCGAGGCAGAGCGCCAGCGGCGTGCCCCGGTACTCCGGCGTCTCGGTGGCCACCTCCGTCACCTTGCCGCTCGGCAGGATGCTCCAGCGCACCACCACCCGCCGGGGGCTCTCGTCGGACTGCGGCTTCTGCGCGCTCACGCACTCGGTGATGTCGCCCTTGTTCGAGACCACCACGGAGAAGATGTCGGACTGGGCCAGCGAGGCCGGGGCCTCCACGGGCTTCGGATCCGGAGGGACCCAGACCGTGCGCTTCGCGGGCACGACGCGCTTCGCCGGGTTGTCGAGCTCCCGCGCGAACTCCTCGTCCAGCCCCAGGTCCTCGCCCTCGTCCTCTTCCGCGGCGTCATCCTCGGCGGCCGCGCGCCGCTCGCCCGAACGGCCCGGCTGAGCTGACAGCTCCGCCTTCGCCAGCTTCTGCATGGGCGGATCATCGAACGTCACCTCGCGCACGGGCGCGGCGGCCTGCTTCGGAGCCTCCACGGTCTCGCTCTTCTGGAGCGTGGGCCTCGGGAGCGGCGCCGGCACGGGGGTGGGCTTCAGCGAGGAAGCGGCGTTGCCGAGGCCCGGGCCCGTTCCGAGAGCCGGCCCGCGGATCGCGTCCGCACCGAAGGCCGGCCCGCGAGCCGCGTTGGCACCGAGAGCCGACGCTCCAGCGGAGCTCGCTCCGGTGGCAGGCACCAGGGCCGTGGCCTCCGGCTTGGGCGCCACAGGCGCAGGGAGCGCCGGCATGCCCGCAGCGGTGGCACCGGGCGAGGGAGCCCCGGCAGCAGGGTGAGTCACCGCGCTCGGCGGGACAGGCGAAGCAGCCGAGGCGGTGGCTCCAGCCGTGCCCGCCGCCATCGCATCCTGGGGAGAAGTGCCGCGCGAGGGCAGACCCAGCGCGGCCGACAGCCCGAGCAGCCACACGACGACGGCCACGAGCATTCCGCCGGCGATTCCGCCACCGAACGCGAGCCACGCGCCGCCGCGCACGCGCACCTCCACCTGCGTAGGCGGGTGAGCGCTGAGGATGGGATGCGCTCCGGCGGCATCCCGGGCCTGCGGTGCGCCCGGCACAGTGGGAGGCTCTGGCTCGAGCACCGGAGCCGTCACGGGCTCGGGCTCCAGCACGGGAGGCAGGGACTCGGGCAGCGTGGACGGGAGCGGCGGCGGCACGTCCTCCGCCAGGATGCGCAAGGCCTCCGCGCCCTTCAGCGGGAAGTCCAGCGCGTCGGCGCGGGGATCGGGCACCAGCTCCTCCGGCGAGGACGGCGCAGTGACCGTCCGCGGGGCGAGGAACTCCGCCAGTCCAGGCACGTGGCACACCCGCTGCCAGCCCTCGAAGCCCTTGCGCCAGCAGAGCGAGTCGGGGCCCAGCTCGCCACGCTCCCAGTGGGCGCGCAGCGCCGAGACCTGCAGCGGGCCCACGACGCGCTCGCCCAGCGCGATGTACCAGGTCTGGCGCGCGGCCTCCTCCCGAGCCACCTCGGACTCGAGCACGCTGAGGCGGCCTGAGGCGCTCTGCAGCAGCTGCTCGGTCAGCGCTCCCCAGCGCTCACGGGCAGCGGGAACGGGCGCGACGGTGAGGTTCTTGTCCGTGCGCAGCTGGCTGACGATGGCGTCGAGCTCCGTCTCAGACAGGCCATCCAGCACCGGTGGACGCGGCGACGCGAGTCCACTCGAAACATCCTCTCGCAAGATCGTGAGGCTTCTACTGCTGTCCTCCAACGAGCTGCCCATGGGTCCAACCCCTTTCGTCAGCCAAGGCTGTGACGGACGACCCTCCGGCTCATTCGCTGACCCTTTCTAATGGAGCGCTCGATGGCCCCGATCGTCAACGGGGAGTCCCTGCGCGGAGGTGCCCGCGCGCCGCACTCTTCGCGGATCCGCAGCGGAAAAGTTCCACGCTGCGCCAGGATCTGCCCCCTTGCTGCCCCCAGGGCGTACCTCGGCGGACAAACACCCCACGTGAGGTGGATGCCTCACCCGTGCTGATCGTGGGGAGGCTCGAGGGCCTCCGGCAGCGTCACGTGGCTGCCGAGACGGGCCGGCCGCTCCCGTCACGTGCCGGGAAGAAGCGGAGAGGTGTTAGCGCCGGGTGGCCCGCTTCGTCTGTCCCCGCTTGGCGGCTGGCGCGGCCTTCCGGGCCGGGGACTTCTTGGGCGCCTTCTTGGGCGTCTTCTTCTGCGCGGCCGTCGGCTTGCTGCCCGCGGTGCGCTTGGCAGGGGACTTCCAACTCCCCTTCGCGGCAGTCGTGGACTTGAACCGGGCACCACCCGCCTTGCTGGCCGCCTTCTTCGCCACCTTGCGGGTTGCGGGCGCCTTCTTCTCGGGCTTGCGCTTGGCGGCGGTGGCACCCTTCCTGGCGCTCGGTCCCGACTTGCCCCGCTTGCGCGCGCTGACCGTGCCCGCGTCGTTGACGCTCAGCACGGGCTGCGGCTCGGGGACCTGGGTCGCGGCGGGAGTTTCGGCAGTCTCAGCGTTCACATCCGGAGGCATCCGGGCCTCATTCGTCATGCAGCTTCCTCCTTGAGGATGTACCGCAAGGTAACCACCTCTGCGATGCCACCAAGCGCCACGGGGTTGGACTGATCGCCAGCCGACGAATGCTTCACGGGAGCGCCGGGAATTCGTTCGATCCTGGCGCTTCTCTCAGGCTTGCGGGGCAGGCAGCAGGCGCGAGCGGACACCCGAGGAGATGACCCAGAGCTGGTGCGAGGCGCGTGTAATGGCCACGTGCAGCTTGCGGCGGGCCTCGTCCGTCTGCGGCCAGGAGCGCGCGGTGGCGTCCGGGAGGATGACGTAGTCGAACTCCAGGCCCTTGATGCTCTCCACGTCCGTGACGTCCACGCCCGGCTCGAACGAGAAGTCCCCCTCCAGCACCAGGCGCACGGCGGGCATGTCGTCCACCACCTTGTGGAAGGCGCGCGCTGCCTCGGGACTGCTGGCGATGACGGCCACCGAGGCGCGGGGCTCCCGGTCGAGCAGGTCCTTCAGCGCATCCCGGACGAACAGCCACGCCTGCGCCTCCTCCGGGAAGTGGTGGAAGCCCACCGGGACGCCCTCGCGGGCGTTCTTCGGCGGGGCCTCGGGCGCGAGGGAGCCCAGCACGTGCCGGGCCAGCTCGATGACCGGGCGAGGGCAGCGGTAGGACACCGAGAGGCGCACCGTCGCCGCATCCTTCACCCCCAGCTCCGCCAGGGCGGCGGGCCAGCCGGCGAAGCTCGTCGTGGTCTGCTGCATCTCGTCGCCCGCCAGCGTGCAGCTGCGCGTCTTGCCGAGCTGCTGGGCTACCACGGCCAGCTCGAAGAGCGAGAAGTCCTCCGCCTCATCGAGGACGGCGTGCGCCAGAGGATCCGTGCCGAGGTGCCCGTGCTTGAGCTTGAGGTAGAGCAGCAGAGGCAGGTCCTCCGCGTCCACCGTGCCCGCGAGCTCGTCCGGGGTGGAGTCCTCCACGGAGAGCCCGTCGATGGTCGCCAGCGCCTCCGGGTGGTAGCCCTCCAGCTCCTTCGCGAGCGGGGTGGCGAGCTGGAGCATCGTGTGCCGCACCGTATCGTCGATGGCCGGAGTGGGCAGGTCGCCCTTCGAGGCGGCCACCACCTCGGCCAGCAGCGTCCGGTCCGTGAGCACCTCCGCGAGCCGCTTGCGCAGGATCTTGAAGGACGGGTCCTTCGTCTTCCGCTTCCCGAGCTGGCGCTCCAGCACGGGCCTCAGCGCCGGGTGGCGCTTGAGCCGCGCGGCGAGGGCCGGCTTGTCCGAGGAGAGGGGGATGGACTTCATCCCGAACGCCGTGCAGGCCGTGGCATAGGCCCAGGCATCCAGCGTCTCCACGGAGACGTTGCGCAGCTCCAGGGGCGCGAGCAGGCGCTTGGACAGCCGCGCCAGGCCCTCCTCGGGCACGAGCACCTTCATCTTCGAGGGCGCCGAGGCCGCGCGCAGCTCGAAGGTGAGCTTCGCCAGCCGGTGCAGGGCCACGGTGGTCTTCCCGCTGCCCGCGCTCCCGAGCACGAGCAGGGGCTGGTCCGCGGCTGTCTGGAGGGCCTCGAACTGCTCGGCGTCGAGCTGCGCGGTGACGTCGAACCGGGCCGCGCGGCCGTCCTCGCCAGTGCCCACGCCGAGGCTGCCAGCGCGCACGGCCGTCCCCGCTCCCCCCGAGAGCACGGAGGTGGCGCCCACCTCCCGCCACTCGCCCTGGGCGGTCCGCTCCAGGTGGTGCGCCCCGGCGCGGATGCGGGTCAGCACGCCGCGCTCAATCACCAGCAGCCGCCGGGCCTCGACGACGCCCTCGGAGAGCCGGTCGCCGAACCACTCCTCGTAGTCGTCGCCCTCCTCGTAGGCGTAGAAGACGCGGGCGATGGGGGCGTAGCGCCAGTCGATGATGCGCACGCCCGCCTGCGCGTCCGTGAAGGTGGTGCGCCCCAGCAGGTACTCCTGCGAGGTGCCCTCGTGGCGCTTCAGGCGCAGGTGGGCGAAGTAGGGCGTGTGGGGCTCGGGCAGCTTCGCTGTCGCATCCCGCTCGAGCACCGCGCGCGTGGTGTCCAGCTGCTGGAACAGGGACGGCAGGTCACTCTCGACGGCGGTGGAGGCCTCGTCGCGTAGCTCCGTGAGGCGCTCGAGCAGGGCGCTGCGGGCCTGGCCCCTGAGCGCCTGCTGGCGCGCCGCCTGGAGCGCGGAGAGCACGCGCCCGAGCAACGCCTCTTCCTCCGCGATGAGGGCCAGAGCCTGTGCGGAGAGTGCTTCCTTCGGCTCGTTCATGGAGATCCTCGCGCGCAAGGTGGACCCTGGCGAGGCATTGGTCAATCCCTTGGATTTTCAGGAGGATTTGCTACTTTATCTGTGCGCGGACTTCAGGGGCCTCGTGGCGGCACAGCGAGGCTGAAGAGACGCCCCACTTCGCGGAAGAATTTGTCGAAGGAGTCTGCGCGCCGCGCTTCGCTCAGGTCGAAGACGCTTGAAAAGGCAGGCTGGTCCAGCGTTTCGCTGTAGCCATCAGGCATGCGATGGCCGAGCCACCCCTTGGCATCCCGAACGCTCTCGGGTGTGGGAGGTGGTTCGAGATCTGCGGGCAGTCCTCGTACCCCACGAAGCGAGGCCGCCGCTGCCAGGAACCATGCTTCATATTCTGGCTTTGCCACGACGACCGAAGAGTCGCGATCAGGGCGGTACTTCCTGGCCCAGTCGAGGAGTTGGGGGCCCAAGACACAAGGGAGATCGTCATCAGCATCCAGCAGCACGAGGATGCGCCCGCCGTTCCCCACCTTGCGTGCCATGAACTCGATGGCACGCTCGAGTTCCTCCTTCTTGACCAGCTTCCCCCGGGAGATGCGGTGGGACGGCAGGATGTCCGCAGGAAGTGACGGTTCCAGTTCTTGCAGCACCCGCCTCACGAGAATGGGGGCTGAAGGGACCTCTCCGTGGCCCTCAACAATGAGCCCGACCTTCATCATGCCTCCCGATCAAAGAGACGTAGCTGCTTGGCTTCGGGAACGGCTTCCCGATCGGGTGTGAGTTGGTTCGTCTTCAGCAATTCTCCCGCAGTGTAGAGCCGGTCGCGGAGTGTCGAGCGCGTGGCCTCATCGAGTCGGGCGATGAAGGTCTTACCCTGCTCGGCCACAACGGAGACAATCTCCGCATCGTTGACCTCAGGGGCATCGAGCAGCTCAGGGCTGTGACTCGTCACGATGACCTGGGCATATCGTGAGCCATCACGCAGCGCATCCCGAAGGATTCCGGCTGCTGCGGGATGCAACGCGACTTCTGGCTCCTCGATACCGACGACTCTGACGCGCTCCTCGGCGCGTGCCTGCAAGAGGGCCACCAGGACTCCCAGGGCCCGCAGCGTTCCATCAGACATGTTGATGGCCGGGAAGCGCCAGGGATCCTTGGCTCCCTCGACGTGCTGTCGGAACTCCAGGGTCTCCATGTGACCGACGCGCTTGGGATCGACACCCTCGAGTTCTGGGACGATCCGGCTGAGGTATTCTTCGATGCGCCGCTTGGTGGTGCCGTCGTCCAAAGCTGCGAGCCTCTCCAGGACGCTCGACAGGTTGAAGCCATCACGCGCGAGCAGCTCGCCTTTATCCGGTGACTGGAGAGCCTTAATCTTGTCCGGGTTCAGGTTGTAGAACCCCATGTTCGAGAGAATGTCGAAGACGGGCCGGAACTCGGGGAGGCCTGCGGCGTTGACGAGGTACAGTCGGTCATCCGACCCAGGAGGGGCGACCGGCGCGGGCTTTTCGATGACCTCACCCTCGCGCACGAGATAGTGGGCAGCACCGACCGCACACTCTTCCCGTTGGACAGCGTAGTCGCCGTGGGAGCGGGCACCTACCTCGAATGAAAAGTGCCCAGGTGTCATGTCCTGCAACTGGAATTCAATCCGGATAGCGAAGTGCGTGGGGTGTCCGCTCGACCTCCGGCGAACCTCGTGCACGCCTCCGCGGTCGCGCAGAGCGTGATCGAGAGAAGTGCGCAGTGCATCCGTGATGAGCCTCAGTGCATCAAGGAAGTTGCTCTTCCCGGAGCCATTGGGACCCACAAGGAATGTCAGTGGCCCCAGCTTGACGTCGCATGCAGCGATGCTCCGATAGTTGCGGAGTATCACCCGCGTCAGGAAGGGAGGCCTGCTTCCTCCAGGCAGGCTGAGAGTCGTCTGCCTGGGGCTCTCAGACGATGGCATCAGAACTTCTCCAGTCGAGGCGCTACAAACCTGGGTTCGCCGATGGGCGGATCCTCGGCACATCGTGCCACTGAGGATGGGAGGAGAGACAGGTTTCCGTCAGCATCCGTACGGTCTCATGAAATCCGCACGATGCGTGAAGTTTCGAGCGAGTTGTGCTTGCTTGCGCGCGCTCATGCCCACCTCCCTCGTGTATCGCCGCTATGGCGGCTCGCTCCAGGTCGACCTTCCTCACTTCCAGGCGCTCGTCGAGGCCATCGAGATCCCCGAGACGCAGTGGATGGCCACCGCCTGTCCCCTCGAGGGGCTCCAGTGCGATCCGCGCTTCCTGTCCTTCATGGACGCGGACGGCAACGGGCGCATCCGCGTGGCCGAGGTGCGCGACGCCGTGAAGCACACCGCGAAGCTCCTCCAGTCCCGCAAGGGCGCGGACGCCCGGAGCGACATGCTCGAGCTCGACGCGCTCTCGCCCGAGGGCGCGAAGCTCAAGGCCGCCGCGCTGCGCATCCTCGGGGTCCTGAAGGCCCAGGACACCGCGAGCATCTCGCTGGAGCAGGTGCGCGCCAGCGACCCGGTGCTGCGCGCCGCCGGCCTCAACGGAGATGGCATCGTCGCGCCCCCGTTCCTCCCGGAGAAGGTGCGGGGCCTCGCCTCGCGCATCATGGCCGCGTTCCCCGAGGTGAAGAACCGCGCGGGTCAGGCCGGCATCGACTCGCCCATGCTCCAGCGCTTCCGCGAGGCCCGGGCCGCGCTCCTCGCCCACACGGGCCAGAAGGCCGCCGCCTTCGTCTGGGGAGAGCAGAGCCTGGCGCGCGCCCAGCGCATCCGCGAGGTGAAGCCGCTGCTGGATGCGTACTTCCTCCAGTGCCGCCTGGTGGCCGCTCAGCCCGAGGCCGCCTCCAGTCTCAAGCTGACCGCCGGCCGCGTCGAGGGCGTGCTCGGGGACACCGCCGCGCTGGAGAAGGCCGCCACCGCGCTGCCCATCGCCCCGGCCGAGCCCACGGGCGTGCTCTCCTGGGCCCGGCTGTATCGGGGGCCTGCTTTCGAGACGCTGGAGGCGTTCCGCAAGGACGTGGCCGCGCCTGCCACCGGTGACGCGGAGAAGCTGAGCGACGCGGCCTGGAAGGAGCTGTCCGCCAAGGCCGATGCCGTGCTGGCCTGGCAGGCCACGTTCGATGCCAGCCCGGTGCGCGGGATGCTGGGCGAGCTGCCCTCCGTCGCGGATGCGGACCTGGAAGCCATCGAGGCGGCGAGCAAGGCGGACCTGGCGCTCAAGGAGGAGCTGGACGCCATCACCGAGCTGGAGCGCCTCATCCTCTACCAGCGCTGGCTGCTGACGTTCGCCAACAACTTCATCAGCGTGCCGGACCTCTACTCCGCCCAGAAGCACGCGCTCTTCGAGAAGGGGACGCTCATCCTCGGGGGCCGGAAGTACACGCTCGCGGTGCTGGCCCAGCCCCGCGCCGCCCACGCCACCCTCGCGAGCCAGGGCACCACCTGCATCCTCTACGTCAAGGTGACGCCCAAGGATGGCGGGGAGGGCTACGAGGTGGCTGTCCCCGTCACGGGCGGGCGCAGCACCGAGCTGGAGCTGGGCAAGCGAGGCATCTTCCATGACGTCGAGGGCAAGGAGCACGATGCCGTCGTCACCCAGGTGATCCGCCAACCCGTCTCGCTCTGGGAGGCGATGACGATGCCTTTTCTGCGCATCGGCGCCTTCATCTCCTCGAAGGTGGAGGGGTTCGCGGCTTCGGGAGACAAGGCCTTCCAGGAGCAGCTGGACAAGGGCTATGCGAGCACCGCCGGGATCGCGGCCACTGCCGTCTCCGCGCCCCCCCCTGTGGCCACTGCCCCCGAGCCTCCGGGCCAGTCCGCAGGGATCGCCGGCCTTGTCGCCGCGGGCGGCATCGCGTTCGCGGCCGTGGGCTCGTCGCTGGCCTTCATCGTGTCCCAGGCGAAGTCGCTGACGCTGGTGGATGTCATCTCGGCGGCCATCATCATCGCCGCCACCGTCATGCTGCCGGCAGGCCTGTTCGGGTGGCTGAAGCTGCGGCGCCGCAACCTCGCGCTGCTGCTGGAGGGGTCCGGCTGGGCGCTCAATGATCGGCTGATGCTCACCCGCGAGCTGGCCGCGATCATTACCCGGAAGCCGCGCCTGCCCAAGGGAGCCAGGATCGTTCGCACGGATGCGCTGCGCTCGGCCGTCTTCCTCCTCCGGGGCGAAGACGAGGAGAAGGAGGAGCGGGTCCCAGGCCGCGTGAAGCTCCTCATCACGCTGGCCGTCGTGTTCGCGCTGCTCTGGCAGGTGCGCGTCCCGATGGTCCGGTTCGCGTGTGGCCGCGAGTGGCTGTCCACCGAGGCGTGCGGCGCGCTGCTGCCCGTGGAGGCCGTGTCCCCAGTCGCACCCACGCCGGCCGCTCGTCCCTGAAGCGCTCAGTGGCCCAGGTGGGTTTTTGCCCTACCCGCCTGGGTTAACACTTTCATCGAAGAAAGAGATTTAAGCTGGATTTCCCTGGAAGGGTGGTCCAGAGTTTCATCCCAGCGGATAAGTGAAGCACCCCTGTGTAGCCCATCCTTATAAGGGGTGCCTCGGGCTGGGAGGACGTCGATGAGGGCCACGCGTCAACAGGGGTGGTGGGTGTCCCTGCTGATGGCCAGCGCAGCGGTGGCGGGGTGCTCGCGAGGCAGCCCTGGCCCGGCGGAGCTCTTCCTGGACTCGGTGGTGGGCGCGGTCGCCACGTCGGGCAAGCCGGACCTGTGGGTGTCCTCGGTGGCGGGGCCTTCGAGCGCCACGTCGGGCAGCGGGTACTTCGTCACGGTGACGGCGTGCAACCAGGGCGCGGGCCGGGTGGAGTCCCAGGTGAAGCTCTACCTGTCCGAGGACACGAGCCTCTCCTCCGAGGACATGCTGGTGGGCAGCACTCCGACGGGGCCCCTGCACTCGAAGCAGTGCGCCACGCTGCACGTGCAGACGCGCGGCCCCGTCCAGGTCTCCGACGGGCTCTGGTACCTGGGCGCCGTCATTGATTCCGAGGGCACCGTGAGCGAGGTGTCCGAGACGAACAACCGCCGCGTGGGCACCCGGATGGCGATCGGCTCCGGCGCGGAGCTCGTGGTCTCCCGCGTGAGCGCGCCGGCCAGCCTCTCGCCCTCGGCACGTTTCGAGACGGAGGTCGAGGTGTGCAACTCGGGCACCGCCAGCGCCTCGGCGGACGTGGAGGTCTACGTCTCGGCGGATACCGTCATCACCGAGGAGGACCTGAAGGTGGGTGCTGGCTCGGCGGGCCTCCTGCGCGAGGGCCAGTGCAGGACGCTGAGGATTCCCTCCACGGCCGGTGCTCCCCGTGGGCAGTGGTACGTGGCCGCGTGGGTGGATCGCGCGGAGGCGGTGCCGGAGCTGGTGGAGAGCAACAACACGCAGTTCGGTGACCGGACGGTCGTGGACGATGGGCCGGACTTCACGGTGGCCTCCGTGAGTGGACCGGCCTCCCTCCCGAGCGGCTCCTCCGAGCCCATGAGCTTCACCGCCACCGTCTGCAACCAGGGCAACGTGGCGGCCAGTGCGCAGGTGGAGGCGTACCTCTCAGCCGATTCCGTCCTGACTGCCGCGGACGTCCTCGTGGGCAGCGCGCCGGTCGAGAAGCTGGCGCCGGGGCAGTGCGCTCCCGTCAGCATCCGTGGCGCCGCGAGCGTGAGCCCTGGGCTCTGGTTCCTGACAGCGTGGGTGGACCGCGCGAATGCCGTGCCGGAGCGGGTGGAGGGCAACAACACCCTGTTCGGCAGCCGGGTGCCCGCGGGCAGCGCTCCGGACCTGACTGTCTCCGAGGTGAGCGGCCCTGGCAGCGTGGCCATCGCGCAGCCGGTGCGCGCCACCGCCAAGGTGTGCAACCAGGGCACTGCTGCCAGCCCCGCGGCGACCGTGTCCTTCTTCCTGTCGTTGGACGCGTCCATTACGGCCCTGGATGCGTTGCTGGGCAGCACGTCCGTGCCCGAGCTGCAGGCCGGGGCGTGCGCGCCGGTGGAGCTGACGGGGCTGGCCCAGGTGGAGGAGGGCTCGTGGTACGTGGGGACCGCTGTCGATGGTGACAACCGCGTGGTGGAGCTGGCGGAGGGCAATAATGCTCGCGCTGGCGGCGCTCTGGGCGTGGGGGATGGCGCGGATCTGTACGTCTCCGGTATCTCGGCGCCTGAGTACCTCTCGGATGCGCAGTCCTTCACGGGTCAGGTGACGGTGTGCAACCAGGGCACGCAGATCACGCGCGAGCATGCGCGGGTGGGGCTCTTTCTCTCGACCGACGCATCCATCACGGCCTCGGATCTGCTCATCGGTGACGTGAGCCTGTCTCCACTCGGGGTGGGGGAGTGCACGACGGTCTCCGTGCCAGGGAACGCCAGGCTCCCCGAGGGCACCTGGCACCTGGGCGCCATCGCCGACCTGGATGGCCGTGAGCCCGAGCTGCTCAAGGACAACAACATGCGGGCGGGTGGCTCGCTGGCGATCGGCTCCACGCTCGCGCTCCTCCACGCGCCCACGCACGCTCGGCAGACCTCGGACCTCGCGGCTTCTCGCACCGCGCAGGATTGAGCTAACTAGCACGCTTGGCTGATCACGTGGCTCACGGTGAGGGTGGTGCGGCTTCCAGCCGTGCACCAGTCGTACGGCGAGCCATCCGTTATGCACCAGTCTCAGGACCTGCTGGACGCGCGTGGACCTGCTTCTCTAGCTCCTCATGGCGCTCACGAAAAGTGGACGGAGGAAGCTCTAGTAAATCGGCAGCCTTCCGCTGACTCCCTGCGGCCTGGCGAGCCCCTTCGAGGAGTCTCCATTCCCACTCCGAGGAGAGCGGCTTCAGCGGGATATGCTTTCCTGCCTTGAGCGCACGATCCGCCGCTTGGCGGCACTCCTCCAGGCTCGGCAGATGGAGTTCCTGGCCTCCGGCCTGGGGTACACCGTCACCCATCCCTTGAGAGGCTTCAGTCCGCCCCTCCTCCCGCGCCAGCTCCTCCAGCGTTCGCTGGACGTCCTGAGGAGACAGCTCCAGTCGCTGGTTCGGCCCCAATCCGTGCGCGATCAGCCGGCGAGCCAACCTCTGCAGGTCGCGCCAGTTTCCAGGCAGCGGAAGCTCTACCAGGGTCTCCAGGATCCGCTTCTCATGCTCCCGGAATGCCTGCCGGTGAGCATGCTCCTTCGCGAAGGCTTCCTTCTCGCTCGCGACGCGGCGGGCCACCTCACGGCAGGTGTCGCGCACGACCACGTCCCATATCCCCGGCAGGTCATCGCTGCAGTGTGGGTACAGGTCCGGGACTTCGAGGATGAAATCGCTGATGCGATCGTAGAGGTCAGGCAGGAGCCGCTCCTCGCGCAGGACCTTCAACGGCAGGTTGGATGCCGTAATCAAGCGGAAGGTGGACTCGATGGGCTCCTTGCCGCCGACAGGCCGGAACTCCCCAGGGCTCTCCAGGGGAACCAAGAGCTCCGCCTGCACCTCCCGTTCCATGTGGTGGAACTCATCCAGGAAGACGCAGTCGCCGGCGGCCAGCTTGAGTAGCCCATCCTTGTCGGTGGCTCCCGAATAGGTGCCCTTGACCGAGCCGAAGAGTTCCACGCGCAGCACCTCGCCGCTAAGCGCGGCGCAGTTGATGCGGAACTTCCAGCGCTCCTTGCCGAGGCCCCCACGCACGTTCGCGGTGAGCCACGCGGCCCGGATCATCTCCGCGACCGACCTCTTGCCAGAGCCCCGGTTCCCCAGGATGAGCACAGGGAACGGCAACCGGCCGTACTGCCGAATGCGGCGCATCAGCTCGCTCAGCCTGGGAGAGCGCGCATGCTCCAGCGACCACTCCCTCGTGCTTGGCTCGAGCTCACGCTCGGCTGACTCTGTCCTGTTGAGCCTCCAGAGCAGGTTCCATGGAACATCCTCCAGGATCTGGTCCGGCCGCTTGCGCTCTCGCGGACGAAACCCCTGCACCGCCTCTACGGGCTGGCCTGCGTAGCCGGCCTGCAGCGCCAGCAGCATGGTGGTGTGCATCTGCGGCGTCCCAGGGCTCAGGTTGACCACCAGGGTCGCATCCCCACAGAGCCCGCGGATCCGCCGGAGCTGCTCTACAATGAACCGGAAGACCGCCTCGTGAGAGGTAGGCGCCTCCAACGTTTTCCACGGGCACGCCTCCACTTTCAGGTCTGGCAGGCGGGCGTCCAGCTCCCGCCGCAGCTCCTCGAACACCTCCGCCTCCAACGCGTGCTGCTTCCTGCGCGAGCGGTCGGGAGGCTCGTGGCTGTCTCGGAAGAACAGGAACGCGCGGGAGATCTTCCCCCGGTAGGGTGAGTGGGGATTGGTCAGCAGCTCGATCGTCGGCCCTGGGATGTTCCCTGCCTTGTAGTGGCCCTCGTGATCACGCTCGAACGGATCGTTGCCGTACGATACCCAGGAGACCAGGACCTTCTCGGCACTCATCGCCGCCTCCCTCGCTGATGGCCGCCTCGGTGGCCTCGTGGATTGTTCATCTGAATCACCGTGGGTCTCGTCTCGACGTCGATCACGAGCGTACAGTCACTCACCCATCCTGCCAGCGGGTGGGCACGGAAGCGGCCTCCCATGACCACCTCCTCCAGGGTCCACACCGCCTCTGTCTCCCTCACGACGAGGTGCAACTCGCGTCCGACCCGCAGAACGAGACGTCCTTCGGCACGGAAGTAACCGACCCGCTGTGCTGCCAGCCGGGCCGCCAGATCCTCCGGCACGCCTCTCACCTGTGCTGGGATGCGCAACACCCCTTCTCCAGCCAAGCTCTCCTCTCCCGCCTCGGCGAGCTCCGCAAGCGTGGGCCCGAAGACACCCGAGTACCCAGCGCGTCCTGCCAGCGCCACGACATAGTCCCGCACGAGCCGCACAGCCTCCGGTCGGGAGAACTCAATCCCCACCTCGATACCGTTGTCATATCCATGGTGACCGTCCAGGTTGCCAGTCCAGAGCAGAGCCCGGTGCCCGTCGGCGACGATGGCCTTGGCATGCGTCAGCCGGTGCCCTCGGACACAGACTTGTTCTGGCGGCACACTCTCCAGGAGCCAGGAACAGGTCGCCTGCTGGTCCTCGTTGGGGCGAGGCCGCAGCACGAGCAGCAGGCGGACTCCGCGCGCCAGCGCTCGCTTGAGCGCCGCGCCCACCGCGTGCTTCTGGAGTCCTACGGCACTGTAGGAGGCGATGACCAGTTCCTGCCTTGCTCCATCGATGAGCGCCAGCGTGCGCTCCAGCAGGGAACGCTCCGTCTGCCCGAAGGTCGCCACCGCTCGCAGAGGCTCTCCCCCCGCCAGCCCTGCCCATGGCGGCAGAGGCCCGGGATTCCGTGAGCAGACATCGAGGTCGCCGCCTGGCATGGACTCGAGGTTCGCGGCGTAGAGCCACGCCCCCGCGAAGAGCCGTCCCAGCTCTCGCGCCACGCTTGGCTCGCGGACGAGCACGCCATTCTCAGGGTTCCGCGTGTAGGCCTCGCTGGTCGCGTTGGCGGACGTCACCAGGGCCACCTCGTCATCAACGACACAGAACTTGGCATGACAATCCTTGATGCCCCGAAGCCAAGCTCCCGCCTGGGAGAGGCGACGCAGGTTCTGCTCGTGACGTTGCCGGCGATTCCTCTCGGTCTCCGCACGCTGCTCGAGGTCTTCCTCAAGGTCGCTCAAGTCTGGCGTGAAGTCCTTCAGCGCCGTGAGCACGTAGACCCCCCCTCTCAGCCGCTCCGCCGCGGCGGCTAGGGCCTTGACGATCTGCTCGTCCGCGAAGAGGAAGCTGCAGAAGAAGACCTTCTGCTTCGCGGAGCCAATGAGTTCCAGGAGCGCCTCACGCAAGTGGGGCACGCCCGCCACGTCATCGGTGAAGAGGTGGCTGATGTCTCCGGCCGCCGCTGGCGTGGGCGCCAGAGCTGGCGGCGCCACCCACTTCGGCAAGGCCTGTGATCGCTTCAAGAACCAGAACTCTGTCAGCCGTTGGGGACCGACAATGATTCGAGCGGGCGTGCTCATGCGACCTCCGGCAGGCGCGCCTCACGGTAGGGCTTCACCAGGTCATCCTCGAGCCGGGCGGCACAGACGGCCTTCCGCATGACGGGGCGCAGCCAGAGCTGCTCCATCAGCCAGCGCTCAGTGGGAGGCGCCAGCGCCCCCGGCTCCTCCCAGTAGGACTCCAGCAGGGTCCACACCTGCCGCGCCGTCTCCCGGAGATCCCTCCGGGCAGAGTTTTCATGCCGGGAGAGCAGCTCCACCATCGCGAGGTGGGCATCCTGCTCCGACACTGCCAGTCCGCGGACGAGGAGCGCGCTCTGCCAACCCGTCGCATCCGCCCCTCCCAGGGAGAGCCAGCAGTCTCGCGGCTGATCGGACCTGCCCATCAGCTCTAGGATCGTCGCGGCTTGGCACCGGAGACGGAAGGCCCCTCGCCCACGCGTAGGCACGCCGGGCTCGCCGGAGAGGAGCCCGGTAGCCTGGGCCTGGAGGAGGGCAGGCTCCAGGTTGACCCCGAGCACGGTGGCCTCGAGCCTGGGATACAGCTCCAGGTGCTGCTCGCTCCCCACGAAGGTGCGCCACACCCATCCCCCGAGGTCGCTGCTCTCGAAGCCCGCCACCACCATTAGGTTCACCCGTTCCCAAGGAGCCGGGCGTACCTCCCACTGCCGATTCGGCACCACTCCCAGGATACGGCCCTCCACGCCTCTGAGTCGCTCCCCCAACCCCAGCGCGGTCATCCTTTCATTCACAGGCAGGGCGAACAGCTCATCGAGCCGCCGCAGCGGCTCCGGCACATCCCCTGGCGGAAGCGGTGGCTTCTTGTTGTCGCTCGCGAAGCGCTGCTTCCCCTCGGAGATCGCCCGCGCGACGTGTGGCGGATCGGCCCAGAGCACCATACGGCAGGGCCGCTCAACCACACGCGGGTGCAGACCCGCCCCGAGCACGTCCCGGCCCTTCTCTGTCAGCTCCAGGTTCGGTCCCGTGGCCGTGGGATCCAGCAGCTCCACCCTCCGCGCCTGCGTAGGCCGGCGAGACGCGGGAGGAGGCGGTGACGCCAACCCAAGCAGGGCCTTGACCCTAGTCCAAAGCGAGTCCTCCTCCGTCTCCGCGCTCGCGGCGCCCTGTTGCTGGATGAGTCCCTCCTTGATCAAAAGCCGAAGCAGTGCATCCGACACCTCGAAGCCAAGTCCCAGGTATGTGCGCACATCGTCCGCTGTGGCCACACCGAGCGCGTCTAGCAGCCCCAGCACCGCCAGGTCCGGGGCAGGCAGCTTCTCCTCCACCAGGAACTGCAGCGCATCGAAGGTGACTTCGTAGGTGGGGACTCGCCGCACATGGAGAACGCTCGGCGCTATCCCCATTCGGGAGACGGTCTCCGCGATGGCATCGAAGCGGATGGCGCTCATCGTCTCTTCCTCCCCATGACGCTCCCCCACATCGGCTTGACCTCGCAGCCCGCATAAAGCCGGACGAGCAGATCCTTCGGAGGCCGCGGCCTGTCCACCTTCTGAACGAGCGTCGACGAATCGCCGATGAGGATCCGCTTGTAGCGAGCCCGCGTGACCGCGACGTTCAAGCGGTTGAGGTTGTTCACGTACCCTCGGGCACCGATCGGATTGCTCCGTGCGAAGGAGAGCAGCACCACGTCCTTATCCTGGCCCTGGAAGCGATCCGCCACGCTGACGTGCAGGTCAATGGGCGCTCCATTTGCCGCACGAGCCCGGGCTGGGCGCCGCCAGGACTCGATCCCTTCCTCGGCGAACTCCTTGAAGACCTTGTCCTGCAAGCGCTTCGCGTGCGCGAGATAGAAGCCGATGATACCGATCTTCAGCGGGCGATCCGGAGCGTCCTTCTCCCCACGCCAGCTCGTGCTTGCCCAGTCAATACAGCGCCTCAGCACCTCAAGAACGACGTCGATCTCGAGGGGGTTCCAGTACTCGCCTGAATTCCAGTCCCGGTTGCGTGGCTCCTCGTACCTTCGCGTGGGCTCCACCTGGGCCGTATCGATCCAGATCGATGGGGCCTCCAGCGTGGGGATCTCCATCCGCAGGGCTGCCGTATGCTGGGCCGAGAGGTAGTCCCCCTCATAGACGCACTCGCGAGAGAAGGCCGCGAGCTCCGGCGCCATCCGGTGCTGGTAGTTGAGCCGCACCTTGCGCCCTGCCGGCAGGCCATGCTCCAGGAGGAACTCCAGCACGCTCGGCATGGCCACTCCCTGCAGAGAGAGCAGCTCAGCCACCAAGCGCGCCAGGCCCCAGGCCCTGCGGCGCTTCTCCGGCGTGAGCGCCGCGATGGCCGCCGCCCGCTCCGCGCCTTCCTGCGGCTTCACCGCCACGTCCAGCCCCGGCTCCTGCTCTTCCTCCAAGCCGTCATCCCCCTCCTCCAAGCGCCTCAAGCCGAGCTGCCGCGCGAGTTCTCTCCAGGCCCGGGCATCGGGTCCTGCCGTGAAGAGTGGCTCCAAGCCAGGATCCTCCGACAAGAGCTTCTCGAGCATGACCTTCCACGCCCAATCCCGCCTCCGGGTATCAGGGTGCATGCGCTGCTCGAAGTGGCTGCGCAGCCATTGAGTCACCTCCCACACCTGCTCCTGCGCGAGCGGCTTCTCGAGGCACCGGCTTGAGCGCATGCTCACCACCGCCTCCAGTTCTTCGAGCTCGGAATAGGGCGGGAGCTGGAGCTGATCCCCCACAATGACCCATCGGCGAGCCCGGGTGGCCGGGACGAGGAAGTCCGTCACAGTCGCCTTGCTGGCCTCATCGATGATCATGACATCGAAGACGAGCTCGGTATCGCGGAACTCTGGCTGCATCGCCAGCCCGATGGGAGTGGCGCACACCAAGTTGGCGTTCAAGAAGAGCAGCCGGCCGACGGACTCCCCCTGCTGGCCCAGTGCCTCGCGCCACTGCCGCTGAACACGCCCGACCGGATCCTCGTCGGGGACCCCCACCAGAGCACGATCGATGTTCGTCACTAGCGTCTGCGCCAGGCCCTGGGCGCAGTTCTCGACGAGGAAGCGCTGCACCGTCGGATCCGTCTTGTCTGACCACCCCAGCCGCAGCGCGACCACCCCAGGTGCCTGACCGACGCGCTCCAGCACGTTGTCGAGCGCCACGTTGGTGGGGGCCACGAGCAGCACCCGTTGCTTCCGCGCGATGAGCTGCACGACCAGCTCGGAGATGACGGTCGTCTTTCCGGTACCTGGGGGACCCTGGATGACACAGACATCAGGGCAAGCCAGCGCCATGGCCACAGCCTCGCGCTGGCGCGCGTTCTCCTCGTTCTTCTCCCCGAGCAGATGGGTGGAGATCTCCGTCGGCTCGAAAGGACGAAGGGAAGCAGGGTTCCGGAGGACTTCAAGCAGCCGCAGGTGGGCATCTTGCGACCCTCCAGCGATGGCCGCGAGCGCGTCGAGCCGCCGCTCGAACGGCCTCAGGTCCGGGACGAGGACCGCCACGCCCGTGGATGCGACGGAGCCGTCGGGATCGCCCTGGCAGAACTCAAGGACATCCTCCTCCTCGTTCACGCGCTGGACCGTGAAGAAGCGGGTGCGCACCTGGGCACTGGACGAAGAGAAGGGCCGCTCCCGCGCTGGTAGCTCCTCAAGTGGCAGCTCGACCTGGGCTCGAGGTACCGCGAAGTGACGTGGCCAGCGATCCGGCGCTTCGATGCGCAGAGGCATGCGCCCCAGCACCCGGTAGCGCTGGGTAGGCCGGTGTTCGCGCACATGCTCCCGGACTGTCTCAAGGTAGCGCTGGTAGGAGAGGATGAACCGGCGATCTCGCACTTCCTGCCCCTCCAGGGAGGGGAGATCGTGAGCGACCTGCCGCTGACCATCTAGGATGCGCACCAAGGACGCGGCGTCGTAGCCCGGCTTCTTGGAGATGACGAGGCGCGCGAGCAGCAGCACCTGCCCGGCCATGAGCCTCCGGGGCGTCACGTCCACCACCAGCAGACAATCGCTCTCGGGGACGAGCCGCGCATTGAGCTGGGGCCTGGTGATCAGCAGCGAGCAGTCCTTGGGCAATGGCCCTGGACCGCGCAGTTGGGCCAGCAGTCCGGGCTCCTTCAGCGACACGATCCCCCAGGTATCTCCCTCGCCCGTGAGCGCCTCCTCCGTGAGGCCCAGCTCCTCGAGCTTGGTTCGCGCTTTGTGCGTCAGCTGGATCGGGATCTCATCCAGAGCCCGAAGGGTTCCTACGAGCCCCAGCCGGATCGAGCCCGTCTCGGCCGGGAGCGAGATGCCCTTCCGGGCGGCGTAGCGTGCAATGCGTCGAGACAGCATGGCCTTCCCCTCCCCTATCCCGCCTCTGACCACCCCGGTGGAGGGCAGCGCTTGGGCTTGCGTCGCAGATATCGGACAGCATCCCTGCGGCGGTAGCAGGTCATCAGTCTCCCCTCGTCATTGAGGAGAATCACCCAGCCCTCGGCGCGCCTTGCCAGCGCCCCATTCCGCAGGGACATGGGCAAGTGCCGTCGCACGATGATCAGGTGTGTGGCTCCACATGCCTGCACCTCCGTTCCGAAGGCGAGGATGAACTCGAGCACGTCGGACCGGAGCTGCCGCTCGGCCTGACGCCTCTTGAAGTGGAACGAACGCGGGGTGTCACGATTGTGGGTGGGGACTCTCATGGTCTTCCTCCTGCCCAGCCCCTACTCCATGAAATGTGCCAACCTGACTTGCCCAGTAGTTCCAACGAGTTGGACGCATACTCAAGGTGCTTAGGCCCGTGCTTAGGCCCATGTGCGCGGAAACTCGCTCAGGCCTGAGCGGTTTTCCGCCCACGCAGCTCCATACTCTCCCTGGTCTACAGTGCGGCCGCTGTGGAAACACCCATTCCCAACTGCCGCTACAACGGCCACGCCCACGTGCTGTGGCACGTGAAGCCGAATCGGGACGTGGACTTCTCCGCCATCGGTTGGTAGCGCGAGGAACTGGACATCTTCATCCGTTCGTTTGCCACCGTCTCGCCGTGCTCGCGGCTGGACCTCTTCCCGAAGCCCGAGGACGCGCTGGCCTGCTGGCTCAACGCTTACCCGCACTCGTGCTGCAGGCGCTCGTGGACGACTCCCCTGTCTTGGGAGCGTGAGGGACCCGTGGCTGGGGCGCCCCTTATGGGACCGTTCGTGGCCGGTGGGTAACCAGCGGCTGGCCCTCTGAGCTCCCTCAATCAGGTGTGGAGCTAGGGCCGGAAGGAGTGAGCCCGCTGCCTTCGGCAGTGAGGGAGGAGGAGCCGAAGAAAGGGCGCAAGCCTCGGCTGGCTGGGACCAGGCTGCTACGCCGTACTTTCGCGTCTTCACGTGCGCCCCGTGTGGAGGAAGCAGGCGGGTGCTGGCGTCTTGACGGCAAAAAGTGGGGTGCGCACCGCGCAGGATTGAGCCAGTGACACCGAGGGTGAGCGGCTCGCGGCGCCTGACGCGCTGGGATACAACGCGTCCGCATGATGACTCACTCTGCGCTCCGGCCGTTCGCGTGGGCCCTGCTTCCCCTGCTGTGGACAGCCTGCGCGACCACCGCGCCCACCGCTGAGCCCTCGACTCCCGCTGCGGGGCTGGCTCCCGCCCAGGCCACTCCGGCCCCAGCCCCCACGCCTCCCGAGCTGCGCCTGCCGAAGAATGCGCGCCCGGTGCGCTACTCCGTCGAGCTCACCGTCATCCCCACCCAGGACACCTTCCAGGGGAAGATCGACATCGACCTGGAAGTGGCAGAGGCCACCTCGCTCCTCTGGCTCAATGCCACCGAGCTGAAGGTCTCCTCCGCCCAGCTCTCTGCCGGCGGCAGCACCGTGGCCGCGCGCGTCGTGCCCGGTGGCGCGGACTTCGTCGGCTTTGCCTTCGAGCGCCCCGTGGGGCCGGGGCCCGCGCGCCTCTCGGTCTCCTACGAGGGCCTCGTCGACAAGGAGCGCACCCAGGGCCTCTACCGCGAGCAGGAGAAGGACGCCTGGTACGCCTATACCGCCTTCGAGCCCGTGGACGCCCGCCGTGTCTTCCCGTGCTTCGATGAGCCCAACTACAAGGTCCCCTGGCGCCTCGGCCTCCGCGTGCGCGCCGGAGATGTGGCGCTGGCCAACGCGCCCGTCGAGTCCCAGGGCGCTCCGCTCGCGGATGGCACGAAGCTCGTCACCTTCGCCGAGACGAAGCCGCTGCCCAGCTACCTCATCGCCTTCGTCGTCGGCCCCTTCGACGTGGTGGACGCTGGCACCTTCGGCCGGGGCAAGACGCCGCTGCGCTTCATCGTCCCCCAGGGCCGCCGCGCCGAGCTGGCCTACGCCCTCAAGGTGACGTCGCGCCTCGTCACCGCGCTCGAGGACTACTTCGATATGCAGTACCCCTTCGGCAAGCTCGATGTCGCCGTGGTGCCGCGCTACCGCGGGACCATGGAGCACCCGGGCCTCGTGGCGATTGGACAGCCGCTCGCGCTCATCCCCCCGAAGGAGGAGACGCTCCAGCGCCAGCAGTGGTACGCCCGCACCGCCATCCACGAGCTGGCCCACTACTGGTTCGGTGACCACGTCACCATGGAGTGGTGGGACGATCTCTGGCTCAACGAGTCCTCCGCCACCTGGCTCGAGGCGAAGCTCATCCACCGGCTGGAGCCCACGTGGAAGGAGCCCGAGGACCGCTTGTGGGAGCACCTCTCGGCCCTGAACACGGATGGACTCGCCTCCTCCCGCCCCATGCGCCAGCCCCTCACCTCGCGCACGGACTTCGAGAGCGCTTTCGACAACTCCATCACCTACTTCAAGGGCTCGTCCGTGCTCGGCATGTTCGAGTCCTGGCTGGGAGAGGAGACCTTCCGGCGCGGCCTCCAGCGCTACATGCGCGAGCACGCCAATGGCACCGCCACCGCCAAGGACCTGCTCGCCGCGCTCAGTGCCGAGTCCGGACGCGATGTGGCCACCGCGATGAGCACCTGGCTGGACCAGCCGGGCGCGCCGCTCGTCTCCGTGGAGCTGGAGTGTGCCCAGGGCCAGCCCCCGCGCCTGAAGCTCTCACAGACTCGCTTCTTCGCCAGCCCGCCGAAGGGGACGCCTCCCGCTCAGCGCTGGCACATCCCCCTCTGCGTTCGCTACGGCGGCACCGGGCCGCAGGGCCGGGCCTGCACGCTGCTCACCGAGCCTTCAGGGGAGCTCGTGCTGTCCGAGGCCAAGGCCTGCCCCACCTGGGTCGCCGCCAACGAGGAGGCGCGAGGCTACTACCGCGTGGCCTACAGCGAGGCGCTCCGCCAGAAGCTGGTGAAGGCGAACCTGAAGCCGCTCACTCCCCGCGAGCGGGGGGCCTTCCTCGCGGATCTGCGGGTGTACGCCAGCGCGGGCCAGTTCCCCGTGGCCGAGGCGCTCGCGATGGCGCCGGGCTTGTTGAAGGAGCAGGACCGGGCCTCCACCGAGGCGGGCCTGGCGATGTTGAATCTCCTCCGGGTCAACGCGCTGCCGGATCCGTTGCTCCCGCACTACGAGCGCCTCATGAGCAAGCTGGTGGTCCCCCGGGCGCGCGCGCTCGGCTGGCGCGACCGCCCGGGAGAGGATGAGGACACGCGAAAGCTGCGGAACATGCTCCTCGGGACGGCCACGCTCTACGGCAGGGATCCCGCGCTTCTGGCCGAGGCCCGCACCCTGGCGAAGGCCTGGCTGGAGGATCCGTCGGCTGTGTCGCCTGACAGCGTGGGCACGGTGCTGGCCGCGGCGGCCTCCGGGGGAGATCGAGCCTTCTTCGATGCCTTGCTGCGCCAGGCGCGCAAGGAGGAGCAGCCCGAGAAGCGGGGGCTGCTCCTCTTCGTACTGGGAGGCTTCCGGGAGCCTGGGCTCGTGCGGGAGGCGCTGGGGCTGCTGGTGGATGGGACGTTCACACTCCGGGACGGCGGGGGCCTGCTGTTCGGCGCGCTGAACTCGCGGGAGACTCGCCCCGTCGCGTACGCCTTCGTGAAGGAGAACTTCGACAAGCTCTCCTCGGGCATGTCCGCCTCGGAGGCGCAGTTCCTGTTCGGCATGCCGGGCTTCTTCTGCGACAAGGCCTCGAGGGATGATGCCCAGGCCTTCTTCTCTCCGCGCGCCAGCCACGTGGATGGTGCGCCGCTGGTCCTGACACGATCGCTGGAGCGCGTGGACCTGTGCATCGCCGCGTGGGAGCGCGACCAGGCAGCCATCACCGCCTTCCTCAAGCGCTATTGAGGAAGGGAGGCCCTCTTGAATGGAGAGGGGGCCTGCAAGCCTGGCATGGGCAGGCCGGTCACTTCGACTTAGACTTGGCGTATGGATGCTCGCGAGATTCTCCGGCAGGCGTTTCCAAGCTACGGGCCTGACTGGGATGCAGCGATCGAGGAGGGAGTGGATGTCTCCCTGCTCGAGGAAAACCTGCGCCTGACGCCTACCGAGCGAATCGAGCAGTTACAGCGCATGACCGAGCTGTACGAGGCGCTGCGGCCCAAGGGGGCAGCCGACGATGCAACGAACCCCTGAGCTCCTCCGCCTGTTGCTCGACGCAGGGGTGGAGTTTGTCATCATCGGTGGGGTCGCCGCCATCGCCTACGGCTCCGCTACCTTCACACAAGACTTCGACATCTCCGCCCCCTTCAGTGAGGAGAACCTCGCACGCCTGCTCGCGGCGCTCGGTCCGTACCATCCGAGGTATGCGCTCGCCGTACCCAAGCGTCCGGTGACCGAATCTCCCTCGGAGCTCTCCGCGAACCGCAACTTGTACCTGCTGACGGATCTGGGACGCCTGGACATCCTGGCGGAAGTGGTCCCTGTGGGCTCCTACGAGCAGGTGGCCGCAAGGGCGATCACCCTCGAGCTATATGGACGCCCGTGCCGCATCATCAGCCTGGACGATCTCATCGCCGTCAAGCATCACTTGGGGCGTGACAAGGATCGGCTCGTCGAGCGCGAGCTCCTGGCACTTCGCGCGCGGCAGCAGGGAGAGAAGCCCTGAAGCGCTATTGAAATCAGCGCGGCCGTGGGCCGTACCCCTCCCGGGACTGCTCCTCACACCCCCCTCGCACAGAGGGGGAGAGTGGGGCAGACTCAGGCGCCAGAGAATCAGGAGTTCGCGCGGACAGTCCCGCGCCCGGAGGAGTCGGACACCATGTTTTCACTGTGTAGCTTGATCGTCTCCGGCTTCATCGTGGGGCTGATCGCCCGCTTCATCATGCCCGGCCATCAGCACATCGGGTTCATCCGCACCTCGCTGCTGGGCATCGGCGGCTCTTTCGTGGGCGGCTTCCTCGCGGCGCTCATCTTCGGCGGCAACTGGCGCCACCCGAGCCCCACGGGTTGGATCGGCTCCATCATCGGCGCCGTCGTGCTCCTCATCCTCTCCGAGACTGTCTTCTCCCGGCGCCGGTAGCCTCACCCGCTCCGAGCAGCCCCGGGGCCGGCGCGTCCAGGCCCTGTGCGGCCCTGCCCGGAGTGAACCGCCGCGACGCCCGGTGTTGTCCTCCCACCAGCCGGGCCGTGCACCTCCAGACGGGAAGATGGACGGAAAGCGCGAGCCGTGCCCCGTTCTGTAGTAAGTGGCCCCTGCTGGCAGCGGCCATCCGCTGCCCCTACTCAAGGAAAGGCGAAGACATGCGGAAAATCTGGGTATTGGCCCTGGCGCTGGCGGTGGCCGGCTGCCAGAAGCCAGCGGACAACAAAGGCACCGGGGGCACCTCCGGGTCCACGGGCGCGGCCACGGGCGCGGCCGCGGGCTCGCCCGCCAACCCGCAGACCGAGGAGCAGAAGACGCTGTACGCGCTGGGACTCTCGATCGGCCGCAGCGTCGGGATGTTCAACCTCACGCCCGACGAGCTCGAGTACGTCAAGGCCGGCATCACCGCCCAGGTGAAGGGCGAGAAGGCCCCCGTCGACATCCAGGAGTACGGCCCCAAGATCCAGGGCCTGGCCATGTCCCGCCAGTCGGCCAAGGCCGCCGGTGAGAAGGAGAAGGGCAAGGCCTTCCTGGAGCAGGCCGCCAAGGAGGAGGGCGCCCAGAAGACCGAGTCCGGTCTCATCTACAAGGAGACCCAGGCGGGCACCGGCGCCCAGCCCAAGCCCTCGGACATCGTGAAGGTGCACTACAAGGGCACCCTCACCGACGGCAAGGAGTTCGACAGCTCCTTCAAGCGCGGCGAGCCCGCCACCTTCCCGCTCAACGGCGTGATCCGCTGCTGGACGGAGGGTCTGCAGAAGATGAAGGTGGGCGGCAAGGCTCGGCTGGTGTGCCCGTCGGATCTCGCCTACGGCGACCGCGGTGCACCGCCTGACATCCCGGGTGGTTCCACGCTCGTGTTCGAGGTGGAGCTGCTGGACGTCACCCCGGGCATGGCGCCTCCCACCCCTGTGATTCCCCAGAACACGCCGGGCGTCCCGCCCCCGGGCAAGTCCGCCACGCCTCCCACGGGCCTCGGCTCGAAGATGGCGCCGCAGCCCAAGGCGGAGCCGCCTCCGACGAAGTAGCCCCAGCTGTCGGCTGGTGAGCACCCCGAGCCTCCAGGATCTCACACGTGGGCACCCCGAGCCGTCTTCCCGCCCGGGGGCCCCCTTGGAGGCTCGCGCGGCATCCCTAGATTCCTCCGACGTACGGGGAAGGGGATGCCGCCATGAGCCTGATCAGGGAGTGGTCGTTCGGGGCCCACAGTGCCCGATGGGAAGAGCCGGATCTGCTGCGTCTGACGTGGCGGGGGCCGACCCGGGTGGAGGATGTGGACAGCCTGGTGCTCATCGTCCGGGCCGTGGCCGCCGAGCGGCCCATCTTCGTCATCTCGGATGTCTCTCAGTCCACAATCGACAAGGCCGCGCGCGAGCGCATGTCCCAGAGCCTCCACGCGCAGTGGTTCCACGGGCTCATCTACGTGGGCGCGGACGCGCTCCAGCGCGCCATCACCAAGGCCATCGTCATCGCCCTCTACCTCACCGGGAAGTGGCGGGTGGACATCGAGTTCGCCGACACGGAGGACGAGGCGCTCCGGATCGTCTCGCGCATCCGCCGGGCGCGGGGAGTGGCGGAGCCCCACCGTGAGCCCGCCGAGCCCCTGGCGCTGCAAGAGCCTCAGGCCCTGGCCTGAGGGCCGTGCGCCTCATTGCCGGGCCTGATCCCGTACCCAGGAGCGCAGCTCCTCGGGCTCCAGGGGCAGCTCATCCGGCCACAGCCGCACCGTGCCGTCCTGGCTGGCGGACAGCACCTGCCGCCCATCCGGTGAGAAGGCCACCCAGAGGACGGGGGCCTGGTGGCCTGCGAGCACCCGGCTCTCGCCGCTGCGCAGATCCCACAGGCGCGCCGTGCCGTTGAAGTTGCCCGTCACCACGCGCTGGCCCTCCGGCGAGAAGGCCAGGTACAGCACGGAGCTGGAGTGGTTCTCCAGCGCGCCGCGGTCCGTCATCGCCGGTACCTCGGTGCGCAGCAGCGCCGTGTCCCCCAGGCTTCCGCTGAACAGCTCCCGCCCATCCGGTGCGAAGGCCAGCGTGGCGATGCCGATGCCGCTCATCTCCCGCTTGTGGCCGTCGCCCTTCTCCACCGGCTGTACCCAGAGGGTGTGATCTCCGCTCCCGGAGGCCAGCTGGCTCCCGTCCGGAGAGAAGGCCACGGCGGACACCTCACCCTGGTGGAGGTGCAGCAGGCGCCCCTCTCCCCTCGTCACCTCCCACAGCCGCAGCTCCCCGCTGCTGTCTCCCGAGGCCAGGCGGCGGCTGTCCGGTGAGAAGGCCAGCGCGCGGAGGCTCCCCTTGTGCCGGCCCAGGACGCGCCCCTGGCTCGAGGCCAGGTTCCACAGCCACACCTCGCCCCCCGAGAGGCCCGCTGCCCCCCAGTTCCCGTCCGCCGAGAGCGACAGCACCTCGATGCGCTGCTCCGGCCCCTTCAGCTCCTGGAGCCGCTGGGCCCGCTCGTCCCAGAGCACCACCGTCCCATCCCGCCCCGCGGTGGCCAGCCGGCTGCCATCCGGCAGCACGAAGGCCGCGGTCATGCCCTCCGCGTGGGCCTTCACCGCGGCGCGGGGCTCGCCCTCCACGGTGGACAAGCGCACCATCCCGTCCCGTCTCCCGGCGGACAGGACGTGGCGCCCATCCGGCGTGAAGGCCACGGCGGAGATGACGCTCGTCATCAGCTCCCTCAGCTCGAAGGGAGACAGGTGGCGCCAGTCCAGCGAGACAGCCGAGGCGGGGAGTGCCCCCTCGTGGGCCGTTACGGTGAGCGGATAGCGCTGCTCCACCGCGTGGATGCGGACCGAGCCATCATGGCTGCCGGCCGCCAACCACTTCCCGTCCGGAGAGAAGCCCACCGTGCTGACGGTGGTCGTGGCGCCCGCCAGCTCACGGACGCGGCCAGTGGCCACCTCCCACAGCCGGGCCTTGCCGTCCTTGCCTCCCGCCGCCAGCCACCGCCCGTCCTGGGAGAAGGTGAGCGCGAACCTCCAGCTCGACGCGCTGTCCAGGGAGCGCGGTGGGCTCCCGGGCTTCTTCAAGTCCCAGAGCAGGACGGCACCCAGGGAGGACTGGGCCGCCAGGTGGCGTCCATCCGGCGAGAGGGCGATGACGTTCAGCGAGCCGTCCGCCCCGCCGAGCGTGCGCATGCCGGCCGTGAGGGAGTCCCACAGCAGGAGCTGCCCGCTGTCGGTGGCGGCGGCGAAGACCTCGGCGCGTGAGGCCGAGGCCAGCGCGGTGATGTAGTGCGAGTGGACGGTGAGGAGCCGGCCCGAGCCTTGCTCCAGATTCCAGAGCCGGATGCTCTTGTCCTTGATGCCGGCGGACACCAGGTGGCGCCCGTCGGACAGCAGCTTGAGGTCGATCACCCCCTCCTCATGCGCGCCCAGCTGGAGGCTCGCGCCGGAGGCCACGTCCCAGCGGAGGAGCTTCCCGTCGTAGCCGGCGGTGAGGAGATAGCGCGCATCGGGAGTGAAGAACTCGAAGATGACTGGCTTGCTGTGGCCCTTCAGATCGCGCGAGGTGCCCGTGGTCCGGTCCCACAGCTTCACGAGCCCCTCCTTGCCGCTGGAGGCCACGTAGCGGTTGTCGGGAGAGAAGCAGCCCCTCCAGGCCTCGTCCGAGTAGGTCTCCAGCACCCGGCCCGCGCCGGACTTCACGTCCCAGAGGCGCAGGGTGTGGTCGTCACTGGCGGTGACGAGCTCGCGCCCATCCGGGGAGAACTCGAGGTTGTTGAGGGCGTGGGTGTGGCCTCTCAGGGGCAGGGAGAGCCCCTGGGCCGCAGCGTCCGCCGCCAGCGTGCGGGCCTGGCCCCACTGGGTGAAGGAGGGAGACAGGGAGTCGAGCAGCCGGAAGGCCTCGTCGGGATCCTTCGTCACCAGGTGGCGGGCCTCCACCAGGGCGAGCTTGTCGGCGCGCTCGCTGGAGAGGCGCTCGGCGAACTCGGCCTCGGCCTGCCGCTCCTCGGCGCGAGCCCGCTCCTGCTGGGCGAGGTCCCTCTCATGGACGATGTGGCGGTGGTTCAGCACCGCCATCACCCCGAGCGTCACCAGCGCCGCCGCTGCCACGGCCAGGGCCAGCCGGTGCCTGCGGACGAAGCGCAGCAGGCGCTCCCAGGGGGTGTAGCGGTGGGCGCCCACCAGCTGGCCGCGCTGGAAGCGGCGCAGATCCTCGGCCAGCTCGAGCGCGGTGGGGTAGCGCTGAGCAGGGTCCCTCGCCATGGCGCGCGAGACGATGTCCAGCAGCTCCTGGGTGAGCCGGGGCTGGAGCTGGGCCAGCGGAGTGGGGGCCTCGGTGAGGACGCGCTCCAGGACTTCCCGAGAGGTGGTGTCCGAGTAGGGCGATCGGCCCGCCAGCAGGTGGTAGAGGATGACGCCCAGGGAGTAGACGTCGGCGCGCTCGTCCACGGGCCGGCCCGCGGCCTGCTCCGGAGGCATGTAGGCCGGAGTTCCCAGGATGGTGCCCAGCTGGGTGTGCTCGGGCTGCGGGGAGGTGGGGCGGAGGGACTCCGGCGGAGGCGCGGTGTCTGGCGTGTCGAGCTCCTTGGCCAGGCCCCAGTCGATGACGACCGTCTCACCGAACTCGCCCACCAGGATGTTGGAGGGCTTGAGGTCGCGGTGGATGACGCGCTGGGAGTGGGCGTAGGCCATGGCCTCTGCCACGGCGAGCACGTGAGGCAGGGCGGCCAGCCGCTCGTCCAGTGAGCCCATGGACTCGATGAGGTGAGCCAGGGAGCGGCCGGAGACGAGCTTCATGGCATAGAAGGGCTCGCCGCCGGGCCAGCGTCCCGCCTCGTAGACGGGGACGATGGAGGGGTGCTGGAGGCGAGCGGTGATGCGGGCCTCGCGCAGGAACCGGTCCTCGGTGGAGGAGGCGGGGGAGATGGGCTCCTTGAGGGCGACGACGCGCTCGAGGTGGAGATCCTGTGCGCGCAGGATGCGGCCATGTCCGCCCTCGGCGACGACACCGTCCAGCAGGTAGCGCTCGCGGGCCACCAGCGGCAGGTTCCGCGCGAGGGAGCTGGGATCCACGCCTCCCTGAGCGGGAGTCCGCTGGCTCGGGTGGAGCGTCGTGGCGAGCTCGGGGGAGGAGGGAGAGGACTCTGGCATGCCTGGGGAGCGATCGTAGACCGGGAGCCAACCTCACTCCCACCCACCCCCCAGGGAAGGTGCGCGAAGTGCGCGCCTCCCCTGTTCTTGAGGGGTGTTCTGTGCGGTGGGGTGCCCGCACTGCTAGTGTCCCCCGCCCGATAACACCTGGGCTGCTGATGCTTGCTTGCCTGCTCACCCCAGGGGCAACTGAAAGAGGGGCTCCATGACACGTCTGACACTCTCGCAGGACAAGGTGGCTCCGGCCGTTCACGAGGCCGTGGGCAAGTTCCACCGTGACATCGTCGAGCACGTGGCCAACACGGTCGCACGCGACAAGGTGGTGGTGGTGGGCATGGCGCAGAACCCGTTCGTGAAGCGGGCGCGCAAGCTGCTCGAGGCCGAGGGCGTCAAGTTCACGTACCTCGAGTACGGGAGCTACCTCTCGATGTGGAAGCAGCGCCTGGCCCTCAAGCTGTGGGCAGGCTTCCCCACGTTCCCGATGGTCTTCATCGACGGGACGCTCATCGGAGGCTTCACGGACCTGACGGGACTGAAGGAGCAGGGCAAGCTGCCGAAGTGAGCCGGAGCGGCCTGAAGCGGGCTCCAGCTCCTCCAGCGGCAGCGTGAGGCTCAGCCCGTGGCTACTGGGGCCTCACCACCCGGGCCACGTGCGCGACATTATCCACCAGCAGCAGGGCCGGGGCTCCCACGCCGCCGTTGGCGAACACGGGCTCCGAGACATTCTCCAGGATGGCGGACAGAGGCTGCCCGCTCAGCCGCTGCAGCCAGACCTTCCGGGGGTTGCTGTCGTAGGTGTTCTCCCAGGTGCCCCAGAGCTCGCCCTGTGCATCGAAGGCGAGCGAAGGCTTGATGAGGTTCGCGCCACCCAGGTACTGGACGCTGGACCAGCCACCGCTCCCATTGCGAGCGAGGTAGAGATCGTCGCTCGAGCTCGTCGCTCCTGACGTGACGAGCTCGAAGGCGACGGCAGGCTGACCCTGGGGATCCAGCGCGAGCGAGGAGCGGGTCACGATGGCACCCGCGGGGGCATCCAGGGGGCGGAGACCGACGCCGATCTGCTCCCAGGTGGCGCCGCTCCAACGCAGGACGAGCACCGTCTCGATGACGGCGGGATCCGAGGAGAGCTCGCTGACCGCGACCATGGGCCGGCTCTGCTTGTCGACCACCAGCGAGGGATAGCCCAGGTTCGCCGTGCCACCCCGCGCCTCGAGGGGAGCCCCCACGGGAGCCCACTCGGTCCCGTTCCAGCGGTACACATAGACGCGGAACGTCAGGCTCGCATCCGGCTCCTGCCACGCCAGCACGGGGAGATCGGAGTCTCCCGTGGCCAGCACCAGGTCCGAGGCGTTCCTCCCGGCGGAGGGGTTGGGGACGGAGCCCAGCTCCTCCCAGCTCGAGCCATTCCAGCGCCGGACGAAGACCCGCTTCTCGGTGGAGACCGGCTCCAGCCACGCCACCACGGGCCGGTTCGAGGCATCCACGGCGACGGCAATATCACTGACGAAGGTGTTCTGATCCGGCTGGGCGCGGAGCGGGCCGCCGAGCTGGGTGGTGCCGCTCGCATCCGCGCGGGCCACATACACGTCCACGACGCCGCCCGAGTTGGAGGAGGCCGGCCAGGCGACGACCGCGCGCCCGGAGCGATCCAGGGCGAGCGCGGCGCGATCGAACGTTCCATCGGCCAGCTTGGGGAGGGTCCACTCCGTGAGGACGGCGGGGACCGTCCACTCCCACTGCGCGGGAGCAGGGGCCGCCAGCGGGTTGCCCGCCAGATCCTGGAAGTCCGCCGCGCGCACCGAGAGCGTGAGGGTCTTCGGCGCACGGATGGGCGCTTCGGGGGTCACCGTGAGGACCTTCTGATCCTGGGACCAGGAGAGGGTGACCCGGGTGCTGTCCGTCAGGGTGATGCTGGCGGGGGTGACGGGCGTTGTCTTCATGGGCTCGGAGAACGTCAGGCGGATGGGCGCGTCCTTGCGGATCTCCGTCTCTCCGGCGAAGGGCCCGGTCACGAGCGGCCTGGTGCGATCGACCACGATCTGCTTGGGCGCGCTGCGGAAGGCGCGCTCCTGGAGCTTCGCCTCCACGATGAACTCATAAGTGCGCTCCTGCTCGTTGGGGCAGTCGAAGGAGTACTGGTACGGAGGGGTGAGCTGCGCGACGGGCTCGCCGTCCCGGAGCAGCTCCACGCTGTCCGGGGTTCCTTCCACGAGGGTGGCCTGAAGGGTCACGGGAGTGGAGGTGCAGTAGACCTTCGCTGGGCCCGCGAGGGACACGATCAGCGTGGGGTCGGCTGGAGGGGGCTTCTCCCCTCCACAGGCGGCCAGCAGGGTCACGGCGAGGCACAAGAACACGGGGCGGGAATGAAGGAGGGACATGGCGGACGGAGGTATAGCGGATCCTCTCCAACGGCCGCCTCCGGCTTACCGCGGAGACGCGGGATGCCAGCTCACGGGGCCTTGCGAAAGCCCTGACGAGAGGGAGCGATACTCCTGGGGCCCTGAGTCCAGTGGCGGCCGGAGCAGGCGCCTCTGGGTGTCCAGCGGTGAGCGAGTCGCCGGGCCGCAACGCGAGTGAAGCCCGAGCAGGCCCCGAAAGGGCAATCGAGCGGGGTCTTTCAATCGTCCTCTGGCGTGTACAGGTCTTCCAGGTGAGCGCGGATCTGCTCGCCGGTCATGAACGGGAACCGCCAGAGCAGGGGACTCGGTCGCTCGGAGTTGAACGGATCGCGGAGGGTGTGCCTCCACCGCTCCCAGAGCTCGAAGCCCTCTTCACCGTCGGCGGCTGGGGGGACGATCCACTCACCGGCGCTGCCTGCTGGGCCCGCGAAGCGCCGCACCCAAGGGTTCTGGGTCGCATGAGCCGCCGTGGTGTGAGCGACGACGCTAGCACCCGGATTCGTGGCGACCAGGAGATTGCGCAACGTGAACGCCATACCGCCGGCGCCCGCGGGCTGCTCGGTGAGGAGGCGGCGCAGTTGCTCCAGTCTGCTCGCGCCGTTCGCGCCTCTGGGAAACGCGCTCTCCTCTGCGGGGCTCGCGCCGGTCAGGCACGCGTAGAGGATGACTCGCACGTCGGGAGCGGCCTTGCTCGCGAGGGCTTCTGCCAGGCTCGGCAGGGTATTGAGTTGGAACCCGAGCTGGAGCCACGAGGCGTCGCCGTGGCAAAAGATGGCCACCACCTTGAGCGGCGAGCCGGACCAGCCTTGGATCACGCTCAGCATCGGCTGCCGCGTCGCGGCGGTCACCCTCCGCCTGTGGGCGCTTGGATCCGCGCCTTCCTCCGGAGCGCCGTTGTCCACGACGTGGATCGATCCAGCAGGTGCGTTGTGCACATAGGTGAACCAGCGCGACTCGGGCATGAAGGCCCCAGTGACATCCGAGGGCTGCGAGAGGCTGTTGTAGAGCGCGCGAAAGCTCACCATGTCGTCGCGGACGACGAGCGTGCTCGCCGAGTCCCGAGCGATACGGTGGCCCTGTCGGCCGGCCATGCGCACGAAGGCGTCGAGCTGCTCCTGAGTCTCCGGCCCCTCTGCCCCGACGGGCACGGTCATCGGCAATCACCTCCGTCCATGAGTTCAGGTGCCCGCGTGGGCGTCTGTGAGGGCGCTCTGCGTGGCCTCATCGAGCTTGCCCGTGACAGCGAGCCCCCGCGCGCGCTGGAAAGCCGCGAGCGCCACCTTCGTCGCCCGGCCGAGCGAGCCGTCCACTGCGCCGTGGTAGAGGCCGAGGTTGTGCAGGCGAGCCTGGGCGCCGCTCACGCTGTCCACAGGATCGAGGTGGCCGATGTGCAGCGTCCACACCCGGGTCGGGGCCTCTTCGCCGTCGCGGAGCCACAGCGACAGGCGCGCCTCGGTCGCGTCCGGCGGCACCTCCGCCTCGCAGAGGCCGCTATTGTCGGTGGTCCCTTCCACCACGGCGGAGGCTACCTCGAGCTGGTATCGCTTGCCCGCATGCGCGTTCCCCTCGTGATCCTTCAAGTGCACGCGCAATTTCGCCCGGGGGAGGCGGACCTTGAAGCGGTGGGTACGACCCGTCGCGCATTGGGCCACCTTCGCGGTCCGCTCGGGGATGAACACCTGATCGCCCGGGAGCAGCACGTTCGGATTGGGTCGCAGCCGCTTGAGGTCGGCGTTCTTGGGATGATCGTGGAGGACGCGCGGATCGGCGAAGCCCCACGCGTAGGCGAGGCTGGCGAGGCATTCTCCCTGCGCGACAGTGTGGTAGGGCATCGGCGGTACGAACGATGGCAACACACCCCGCCATGGGGGGCAAGCTCAAGCTCAATAGGTGAGCGTCGCCTCTGGGGGCTTTGTAACCCGCACCCATTCGAGGCACCATTTGCACTGTGAGAGAACGACGGGCCACCGCTCCGGCAAAAAAGGATGCCCCTCGCCGCCAGTTGCCGCTGGACGGCGTACAGCACCGGTCGTCAAAGCACGATGGCGGCGGGACTCTCGCTCCCCTGGTTCGGGAGGTGGTCGGCACGGCGGGCATGCCCCTCGACTCCGCCGTCGGCCAGCGCATGGAGGCGCGCTTCGCCCATGACTTCAGCCGTGTGCGAGTCCACGCCGACGCTCCCGCGGCCGCGAGCGCCGAGGCCCTGAGCGCTCGTGCGTACACGACGGGAGACCACCTCGTCTTCGCCCGGAATGCCTACTCGCCGTCCACGGAGCGCGGCCAGAGGCTGATCGCCCACGAGCTGGCGCACGTGGCGCAGTCGGAGCCCCGCGGCCTTGGCCCGAATGAAGAGCTCCGGGTGAGCGCTCCGGACAGTGCCGCGGAGCAGACTGCCCAGGCCGCGGCCCGCATGGCGATGCTCGGCGCTCAGGTCTCCCTTCCTCGGGGAGCGCCGGCGGGAGCGAACGTCTTCCGACAGCCCGCCGAAGGAGCCGAGGACGCGGAGGGCGACGCTGTCGCCGCTCAGCTCATCTTCGCTCACATCGGGCCGAAGTCCATGGACGGCATCCTCAAGCGACTGGACCAGTGTGACGCGGAGGAGCTGGGCAAGCTGCGCAAGAACTCAGCGCTCGCGGAGCCTTACGGCCGTGAGCGGCTGGAGCTGGCGATGCAGGTCGTCTGGTACGCGAAGTTTGCTCGCGCGGTGCTGCCGGAGATGCGGCCCTTGCTGCAAGCCGAGATGGATCGCGTCGTCCCAGATTCGACGCACCATGATCAGCACGAGGCGCTGACCCTCTTCCTGAATCAACCCCGCGTCCAGACTGCCTCACCGGGCGCTGCTGCAGCGGCGCCCGCGCCGGCTGGCAAGCGAGGGCCCTCGCAAGGAGCCACGGCCGCTCCCAGCGAGGAGACCATGGCCTCGTGGGACGAGGGCAAGCGGAAGAAGTGGAAGAACTGGCTCGATACCCGGGACGCCAAGGTGCAGACCTTCGGGGCGGCGGACTATGAAGACTATGTCGCCAACATGCTCGTCTCGGGCGGCTCGGTCTTTGGCAAGAGCATCCCCGCCGCCCATCCCGTGCACCCGCTCTTCCTGGAGCGGCTCGAGGCCGCGTCGGCCAAGGCGCGCGCGGCCATCGGCTCCGACGACTTCGGCATCCGGAACATCAGCGGGCAGGACAATCGCCCGGGCAACCATGCCTGGGGGCTCGCCGTCGACATCGACGCTGACTCCAACCCCTACATCCTGAACGAGTCTGGCGAGACGGTCATCGATGCAGAGGTGACGCAGGTCTACCAGCGGATCGCCCAGGCCCTGCTGGGCCGGGATACGATCATCACCCCGCCCATCGCGGCAAAAGGAAAGACGGACCCCGGCCAGAAGTCCGGACTGCAAGGAGCCAGCTACACCGCGCTCGCGGAGGAGAACGACGCGATGGTGGCCTACTTCTCAGTCCTCCCCGATCCCGCTCCCCAGGCGGCACCGGCCCCAGGGAAGGGCAAGAAGGCAGCGGCTCCCCCTCCACCGCTGCCGGCGGCACGCAAGATGAGCAGCGTGACCATCGATCCCACGAAGATCGCGGCGCTCGACCAGACCAAGGTCCAGGCCGACTACGAGCTCTTGATGGGCAAGACCCGGACGAAGGGCATGAAGGGGGATCTGCCCTTCGCTGGCGCGGGCTCGGGCCGGTGGCGCGATCCGAAGCGTGGCTTCCTGTCGATCCGCAAAGAGGTGGCGGAGGCGTTGAAGGGCGAGGGACTTCGCTGGGGTGCGACGGACTTCGCGGGCGCCTCCGGGGATGTCATGCACTTCGACGACGACAATCGGCACGGAGACTACGTCGCATACGGCAAGAGCCACCCCACGGCGAAGAAGGGTGGCTGATCCGTGAGCATGAGTGATGACCTCCTCCATCTCTGGGGCCACTACCGAACCGGGGGGCTCGAGGCCGCCGTTCGCGGGACGGCGCCCTCTCCTGAAGGGCTCCTCTACCTGGCCATGCTGGCCTTCGCCGATGAGCGCTATGCGGAGGCGGCGACCTTTGCTGAGGGCGCGGCGCGGGCCTCGCCGGAGGAGCTGCTGCCCCGGGCGGCGGCGGCCTACCTCGCGCGGGTGGCTCGGGAGGGCAAGCGCAACGTCTATGTGTCGGCGGAGGGCTTCGGTGCCTTCATCCGCGGGGGCGGCAACGTGCCGCTCTACCAGGAGACGAGCGCGGCACTGAGCCGCTGCTACCCGAGCGAACCTTTCGACCTGCTCGACATCGGCGTGGGCGACGGGCTGGCGCTGCTACCCGCGCTGACGCCCGCGGTGCGGCGGGTGACCCTGGTGGAGCCCGCGGCCCCGCTGCTCGAGCGCACCACCCGGGAGCTGGCCACGCGAGGTGTGGGCTTCGAGGCCTTCTCCGGGGTGTTGCAGGACTTCACCGCCGAGCCCGGCATGCAGTCGCGGCGGTGGGCCGTGGCGCAGGCCACCTTCAGCCTGCACAACCTGCCTCCACCCACCCGGCCCGCGATGCTGAGCTGGCTGCGCTCACACTGCGACGTGCTGTTGCTGGCGGAGTTCGACGCTCCGCGCATGGACGAGCCGCTGAGGCCGGAGCTGGTGAAGCATGTCCTCACCCGCTACCGGGCCGGGCTGGCCGAGTACGTGGGGGAGAGCTTCGAGGCGGTCGCGCAGGGCTTCCTGATGCCGGTGCTGTTCGGCTACGTGGATCGCGGCGCCACCCGTACCACCTTCGAGCATCCGATTGCCGACTGGGAGCTGCTGCTGCGCGAGGCGGGCTTCGCGCGAGTCGACCGCCGGCAGCTGTACGCCTACTGGTGGGCGCCAGCCTGCTTGCTGGTAGCGCGCTCGGAGCCCGGCCTCCCGTCACGGAAGGGATGAGGCTCGCAGCTCCTCGACGGGCAGTCCCGCCTGGCTTCCCAGCGCGATGTACTCCCGCAGCATCCAGCGGGTCTGGTCCGCGACCTTGGTGAAGTGGACCCGGACATACGCCTCCAGATCGAAGGGCACGGCCCAGGAGGCGATCGGCACCAGCAGCTTGAACAGCATAGGACGCAGGAGCGAGAGCACGAGGGAGGCGCTCGCCTGCGTGCGCCATGCGGCGATTTGCACGGCCTCCCGGGTGGCGCGGTGGACGTGCTCCAAGGAGGGTGGCTCGAGGAAGCGCTCGAAGCTCCACCCCACGCGCTCCAAACCCGTGACGACAGCCGTCAGGACCGCGCTGGGAATGGCCATCGCGCGCACCACATCGTCGTGGCGCCGGGCCGGATAGCCACCGGCCCGCAGCGTCCGGACGACCTCGCGCAGGCGCGCCTCGGGGCCACTGAACCGTCCTCGCATCAGCGGCGGGAGCCAGAAGGCCGTGCCGGGCCTTGGGACAGGCTCCTCGGGCCGCAGGGGCGCATGGAAGCTGACGAAGGGAATCATTCCGGAGACGAGCCGCTCCGGTGGGACGTGCTGGCAGAGCCAGTCGCGGTCCTCGAGCGCGGGCTGGAGCATGACCCAGGTGGCCTCTCCGGTGACTCGGGCGAGCGCCTCCAGGGAGCTGCCCGCGCGCAGCGCCGTCGAGGAGATGCAGAGCCAGACCTGATCCCAGCGCTGGGCCGCGACCTGCTCCGGGGAGGTGAGGACCCCGAAGCCCGAGAACTCCTTCGGCGTGAGGTCCTGCTCGAAGAGGCCGAGCTCGTAGAGGGTGAAGCCTCGCCGGACCTCCTCGGCGTACTTCTCCTTCACGAAGAAGGAGAGCTCACACCCGGCGGCCTGGAGGAACCACCCAAAGACCTGGCCCGTCGCGCCCGCGCCCACCACCAGGATTCGAGGTCTCGTGGCCATCGCTCCTCGCTACTGACGGCCGTCGAAGGTGGCCACGCTGTCATTGGTGAGCCCCGACGCGTTCGCCTCGTCGGTGTCCACGTGCATGTCCAGGGCGTACTGAGGGCTCACCCGGACGATGACGTCTCCGAAGACCGTCTCGCGCTCGCCCTCGACGCGGACGCGGACGATGCCCTTGTCCTCCACGCCGAAGCGGCGCGCGTCGTCCGGGTGCATGTGCACGTGGCGGTGCGCCATGATGACGCCGTGGTCGATGGCCACCGAGCCCTTCGGGCCGCGCAGCGTCAGGCCGGGCGTGCCCTCGAGCTTGCCGGACTCGCGCAGCGGCGCGTTCACGCCCAGGGCGATGGCGTCCGTGCGGGAGACCTCGACCTGGGTCTCCTTGCGCAGCGGGTTGATGATGGCTACCCGCTCGATCTCTCCCTTGGGCCCGACCAGGTCCACGCTCTCCCGGCACACGAACTGTCCGGGCTGGGAGACCGGGCGGCGCTCGGTGAGCTCATAGCCCTCCCCGAAGAGCGTGTCGCAGTGCTCGCGGGAGAGGTGCACGTGGCGCACGCTGACGCCGACCGGGATGGCGTGGCCGGTGACGCGCTGCCTCGCCGCCGTGGGGCCTGCCGTCACCCGGACGACCTCTCGGGCGATCATCCGCTCCTCGTCGGTGGCGACGACCAGCACCCGGGTGGGGGCGCGCGGGGCGGCGATATCCACCACGCCGCCCGAGCCGCGCGCGTCGCAGTGCTGGTTCTTCTCTGCGTCCAGCACGACGCCCATGTAGACGAGCGCGTCACAGACGGCCGCGCGCACCTTGACGCTGTTCTCGCCGATGCCGCCGGTGAAGACGATGGCGTCCGCCCCGCCCAGCACCGCCGTGTACGCGCCGATGTACTTGCGGATGCGGTGGACGAAGACCTCGATCGCCAGCCGGGCGCGATCGTTTCCACCCGCGGCGGCCTGCTCGACGTCGCGGAAGTCCGCCGAGACGCCGGAGATGCCGAGCAGCCCCGACTTCCGGTTCAGCGCCTCGTCGATGGCGTCCGGCGTCATCCCCTGCCGTCCGAGCACGATGGAGAGCGCCGGGTCGACATCCCCCGAGCGGGTGCCCATGACCAGCCCCTCGAGCGGGGTCATCCCCATGGAGGTGTCCACCGAGCGGCCGCCGTCGATGGCGCACGCCGAGGCGCCGCCGCCCAGGTGGCAGGTGATGAGCTTCAGGCGGGACAGGTCGGTCTTGAGGAACTCGGAGGCGCTGGCCGCCATGAACTGGTGGCTCGGGCCGTGGAAGCCGTACCGGCGCACGCCGCGCTCGAGGTACAGCTCATAGGGCACCGCGTAGAGGTAGGAGTGCGGCGGCAGCTCGCCATGGAACGCGGTGTCGAAGACGGCGACGTGGGTGGCATGGGGGAGGGCGGCCTGCGCGGCCTCGATGCCGGCCAGGTTCGCCGGGTTGTGGATGGGCGCGAACTGCGCGTACCTGGCGATGATCTCCTTCACCTCGGGGGTGATGACGCAGGGGCGCACGAGCCTCTCGCCACCGTGGACCACGCGATGGCCCACCGCCCGTAGCTCGGAGATGTCCTTGATGGCGCCGCCGGGGGCGGTCAGCTGGGCGAGCACCGCGTCGAGCCCCGCGCGCATGGTGGGCGCGGGGAGCTCTGTCTGCGACCGGGTCGGGCCGACCCGCCACTTGTGGAGCGCCTGGGGAGAGCCGACCCGCTCGACGATACCGCCCGCGAGGATCTCCTCGGTGTCCATCTCGTACAGCTGGTACTTGATGGAGGTGCTGCCGACGTTGATGACGAGGACTTTCATGGCCCGCACATAGTGCCGGGCCCCGCCTCGGGCGTCGAGAGAAGCGCGTGGCTACAGCGAGGGGCCCTCGATGAGCACCGCGTCTCCAGGAGCAGCGGACTCGTTGCCCGCCATGTCCACGGCCACCAGGCGCACGGTGTAGCGGACACCCTCTTCGAGCCGGAAGGCGCCGCTGCACATGCTGTGGCCGACGGCCACCTTCTCCTTGGAGGGAGTGAGGCGGAAGCGCACCGGCTTGCCGCTGTCGGCGCGCCGCACCTCGGCCAGCACCTGCACCTCGGGACCATCCTCGTCCACGCTGGCCGACACGTCGACGAAGATAACGGGGCCGCACCCCCACCTCTCCGCCTTCTCTCCCATCTTGCGCGGCACCTCACGCCAGCGGGGAGGCTTCGTGTCCGCCTCGGCGACTGTCCAGGCGATGGGCTTCTCCTTCACCCCCTCCTCGATGGGGAGGACGGGGGCTGCGGCGCTCTCGGACTGCGTCAGGCGCAGGGCATAGCGCTGGCCGGGCTGTAGCGGGCGCGCGGGCTGGAGGACGGCCTGAGACAGCCGGAATTCCCCGCGATAGACGGCCACGACGCGCAGGGGGACCTCGTCCTTCTCGGAGACCAGTCGCGGCGAGCGCTCGGAGACGGTGGCGACCGCCTCACGGAAGTCGCCGTATCCCTGGAGCACCACCTGGCCGTTGGCGGGGAGGGGATTATCGAGCGACGGCCAGACCGTGAGGAGCTCGCTCATGCAATCCGCGAGGACGATTCGGGGCAGCAGCACGGCCAGCAGGCAGAGGAATCGGAGCATGATCGGAGAGACAGCGGAGGAGGGTGGGAAGGTTCCGCGTCAGCGTCAGTTGCCGCCGTCGGTCATGCCCGCATCCGGAGGATCTGGCTGACACTGCGGGTCCTCACAAGGAGGGGCGCCGTAGCAGGCCATGAGGGTGAGCGCGGCCACGCTCGCTCCGGCGAGCATCCAGAAGCCCCCGGCCCAGCGAGGCTGCGGCGGGCGGGACTCGAGCGCATGGCCGCAGTGCACGCATGCAGCGGCGGAGTGGGGGTTGAACCCCTGGCAGGACGGGCAGCCGGTCAGAGACATGAGGTGACTCCTGGGTGTGAGGGGAATCCTGGCATAGATCCTTCGAGTAGGCTTGGGGTGAATGGTCCTGCGGCGCATCGACACAGCTCCTGAAGACTTCCATCCCGCGTATGTGGTGTGGGAGCTGACCCTGGCGTGCGATCAGCCCTGCACCCACTGCGGCTCGCGCGCGGGCACCGCCCGTCCTGGCGAGCTGAGCACGGAGGAGGCGCTCGGGGTGGTGGCCCAGCTCGCCGCCATGCGGGCCCGCGAGGTGGTGCTCATCGGCGGCGAGGCGTACCTGCACCCGGGGTTCCTCGACATCATCCGGGCGCTGAAGGCCGCGGGTGTCCGTCCCATGCTGACGACGGGCGGGCGAGGCATCACCGCGGAGCTCGCGGGAGAGATGGCGCGTGCGGGCCTGCATGGGGCCTCGGTGAGTGTGGACGGGCTGGAGGAGACGCACGACCTGATGCGTGCGGCCCGGGGCAGCTTCGCGTCGGCCACGGTGGCGCTCGGCCACCTGAAGGCCGCGGGGGTGCGGACCGCCGCCAACACCAACCTGAACCGCCTGAACCAGGGGGACCTGGAGGGGCTGTACGCGCACCTGAAGGAGCAGGGGATCGGCGCGTGGCAGGTGCAGATCACGGCGCCGCTCGGGCGGGCGGCGGACCGGCCGGACCTGCTGCTGCAGCCGTGGGACTTGATCGAGCTGATGCCGCGCATCGCCCAGCTGAAGGAGCAGGCGTACCGGGAGCGCATCCTCCTGATGCCGGGAAACAACCTCGGCTACTTCGGCACGGAGGAGGCGCTGCTGCGCTCGGTGCAGGCGGGGGGACGGGACCACTGGCGGGGCTGCCAGGCGGGACGGTACGTGATGGGCATCGAGTCCAACGGGGCGGTGAAGGGCTGCCCGTCGCTGCAGACGGCGCACTACGTGGGGGGCAACCTGCGCGAGCAGCCGCTGGAGCGCATCTGGAACGACAGCCCCGAGCTGGCCTTCACGCGGGCCCGCACCGTGGAGGATCTCTGGGGCTTCTGCCGCACCTGTCCGTTCGCCGAGACGTGCATGGGAGGGTGCAGCTTCACGGCGCACTCGCTCTTTGGACGTCCGGGCAACAACCCCTACTGCCACTACCGGGCGCGGACGCTCGCGGCGCGGGGACAGCGCGAGCGGCTGTTGCCCAAGGCTCCCGCTCCGGGCAGGCCGTTCGACAACGGGCTCTACGAGCTCGTCCTCGAGCCCCTGGACGCCCCTGATCCGAAGCCCGAGCTGAAGCGCGAGTACGTGAAGAGGCGCCGGTGGCCTTGAGGGCTTACAGTGGGGATGGAGGAGATATGCGCAAGCTGCTGCTGCTCGTAGGCCTGATCGGCTCCCTTCCCGCGCTGGGGCAGATCGAGCCGCCGAATGCGCCGCAAGTCCAGGATGATGGCGGTGTGCCGCGCGTCTACTACGTGCACTCGTACGACGAGGAGAACTGGACCCAGGCAGGGCTCGGCGATCTGATCTCGGTGCACGTGCAGAACTTCGGCAGCCTGCTGAAGCAGACGGGCGAGACCTGCAGTGGGATCGTCCTCTTCATCGACGGCATGGCGGTCAGAGGGCTCCGGCCGACCTCCTGCGATGCGGTGAGTGGCCACGTGCGGTACCGGCTGCTGCGGACACCCCAGTCGGACGACGTCTGGCACCTGTTGTTGGGCAGCCCCTCCAGCTACACGCGCACGGTCGGCATCAGCGTGGGCGCGACCGATCAGTTCTCGGTTGTGAGCAGCGCCACCACGTTCCAGCTCGAGGTCATCCCGCGCGCGAAGCTCTTCCTCTTCTTCGGCATCCTGGGAGCGGGGGGCCTGGGCTTCCTGTGGCTCTGCAAGAGGGGCGGGTTGATCCGCACCGGCCCGGCGACGGTGCCGGTCTTGAAGCGGCCCTACAACCTCTCGCTGTTCCAGATGGCCTTCTGGTTCTTCCTCGTGGCCTTTGCGTACAGCTTCATCTACATGATCGCCGACGAGCTCGACACGATCACGGACTCGGTGCTTGCGCTGCTCGGTATCGGGGCGGGGACAGCGCTGGGGGCCTCGCTGATCGACAAGAACAAGCAGCCCGTGGCCGAGCAGGCGTCCGCCGCCGTGCCTCCCGAGGCTGGCAAGCCCTTGGAGACTCACGGCTTCCTCAAAGATCTGCTGAACGATGACAGCGGCAGCCTCAGCCTCCACCGCTTCCAGCTCTTCGTCTGGACGCTGGTGCTCGGCGTCATCTTCTGTGGCTCGGTCTACCGGGGCCTTGCGATGCCGGAGTTCAGCGCGACGCTGCTGGGCTTGATGGGCATCAGCTCGGGGACGTACCTGGGCTTCAAGGTGCCGGAAGGCAAGAAGGAGAGCCCGCTGCCGGAGCTCGCTCCCAAGGTGGAGTCCGATTAGTAGGGCCGCTGGCCGACGAAGTTGCCTGGAGGCGAGTAGTCGCACACCCAGAACTGCCACGGCGTGACGCCGATAGGAGAGTTCTGGTTGCACCGAGCCGTCGCGCAGCCCAACTGGGTGGTGCTCCTCCAGACGATCTGCGTGTAGTGGCCGCACTGCTTGCCGGGCGCGCAGCTGTTCGTGCCGTAGTCGTAGAAGGACGCCTCGGAGCCCCAGTTCTGCACCACGCCCGCCGTCGTCAAGGAGTTGGGCGTGGCGGCGGCGATGTTCTCGCCGAGCTTCAAGGTCCCCAGGTTGGGGTTGTGCTTGAACTGGCACTGATCCGCCCAGGCCTGAGCAGTGGCAGCCGCCGTGTTGGACCACGTGAGCACGGGCAGGGCCGGGTTGGGCGTGGGCGTGGCGCTGATGCGGATCGTGTTGTGGGCAGAGATCATCTCCCGCGCGAAGTCGCTCGTGGAGGTGTCCGGAGTGCCGCCATCGGGCAAGGTGCCGCCATCCGGCTGCTGCGCATCATCACTTCCAAAGTCACACCCAACAGGTCCTACAGCGAGGCAGACCAGGACAACGAGGCGGCACAGTTGGGAAGAACGCATGGGCCGATTATCGCCGGTCCCCACGAGGCACGTCGTGTTCGTCACTTTTCCATCGCCTTGCTGCGGGTTCGATTCCCGCCGCTTCCACGCAGACCAACCCGCCGCTTTGAGCCGTGTCCGCTCCTATGCGCGTGCCTATTTCAGGCGCACCTTCAAGCGCTCCACCGTGTCGTTGGGCCGCCCCATGAAGGTGTCGAGCAGGCGTTCCTCGACCCCTACCTCTTCCCAAACAGAGGAGCGCTCAAGCCCGACGCACTCTTGGGGCTCCGCGCTTCTCGAATTACCCACGGTGTCGAAGATCAGACAGCGACGGAAGTTCCCCCGGTCCTGTTTGAAGTGCACAATCGGTTGGGAAAGTTGCTCCTCCAGCTTTCTCCACCCGATGAGCTCCCACCCTCTCTCTTCCATATGGCGAACCATGATCTTGAAGAGGATAGGCTTGGACGCAATCCGGTCCAGGTCGGAATCCGGAGTGTCGGTCCTGTAATCGTAATAGGCATCATGCGGCAGCTTCAGCACCCGGCCATAGCCAAAGGAGCCGTCGGCGAGGGGAATTCTCAAGAACGAGCCCTGCCTGTAGATCCGCGGCATTTCTAGTATCCTGTGTAAGGGTGAAGTTCGCCCCACAATGCTGCAGCGGCGTCATGGAAGCGACGGCCCCATGGATTGTCTTTCGCCACACCGCGCACGGCATTCTCGGTCTGGAAGGGCTCTCTGGTATCAGAGCGGGCGCCTCCCAAGGAATCGATCAACTGCTGCTCTCTTCCACGAATCCGCCAGTACGCGACGTCGTTGTATCTTTGGCTGTAGTCAACAGCGGTGCCAACATCGGACTCATCCACCTCCGCATCGGTGAACACAGCGTTCTTCGGCTCGCTGTTCTCGTCCATGTGGTGGTTCTTATCTCGAAGGAGAACGGCCAGTGCTTCCTGGAGTGCGAGGGATTGGGTGAGATCGACAACCATGCTGGTCCGCCCCGTGTAGTAAGGTACTTTAAAGAAATAACTTTTTTGTTTCTGTGGGTTTGAAGCCATGGGATGCCATGAGCGAGATAGAGACTATTCGGAGCAAGTATGATGCCCTTCGAGCAGGGATGAATGAGTCCGTATGTCGGCGGTGGGCGGCGTCGGAAGCACTCGCCTTGGGGCGTGGTGGGATGACACTGGTGGCGAAAGCCACCGGACTGTCGGTTCCCACGATTCGACGAGGGCTACGAGAACTCAAGACCGGGGCCTCGTTGTCTGTGGATCGGGTGCGTGGGCCGGGAGGAGGCCGCAAGAAGGTGACGGCCAAGGATGAGACGGTCTTGCGAGACCTGGAGGCGTTGGTCGCTCCCTCCGCTCGAGGGGACCCGATGTCGCCTTTGCGTTGGACCTGCAAGAGCACGACGCGGCTGGCAGCAGAACTGCAGCGCCAAGGTCACGCGGTCAGCACTCAAACAGTGTGGGCCTTGCTGCGCTCGTTGGGGTACAGCCTCCAGAGCAATCGCAAAGTACGAGAGGGCACTTCGCACCTGGATCGGGACGCTCAGTTCGAGCACATCAACGCGCGTGTCGAGGAGTTTCAGCGCAACGGGCAGCCTGTCATTTCGGTCGACACAAAGAAGGAATTGGTGGGGGATTTCAAGAGCGCAGGGCGAGAGTGGCACCCCAAGGGACAGCCCGAGCTGGTTCGTGTGCACGACTTCATAGATGAGGAACTGGGCAAGGCCATCCCCTACGGGGTGTACGACGTGACGGCCAACGCTGGGTGGGTGAGCATGGGAATCGATCATGACACGCCGGCCTTCGCCGTGGAATCCATTCGCCAGTGGTGGAGGCGGATGGGCAAGTCTCTCTATCCCCATGCTAGCGAACTGCTCATTACCGCCGACGGTGGGGGAAGCAATGTCACCCATTCCCGCCTGTGGAAAGTGGCGCTTCAGCGGTTAGCCGACGAGGAGGCCCTGTCTATAAGCGTGTGCCACTTCCCGCCAGGCACCAGCAAGTGGAACAAGATTGAACACCGCATGTTCTACCACATCACGCAGAACTGGCGCGGCAGGCCGCTCGTCAGCCTCCAGGTCATTGTTAGCTTGATTGCCAGCACGACGACGCAGAAGGGACTGAGAATTCGAGCGCGGGTGGACCGACATACCTACCCCACCGGGATTGAAGTGACCCAGAATGAGTTGTCGAAGATCCGACTCGAGCAAGACTCCTTTCATGGCGAATGGAACTACCGAATTCTCCCCAGGAAAGCCTAATAAAACAGAAAAATTATTTCTTTAAGCCGCCTTATCCTCTGCGGGAAGTAGCTTGGCCTTAGGCCGCTTCATAGAAGGAAGGGAAGGAGGTCTCCTTGCGTGCGGCAGGCCGGCACCGAGGAGCAGGAGAGGACCACTGGCGGGAGCCAGGAGGCCATGCGCCGTGCTGGAACACCTGCAGTGCAGCACTCGTGGGGCACACGCATGCTCTGGCGAGCGGAGTTTGCGCCTTGTCCGAAATGTGGCTGGGCGCGACCTAGCATTTCTCGTATCGTCCATCGGAAGCACAGCCAAGAGGCCACGCTACACGAGAGGACGACGACGCGATGCAACCAGTCGCTCTACCAAAATGGATGGCTCTGTTGACGGCTGTGGCAATTGCCAGCGTCGGATGCGCCCACACCCAACACCCAGAGCGAAGAGTCTACCTCATTTCTGAGGACGCAGAGGGAGTGGGTGTCGCGCTCGCAACTGGGGGCGCTGGTGGTCATGATTGTCAAGAAGAGCACGAGGCGTGCGTGAAGAGGTGCTGGAATAAAAAGGATTGGCCGTACCCTCACAATAGAAAGCAAAGCGGATGGTACCTCGAACGCTGCGAGCAAGATTGCAGAGTGGAATTCAACAGATGTGAAGAAGAGCAGGAAGAGGTTGCGAGAGAAAGAGCAAAGAAGCTTGAGTTCTCGCGCATTGATGAAGCAATTGAATGGCTCAAGGCTCACAAGGCCGAGGTGGCGCTTGGAACTGTAATTGTCGTGGCTGGCATTGCCTTCGTCCTCGCGTCGGGCGGTTCCGGCGCACTCATCTTGGTACCTCTCGCCCTCTGATACCGGTGCGAAAATGAAATACAATCACAATTTCAATATCGACTCTGTCTTCGAGATCCTGCGCACCGTGAACGAGAAGTACCAGGAAGGTTCGCCAGAGGATGAAGCGCTTCGAATCGCCGCGGCGGCGCTCTTTTATATCCGTGAAATCCACAAACTGGAGGACTACCGCGAGTTCTTTCGCTCGTTTTACACCCCCGCCATTGATTACGTCGTCGTCTCTCAAACGTTTGAGACGAGAGAAGAGGCAGACGAGTGGCTTGCCCGTGGCAATGCCAACGATGGCGAGCGTGTCAAGATCGCTGGCCAAGGCTTTCGGGTCATTCCAGATCGAAAGGGCGGCGGATTGAGGTTTCTTCGAAGCCCCTTGCCGGAAGAACTGACGAAAGAACATCCTCCAGATTCCGAGGAATAGCCCAAATGCCAACGTCGCAGGCACGAACCAAACGGGATGAGACGGACGGGTGGGAGAACGAACCGAGGTGGTAATTGTTCACGGAGTATGGCCCACAGCCTCCCTACCGCTTCTGCACGCAGGGCAGGCAGGCGCAACAGGATGGACCAGATTTGGCCGAAGAGGACCCGAACTGGTTTTCCCTGGATGGGGTGGCATCTAACCCGCTGAAAGGACTCGTGCTTTCGGCCCTCCACCCCCGTGAACAAGTACCGTGCTCTCTGCGGAGATTTCTCCAACTCGCGCCCTCGTAACTGTTCACGGGGTACGGCCCACCGTTCCTCTACATCTTGTGCTCGGAGGGCAGGCAAGCGCGACAGGAAGGACAAGTTCTGGTCGCAGGGCGCTCAAACTGGTTTTCCCTGAATGCGTAAGGCGTCTAACCGACTGGAAGAACTCGGCTTTTTGGCCCCTCCGACCCATGAACGGTTACGCGCCCTCAAGTCTTCGGGTAAGGTGGCCGTCGCTTTAGCTTGGGGCCAGTGAGGAGAATCATGAGTAATGATCGCCGGGAGCGCTTCCGCCGGTTCATGAGGAACATGGACCCGACCAGCGACCCCATACAAGCCATTGAACGCGGGTTCTATGTCGCCCCGCCGGACCCAGCTGGGCGCAGGATCTCGACACGCCTGGAGCTTGAGCCCACAAGCAGCCACCTATTGATCGGAGGCATCGGCTCGGGGAAGACGACCCAGTTGATTCAGATTGAGGCCGCGCTCGGTCAAGTAGGTGACGTGTTGACAGCACGCATCGATGTGCCTGCCGCACATCGATTAGACAAGCTCAAGCCGGGCGTCCTTGTCGCTCTCGCTGCTGCTTCAGCCACAAATCATCTCCGGAAACTACCGGGGCACGTACTGAATCCCGAGATAGCCTCAGCCCTGTCGCGTATTGATACAATCGTGAAAGGGCATTGGGTTCACGACCCGCAGGAGGATGCGCCTAGCCCTGACTCTGAAGATGCTATGTGGGTAGATGGAATTATTGAGTCCCCACAAACTCAAGGAGGGGCCATTGCAAGCCTCTCGGAAGCGCTGCGGAGCGTGACTGCGGCACTTGGCCAACGCCTTGTCATCCTATTTGACGGACTGGATCGTGTGCTGGATCCGAAACTGTTTGCCTCTGTTATCCGTGAGGATGTCCCAGCCCTTGGGGAGGCGGGTATCGGTTTGGTCATGGTGGGGCCACAGCATTTGCGACTCAGCGAGCAACAGCACATCGTAGAACTCTTTACTGCATTTCACTTGCATGGTGCAGTTGCATTCCATACCCATGAAGGCCAAGCTTTTCTAGAGTCTGTCCTGCGGGTCCGTGCGGGAGATGGGTTTTTCCCTGAGGGAATGCCTGCCAAACTCGTGACTTGGTCTGGAGGCCTCTTGCGAGATCTGATCTCACTTGCTCGGGCCTCTGCCGAAGAGGCCTACGTGAGTGGTGCCGACGTTATTGACCAAACGCATATCGACACCGCTGCTGATCGCTTTGGACGAAATCTGCTGCTATCCGCCACGTCCGTGATGACGTGGCGACTGAAAAAGCTCGTGCCAAAGAGATCGAGCGGGGCGTATGTTTCCTCGGGAAATCAAGTTTCATTCGCCTTGTCTTCGGATGAAGGTATCAAAATGCTGCTGAACCGCCTTGTCATCGAAATCCCTGGCACACCTATCCAATATGCCATTCACCCGACTATTGTGCCTCTGCTTCGAGGGATGGCGGGCAGGCTATGAGCGGGGCTCCACTCGCTGACATCGCTTCCCGGGTGGTAATGGGCTCTCGCGGCTGGACTGTTCTCGTCTGTGCCTCGGAGCCGGTCGAGCAAGTATCAGAGGAATTGTTCGAGGAATTCGAGTTTTTGGCAACTGAGGAACCTCGTTCCACCGTTCGCCTCATGGCTATAGGTTCTGACGGCCGTGCCTTCCTGACCAAACTTACCCAAGCCCCTCCGTCATCGATATGTGTCGTGCAAGCGAAGGCGGACCAGTTGGTCTCGGCAATTGGCTTTGTCGAGGCAGCCAGGGGCCGGTTGGTAGCGGGGCCCAACGTTGTCATCGTCACTGAGCATGCAGGGGCACGGGCTTTCGCTGAGAATGCTCCGAATCTCTGGAGTTGGGTAGGTCCACGTGTGTGGACTCACGTAAGCCGAATAGCGGCTGCGAACGTTGATGCCCGGTTGGAGAGTTTGCGCGCGGCCACGGGGCAAACCGACAGTGAAGTCATCCGTCTAGCTGAGGCTAAGCAGTTGAATCCTGACCCAGTCTATGCTGAATGGCTCGCTCTTCTGGGGAGAGGAGATCTTCTTGGCAACTGACGTCTCACGCCAAGCCGCGATCGCGAGAGGGATCGAGTTGCAACAGAGACTTGAGGCCTCTTCGCACCCCGTGCTACGCCGGACAGGGACAAAGGCAAAAGCCAAGACCCTTTTCAGGGAGATACAGTCATATCTACTCAACGCTTCAGATCAAAAGCTGATCCAGGAACCTCCTCACGAGATCTATTCGCAACTTCGTCTGACGCCCTTGAAGGATGGCCTGTTCGATCTTTCTGTCGGGGACACCCGGAACTTCAAGAGAGATCCACAGCTTCCGCACTTTACCCGCCAGGATGGCGGCTGGTTCGATTTTCAGTTGTTGATTCGCGAGACCTCAGCTGGATTGGAAATTCTCGCCTACGATTTCGAACTCCGGTTGCTCGATCACAGCCAAATTTCATTCGTCCGCTTTGATGTGAATCCACCTGATCACCAAAACGAGGCGAAAGCTCTCCGCGCACACCTACACCTCAATGTGGACGATGACGGCATGGCAGTACCAGCGCCCCTCCTCAGTCCCTTCGAGGTGTTCGACCTCTTCATTCATGGCATTCGCTCGATGGGTCGAATCAGGCGTGTAGACCGGCCTCTAAGCTGAATGGGGATCAATACAGAGCTCCTCAAGTGAAAGGGGCACAGCACAATCATGAGACTTCCCAAGCGTATTGGACGTTCGTAGAGGTAAAAGGGCGCACTCCCAGCCACACCTCGCTAGGGCACAGGCTACCGGTGGGCACCCACGGAACTTCGCCAAGCCCGCTCTGGCGGTGCCGTGCTTGGAAGTCCTACGGAAACAGAGCTCGACCGACTCCCCCTGTGTCAGCGTAGTTGTCGCCCCGACCGCGAGGCCGGGGTGAGCACCCAGGGGGCGAGAAGAGCAGAGGAGCCGTGCCGTACACGGAGGAGTTCAAGAAGCAGATGGTCCGTCGGATGCTG
>Ga0255338_1000518_pt1 | contig 116780 bp, 106 predicted proteins | sample MeOH1_35cm_T4_19_FD_203715 | JGI IMG/M metagenome (GOLD analysis project Ga0255338, IMG submission 203715) | Sandy soil microbial communities from University of British Columbia, Vancouver, Canada - MeOH1_35cm_T4_195 | ecosystem: Engineered > Artificial ecosystem > Sand microcosm >... | reverse complement strand
AGAAGAAGTATTTCAAGCTCGCCAAAGGCAACTACTCCGCCAAGCGCTCGCGCTGGCGGATGGTCAAGCAGCAGGTCGAGGCGTCCCTCGCCGAGTCGTACATCGGCCGCAAGGACAAGAAGGGCGATTTCCGCTCCCTCTGGATCGAGCGCATCAACGCCGCCTGCCGCCAGCACGACACGACCTACAGCCGCTTCATCAGCGGACTGAAGAAGGCCGGCATCACGCTCAACCGCAAGATGCTCTCCGAGATGGCCATCCGCGACGGCGCGTCGTTCGGCAAGATCATCGCCCTCACCAAGGGCGCGTAAAACTCCGGCCATGACTCGCGCCGACTGGGAGAAATCCTACGTCTCAGCCGAGTCGGCCTTGCGTGACGCCGGAGTCGAGAACGCGGACCTCCTGAAGCTCGAGGAGGTCCGCGTTCGATTTATGGGGAGGAAGGGCGCGCTCACCGAGCTGCTCAAGTCCCTGAAGGACCTGTCCATCGAGGACAAGCGCGAGCTCGGCCCGAAGGCCCAGTCCCTTAAGAGCTCCTTCGACGCCCTGATCGACGCGCGCAAGGCCGCGCTCGAGGACGCCGGCGACGCCGCCGCCCTGGAAAAAGACGCCATCGACCTCACCTTGCCGTCGATCCGCCCGCCGAAGGGGCGCCTGCACCCGCTCACGACGACCCTCCACGAGATCGCGCGCATCTTCCAGCTCATGGGCTACTCCTGGGCGGAGGGGCCGCACGTCGAGGACGAGCGCCACAATTTCACCGCGCTCAACATACCCGAGAACCACCCCGCGCGCGACAGCCAGGACACCTTCTACCTCCAGGACCTGCCCCTGCTTCTGCGCACGCACACCTCGCCGGTGCAGGTGCGCACGATGGAATCTCAGCGCCCCCCGCTGCGCGTCGTCTGCCCGGGGCGGGTGTTCCGCCATGAGCAGCTCGACGCCACCCACTCCGCCGTGTTCGGCCAGGTGGAGGGCCTCGTCATCGACGAGAACATCGGCCTCGCGGACCTCAAAGGGCACCTGCAGACGTTTTTACAGAAATTGCTGGGCGCCTCGACGAAGACCCGTTTCCGGCCGTCGTACTTCCCGTTCACGGAACCCTCCACGGAAGTGGACGTCAAATGTTTCTTCTGCCCAGGCACCGGCTGCCCGGCGTGCAAGCACACCGGCTGGATCGAGATCCTGGGCGCGGGCGTCGTGAACCCGGCCGTGCTCAAGGCCGTCGGCTACGACGAGAAGAAGTGGTCGGGCTTCGCGTTCGGCATCGGCGTCGAGCGCGTGGCGATGCTCCTGCACGGGGTGCGGGACCTGCGCCACTTCTACACCAACGACCTGCGCTTCTTGAAGCAATTCGATGAAAGTCTCCTATAACTGGCTGAAGGAGCATCTCCCGCTCGAGCTCTCCGCGACGGAGCTCGCCGGCCATCTGCTCAAGATCGGCTTCGAGGTCGCGGGCCACGAGCGCCTGGGGCCGACCTTCACCGGCGTCGTGGTGGGCAAGGTCGTGTCGAAGGAGAAGCACCCCAACGCCGACAAGCTCTCCGTCTGCGTGGTGGACGACGGCGCGACGAAGCGGACCGTGGTCTGCGGCGCCCCCAACGTGGACGCGGGACAGACCGTGGCCTACGCGCGCCCCGGCGCCGTCCTCCCCGGCGGCTTCAAGATCGAGGGCCGCAAGCTGCGCGGCGTCGAGAGCCAGGGCATGATCTGCTCCCGCTCCGAGCTGGGCTTGCCCAAGGATGTCGACGGGATCTGGGTCATGGGCGAGGGGCCGGCGCTCGGCGCCGACGTGGGCTCCCTCCTGGGTCCGGCGGACGACATACTCGAGGTCGAGGTGACCACGAACCGGCCCGACTGCCTCTCTCATCGCGGCCTGGCGCGGGAGCTGGCCGCCTACTTCCATAAGGAATTGAAGCCCCTGGGCGGGGGCATGGTGGAGAGCGCGAAGCTCTCCTTCCCCGTGACGGTCGAGGACTCGGAGGCGTGCCCGTTCTACGGCGCGCGCCTCATCGAGGGCGTCGCCGTCGGGGAATCCCCCGCGTGGCTGAAGACGAAGCTCGAATCGATCGGCCTGCGGCCGATCAACAGCGTCGTCGACATCACCAATTTCGTCCTGCACGACATCGGGCAGCCGCTGCATGCGTTCGACGCGGACAAGCTGGCCGGGGCGAAGATCATCGTCAGGCGCTCCAAGAAAGGAGAGAAGCTCCTGGCCCTCGATCATAAGACCTACGACCTCCCGGAAGGGCTGCTCGTGATCGCCGACGGGGAGAAGCCCGTCGCGCTGGCCGGGGTCATGGGCGGAGAGGATTCCGCGGTCACGACGGCCACGAAGCGCGTCATCCTCGAAGGGGCCTTCTTCAACCCGGCCGAGGCGCGCAAATCCTCGCAGAAAACGCGGCTGCGGTCCGACTCGTCGTACCGCTTCGAGAGAGGAACGGACCCGGAAGCGCCGCGCGCGGCGGCGGATCGCGCGGCGGGGCTGATCCTGCAGATCGCGGGCGGGGCGGCGGCGAAGCCGGTCGAGGTCGCGGGGCCGCGGCCTCAACGGAAACCGATCCAGGCGAGCGTGGGGAAGATCAATCAGGTGTTGGGCAGCGAATTCGCCGATCCGGCCGTCATGCAGGCGCTCGGGTCGATCGGCGTCATCAACGGCAACGGCGTGGAGTTCACGTATACCGCACCTTCCTGGCGCCACGACCTTTTGACGGCGAACGACCTCGCGGAGGAGGTGGGACGGTTCCTGGGGTACGACAACATTCCCTACCGTATGGCCCCCATGGCCGCTCGCGCGGCGCGGCTCACGCCGGTCGAGACGGAATCGCGCCGCGTTCGCACGAGATTAGCGGGCCTCGGATTGTGGGAGGCGTACAACTACGACCTGGTCTCGGAGAAAACCCTTTTGGCGTGCCGCCTTTCGGCGGATTTGCAGCCGCGCGTCGCGCACCCTCTGTCCGAAGACTGGGCGGTGATGCGCTCCTCGCTTCTGCCCGGTCTTCTTAAGAATGCTCAGCACAACCTCAGCCGCGGCGCCGACGCCGTGCGCTTCTTCGAAGTGGGCAAGTCGTACGCGATACGCGGCAAAGAGGTCGACGAGACCTGGCGCGTCGCCGGTATCCTTCTGGGACCGGTGCTTGACGCGCGTTGGCAGACGGCGCGGGCGCCCCGCGCGTCTTTTTACGACGGGAAGGCGATCGTCGAGGATCTCTTGGAGGGCGCCGGGCCCATCGCGTGGGCCAAGCTGTCCGAACCGGGCGCGGGCAAAACGCCTTCCGACCCCCTCTTTCACCCGACCAATACTTTGCGTGCTTCCATCAACGGCACGCCCGTGGCCACGGTCGGCTGGCTGCATCCGCGCGTGGCGCGGGCGCACGACCTGGAGCGCGAGGGCGCGATCGTCTTCGACGCGAACCTCGACTGGCTCGCGGGGCGGGAGAGCGCGCAGCAGCGCTTCGAGGATTTCTCCGCCCTCCCCCACTCGCGCCGCGACCTGGCCCTCGTCCTCGACAAGGCCGTGCCGTACGCGCGCCTCGAGGCGGTCATCCGGGACTGCCGCGTCCCGGACCTTCAGAGCGTGCTGCTCTTCGACGTGTATGAAGGGAAGAATCTTCCCGAAGGGAAGGTCAGCCTCGCGATCCGCCTCACCTTCGGGCGCTTCGACCGGACCTTGACCGACACCGAGGTGAGCGCCGCCGTCGAGAAGATAGTCGCCGCGCTCGCCAAGGAGCTCGGCGCGAGCCTGCGAGGCTGACCGTGCAGGGGCCTCTCCAGAGTCTCAAGCAGCTCGAGGTCCTGGTCAAGCAGGCCTCCGAGTCCCTCCAGAAGCTCGGCTCCGAGAACCGCCAGTTCAAGGACGTCCTCCGGCGGCTGGAGACGGAGAACAAGGCCCTCAAGGACGAGCTGCGCGAGGCGCGCCTGACCTTGGCCCGCCATGAGCGGCTGAAGGTCCGCCTGACGCGTCTGACCGACAAGCTCGCGAGGATCGGATGAACGAGAAGGTCGAGGTCCAGATCGGCACGCGCCGGCTCGTCGTCGAGATGGAAGGCTGGACGCCCATCGAGATCAACGCGCTGGCGCAGAAGGTGTCCGAGCGCGTGGTCCTGATGCAGAGCCAGAACAGCAACGTGGCGGACACCTCGAAGATCGCTTTGCTCGTGGCGCTGTCCTTCGCCGCGGAGCTCGACAAGGAGAGACAGGCGCACGACCTGACGCGGCGCCTGCTCGAGAACAAGGCCGAGTCCCTGTCGCAGTCCCTGCGCGAGTCGCTTCAGGCCGGCTCAGACACGAACGGATGAGCGAGCTCTTCGCCGCGGGCGCCGGGTCCTTGCCGCTGGCGGCGAGGATGGCGCCGCGGAGCCTGGACGAGTTCGCGGGACAGGCCGCTCTCCTGGGCCCAGGAAAACTCCTCCGGCGTCTCGTGGAGAGCAAGCGGTTCACCTCGGCGATCTTCTTCGGGCCTCCCGGCTGCGGGAAGACGGCCTTGGCGAGGTACATCGCGGGGCAATCGAACGCGGAGGTCGTGGAGCTCAACGCGGTCACGGCCGGGGTCGCCGATATCAGGAAGGCCGTCGAGCAGGCGAAGTACTCCGCCACCCTCGGCAGAAAGACCCTTTTGCTGGTCGACGAGATACATCACTTCAACAAAACGCAGCAGGACGCGCTGCTGCCGTCGGTCGAGCGCGGGGATGTGCTCCTCATCGGCATGACGACGGAGAACCCGGGGTTCTACGTCAACGCGGCGCTGCGGTCTCGTGTGACGGCCTTCGAGTTCATGCCGGTGCCGGAATCCGAATTAGAAAAGATACTCGACAACGCCATCAACGACAACGACAGGGGGGTCTCGTCATTACGGGTCATTATGACGCCCGAGGCGAAGGCTCACCTGGTACGGCAGTCTGGCGGGGACGCGCGGCGTCTCCTTAACGCCCTTGAGATCGCCGCGCTGACGACGGGGACGGATACGAACGGCGATCGGCGGGTGACTCTTGCGGTGGCCGAAGAATCCATACAAAAACGGCAGATACGGTACGACAAGAAGTCGGACGACCACTACGACCACATATCCGCTTTCATCAAATCCATCCGCGGAACGGACCCCGACGCGGCGCTTTACTGGATGGCCAAGATGCTGGAAGCCGGGGAAGAGCCCCGGTTCATCGCGCGGAGGATACTGATCGCCGCGTCCGAGGACGTCGGAAACGCTGACTTCCGCGCGTTGCTCGTGGCGGAAGCGGCGTTTCGGGCGGTTGAAGTTTTAGGGATGCCCGAGGCGAGGATCACTTTGGCTCAGGCGGTGACCTTCGTCGCCTCCGCGCCCAAAAGCAACGCGGCATATCTTGCCATCGACAAAGCCTCCGCCGAGGTCCGCGAAGGTCCTTCCCGCGAGGTTCCCCTTCCCCTTCGCGACGCGAACATGGACGCCAAGGAGCGCGGCCACGGGCAGGGCTACAAGTACCCTCACGATTTCCCCGGCCACTGGACGGCGCAGGAGTATATGCCTTCTCCGGTCCGTTTCTACGAACCGACCGATCAAGGCGACGAGAAACGGATCGCCGAGCGGCTCAAAGCCCTCAGGAGCCAGCCATGAAAAATCTGATCCTCGCCTCCCTGCTGGTCGCGCCCCTCTCCGCCCGCGCGGCCGACGTCGTCAAGCTCCGGGCTTCGCTGCGCCTCGCTCACGCCAAGGCTTACGCCGTCTCCGAGCTCCTGCTCAGCGTCGAGAAGCCCTATACCATCGCCTGCAAGGATGAAAAGGCGTACACGACTCTGATGATGATCGACATGACGCTCATCTTCGCGCTCGAGACCAAGAAATCCATCGGCGGCGTCCTCGCGGCCGCTTCCGCCGGCGTCGCGCGCGACGCGGCCGCCCATGAGATCGCGCTCGCCCTCGTCGACGAGCTCTCCGCCATACCCGGCAGCGCCGCGAAGATCGCGGAGCCGGCCAAGCGCTGCGCCGGATTCATCCGGGCGAAGGATGACGCCGCCACCGAGGCCGCGCCCGACGGCCGGGATGACATGGTCTGGAACGCCGCACGCATGCACGCGGGCATGAACGTGTCCCGTCTGGCCCAGTTCTCCGTCGTCGACGAGCTCAAGGCGGCCCGGGCCCTCGCCGAGAAGACGAAGAAGCCCTAGGCGGCCCCGTCTCGGCTGGACCTGGACGAAAGGCCTTTCCGGGGCTATCCTAGGCCCATGCGACGACTCCTGATCCCGGCGCTCGCCCTCGCGCTCGTCGTTTCGGCCCGCGCGGCCGACACCATACTCGTCGTCGGCGATTCCCACACGGCCGGCGCCTTCGGCGGGGCGCTCGACGACGCGCTGCGCGCCGCGCCCGGAAACCGCGTGGCGACCTACGGGGTGTGCTCGGCGCGGCCCCAATCCTATTTCGACGAGACGGACCACGGCTGCGGCCGCCGCTTCCAGGACTTCGCCAAGAAGGCGCCCGCGAAATGGCTCGGCGGGCGCGTCTACCGCAAGACCCGGCCCGACGGGAAGGGCGGAACGCGGGAGGTCGAGTTCGTGAAGACGCCCGCGCTGCCGCAGCTCCTCGCCGACCACACCCCTACCTTGACCGTCGTGGCGCTCGGCTCTAACGTCCCCACCTCGGGCGCGAGCGTGCGCAAGACGCTCAAGCTCATCCACGACGCCGGCAGCGCCTGCGTGTGGATCGGCCCGCCGAACATGCGCAGCCCCTCGCAGAAGGAGATGGACGCCGTCTACGAGACCTTGGCCGAGAACGGGGTCACGCCCGCGGCGACCTTCGAGGCGTCGCGCACGGATTCCTGCCGCCTCATCGACAGCCGCGCCTTCTCCGGCCTGCGCTATCCCGAGACCGGGGGCGACGGCACGCATTACGGCGGGACGCTCGCGCCGATCGGGACTCAGTGGGGCAAGGACGCCGCGGCGGCGGTGCTCGCCGCGTTCAAGCCCTGAACTGCCGACTATCCTTGAGGATAGTCGCCGACTCGCACCGGTGCGAGTTCAGCGCCGGAGGGTATCGTTGAGGGCGCGCGCCGCGTCCCAATCGACCGCGGAGCCGGCGCCGACGAATATCTCGAGCCCGCCGGGGTGGCGGCCGGTGTTCTGGTCCATGTTCGAGATCAGGCCTCGGCGCGCCGGGTCGGGATGCGAGGAATCCTCGACGATGCGGAGCGTGTCGTTGGCGGCCGCGCGCAGGCGGTCCCAGGCGTCATACAGGCGGCGCACCTGCTCCAGGGGCACCGTGCCGGTCGCGGGGATGTCCGCGGCCTCGGCCGCGAAGACGAGCTTGGCGACCATCAGCCGGTCGATCAAGGAGCGGATCGGGCGGACGTTGCCGGCGGTGTAGGCGCTGACCGCGCCGGGATTCTCGGTCCACAGCGCCCACTCCCGGTTCTTCGCGTCGAAGGCGGCGCCGGAAGAGGCGAGCCAGGCCTGGGCGGAGTCGGCGAAGCGGCGCGCGTTCTGGTCCGGGGTGAGCGGGACGGCCGCGGGCTCGGGCGGCTGGTTGCGGCGGTCGAAGGCGCCCAGCAGCGGCTCGAAGGAGTTGATCAGGCGGTTGATCTCGGGCTCCTGATGGCGGCGCGCCCGGGCGCGCGGCACGACGGAGTCGAGGACGGCCAGCATGGTCTCGAGCTGGCGCTTCGTCTCCGGCGCGAGCTTCACGCCCATGGTCTCGAGGGCGGCGAAGCCGTCGTAGTACGCGGTGGACAAAGCGTAGGCCGCCTCGCGGCGGGGCTGGGCGGCGGACAGGTACGCGCGCACGAGCGCGATGGTCCGCTCGCTCAGGACCGCGTCGGAGCCCTTGAGATATCCAGCCGCGAACGCCTCGAGCTCGGCGTCGGGCTTGGGAGCGGCGGGAAGGAAGGCGGCGAGGATCTCCTCGGCCGTGTCCACGACGCTGAACAGGGCTTCGGGCGCCTCCTTGAGCAGGCCGTCGGCGAACAGGCGCTGGTACTGCTGGGACAGGCCGCCGAAGAAGTCGCGGCCGACGAGGATGACGCGCTTGAGCGGGGCCTTGCCGCGGTAGGCGTTCTTGGCGATCAAGGTGGCGGCCTCCTGCAGGCTGCCGGCGCTGCCGGGGAAGATGAGGAAGCTGTCGGAGGTCTTGGCGAACTTCTCGATGCGCTCCGCCTCGGAGTCGGCGACGCCGATGGCGCGGGCGTCGGAGAGGTTCTCGTCGCCCCACGCTGGGCGCACGGCGATGACCAGATTCTCCCCGCGCGGGCCGGCGGCGTTCGCGTTCTCGGCCGCGGCCTTGTAGGAGGCGCCCATGACGCCGGCGTTGCCCGCGCCGGTGAGCACGTTGAAGCCGCGGCGGATCAGCTCGCCGGAGACACGGCCCGAGAGGGCGACCTGCTCCTTGATGGGGTCCACCGATTTGGAAGAACCGAGGACCGTCACGGTGCGCGCGCGGCTCTCCGGGGTCGCGTAGCGCGCGTCGAGGGCGGGGATCTCGTCGAAGGAGGCGGGGTTGCGGATCTGGGTGAAGTCGAGCGTGACGATCACGGGGAAGTGGTCGGAGGGGTTCCTGCTGCGCTCCTCGTAGGTGGACGGGATCGCCTTGGCGGTGCCGTCCGGGTTCTTGTAGCGGTAGGCCTCGGCGCGCTTGACGGCGCCGCGCAGGGCCCCGGAGACGAGCACCGCGTCCATCTGGCCGTAGTGCGTGGCGCCGCCCTTGGGGTGGTAGGTGTGGGTGATGCGGTCCTTCCCGGAAGGCGGGTTCGGGGAGGCGTCGAAGCCGTCCACGAGGCCCGCGGCCTCGAAAAGCGGTTTGAACGCCGCGTCCTTGCCCACCTCGCCGTTGAAGTCGCCGGCGAGCATCATGGGCGTGTCGGCGCCGAACTCCTGGCGGTAGCGCGCGATGATCTCGGCGGTGCGGCTGACCTGGGCGGCGCGCAGGATGTTTGACTCGGGGTCGCCGCCGTCGCGGTCGCGCTTGGACTTGTAGTGGGTGCCGAACAGAACGAAGAGCGGCTGGGCCTTGCCCGGGACGCGCACGACGAGCGAGGTCAGGTCGCGGGAGAACAAGGTCCGCGGCCCGCCGCCGAGCACGGGGTCGATCCAGGTCTCGTCCTTGTGGGAGCGGTGCTCGATCAGGAAAGGGAGGTCCTTCTTCACGAGGAAGGCCACGTCGATGCCGCGCTCGTCGTTGCCCTCGACGAGGTAGACGTCGTACTTCCCGTCGAGGAAGCGCTCGTTGAAGTCGCGGAGAGCGGCGATGTTCTCGACCTCCTCCAGCGTCACGACGTCGAGGTCGTTCTCGAGGATGACCTTGCCCTGCGCGCGCAGGGACGCCTCCTCCTTGGGACGGGCCTCGGAGACCTTCTTGAGCTTGCCGGGATTTTCCGGGTCGGGCACGTGCTTGCCGACGCTCTCGAAGAGGTTGAGGACGTTGTAGGAGCCCATCTTGAGCTCCTTGATGGACTCGAGCGAGCGGACCGGGGACGCGGCGGAGGCCGCTGGGCCCGAGGGCTCGCCGACGGCGGCGGACCCGTCGAACAAACCGGTCAGGGCGGCGGGGATGGCGCGCAGACTCTCGCCGAAGGTCCTCACCGCGGAGCGTAGAGGCGCGATGGCTTTGACGCCCGAGACCGGAGCGGCCGCGGGGCGGACGGCGACGGGAACGGCGGGCGCGGCGAGGACGGGGACCAAGGACGGAGCGAGCGCGGGGACCAGGCCCGGCGCGATCGCGGTCGCCATCGGCACGACGGACAGGGCGGGCGCCGAGAAGGAGGCGACGCCTGGCGAGCCCGAGAGAGCAGGAACGGAGGTCTTGAGCGAGACGACCTGCGCGTTCAGCGGCGACGCGAGGACCAGCGCCGCCAGCAAGGCTCGAAGCATGACCCTATTATAAGGAGGCCGCCGGCCCCCTCCAAGGGGCTTAAGACCTTGTCATTTTAGGTCTTTCAGCCCTAGGTTCTCGACGGAGGTTAAGCTTAAAATAGGCCTCCATGATTTATCGAATCCTACTTTTGATAGCCGTTCCGGTCACCAGCGTCGCGGGCGTCGTGCGCATGCCCGCCCTCCAAAGCGGCCCCTCGCTGACGGCACCCGCGGCCGCCCCCTCGCTGAGCGTTCCCTCGCTCGCCGCGCCCGTCCTGACCGTCCCCTCGCTGACCGCCTCGCCCCTGGCCGCCGCCCCGTCTCTCGCGCCCGCGCCCGTCTCGGCTATCGCGACCGTCCGGGCCGCCGCCGCCGCGCTCCCGGATGCCCGGGTCCCCGCCGCCTCGGCCAAGGCCGCCGTCGGCGCGTCGTTCGACGCCTCCTTCGTCCGCAGGCCCGAGGCCGAGGCCGTCGCCGGCTCCTTCTCCGTCTCTCCCGCGCTGTCCGCCCCCTCCGCCGGCGAGACGCCCGGACCGTCCGCCGTCCCCGCCGCGTCCGCGCCGGCCCGCCGCCCGCTGTTCTTCCGACGCTACGGCCTGCTGCGCCTCGCCGTGCGGCCGTTCGTGCGCCTGTTCTACAGGACCGCGATCTCCGGCCTCGAGAACCTGCCGAACGGCCCGGCCGTGATCGTGCCCAACCACATCTCCTACGTGGACGCGATCCTGATCTCCTTCGCGGCGGACCGGCCGATGCGCTTCATGATGAAGCGCCAGATCTTCGAGAAGGCTCCGCGCCTGATGGGCGCGCTCGGGGCGATCCCGGTCTCCTCCCAGGACTCGCCGAAGGACATCGAGGCCTCCCTCGAGGCCGCGCGCCAGGCGATCCGCGCGGGCCAGAGCGTCGTGATCTTCCCCGAGGGCCAGCTGACGCTCACGGGCAACATGACCGGCTTCCGGCGCGGCTTCGAGCGCATCGTGTCCGGCGCGCCCGCGCCCGTGATCCCGGCCTACCTCGACGGCCTGTGGGGCTCGGCGTTCTCGATGCAGAAGGGGCCGTCGCTGTGGAGCCGCCTCAAGGGGCTGCCGCGGCCGGTGTCGGTGCGCTTCGGCCCGGCGCTCGCCGAGCCGACCGCGCAGGCCGCGCGCCTGGCCGTCACCGAGCTCGGCGCGGCCTCGATGGAGGCGCGCGTGCGCTCCCGCCGCAAGCCGCTGGCGCGCGAGTTCTTCGCGAGCGCGATGAAGTCCTTCGGCAAGCCCGCGATCGCCGATTCGATGGGCGCGGACCTCACCTACGGCAAGGCGCTCACCGGAGCGCTCCTGCTCGGCCGCGCGCTCGACGCGAGGCTCGACGGCGGGGCCAACGCCGCCGTGCTGCTGCCCCCGTCGGCCGGCGGAGCGCTCGCCAACCTGGCGCTGGCGAGCGTCGGGCGCGTGCCGGTGAACCTGAACTACACCGCGAGCCGCGAGGCGGTGGACCACGCCCTCAAGAGCGCGGAGATATCCGCGATCGTGACCTCGAAGAAGTTCGTCGAGGCCCTGAAGACCGAGAAGGGCTTCGAGCTGCCGGCCGGGAAGAAAATCATCTACCTGGAGGATGTGGCGCCCACGATCCCTCAGTGGAAGAAAACGGCGACGTATCTCGTTCTGAAGATCCTGCCGTCGTCCTGGGCCGAGAGATTGTTCCTAGGACAGGCAGCGAAGAGTCTCGACGACACCGCGACCATCCTGTTCACCAGCGGCTCGAGCGCCTTGCCCAAGGGAGTCGTGCTGACCCACCTGAACGTCCTGGCCAACGTGGAGATGGTGCGCGAGCTCCTGCCCTGGGCGAAGAGCGACGCGATGCTGGGCGTGCTGCCCTTCTTCCACTCCTTCGGCTTCACGGTGACGCTGTGGATGCCGCTCGTCTCCGGCATGTCGGCGGCCTACCACGTCCACCCGATGCAGGCCGAGGCGATCGGCAAGCTCGCGGCGAGGTTCAAGTCCACCTTGCTGCTGGCCACGCCCGCCTTCCTGCAGCGCTACTCGCAGAAGATCCCGGCCGAGGCGTTCAAGCACCTGCGCCTCGTGATCGCCGGCGCCGAGAAGCTGCGCGACTCGGTGGCCGACGAGTTCGCGGCCAAGTTCGGCGCGCGCCCCTACGAGGGCTACGGCGCGACCGAGCTCTCCCCCGTCGCCTCCGCCGGCACGCCCGACGCGGGCAAGCAGAAGGGCTCCAAGCCCGGTTCCGTCGGCCGCGCCTTGCCCGGCACCGCGGTCAAGGCCGTGGACCTCAAGACCGGCAGACCCGTCCCCGACGGCGAGGTCGGCATGCTCATGGTCAAGGGGCCCCACGTCATGAAGGGCTACCTCGGCCAGCCGGAGAAGACGGCCGAGGTGCTCCAGGACGGCTGGTACGTGACCGGCGACCTCGGCACGATCGACCGGGACGGGTTCATCTCCATCACCGGACGCCTGTCGCGCTTCTCGAAGCTCGCCGGCGAGATGGTCTCCCACACGGCCGTCGAGGAGAAGCTGCAGCAGGCCGCGGGCCTGGCCGACATGACCTTCGTGGTCACCGGCGTGAAGGACGAGAAGCGCGGCGAGAGGCTCGTCGTCCTGTACGCGGGCTGGGACGGCGACATCGACGCCCTGCTCGGCAAGATGCGCGCAGCCGGCGTGCCCAATCTTTGGCTGCCGGCCAAGTCCTCGTTCTACAAGGTCGAGCAGATCCCGCTGCTCGGCACGGGCAAGCTCGACCTCAAGGCGGTCAACGAGCTCGCCGCGAAGCTCGCGGGCGCCTAGCCGCTACTTCGCGCCGCCGAGCTTCGAGGTGACCCCGGCCAGCGCCGCGGCCGCCTGGGGATTGGCGGACAGGGCGGCCACGCCGCGCGGGTCCATCACCAGGCCCAGCGCCTTCGGGTTGGCCATCGCGATGCTCACGATGGCGCTCGAATCGTTGCCGACCTGCTTCAGGGACGGGCAATCGCTGAGGCGCTTGACCATCTCCGTGCCCGCGAGCGCCGACACCAAGGACGACGCGTTGTCGGGCCGGGACAGGGCCTTCTCGATGACCGGGAAGACCTTCGTCATGCCGCCGCTCTTCGGGTCGGACAGGTAGTTCTTGAGCGCGCCGCCGTTCTCGCAGTTCTCCCGGACGCGGGCGCGGCTCATGAAGGCGTCCACGACCATCTTGTTGTTGAAGACCGCCGCGAGTATCTTCGGATGGTCGAGCATCTTCGCGGCCAAGGACGAGAGCATGCCCTCCTTCGCGCCGAGGTTCTGCAGCCCTCTCGCGTCGGTGGGGATGCCGGCGGATGCTAATTCCTTGGCCTCGTCCTGAGCCGGCGGCATGGCGGCGGTCGTTCCCGCGGGCGCAGGTGCCGCCGGCGGCGTCGGCGCGTCGGATCGGCCCTGACTCGCCGCCGCCGCGGGGCTGACGGAAGCGTCCGCTGGGGGTGACTGGCGATAAAGGCTCGAGGTCACGCCGGCGGGGCCGTCGCCGATCTTGGCGCTGACCATCTCGAGGCTCGTCTTCGGCCTCGATTCGAACGGGCGGCCTGGCGCTCCGGAAGGCGCGCTCCCGACGGCTCCCATGTTGAAGCCGCGCGAGGAGGCCGCCTCCTCGCCCGGGCTCGCGAACATCATCCACGCCACGACGGCCGCGACGCAGCCGAAGCCGATCAACGCCTTCAGCTTGATCCCGTCCCAGTCCCAGGGCACGGATTCCGCCCTTTCCTCCCGCCATTCGCTCATTTCGTCATAAGTGTAGCTTTCAGGCGGCATTTCGCAAGGGGTCTTCCGTTTCCGCGAAGTGTTATAATCGCCGCATGAAGCGCGCGCTCGTCGGGACCTTGATCGCCGGGTTCACCCTCGCGGTGTTCTCCGACCGCAGCACGCCCGCCTGCCTGCTCGCCGGCGCTCTGGCGACCTTCCTCCTGCTCCAGCTCGGCGCCCGCTCGATCGTGGAGAAGGTCGCGGCCCTCATGACGGCCGCCGCCATCGCCTGGCTGGGCGGCCCCGCCGCCCCCCTCCCGAAGCAGAGCTTGATCGCCTATTTCGCCGGCTGGGTCATCGCCTCGACGGCGCTCGCCGTCTACCTGCACCCGCGCGCGGAGTAGCGGTGGAGCCGACCCGCCGCGTCTTCACGGTCTCCGAGCTCAACGCCCAGGTCCACCAGCTCCTCGAGGCCTCCTTCCCCGAGCTGTGGGTCGAGGGCGAGATCTCCAACTGCAAGGCGTACCCCTCCGGGCACACCTACCTGAGCCTCAAGGACGACAAGGCTCAGATCAAGGCCGTGCTGTTCAAGGGCTCGTCCTTCGGCGTGAGGTTCAAGTTCACGGACGGCCTGAAGATACTCGCCCGCGGACGCGTCACCTCCTACGAGCCGCGCGGCGACCTGCAGTTCATCATCTCCGCCGCCGAGCCCCGCGAGAAGGGCGCCCTGCAGCTCGCGCTCGAGCAGCTCAAGGCGAAGCTCCAGGCCGAGGGCCTCTTCGACGAGGCCCGCAAGAAGCCCCTGCCCCCCTTCCCGAAGAGCGTCGGCGTGGTGACCTCGGGGCAGGGCGCGGCGGTGCGCGACATCATCCATGTCCTGAGCCGGCGCTGGCCCGGCCTCGACGTCCGCGTCTGGCCGGTGAAGGTTCAGGGCCCCGGCGCGGCGGCCGAGATCGCCGACGCGATCCGCGGCTTCAACGAGCTCGCCCCCGACACCGGCGTCCTGCTCGTCGGCCGCGGCGGCGGCTCCATCGAGGACCTGTGGGCGTTCAACGAGGAGCCGGTCGCCCGCGCCATCGCGGCGTCGTCCATCCCCGTCATCTCCTGCGTCGGCCACGAGACCGACACGACCATCGCCGACTTCGTCGCCGACCTGCGCGCCCCGACCCCGTCGGCCGCCGCCGAGATGGCCGTCCCCGAGAAGGCCGCGGTCATGGACCGCATCGCCGAGCTCGTCGACGCGATGGCCCAGGACCTGCGCGACTCCCTGGAGTCCCTGGGCCGGCGCCTGCAGTACGCGGCCGCCCACCCGTTCCTGAAGGACCCGAGGCGTCTGTGGGAGCAGCGCGTGCAGCGCGTCGACGACCTGTCCATGCGCCTGCCGGAGGCGCTGCGCCGCCGCCTGGAGACGCTCGGGCTTCGGCTCGGCGCGGCCGCCGGGCGCCTCGACGCGATCAGCCCGCTGGCCGTGCTCGCGCGCGGCTACGCGATCGCGACGAGCAAGGGGAAGGTTTTGACGAGCCCGAAGCAGGTGAGGAAGGGCGATCCGGTGACCGTGCGCCTGTCCGAAGGCGAGATCGATTGCGAGGTGTCCTGATGGCCAAGGAAGCGAAGTCGGAGTCGTTCGAGAAGTCGCTGGAGTCGCTCGAGGAGCTCGTGCGCGAGCTCGAGGCCGGCGACAAGGGGCTCGACGAGTCCCTGGCCCTGTTCGAGAAGGGCGTCGTCCTCGCCAAGGACCTGTCCAAGCGCCTCGAGGACGCGAAGACGAAGGTCGAGGCCCTGTCGAAGGAAGGCGGGAAGCTCGTCAAGAAGCCGTTCGCCGCCGAAGACTAGAACAAGGTGTAGATGAAGGGCGCGGCGGCGGGATGCGCCGCCAGCGCGACGATGAACCCGACGACCAGCACGGCCAGGAAGATCGGGATCATCCACCACAGGCGCTTGCGCCACAGGAAGGCGAACAGGCCGTTCACCACGCCGACGCGCCGGGCGGCGTCTCTGACGAGTCCCATGTCTGCCTCCTTGGCTGCGGATTCTCCGGGCGTCCCGTGGTCAGGAAGGGCCCGACGGCCAGCGCGTCCATGCCGCTCGCCAGGAAGGTGGCGACGGCGTCGGCGGGCGTCTCCACGATGGGCTCGCCCTTGAGATTAAAGGAAGTATTGAGCGCCGCGGGCACGCCGGTGGTCCGGCCCATGCTCTCGGCGAGGCGGTGGAACAGCGGGCTTTGGACGGGGTCGATCGTCTGCACGCGCGAGCTGCCGTCCACGTGCGTGACCGCGGCCAGGCGCTCGCGCCGGTCCGGACGGGTCCTCGCGGTCGCGAGCATGAAGCGGTACGGGTCCGGCGCCGGGTCCCGGGGAAGCTCGAACCACTCGGCCGCGGCCCCGGCGCAGACCGACGGCGCGAACGGGCGGTACAGCTCGCGGAACTTGATCTTGGCGTTGACCGTGTCCTTCATCGCCGCGGGGCTCGGATCGGCGAGGATGGAGCGCTGGCCGAGAGCGCGCGGCCCCCACTCCGAGCGGCCCTGATGCCAGCCGACGACCTTCCCGCCGGCGAGCAGTCCCGAGACGCGCTCGCACAGGTCGTCCTCGCCGCGCGTCTCGACGAAGGGAAGGCCCGCGGCCTTCAACGCCTCGACGGCTTCGGCCGCCGTATGCTCCGGGCCGAGGGCGACGCTCCTCATCTCGTAGCGCGCGGGGCTCTTTCCCAGGGCGTGGGCGGCGTACAGCGCCGCGCCGAGGGCGCCCCCCGCGTCGCCGCCTGCGGGCTGGATCCAGACCGAGCCGAACCCCGCCTCGCGCAGGAGCCGCGCGTTCGACACCGCGTTGAGCGCGACGCCGCCGGCGAGGCACAGGTTCGGCGAGCCCGTGCGGCGGCGCGCCTCCCGCGCCAGGCCCAGCATCAGCTCCTCGCAGACGAGCTGGACGCTGGCGGCGACGTCGCACAGGCGCTTGTCCCCCGCGGGGTCGCCGGACTCGGGCGCGCGCGCGGGACCGAAAGCGTCCTCGAACTTCCGGGAGAAGGCGCGGACGGGATCGCGGTGGAAGGCGAACCAGTCGAGGTCGAGGCGGAAGGAGGCGTCGGCGAACGGCTCGATCATGCCGCGGATGGCCTCGGCATAACGCGGCGTCCCGTAGGGGGCCAGCCCCATCACCTTGTATTCCCCCTCGTTGACCTCGAAGCCGAGATAGGCGGTGAACGCGGAGTAGAGGAGGCCGAGGGAATGCGGATAGCGCATCTCGACGTCGAGCGAGAGCCGGAACGGCGCCCGGCTCCCGCGGCCGATCGCCGCGGTGGCCCACTCGCCGACGCCGTCGACGGTCAAGGTCGCGGCGTCGTCGTACGGCGAGCAAAGGAAGGCGCTGGCCGCGTGGGACAGGTGATGCTCGCAGTACAGGATCTTCTCCGGCGCCACGCCCAGGGCGGCTTCGATCCGGGGCCCCACCCACAGCCGCTCGTCGATCCAGGCCCCCATCGCCCGGCGGAACAGCGCGCCCGAGGACGGGAAGGTCGAGACGGCGCCGGCGAGTATGCGCGTGAGCTTCCGGAAAGGCTTCTCGTAGAACACGACCGCGTCGAGGTCGCCGGCCGCGAGGCCCGCCCGCTTCAGGCAGAACTCGACGGAGCGCGCGGGCAGGCGACGGTCGTGCTTGAGGCGCGAGAACCGCTCCTCCGCCGCCGCCGCGACGGGAACGCCGTCGACGACGAGGGCGGCCGCGGCGTCGTGATAATCGAAGCTGAGGCCGAGTATGTTCAACCGGCCCCCTCGAGGCGCGACTTGGGGTCGGGGTTCTCGACCGGGGTCCAGGCCGTGGAGGGCGCGCCGCGGACGCCCAGAAGGTCGACGCCGAGCAGGCGCAAAGTCAGCGCGACGGGGCCGAGGACGAGCCAGTAGACGACGGTGAGCAGGACCGCGCCTAGGGCCGCCGCGACGCGGGCCGCGCCCGCGAGCAGGCGCCGGCGCGCGTCAGCGAGGATCGCGCGCAACGAGCCTAGACGGGCTCGCCGGTGAGGTCGTACTCCTCGGCGCCCGTGATCTTGATGTCGGCGAAATCGCCGACGCGCAGGAAGTGCTTGTCGGCGGGAATGAGGACCTCGTTGTCCACCTCGGGCGAGTCCTGCTCGGTGCGCCCGACGAAGTGCTTGCCTTCCTTGCGGTCGACGAGGACCTTCACGACCTTGCCGATGCGCGAAGCGTTGATGGCCAGAGAGATCGGCTGCTGCACGGCCATGATGGCCTCCGCGCGGCGCTTCTTCTCGTTAGCGGGAAGATTATCCTCCAGCGAGTACGCGTGAGTGTTCTCCTCGTGCGAGTACTGGAAGACGCCGAGCCGGTCGAACTTCGTTTTTTCGACCCACGCGAGGGTCTCTTCATGATCGTCGATCGTCTCGCCCGGATACCCCGCGATCAAGGTCGTGCGCAGGGCGATGCCGGGAACTTTTTCCCGGATCGTCGCGACGAGCTCCTCGGTCTTTGCCTTCGTCGTTCCGCGGCGCATCGAGGTGAGCATCCGATCCGTGATGTGCTGCAAAGGCATGTCGAGGTATTTGCAGATATTATCCCGTTCCCTCATGACATCCAGCACGTCCATCGGGAACCCCGCCGGGAAGGCGTAATGCAACCGTATCCACCCTATGCCGGGGACGTCGGAAAGGGCTCGTAAGAGGTCCGCCAGACGCCGTTTGCCGTAAAGATCCAGACCGTAATACGTCGAGTCCTGAGCGATAAGTAAAAGCTCTCTCGTGCCCGCGGTCGCGAGGCGTTTAGCTTCCGCCACAAGATCCTCGATCGGCGTCGAGACATGCTTCCCGCGCATCAGCGGTATGGCGCAGAACGAGCAAGGCCGGTCGCAGCCCTCGGAGATCTTGAAGTAAGCGTAGTGCCGCGGCGTCGTGATCATCCGCTCGCCCACGAGCTCGTGCTTGTAATCGGCGTTGAGCGCCTTCAGGAGCCTCGGCAGGTCCCGCGTCCCGAAGTACGCGTCCACCTCGGGGATGTCCTTCTCCAGGTCCTCTTTATAGCGCTCGGACAAGCACCCCGTGACGAAGAGCTTGTCGAGCTTCCCCTTCTTCTTGGCCGCCGCGTAGTCGAGGATGGTGTCGATCGACTCCTGCTTGGCGTTGTCGATGAAGCCGCAGGTGTTGATCACGACGATGGAGGCGTCGTCGCAGTCGGTCTCGTGCTCGACCTCGAACTTGCTCGCGCGCAGCTGGCCCATCAGCACCTCGGAGTCGTAGAGGTTCTTCGAGCAGCCGAGGGTGACGACGTGGACCTTGTTCTTCTTGAGGGTTTTCGTGCGCATGGGCGAGGGAAGCGGGATCCTCGACGGAGATTGTACCACTTCGCCGCCGTGACCCGCTCCGCATTTACCGGAGAACCGAATTTTATACTATCAGCTCATGAAATCGAGACGATCGGCGTTGGCATTCCTCTGCGCCTTCTCCTTGGGCATTCCCGGATCCGTCCAAGCGGGCCCCTCCGAGATCTCCGATAAATTGGAGAAGCTGGCGCAAAGCCTCGTCTCGGGCTATCAAAAGACGGGGGCGGGAGGCCGGGAATCCCTCGCGGTATTCCGTTTCAACACCAACGATAGACTGGCGAAAGAGCGCACGGGCTTCGCCGTCGCGGAACTCCTGACTCATCAACTCGTGACTGCTCCCGTCTTCACCGTCGTCGAGAGGACCGAGCTCGAACGCATCCTGACCGAACAGCGGCTGCAGACGGCAGCGGCGATCGACCCCGACAGCGCGGTAAAAGTCGGCAAGCTCCTCGGCGCGCGCCTCCTCGTCCTGGGAAGCGTCGAAAAAGTGGGCGGGAAGTACTCCGTGAACGCCCGCATCGTTGAAACAGAAACGGGCCGGGTCCTGAGCACCGGCTATGAGGAGTTCCCCGCGAGACTCTTCGAAGAGGAAGCCAAGCCGTATCTGGCCTTGGTCCCCGAACGCCAGGCGATCGGGTTCTACCTCCTTTACAACTATCGGCGCAACGCGAACCGCCTCCCCAGCCAGTCGCACCAGCAATCGGCCGGTTGCGTGACACCCGGCACCTGTCCGGTTTCGATCGCGCCGCAGGCATTCTCGATGGGCATGATCGGCGGAGGTGTTCGCTACAGTCCTACTTCACGTTGGCTGATCGACGCGAGCGTCTCGGCGCTCGCCGGCGGCGTGAGATTCGCTTCGACCAGCAACGGCGCCGCGTTCTCCGGAGAACTCCAGAGCGGTAATGTCATTCAGATTCGAGCGACGATCAACCGCGTCCTTCCCATCCGCGGCGCCGTCCGGGGCATGGTCGGAGCGGGCCTCAGCAGCTATCAGATCTCATCGAACAACCTCGAGTTCAAGGCCACCGTCGTTCCCTCGATCCGAGGCGGCGTCGAGTACAAGCCGCAGGCACGCCTCGGCCTCGGCTTGTTCGTGAATTATGACTTTCTCAATACGAAGGGGATCGATCGAACGCTCCCGGGGTCCGGCGTCCTCGAATTGAACCGGCTGTCGTTCGAGCCGACGATCGCGGTCTATTTCTAGCATGCCGAAACGAATCTTTCTCGCCGCCGCCATTCTCGCGATGACCGCCTGTCACGCCTCGAAGGTCCCCGAGAAACCCCTCCTCAAGCGCGATGCCTTCCCAGGCGGGAAAATCGAGGTCTCGACCATCGAGGACCCCGAGCCGCATCAATCCCCTATCGTCCTCAGCATCCTTCCGCTCCAGCACAACGGCTCGGATAAGGCCCTGGATTCGAGGGGCGTCGCCCTCGCGGATGTAATCGCGGCGCGAATGGCCCCCAACCGGCACTTCAAGCTGGTCGAACGCCAACGGATCGAGGACATATTCAAGGAGCTTCAATTGGGCGACGTAGGCCCGGTGGACCAGAAGACCGCCGTCAGGATCGGCGGCATGCTGGGTGCCAACGTGATCGCCCTTGGGAGCTTCTCGGTCCTGGGCGGCTCGCCCATCGTCGCCATGCGCCTGGTCAAGGTGGAGACGGGCGAAGTCGTGGGCGGCGTCACGGAGCGCGGAGACGATGCGGCTCAACTCGACAGCCTCGCCGAGAAAGCGGCGGCGCGTCTGGGCGACGCCCTGTCGCAACCCAAACCTCAGCCGTAAGATCCCAGAGGCCGATCACCGGCGGCGGAAGGGTCCGGCGGGGTTGCGCACCGGCATCTCCGAGACGGCGCGCCGGTAGTAGACGCCGAAGGCGATCATCCAGAGCACCACGATCGCGGCCGCGATTCCCCGCCCGATCCAGGGATTGAACTTCGTGGGCGGCGGAAGGGTCAGGCTCTCCAGCTTCTTCTTGAACTTGGCGAAGATGACCCCGCAGGCGGGGCAGTCCGTCGCGCCGGCCGCCGCCTCTACGCCGCAGTTCGGGCATTTCATCCCGGGCAGTATACAAAAAGTCATTATAGAGCATACGCTTTCTCGCCTTGTCGCCCTCCGGGCCAGGTGTTATACTGAGGGTCACATGCCCGACGCGACCACCCCGGCCGCCGACTGGATCGAGGTTCCTTTCCGCGCCCTCAAGGAGCACGAGGGCCTGCGCCTGGACACCTTCCTGGCCGCGCGCCTGGGCAAGAAGTACTCCCGCGTCGCCGTGCAGAAGCTCATCGACGACGGCCTCGTCACCCGGGCGTCGCGCCCGGTCAAGGCTTCGGCCCGCGTCGGCGAAGGAGAGACCGTCCTCATCCGATACCGGCGCGTGGCCGAGCCGCCGGTCCCGCACGAGACCATGCCCATCCTCTATCAGGACGAGAGGATCGCGGTCATCTCCAAGCCCGGCGGCACCCTCAGCCATCCGACCGACAAGGTGCTCCACAACACCGTGACGCATCTGCTCGCCAAGCAGCTGGGCCGGAAGGTGTACCTCGCCCACCGCCTCGACCGCGAGACCAGCGGCGCGATGGTCCTGGCGCTCGACGTGGACGCGGCGAGAAGCCTGTACGAGCAGTTCGTCGGACGCGGCGTGAAGAAGGAGTATCTCGCCGTGGTGTTCGGCGCGGTCGAGTGGGACCACAAGATCGTCGACGCGCCGCTCGGCGAGGAGGGCAAGTCGATCCGGGTGCGCCGCGCCGTGGGCGGGGCCAACGGCCAAGGGGCCGTCACCGAGTTCCGACGGATCAAAACGGATGGGCGGCTCTCGCTCGTGTCGGCTTTACCGCGCACCGGACGCCTCCATCAGATCCGGGCGCATCTGGCCCACATAGATCATCCCCTCGTCGGCGACAAGCTGTACTGCGGCGACGGCGAGGTGTACATGAAGGCCGTGCGCAAGGAGGTCTCCCGCGCCGACCTCGACGCGCTGGGCGCCGACCGCCAGCTCCTGCACGCCTGGCGCCTGTCGTTCAAGCACCCCGGCGACGGCCGCGCGCTGTCCTTCGAGGCGCCCGTCCCCGACGATTTCCCCCTGAGGCCCTCATGAAAGCCGCCCACAAAGCCTACAACCCTCTGATCAAGGACGGCGTCGCCTACGTCCAGTTCGCCTACGATGTCGGACTTTCCATAGGCCTCGACGCCGCCGAGAAGTCCGTCACCGCCTCGACGGAGCGCGCGCCCATCCGCCACCAGCGCCGCGCCCCGAAGTACTTCGAGTTCCAGCCCTACCCGCTGCGCGTGACGCAGACGACCGGCATCCAGGAGATCGGCGAGTGGCGGACCTTGCCGGCCGTCGAGACCGTGGTCTTCGACTTCGGCGCGGTCAGCGTGACCTACCAGATCCCGCTCTCCGGCCCCTTCGCCGACCTGGCCCGCCTCTCCGAGCTGCTCTACGACAACGAGTCCCTGCTCAAGGACAGCCGCCGCCTCGTCGAGGAGCTGATCAGGACCATCCACCCCTCCGTGAGCCGTCCCCAGATCTCCGCCTTCTACGAGGACTACGTCATCTTCCAGATCCGCGCCTTCGACGACCACGGCGCGCACGCGCGCCTGCTCGCGGAGGCCCCGACCTCGGTCGCGCAGGTCCTGCGCGCCGACATCGACCTGCGCTCGGAGCAGGAGGTCGTCGACGCGCTCTCGGTCCAGGTCTCCTACGGGTCCGAGGACCTGACCCTCGTCGACTGGGTCGCGGCGATCGTCTTCGCCACGACCGCCGACGACACCCGCGCGGTCCTCGAGTTCGCGACGGTGCAGCTGCTCGAGCTGCGCCACCTCGACCACCAGCTCGACACGGCGCTCGAGAGCTACTACGACGCCCTGACCCACAGCCCGAAGGGCCCCTTCAGCCTGTTCACGAAGGCCGACGACAAGCTGCGCGAGATCGGCCAGCTCCAGGTGGAGAGCGCGGTGCTCTTCGAGAACATCAACAACGCCATCAAGCTCCTCGGCGACCAGTACCTCGCGCGCCTGTACCAGCAGGCCGCCCGCCGCTACCACCTCAACGCCTGGGACAAGAGCATCCAGCGCAAGCTCAAGACCCTGGAGAGCATCTATGACAAGATGGAGTCCGCGCTCTCCTCGGCGCGCCTCGAGTTCCTCGAGTGGATCGTCATCATCCTCATCGGCATCGAGGTCGTCATGCCGTTCCTGAAGCGCCTGTCCTTCTTCAAGGGATTGCCCTGAGCGCGAAGCGCTATAATCACGGACCCATGGCGATCAAGGCCGTCTTCTTCGATATCGGCAACGTGCTCCTGCGCTTCTCCAACAAGCGCATCCTGCGCAAGTTCGCGTGGGCCGTCGGCCGCCACCCGGTCAAGGTCGCGCGCCTCGTCTGGAAGGGGCGCATCGTCGACCGCATCGAGCGGGGGGAGGTCACCGGCGAGGAGATCCACGCCCTCTTCGTCAGCGAGCTCGGCTACAAGGGCGACTACGCGCGCTTCAAGACCCTCTGGTGCGACCACTTCACGCTCGACCGCGGCTCTTTCGCGGTGCTCAAGAGCCTTTCCGTGAGATTGCCGACCTACCTCCTCTCCAACACCAACGCCCTGCACATCGAGCACATCCGCGAGCGCTACGCGTTCCCCGCGCTCGTCAAAGGGGCCATCCTCTCGCACGAGCTCAAGCTGCGCAAGCCGCAGGTCGAGATCTACGAGGCCGCCCTCAAGCTGTCGGGCACCGCGCCGGAGGAGACGGTCTTCATCGACGACCTCGAGGAGAACTGCGCCGGCGCGCGCAAGGCCGGCCTGCACGCGATCCGCTACCGCGGCGCCAAGGACCTGAAGAAACGACTGGGGGCATTGGGACTATGAAACGATTCGCTCTGATCGCCGCGCTCGCGCTCGCCGCGTGCGGGAACGCCGGGGGCAAGGGCGGCTACGACGCCTCCCGCGACGCCGCCGCCGACATCAAGAACGCCCTGGTGCAGGCCCGGGCCGGGCACAAGCGCGTGCTCATCGAGGCAGGCGGCAACTGGTGCTCGTGGTGCAAGATCATGGACCGCTTCTTCGACGAGCACGCCGAGCTCGCCGCGCTGCGCGACAAGAACTTCGTCACGGTCAAGGTCAGCGTGGAGTCCGGCGGCCCGGTGCCGGCCGCCCTCAAGAGCTATCCCGCCCCCGCCGGCTATCCCCACCTGTACGTCCTCGACGAGAACGGGACCTTGATCCAGTCCCAGAACACGGCCGAGCTCGAGTCCGGCCAGAGCTACGACCTGGAGAAGTTCACCTTCTTCCTGAAGTCCTTCGGTCCCCCGAAAATCTGACCTTTATTTGACTCGCTTCCCGCGCAGGCCCGGGTTAAACTGGGGCGATGAGGACACTAGCGGCGGGACTCGCGGTCGCGCTGACGTGCCTGGCGGCCGCGGAGGCGGGGGCCGTGGAGGCCGGGGTGGGCGCCTCGGGGACGGCGGGCTCGGGCGGCTACCGGCGCGCGGCGCTGTCCGCCGACGCGGCCTGGACCGGCAAAAAGCTCGAGCCGTACGCCTGGGTCGAGACCTCGTTCTCGCGGGACCTGCGGCAGTTCGCCCTCGGCGGCGGCGCCTGGAACAACTGGACCGACGCTGAGCGCGGAAAGGCGGGCCTCGGCTTCGCCGCCGGCCGCTACGACAGCGGCCAGGGCGTCGGCTCCCTGATCGCCGAGCTCGGCGCGGAGAAGGACCTCGACGCGGCGACCCTCGGCGCGGAATGGCGCCTGACCTACGGCACCTTGTCGAGCTCGCGGGGGACGCCCGCGCTGGAGAATCGCGGCAACTCGCGCTCGCGCGGAAGACGCGGGACCGCCGACGAGCTGGACTCCTTCGCCGTCAACTCTCTCGCGGCCTACGGACGCAGGCGCCTCGACCTCGGCGTCGTGGGCCTGCGCCTGGGCATCGACGCGCCGTCGGGCGGGGACGCCATCGTCAGCGAGACGCTGAGCCTGCGTATCCCCGTCGGGACGCGCCTCTGGGTGACGCCCGCCGTGACGCTCGAGCAGGGCGGCTCCGACGCCGTCTACGGCTCGCTCAGCGTGTATTGCCGGCTTTGACGGAGGGACCATGAAGAAAAGCATGCTGTGTCTGGCGGTCTTGACGGCGTTCGCCGCCGCGGGAGCGCGAGCGGAGGAACCGCCCAAGGCCGAGGATCCGCCCAAGGCGGAGGCGCCCAAGGACCGGACGGCCAAGCCGGCGCCCGGTCAGCAGAAGCAGGCCGACAAGCTCGCCGCCGAGTTCGGCGTCACGGCGGAGGAGGTTTCCGCGCTGCGGGAGAAAGGGATGGGCTGGGGCGAGGTGCGCCACGCGCTCTCCCTCTCTCAGAAGACCGGCAAGCCGGTCGGCGACATCGTCAAGATGCGCGAGAGCGGGCTGGGCTGGGGCGAGATCGCCAAGAAGGAAGGAGTCAAGCTCGGACCGGACCGCGTCGGCAAGGGCGCGGAGCCCAAGGGTGAACGCGGGATGAGCGGGGAGCGCGGCGCGGGCCGCGGGCCCGGCGACCGCGGGCCCAAGGAACGGGGGCCCGGCCGCGTGAAATGAACGGCCCTGCCGGCCTGGACTCGCACCGGTGCGAGTTCAGGTCGGCAGGATCTCTTTCTTGCGGCCTTTGAGGAGGTCGAGCTTCGACAGCTCCCCCGCCATCATCGCCGCGACGATGAGGCCGCCGCCGGCGGCGCGCGCGGGCACGAAGAGCTCCCCGCCGAGCGTCCAGGCGAAGACGGCCCCGAACACGGGCTCGAGCGAGAAGATCAGGCTCACCTTGACGGGCGCGGTGACCTTCTGCGCCCACATCTGGATGAAGAAGGCGGACAAGGTCGGCACGACGGCGAGGAAGGCGATGGTGCCGGCGGCGCTGTCGCCGGTCACCGCGAGGGAACGGCCCGAGGCCAGGCAGTAAACGAGGGCCATCAGCCCCGTCATCCAGAATTGATGGAAGGCGAGGACGACCGCGTCGGCGTCGGCGCGGACGTATTGGTCGGTGGCGAGGAGGTGGCCGGCGTAGGTGGCTGCGGCGACCAGCGTAATAACATCACCGAAGTTAACGGAAGAGATGCCTCCGGTCAGCATCCACAACCCCAACAGAGCGAGGACGGACGAGACCCATTGAACGACGGTCGGGGACTTGCGGTAGAAAAACAACAGGAAAATCGGGACGAAGATGACGAACAAACCGGTGATGAACCCCGAATTCGACGCAGACGTGAAGCCGAGGCCTATGGTCTGCGTCGTATATAGAAGAAACAGCAAAACGGCGAGGATCAGGGACTCTTTCAGGTGACGACCTCGTCCCGGGCGGACGAGCGCCCACGGCGCTAAAAGAAGCGCAGACAACAAGAATCGATGCGCGACCATGGCGACCGGATCGACGCCCGACAGGGCGTCTTTGACCATGTAAAATGTCGCGCCCCAGACGGCGGCGCAATACACGAGGCCGAGGTCAGCCCAGGCTGGGGACACGGGAAGAGCGCGCGGGTTTGTTCTTGGCGCAGTAGACGAGATTGACGAACGTCATGGCGCGGGTCATCGCGCCGATGCGGTTGTCGGGGGCGGTCAGGAAGGAGGCGACGCCGTCGAGCGCCTTGGCGTCGACGTTGCCCTGGTAGGAGACGTCGACGACGGCCGCGCCCTTCTTGACCCAGGACGGGTCGAGCTTGAAGGACGGGTCCGGGACGGCGGTGACGAGGATGTCGGCGCGGCGCACCTGCTCCTCGAGCAGAGCGCGCGGGGTCTTGTCATAGCACTTCACCACGGTGGCGCCCAGGTTCTCGAACATCAGGCCCAGGGGTTTTCCCACGCGCATCGAGTTATTGACCACGACGGCGAAGGCGCCCTCGACGGGGATCTCGGGGTAGGCCAGGAGGATCTTCACGACGGCCTTGGCGGTCGCGGGCACCACGCACTTGATGCCGCGCGCCTCGTCGAGGAAGCGCTTGTACTTGATCAGATAGCCGAGGTTCGTGGAGTTGAGGCCCTCGATGTCCTTGGCCGGCGAGACGAGGTCCATCACGTCCTCGTCTTTGAGCGCGCACTGCAGCGGGTACAGGAGCATCAGGCCCGAGGCGGTCCGGTCGGCGTTGAGGCGGCGCACGAGGGCCAGCAGGGACTCCTCGTCCTCGGCCTCGTGGCCGTCGACGGGGATGCCGAGGCGCGCGGCGTCGCGCAGCATCAGGTCGCGGTACTGCAGCGACGCGGGGTTCTGCTTCGGCCGGAACAGGACCGTGGCGAGATGGGGCTTCCTGCGCATGGCCGCGACCTCGCGCTCGACCCAGTCGAAGTAGCGGGCGGCGGTGCCGCGGCAGTCGAGGTAGCGCGTCGTCACGGCCGCTCCGGGGCGGCCAGCAGGCGGAAGCTGACGCCGTCGTACGCGGTCGCGGAGCTCTCGCGCGCGGTGAACGGCATCAGGCGCTTGAGCTCGGCGGCGGCCTTCGCGGGCGACAGGTCGCGGGACAGGATCAGGTCGAGGTACATGAAATCGGTGACCGCGCTCGCGGCCCAGTCCACCGGCTGGGCGAAGCCCGACACCGGGAAGCGCGCGCCCGGGCCGGCGAGGCGCTGCAGCTCGGAGGGGACCTTGCCCTTCATCACGTCGCAGGAGCCGAAGTGCACGAGGGAGACGTTGCCGCCGGCCTTGAGCGGGTCGGCGAGGACGGCCGCCGTCGCGGGGCCGGTCTCCGTCTCGAGGCCCTCGGCCGTGCCGTGGCCCGAGAAGTAGAGCACGACGGGCTCGGCCAGCAAGGAGGCCTCGCGCATCCACTTGAGCAGGCTCGAGCGGTCGGTGTAGAAGCGCTGACGGACCTGGACGCTCGGCGTGCGCGCGAAGAAGATCTTGAGCATCTCGCCGTAGGTGTACTCGGGCTCGGCGAGGCTCGCCTCCCAGCGCGACTCGAGCACGACCAGCCATTTGCGGCCCGCGACGGGGTCCACGCGCAGGCCGGTCCAATCGCGCCATTCCTTGTCACCGTCGGCGCGCCAGCGCCCGCGCAGGGCACGGCCGTCCTGGGCGAGGCGGAACTCGCCGTCGCCTTCCTTCTGGTCCTTGTAGCGGAACTTGAGCAGGTCGCCCTCGACGCGCCCGGTCACCGTGCCGTCGGAAAAGGAGTAGTAGCCCGTGACCGCGCCGCCGGAGACCGTCAGCCTCAGACGCCCGAAGTTGGTCTCCCACAGGCCGCCGAAGCCGGAGCCGGCCTCGGGAGGCTGGCGCCGGCGGCCGAGCCAGGGGATGTACCTCTCCGAGCCCTGCGCGCGCCATTCGCCCTCGAAGGAGCGCCCGTCGGCGGACAGGCGGAAGCGCCCTTCGCCGGACGACTCGGGTTCGCGGTAGGTGAAGGTCAAGGTCCCGTCCTTGCCGCGCTTGCCGTCCAGCGCGCACACCGAGCCTTCCATGATGTAGGTGCCGGCGACGGCGGACGACGACTCGGTCAAGGTCATGTCGCCGTAGGTGGTCGCCCAATCGCCGGTGAACACCGGTCCAGCCGCGGCGCTGGGAGCGGACAGGCACGCCAGGAATGCGGCGACGAGGAAGCGTTTCATCGGGGGCTTATACTATCATACGGACACAAGTCATGGCCAAACGCGCGAGGTTGGACGTTTTGCTCGTCGAACGGGGCCTATTTGAGTCCCGGACAAAGGCCCAAGCTGCGGTCATGGCCGGTTTGATTCTAGTCGACGGCCGTTCCGCCGGCAAAGCCGGCGAAATGATCGGCCCGGACGCCGTTCTGAGTTTGAAAGCCGATCCCTGTCCCTATGTGTCCCGTGGAGGCCTGAAATTAAAGGCCGCCCTCGATGAGTTCTCCATCGCGGCCGAAGGCCGCGTCGCGATCGACGTGGGCGCCTCCACCGGAGGCTTCACCGATTGCCTCCTCCAGGCCGGAGCCTCGAAGGTGTACTCCATCGACGTCGGCACCGCCCAGCTCGACAGTCGTTTGAAAAAAGACCCGCGCGTGGTGAGCCGCGAGCAGACCCACGCCAAGCTCCTCCGGCCCGAGTGGTTCGACCCCAGACCCGACCTCGCCGTGATGGACGTGTCCTTCATCTCCTCGGCCCAGGTCCTCCCTTTCGTGCTCCCCTGCCTCGCCGTCCCCTTCGAGCTCGTCGTCCTCGTCAAGCCCCAGTTCGAGGTCGGCCCGAAGCTCGCCCCCCAGGGCGTCGTGCGCGACCCCGCCGTCCGGCTCCAGGCGGTGGACAAGATACGCGCCGCCGCCAAGGACCTCGGGCTCGTCGAGGCGGGGATGCTCGAGTCCCCCGTGGTCGGACCGAAGGGCAACCATGAGTTCCTGCTTTTGCTAAAATCAAAGGCATGAAGGTCCTCATCGCGGAAGACGACCGCACCAACCGGGCCCTGCTCCAAGGCTCCCTGATGAAGCTCGGCTACGAGGTCATCGAGACGGTCAACGGCGCCTCGGCCTGGGACGCCCTCGGCCGGACCGGCGCGCGCATCGTCGTCAGCGACTGGGTCATGCCCGACATCGACGGCCTGGAGCTGTGCCGCCGCGTGCGTTCGCGCAAGGACGCGCCCTACGTGTATTTCATCCTGCTCACGGGGAAGATGCTCGGGGCGGGCCACTACGCCAAAGCGATGGAGGAAGGGGTCGACGACTTCCTGACGAAGCCCCTCGACGTCGACGCCCTGCGCATACGGCTGCGCGTCGCCGAGCGCATCGTCCAGCTGACCGAGCGCGTGCGGACCCTCGAAGGCATCCTTCCCATGTGCGCCTACTGCCGCCGCATCCGCGACGAGCGGGGAGCCTATCAGAACCTCGAGGACTTCGTGTCCGACAAGACGACGGCCCAGTTCTCCCACGGCGTGTGCCCGGAATGCGCCAAGAAGCATTTCGGCGAATAGGCCCCCGGCCGTAACCGGACCGACATTGACGGCCCCGACGACCCCTGTTACAATGACCCAGATGCGCATCTGCCTGATCACCCCCCCCTCCATCTTCCTGCTCGACGAGCGGGTGTTCATGACTTTGGGGATACTCCGGGTGGCCGCCGCCCTGGAGCAGGCGGGCCACGAGGTCGAAATGCTCGACCTGTCGGGCATCGAGAACTACGAGGAGGTCATCCGCCTCCACGCGAAGACGAGCAAGGCCGAGGTCTTCGGCCTGACCTCCACGACGCCCCAGATGCCGGCCGCCTTCCGGGTCACCCAGGCCCTGCGCGCCGCCCTGCCCGGCGCCAAGATCATCCTCGGCGGCCCGCACATCACCCTCATCAACGCGGCCTATAAAGGAGAGCTGGCCCGCAAGACTCCCGGCCGCGCCGCCAAGGCGATGGAGAAGATGCTCGCCACCTACGACGTCCTGGTCCCCGGGGACGGCGAGGAGGCCGTCTTCGAGGCGATCAAGAAGGACGCGCCGAAGATCGTCGACGGCGACGACCCGAAGTCCCCGCTCTTCCTCACCAACCAGATGCTCAACGAACTGCCCTTCCCGGCGCGGCATCTCGTGGACGCGAGCAGCTACCATTACTCGATCGACAACGTGCCCGCGATGAGCCTCATCGCCCAGCTCGGCTGCCCGTTCGCCTGCGGCTTCTGCGGCGGCCGCGAGTCGCCGATGCTGCGCCGCGTGCGCACGCGCAGCACGGAGAACGTGGTCAAGGAGATCGCGCACCTCGCCGACACCTACGGGACGAAGGGCTTCATGCTCTACGACGACGAGCTCAACGTCAACCCCAAGATGGTCGAGCTGATGAACGCGATCGCCGCCGAGCAGAAGCGGCGCGGCGTGGAGTGGCGCCTGCGCGGCTTCATCAAGTCCCAGCTCTTCAACGACGAGCAGGCCGAGGCGATGTACCGCGCCGGCTTCCGCTGGATCCTGACCGGGTTCGAGTCCGGCTCGCCGCGCATACTCCAGAACATCAACAAGCGCGCGACCCGCGAGGAGAACACGCGCTGCGTGGAGATCGCCAAGCGCCACGGCCTGAAGGTCAAGGCGCTGATGTCGATCGGCCACCCCGGCGAGTCCGAGCAGACCATACTCGAGACGCGCGACTGGCTGCTCGAGGCCAAGCCCGACGATTTCGACGTCACCATCATCACCACCTATCCCGGCACTCCCTACTACGACCGCGCCGTCCAGCACCCGACGATGAAGAACGTCTGGGTCTACACCTACCCCGAGACCGGCGACCGCCTGTACGGCTACGAGGTCGACTACACCATGGTCGCCGACTACTACAAGGGCGACCCCGACGGCGGCTACAAGGCGTACGTGTACACCGACCATCTGAGCGCGGCCAAGCTCGTGACCTTGCGCGACCAGGTCGAGCGCGAGGTCCGCAAGGCGCTCCACATCCCTTTCAACGCGGGACGGCCGGCCCAGCGCTTCGAGCACTCGATGGGCCAGCTGCCCCCGACCATCCTGCGCGCCTCCGCGGCCGCGGCCGCGCGGAGCTGACGGGTGCGACTGCTCCTGGTCCCCGATCCGACCTCCCCCAACGGCGAGGACGCCTTCTGCCGCGAGATCGCCAAGCGCGCCCCGGCGCGGGGCCACGAGGCGAAGATGCAGATGGTCCCGACCGGCCCCAGAGGCGCGGTCTCCGATCTCCTGACGGCGCAGGGCTTCGCGCTCGACAGCGACGCCGTCGTCATCAACAGCCTCCAGCCGGCGGCGCTGATCGCCGCGAAGGCCGCGGGGAAGCCCACCGTCCTGCGCCTCATCGAGTCCTACGCCGGCGCGTCGCCCGACTCGCTCGCCGAGGTCAAGCGCCTGGCGACGGCCGCGAACCTTCTGCTGCTGCCGAGCCAGCACATGGCCGGCGTCGTCGCGAGCTGGGGCGTGCCCGTGAGCCGCATGCGCGTCATCCCCTACGCCTACGACCAGATCTTCGCTCAGCAGATCGCGCTCGTGACCGTGCGCTCCTCCCGCGCGCGCGGCTTCACCGTGGTCACCGCGGGCGTCGTCGATGCGGCGTCCTTGCCCGGCTTCGAGACCGTGCTCTCCGGCGTCGCGCGCCTGCGCATGGACGTCCACGTCACCGTCATCGGCGACGGCCCGGCCCTGCCCGCGCTGAAGGAGAAGGCCCAGGCGCTGATGCTCGGCGACCGCGTGACCTTCCTCGGAGAGCTCCCCCATCCGAAGAAGATGGAGTACTTCCGCTCCGCGAAGGCGTTCGTGGAGCCGACGGGCCGGCAGGGCTTCCCGTCGCTCGCGCTGCACGCGCTGTCCGAGGGCTGCCCGGTGCTCGGCGTGCGCGCCGGCGCCCTGCCCGAGTTCATCCGCGACGGCGAGAACGGCCTGCTCTTCCCGCCCGGCGACGCCGCGGCGCTGGCCGAGCACATCATCACCTTGAACACGACGCCGGGCCTGTCCCTGCGCCTCATCGCCGAGGGCGTGCGCACCGTCGAGCGCCACTCGTGGGACGCCACCGTCGCCGCCGCGCTCGACGCCGTCGAGACGCTGGAGGTGAAGACCTCGTGATCTGCGCGCTCCTGGTCGACCCCGACGACAGCATCGACTTCCCCGGCAACGAGGCCGAGATCCTCGGCCGCCCGCTCGCGGCCTATCCGCTGCTCGCGGCGAAAGGCTCCGAGCACGCCCGCCGCCTGTACGCGCAGACCTCCTCCGACCCGGTGCGCCGCATCGCGGTGCAGCTGGGCGCGATCATCCTCGACCCGCCCCCTTCTCCCGAGGACGGCCCGCGCCCGACGGAGACGGCGCGGGTGCTCTCCGGCTACCGGCAGATCGCCGACGACCTGAAGGCGGAGAAGGGCGAGCTCGAGCTGCTCGTCCTCCTGTTCGCCAACACCGGCGCGGTCAACACCGCTTTGATCGACGCGGGCGTGCAGACCCTCCTCGACGACCCGGCGCTCGACTCCGCGGCGACGGTCTCGCCCTACGACCGCTGGAACCCGCGCCGCGCGTTCCGCGAGTCGCCCGACGGCCGGCTGATCCCCTACGCCGAGTGCCTGCCCGAGGCCGGCACGCCGTGGTTCCCCGACTGGGGCGCGGCCGTCCTGCGTCCGCGCGTCCTCGACGCCCTGACGCCCGACGCCGCCGAGCTGTCCTGGCTCGGCGAGAAGATCCTCCCGCTCAAGCAGGCCGGCGGCGGCCCCGTGGACTACAGCTGGCAGGTGCCGAAGATGGAGTACTGGCTCAAGAAGCAGGGCGTGCGCGACTCGCCGCGCCCCGAGCCCAAGCCCAAGCTCGCCCCCGCGCCCAAGCCCGACCGGCGTTGAGGTGACCTTGGTCCCCCGGCTCATCGTCTTCAGCCTCGCGCTCGGCGGCCTGCGCGACCCGCGCCTGTTCGCTTTGGCCGGGGCCGCCGCCTGGGCCGCGGTCTGGCTCGAACGGCCGGCGATCGGCCCCGCGGCCGCGTGGCTCCCCTGGCTCGGCTGGGCCGCCCTGTCGACCATCCTCTCAGCCCAGCCGCTCGCGGGCCTGCCGGTCCTCGCGCGCTGGGCGGCGGCGCTCGCCTGCGCGTCGCTCGCCGCGTCCTGGGACGCGCGCGAGCGGAAGGATTGGCTCAGGTCGTTCCTCGTCGTCGCCGCGGGCCTGGCCGCCGCCGCGCTCGCCGCCGGGGCGAAGAACGGCTTCGGCTCCGGGATGACGGGGCTGATCCCCCCATACTACAACTATACCGCCTTCACCCTCGCCGCCGCCGCCGCCGGAGCCGCGGCGTGGATCGCGCATCCGCGCGGTCCGCGCGGGCTCGAAGGGAGGGCGGCCGCCGCGCTTGCCCTCTTCGCCCTGGCGTGTCTCTATCTCGCGCGCTCGCGGGGCGCCTGGCTCGGCCTCGCCGTCGCTGCCGCGGTCTGGTCGATCCGAAGGTGGGGTATCCGCGCCGCGACCGCGTTCGCCATCGCGGCGGCCGTCTTCGCAGGAGCGCTCGCCGGAGGATTGCTGCCCGGGGCCGCCGAGGATGCGATCTTCAAACGCTACCGGATGCACGCCGAGGCACGCCCGCGCATATGGCGCGCGGCGACGCAGATCGCGTCAGACCGGCCCTGGCTCGGCACGGGGCCCGGGAACTTCGCCGTCGGCTTCCGCCTTCGCCCCGTCGCGTTCGAGGACGGCTCGGCACGATGGTCGATGACCACCGACTTCGCCCATAGCGAGCCCCTCGAGGCCGCCGCCGAGACGGGCTGGATGGGCCTGCTGCTCTGGCTGTTCGGCGCGGGATTCGCGCTGAGCGGCATCCTCCGGCGAGCCGGAGACGATCCCGTCCGCGAGGCCGCCGCCGCGGCCGCCGGCGCGATGACGGCCCAACTCGCGTTCGACAACTTCCTGCAGATCCCCGCGCTGGCGGCGCTGTGGCTGTGCGCCCTCGCCCTTGCCGCGGGGACCGGCGGCGCCAACGGCCGGCGCTGGCCCCTCGCGACGAGCCTTGCGGGCGCGGCGCTGGCCCTCGTGTCCTGGATCCCTGCGAGCCTCGCCGGGTCGAGCCCCGCGCGCGCCGCGGCGATCTTTCCCGCCGATCCCTCACCGCGGGAGGATCTCGCCTACGCCGCGGCGGCCGCGGGACGCCCGGCGGAGGCGGACGCCCATTGGCGGGCGGCCGAGGCGCTGGCCCCGTTCAACGCGATCCATCCTTGGCGTCGGGGACAACTCGCCGGGGCCTACGGCCGGTGGCCGGACGCCGAGCGGCTCGCCGCGCGCGCCGTCGAGCTCGAGCCGGGATTCGCGGGAGCGCGCCTGCTGAGGGCGGAGGCGCTCGCGCGCCTCGGCCGGGCGCGCGCCGCGCGCGGAGAGCTGGACGCGCTGCGGCTCGTCCAGGAATCGCGCGGCACCCCGGCGTTCCACTCGGGCTACGAGGAAACCGTCTGGCGCTTCGACGAGGCGGAGTTCCGCCGGATCGCCGGGCTTCTGCCCGCCGGGGCGGTGAAATGATAGACTCTCCAGGATGAGCCTGCGATCCGTACTCGTCACCGGCGGCACCGGCCTGCTCGGCAAGGGATTCGAGGAGACCGCCCCGAAAGGCGTCGCCATCACATCGGTCCACCTGCGGGACTATGCCGTGCCCGCCGTGCGCGCGACCCATCTGTCCCTTGACCTTTGCGACAAGCGCGCCGTCGAGCGCCTGTTCGCCCGCCGCCGCTTCGACGCCGTCATCCACGCGGCCGGCATCGCCAGCGTGGACTACGTCGAGCGCCATTACGCGGAGAGCCTCGAGTCGAACATCGTCAGCACGCTGAACGTGACGGCGGCTTGCCGCACGCGCGGCATACACCTTGTCTACGTGTCCACCAACGCCGTGTTCGACGGCACGAAGGCTCCTTACCGGGAGTCGCACGCGGTCAACCCCGTCAACAAGTACGGCCGGCTCAAGGTCGAATGCGAGCGCCTCGTCCAGGAAACCCTCGACTCGTGGACGATCGTCCGCCCCATCCTCATGTACGGCTGGAACCGGATGGTCACGCGGCCCAACCCCGCCACCTGGATCCATGAGAAGCTGCTCAAGGGCGAGACCGTCGACCTCGTCGACGACGTGCGCGAGAATCCGCTTTACAACCTTCAGTGCGGCCGGGCGCTCTGGGCGACGCTTCGAAGGAAGCCCAAGGGCATCATCCATCTCGCCGGCAAAGGGACGGTCAACCGCTGGCAGTTCGGGCTCAAGGTCGCCGAGGTGTTCGGACTCGACCGCTCCTTGATCCGGCGCGTCGACAGCTCCCGCTTCCCGTCGATAGCGGCGCGGCCGCCGAACACATCCTTCATCACGACGCGCATGGAGAAGGAGCTGGGCGTGAGGCCGATGACGCTCGAAGAGGGCCTGCGCGACATGAAGGCCGGCATGAGGGCGGGCGCGTGAGCCGCTCCTCCGCCGCTCTCGCCGCCGTGCGGCTGACCCTCAAGATCGAGGCGGACGCCCTCAACGCCGCGCGCGCCGCCGTCGGCCCGGCTTATCCGCGCGCCGTCGAGCTGATCTCGCGCTGCCGCGGCAAGGTCGTCGTCACGGGCGTCGGCAAATCGGGGCTCGTCGCCCAGAAGATCGCCGCGACGCTCGCGTCGACGGGCACCCCGGCCCTTCACCTGGGCCCGACCGAAGCGCTGCACGGCGACGTCGGGCTCGTCGAGAAGCGGGACCTCGTGCTGGCCGTGGGCAAATCCGGCGAGTCGGCGGAGCTCTCCGCGCTTCTGCCGGTCCTGCGGCGGCTCGGAGTGAAGATCATCGCGATCACGGCGGCGCCGCATTCGACCCTCGGCAAGGCGGCCGCGGTCGTCCTGCTCACCCCCGTGACGCGCGAGGCGTGCCCTCTCGACCTCGCGCCCACCGCCAGCACGACGGCTGCCATGGCCGTGGGCGACGCCCTCGCCGTTGCGCTGATGGGGCGCCGGGGCTTCACGCGCGAGCGCTTCGCGTTGAACCATCCGGCCGGCCAGCTCGGGCGCCGCCTGACCCTCCGCGTCTGCGACGCGATGCGCTCCGGCGCCGACCTGCCCGCGGTCCGAGGCGACGCCCCCCTGAAGCGCCTGCTCGACGAGATGACATCCAAGCACGCCGGCGCGGCCTGCGTGACCGACGCGAAAGGCCGGCTCATCGGCCTCGTCACCGACAACGATCTTCGCCGCGCGTTCAAGTCCGGCGGCCTCGACGGGCGCAGCGCGGCTCAGGTCATGAACCCCAAACCCGCTTCGATCCGCGCCGACCGGCTGGCGATGGACGCCGTCGAGCTGATGACCGACCGTGAGAGGCCGTTCAGCGTCCTTCCCGTCATCGACGCGCGCGGGCGCGCCGTCGGACTCGTGCAGGTCCACGACCTGCGCAAGCTCGGGCTGTGAGCGCGCCGCGCGTCTCGGTCGTCATCCCCGCCTACGCCGCAGCGCCGTTCATCGAGCGCACGCTCGACAGCGTGGCCGCCCAAACCTACCCTGATTTCGAGATCGTCGTCGTGGACGACGGCTCCCCCGACGACACCCGGGCCGTCGTCGAACGCTGGCTGGAGCGGACCGGAACGCGCGGCTCCTGCGTGCGCCGGGACAACGGGCGCATCGCCGCGGCGCGCAACACGGGGCTCAAGGCCGCGTCGGGGGAGCTGATCGCGCTGCTCGACCACGACGACCTATGGAGGCCCGAGAAGCTCGCGCTCTGCGTCGCCGAGTTCGACGCGCATCCGGGAACCGTGCTCGTCGGCCACCACACGGACGTCGTCGAGAACGGCGCGGTCCTGCGCGTCGAGCGAAAGGGGCCCGCGGTCCCTTCCATGTACGACCGGCTCCTGTTCGAGAACAACGCGGTCGCCCCGTCCGGGGCGGTCTTCCGCCGGGACAAGGCCCTCGAGATCGGGGGCTTCCGAGAGGAACCGAGCTTCAACACCGTAGAGGATTACGATTTCTGGATGCGTCTGTCGAGGACGGGGCCCTTCCGCTTCCTCGACGCCGTCCTGTCGTCCTACACGGTGGTCCCGGGCTCGGCCTCGCGCCGCGTCGAATACCATCACACCAACCTCGAGGCGCTGCTGCGCGACCACTTCGCCTCGCGGCTGGGGCCCGCGCCCGGCGCGTGGGACCGGCTTCGCGTACGGCGCCGCCTGTCCTTCGTCTACCGGTCCGCCGTCACCGCGCTCCTCGAGCCGGGCTCGGACACCGCCCTGCGGCGCGCGTACGCGCGTCGAATGCTCGCCGCCTGGCCGATCTCGCCTCGGAACCTCGGACGCGCCGCGCAGGCCCTGCTCGCGGAACTCCGCGGGCGCTAATTGATAGAATGCCTCCCATGAACTGGAAAGGGACGCGCGTCGTGGTGACGGGAGCCGGCGGCTTCATCGGCAGCCATCTGACCGAGGAGCTCGCGCGCCGGGGCGCCAAGGTACGCGCGCTCGTGCACTACAACTCGCGCGGGCATTGGGGCTTCCTCGAGGAGCTCGACCCCGCGCTCGCCCCCCGCGTCCAGATCGTCGCCGGCGACGTGAGCGATCCCGGCTGCATGGACGATCTCATCGAGGGCGCGGAGGTCGTGTTCCACCTCGCCGCGCTGATCGCGATCCCATACTCCTACTCGGCGCCGGCCTCCTACGTTGCGACGAACGTGGCCGGCACGCTCAACGTGCTGCAGGCCTGCCGCCGCTTCAAGGTGAAGAAGCTCGTCCACACCTCGACCTCGGAGACCTACGGCACCGCGCTCTACGTTCCCATCGACGAGGAGCATCCGCTGCAGGCCCAGTCGCCGTACGCGGCGACCAAGGCCTCGGGCGACCACCTCGCCCTGAGCTTCGAGAAGTCCTTCCACCTTCCCGTCGCGGTCATCCGTCCGTTCAACACCTACGGCCCCCGCCAGTCGGCCCGCGCCGTGATCCCGACGATCGCGTGCCAGCTGCTCTCCGGGAACGAGCGCTTGAATCTCGGCTCGATCACCCCGGTGCGCGACTTCAACTTCGTCGGCGACACGGTCGAGGGCTTCCTCGCCGTGGCCGCCTCGCCCAAGACGGTCGGCGAGATCGTCAACGTCGGCTCGGGCCGCGGCGTGACGATCGGAGAGACCGCCCGCCTGCTCATGACGATCACGGGCCGCAAGGCCAGGATCGTCGAGGAAAAGGCGCGCCTGCGGCCGGAGCGCAGCGAAGTCCGCCGGCTGATCTGCGGCAACAAGAAGGCCCTCAAGCTCACCGGCTGGCGTCCGCGCACTCCGCTTGAGCAGGGCCTGGCGCGCACGGCCGAGTACGTGCGCTCGCACCTCTCGGACTATAAAGCCGGGATGTACAACGTCTAGCCGCCAGCCCGACATGGCTATCCTCGAGGATAGTTGGATCCCGGTCCCCGCTCAAGCATGATGCCCCCTCGCGTTCTTATCACGGGCGCCCGGGGCTTCCTCGCGTCTCCGCTCGAGGCTCTTTGGCGGGGCAGGGCGCGGCTGTTCCTCGCGCGCCGCACGCCGGGCCCCGGGATCATCCCCACCGACCTGTCGGATCCGTCCGCCGCCCGCGCTCTCGTGCGCGCGGCGCGTCCCGACCTCGTGTTTCATTTCGCCGGCCTGACTCGCCCCGTCGGGCTCGACGAGCTCTGGCGCTGCCACGTGACGGCGACCGAATCGCTGCTGTCGGCTCTCGCCTGCGAGGGCCGCCCCGTGCGCGTGATCTCCGTCGGCTCGGCCGCCGAGTACGGCGCGGCCGGAGGCCTGCGGCGGCCGGGCGAGGACGCGCAAGCCGAGCCTCTGTCGGACTACGGGACCAGCAAGCTCGCGCAGGGCCTGTGCGCGTTGTCCTTCTCCCGCGGACCCGTCGAGGTGATCGTCGGACGAATCTTCAACGTCCTCGGCCCCGGCACCCCCGAGAACCTCGCGCCCGGGGCCTTCGCGCGCCAGATCTCGCTGATCGAGGCCGGGCGCCAGGAGCCGGAGATGCTCGTGGGCGATTTGAGTCCGCGCCGCGACTACCTGGACCGGAGCGACGCCGCCGCCGCGCTCACCGCCCTGGCCCGGCGCGGGCGGCCGGGCCTCGCCTACAACATCGGCGAAGGCCGCTCGGCGCCGATGCGCGCGATCCTCGACGGCCTGCTCGCGGCGTCGACGGCGCGCGTGCGCGTGGTCGTGGATCCGTCGCGCCTTCGCCCCACCCAGGTGCGCGACCTGGCCGCCGACGTCTCCCGCCTGCGCCGAGACACCGGCTGGCGCCCTCGCGTGCCCCTGGCCCGCAGCCTCGCCGACACCTTGGGCTGGTGGCGCGAGCGGACGGGCGTTTGAGCTCCGGAGTCGAGTGCCGCCGCCCCCTGGCGTCGTAAATTCGGTATACTGTTCAATAAGTGAACAACCTAGGGCACCCCGAATGAGCCACCCCGTCCGCGTCATCGCCCGCCTCGATATCAAGGGCCCCAACCTCGTGAAGGGCATCCAATTCGAGGGGCTGAAGATCGTCGGGGACCCGGCCGAGCACGCCCACCGCTACTATGAGGAAGGCGCCGACGAACTTCTGTACATGGACACCGTGGCGAGCCTCTACGGGCGCAACAACCTCCTCCACATCGTCGAGCGCGCCGCCCAGGACATCTTCATCCCGCTGACCGTCGGCGGCGGGGTCCGCAAGCTCGACGACGTCTACAAGCTTTTGCGAGCCGGCGCCGACAAGGTCGCCGTCAACACGGAGGCCGTCAAGAACCCGGAATTCATCCGCGAGGCCTCCAGGAGCTTCGGCTCCCAGTGCATCGTCGTCTCGATCGAGGCCAAGCTGCAAGCCCCGGGGCGCTGGGAGGCGCTCACGGACAACGGGCGCGAGCGGACCGGTGTGGACGCTTGCGATTGGGCTCGGCGCGCCGCCGAGCTCGGTGCGGGCGAGCTCCTCGTCACTTCAGTGGACCGCGAAGGGACCATGAAGGGCTTCGACCTCGACCTCACGGCGCGCGTGGCGGGCTCCGTCGGCATCCCCGTCATCGCCGGCGGGGGCGCGGGCACGCGAGAGCATGTGCTCGCCGCGATCGTGGACGGCCGCGCCGACGCGGTCGCGCTGGCCTCCCTCCTCCACTTCAAGCGCGCGGGCCTGCCCGACCTCAAGGAATTCCTCCTCGAAAAAGGCGCCGTCGTCCGGCGCCCCGCCTCCGCCGCCGGGAAGGCCCGTTCATGAGCTCCCCGGCGAAGGTCGTCGTCGCCGATTACGGCCTGGGCAACCTGCTCAGCGTCTCCCGCGCCGTCCGCGCCGCGGGCGGCGAGGCGGAGATCACCTCAGACGCGGCTCGCATCGCCGCCGCGGAGCGGCTGATCCTACCCGGCGTCGGGGCCTTCGGCGACGGGATGAGGGGCCTGCGCGAGCGCGGGCTCGTCGAGCCCCTGCGCGCCTACGCGGCCTCGGGCCGGCCGCTGCTCGGGATCTGCCTGGGCATGCAGCTGCTCATGGATGGCAGCGAGGAGTTCGGCGCGCACGAGGGCCTCGGCCTGGTCCCGGGGGCCGTCACCCGCCTGGCGGGAGGAGAGGCCGGCGGGGTCAAGCTCCCCCACGTGGGATGGAGCGGCCTGCGCCCGGCGGGCTCGTGGTCCGGCACGCCTCTCGAAGGGGTCGCGGACGGCGCCGAATTCTATTTCGTGCATTCCTACGCCGCGGTTCCCGCGGACCCGAAGCATCGCCTCGCGGACTGCGCCTACGGCGAGAGCGTCTTCTGCGCGTCCCTCCGCAAAGGCAGCCTCGTCGGCTGCCAGTTCCATCCGGAGAAGAGCGGCCCCGCGGGCCTGAAAATTCTCGGTCGTTTTATGGAGGTCTCATGAATCCCGTCACCGCCAAAACCCGCAAGGCCGCCGACGCCAAACGCGAGGCGTACTTCGGCCTGCCCGCTGAGGTCAGGTTCTGCAAGCGCTGCGTCATCTCCAACCAGCGCCCCAACTCCTGCGTGGAGTACTACCACACCGCGGAATCGAAGAAGGAGACCATCCGCATCGACGAGGAAGGCGTGTGCGACGCCTGCCGCTTCGCCGAGGTCAAGCGCGGGGTCATCGACTGGAAGCAGCGCGAGAAGGAGCTCAAGGAGCTCTGCGACCAGTACCGCAAGCACGACGGCTCCTACGACTGCATCGTGCCCGGCTCGGGCGGCAAGGACAGCGCGCGCGCCTCGCACGTGCTCAAGTACAAGTACGGCATGCATCCCCTCACCATCACCTGGGCGCCGCACCTCTACACCGAGATCGGCTGGAAGAACTTCCAGAACTGGATCCACGTCGGCGGCTGCGACAACAACCTGTTCACGCCCAACGGCAAGGTCCACCGCCTGCTGACCCGCCTGGCGGTTCAGAACCTGCTCAACCCCTTCCAGCCCTTCATGATCGGCCAGAAGACGCTCGCGCCGCACATGGCGCTGCGGCACAAGGTGCCGCTCGTGTTCTTCGGCGAGAACGAGGCGGAGTACGGCAACCCCATCTCCGACAACCGCAGCCCGCTGCGCGCCAAGAACTACTTCACCAAGGCCAGCCGCGACAAGATCCACCTCGGCGGCGTGTCGCTGACCGAGCTCATCGAGAAGCACAAGGTCGAGCCCGCCGACCTGCAGGCCTACCTGCCCGCCGACGATGCCCAGCTCGAGGAGCAGGGCGTCAAGGTGCACTACCTCGGGTACTACATCAAGTGGATCCCGCAGGAGAGCTACTACTACGCGGTCGAGCACACCGGCTTCGAGGCCAACCCCGAGCGCACCGAGGGCACCTACTCGAAGTACAACAGCCTCGACGACCGCATCGACGGCTTCCACTATTGGACGACCTACGTGAAGTACGGCATCGGCCGCGCGACCTACGACGCCGCGCAGGAGATCCGCAGCGGACACATCGACCGCGAGGAGGGCGTGGCGCTCGTCAAGCGCTTCGACGGGGAGTTCCCCAAGAAGTACTACAAGGAGATCCTCGAGTACCTCGGCATGGACGAGAAGGAATTCCACGAGACCGTCGACAAGTTCCGCTCCCCCCATCTGTGGGAGCGGCATGGCGGCGAGTGGAAGCTCCGGCACCGGGTCGAATGAAGATACTCGGCCTCATCCCCGCGCGCGGCGGCTCGAAGGGCGTTCCCGGCAAGAACATCAAGCCCCTCGGAGGCATCCCCCTGCTGGGACGCGCCGTGCTGTCCGCGCGCGAATCCGGAGTCCTCGACCGTCTGTGGGTCTCGACCGACGATCCTGAGATCGCGCGCGTCGCCGAGGAGTTCGGCGTCGCCGTGCCGTGGCTTCGGCCCGCGGAGCTGGCGCAGGACGGCTCGGCTCTCATCGACGCGGCGATCCACCTGCTCGACCGCCTCGCCGCGGACGAAGGCTATCGTCCCGACGCCCTCATGGTGCTGCAGCCCACGTCACCCTTCCGCTCCGCCGAGACGATCCGCAAGGCCGTCGACCTCTTCCTCGCGTCCGGGGAATCCGTGGTCTCGGTCTCGGCCTCGCGCTTCCATCCGCACTGGTCCTACCGCCTCGACGGGGAGGGCCGGCTCGCCCCCTTCATCGCGGGCCTGGGCAAGCCCGGCCCGCGACAGAGCCTCCCTGACGCGTACGTCCTCGACGGCTCCGTGTTCCTCGTGTCTTGCGGGAGCCTGCGCGAAACGCGCTCCTTCCACGCCGGCCCCTGCCGGGCGCTCGTCCTCTCCCCCGAGGAGTCCGCCGACGTGGACACGCCGCTCGACTGGGCGACGGTCGCCGGCCTCTGGGCCGCCAGGAGCACGCCCGCCCCGGACGCCCGCGCGTACGTGATCGCCGAAGCCGGGGTGAACCACAACGGCGACCTCGCCCGCGCCAAGAAGCTCGCCGACGCGGCGCTCGCCTGCGGGGCGGACGCCGTGAAGTACCAGACCTTCGTCGCGGAGAACCTCGTGTCGAAGGGCGCGGCCAAGGCCGAGTATCAGAAGAAGGCCACCGGCGCCGCCGAGAGCCAGCTCGAGATGATCCGCGGGCTCCAGCTGTCGGCGGACGCGCACCGCGAGCTCGCCGCGCACTGCGCGAAGATCGGGATCACCTTCCTGTCGACTCCGTTCGACGAGGCCAGCGCCGACTTCCTCGACGGCCTCGGCGTGCCGACCTTCAAGCTTCCCTCCGGAGAGATCACGAACAAGGCGCTGCTCCAGCACGTCGCGCGCAAAGGCAAGCCCATGATCCTCTCCACGGGCATGAGCACCTTGGCTGAGGTCGCCGACGCCGTCCGCTGGATCCGCGAGGTCTCCACGGGATCGCTGACTCTGCTCCATTGCCTCACCGAGTACCCCGCTCCCGTCGAGCAGGTCAATCTGAGGGCCATGGACACGCTGCGGGAGCACTTCGGCCTCCCCGCCGGCTACTCCGACCACACGCTGGGCATCGAGATCTCCGTCGCCGCCGCCGCGCGCGGCGCGGCCGTCATCGAGAAGCATCTCACGCTCGACAAGTCGCTGCCGGGGCCTGACCACGCCGCCTCGCTCGATCCGGCCGAGTTCGCCTCGCTCGTGAAGGCGGTTCGCTCCGTCTCAGCGGCGCTGGGCGACGGCGTCAAGCGCCCGGCGCCCTGCGAAACGGCGAACCGCTCCATCGCGCGCCGCAGCGTCGTCGCGGCGAGAGCCCTCCCCTCCGGGCACGCTCTCACGCGGGAGGACCTCGCGGTCAAGCGGCCCGGCGACGGCATCGCGCCCGCGGAGCTCGACCGCCTGCTCGGCCGCCGCCTTAATAAGCCCGTCGAGGCCGACGAGACGCTGACATGGGAGGCCGTCGCGTGAGCCGGCGGATCTGCATCGTCACCACCTCGCGCGCCGAGTACGGGCTGCTCGAGCCCCTGGCCCGCGCCGTCGGGGCGCGGCGCGGATTGACGCTCCAGCTCGTGGTCTCCGGCACGCACCTGCGCCGCGAATTCGGACGGACCGAGCGCGACATCCGGCTGCCCGTCTCCGCGCGCGTGCCGCTGCCCCATGGCGGGGACGATGCCCTCTCACAGGCCCGCGCCGTCGGGGCGGGCACGGCCGCTTTCGCCGCCGTCTTCAGCCGCTTGAAGCCCGATGTGCTGGTCCTCCTCGGCGACCGCTACGAGCTGCTCGCCCCGGCGGCCGCGGCCGTCGCGCTGCGCATCCCCATCGCCCACCTTCACGGCGGCGAGGCCAGCGAGGGCGTGCTCGACGAGCAGGTGCGCCACGCGCTGACCAAGCTCTCCTGGCTTCACTTCGTGGCGGCCGAGCCCTACCGGCGGCGCGTCGTTCAGATGGGAGAGGACCCGCGCCGCGTGCATCTGGTCGGCGCGCCGGGCCTCGAGAACATCGCTTCGCTCGACCCGCTCCGCGACGCCGAGCTCTCGGCCCGCGTCGGCCTGCCGCTGAAGCCGGCGCCGCTCGTCGTCACCTATCACCCCTGCGGACCGAAGCCCCTGAGGGAGCTCGCCGCGATCCTCGCCGCCGTCAAGGCGAGCGGCCGCGCGGCGGTGTTCACCTTCGCCGGCGCCGACGCGGGCGGCCGCGCGGTCAACGCGCGCGTCAGCGCTTTCGCGGCCCGGGATCCCCGCCGCTTCCGAGTCGTCGCGTCGCTGGGCGCTCGCGGCTGGCTGAGCCTCTTGCGGCGGTCCGCGGCCTGCGTGGGCAACTCCTCGAGCGGCATCATCGAGGCTCCCCTGCTGCGCGCCCCCACGGTCAACGTCGGAGCGAGGCAGGACGGCCGCCTCAAGGCGCCCTCGGTGATCGACTGCGCGCCGACGCGCGCGGCGGTATCCGCGGCCCTGCGCCGCGCCCTCTCCCCGGCGTTCGGCGCCCGTTGCTCCGGGCGCAGCCCTTACCGCGGCGGCCGGGTCGCGGAGCGCATCGCGCGCATATTGGCGAGCTGCGACCTGTCATCGGCGCCCCGCAAGCGCTTTCATGACCTCGGAGGACGCGCGTGAAGACCATCATCCTCGCCGCCGGCGGCCATGCCGCCGTGCTGGCCGCCGTCCTGCGTGAAAAAGGCGTCCGCGTCGCGGGGTTCACCGATCCTGACGCGTCGCTGCGCGGCAAGGCCGTCGAGGGCGTGAAGATCCTCGGGGACGACGCCCTTCTCGTCGGCCTGAAGCCCGCCGCCGCGCGGCTCGTCAACGGCCTGGGAGCGGTCCGCGATACCGCGGCGCGCCGCCGCCTTTACGAGGCCTTCAGCGCCAAGGGCTTCCGTTTCCCCCCCATCGCCGCCAAGTCCGCCCACGTCGCCCGTTCGGCGAAGCTCGAGGACGGCGCGCAGGTCCTGACGCGCGCCGTCGTGCATCCACGCGCGCTGATCGGCGTGAACGCGGTGATCAACACCGCCGCGATCGTGGAGCACGACGCCGTGATCGGCGCCCACTCCTTCGTGAGCCCCGGCGCGATCGTCTGCGGCGGCGCGCGCGTCGGCGCGTGCGCGTTCATCGGCGCCGGAGCCGTGATCCTGCCGGGCGTGAGCGTCGGAGCCGGCGCCCGGCTCGGCGCCGGCTCCGTCGCGACGCGCGACGTTCCCGCCGGCGTCACCGCCGTCGGCTCGCCCGCGAGGACCTCATGAAAGGGCGCATCGCTCTCCACGAGCCCGTCTTCGCCGGCAACGAGTGGAAGTACGTGAAGCAGTGCCTCGACACCGGCTGGGTCAGCTCCGCCGGGGCCTTCGTCGTCCGCTTCGAGGCGCTCGCCGCCGAGCGAGCCGGCACGCGTCACGCCGTCGCCTGCTCGACGGGCACGGCGGCGCTCCACCTCGCGCTCATCGCCGCGGGCGTGGAGGCGGACGACGAGGTCCTCGTGCCGTCCCTGACCTTCATCGCCACCGCGAACGCCCCGGCCTATCTCGGCGCCCACCCGCGCTTCGTCGACGCGGAGGAAGCGACCTTCGGGATGGACCCGGACAAGCTCGAGCGCTGGCTCGAGGCGGAGACCGTGATGAGGAAGGGCCGCGCGTGGACGAAGAAGACCGGCCGCCGGGTGTCCGCCTGCGTCCCGATGCACGCCTTCGGACATCCGGCGCGCGTCGACCGCCTCGCGTCCATGTGCCGCCGCCGCGGGATCGCGCTCATCGAGGACGCGGCCGAGGCCCTCGGCACGTCGTACAAGGGCAAGCCCGCCGGGAGCTTCGGCCTGGCCGGAACGCTCAGCTACAACGGGAACAAGACGATCACCTGCGGGGGCGGCGGCATGGTCGTCACGAACAGCGCCACGCTCGCGCGCGTCGCGCGCCATCTCTCGACCCAGGCGAAGAAGAACTCGAAGACCTATCTTCACGACGCCGTCGGCTACAACTACCGCCTTCCCAACCTCAACGCCGCCGTGGGCTGCGCCCAGTACGAGCAGCTCGACGGCTTCCTGCGGAGCAAGCGCGCCATCGCGGGCCGATACCGGGACGCCCTCGGCGGCGCCGCCGGCCTGCGCCTGCTGTGGGAGCCGGCGGGCGCCCGCAGCAACTTCTGGCTCAACACGGTCGTCTTCGACGAGCCCGCGCGCGCGCGCCGGGCGCTGCGCGCGCTGAACGCCGCGGGCGTCGAGGCGCGGCCCATCTGGACGCCCTGCCACCGCCAGCCGATGTTCGCGAAGCTGTCCGCGGGCACCCTCGAGGTCACCGACCGGCTTTGGCGCACCGCTTTCAATCTGCCCTCGAGCTCGAACCTGGGGCCGCGCGAGACCTCCGCCGTCAGCGCGCGCCTGAAGAAGGCCTGATCCATGAGAGGACTTTGACCATGCCCGCCGACCTCCTCAAGAAGCATCCCGCCATCCGGCTCAAGCCCTCCGCGCTTCTGCGCGACGCGGTCGCCGCCATGACCAAGACCGGACTCGGCATCGCGCTCGTGACGGACTCGAGGCGGCGCCTTCAGGGCGTCGTCACCGACATCGACATCCGCCGCGCGCTGCTCGGCAGGCGATCCCTCGAGACGCCCGTGTCCGAGGCGATGAACCGCAAGCCCGTGACGGTGGCTCACGGGTCGAGCCTCGACGCGGTCTCCGAGGTTTTCCGCCGGACCGCCCACGCCTACATCCCCGTGGTGGATGCGACGGGCACCCTCAGAGGCCTGGCGGCGCTGCTCGACTACGTCACGATCCCCAAGCGGCGCCCCAACTGGGTGGTCATCATGGCCGGCGGCTCTGGGAAGAGGCTGCTCCCGCTCACCGCGAACACCCCCAAGCCCATGGTCAAGGTCGGCGGCAAGCCCATCATGGAGATCCTCGTCGATCAGCTCGTCGCCTCCGGCTTCCATCGCTTCATCTTCTCGGTCAACTATCTCGCCGACCAGATCAAGGATCATTTCGGCGACGGCTCGCGCTGGAACGCCCAGTTCGAGTACGTCCATGAGACGAAGCCGCTCGGCACGGCCGGGGCTCTCGGCCTCATCAAGCGGGACCTCGAAGGGACCTTCTTCGTGATCAACGGCGACATCATGACGAAGGTGAACTTCAGCGCGCTCATGGACTTCCATAAAGCCGAGAAGGCGCTGGCGACCATGTGCATCAAGCAGCACGAGGTCCAGATCCCGTACGGCGTCATCGAGCTCGTCGACCACAAGCTCGAGCGCTTCGTCGAGAAGCCCGTCCAGCGCTGCTTCGTCAACGCCGGCATCTACGCGCTGGAGCCCTCCGTCCTCAAGCGGCTCCCCCGCGGCCGCTGCGACATGCCCGAGCTCCTGCAGCGCGTGCGCGCGCACCGGGCTAAGAGCATCGCCTGCTTCCCCCTGCAGGAATATTGGCTCGACGTCGGCCGCCTCCAGGACCACGAGCGAGCCTCCGTCGAATACGAGTCGCACTTCGGCAAACCATGATCAAGCCCGCCGCGAAGCCTCAAGCCGACAATCCCGCCCTGGCGTTCATCTCCAAGGCGGAGGACTTCGCCGCCGCCCATCGCGGCGACGCGGCGTTCCGGTTCCTGCGCCTTTACCTCCAGGCGTCGCAGGACGAGCTCGAGCTCGTCATGAAGAAGCTCTACTGCGACGCCCTTCCTCAGGTCAACTACCAGGCGGAGCCCTTGTGGCGCGTCGCGCTCGAATCCCTGCTGCATCCTTTCTTATACGCCCTCAAAAAATCCTGGCTATGGAGCCCCGAGCCCGCGGTCGACGTTCAGCTCGAGACCATCGATCTCGCCTACTTCCGGAAATGGTTCGCGCAAGCCTTCGAAGGCTTTTCCGGGACCAAGCGCCTCTCTCCGCGGGGGTCCCTGCCCGAGCAGCCTTCGACGGGGCCCGTGGAAGGCTCCATCACCCCGCGGGCGCTGCTCTGGCTCGCCGCCGCGCCGCTCTTCATCCCGGCTCTGTGGCTCCTGTCGCGGCGCCACGGGGCCAATCTGCTCAAATCCTATCGCCGGTGCCTCGGCGTCTATGCCGTCTACGAGGGTCATTTCCGGCGCTGGCCCTGCCGGCACTTCGTCACCTACGCGGACGAGCTCAACCATCCGAGCCGCTGGCTCGCGTTCAAGCACAACTGCTCCGGAAGCCTCGTCGTCGTGCAGAACGGCGAACGCGGCCTTCATCCCTTCTACGCCTATAGCGCCATGGACGTCTACCTCACCTTCGGGGATTTTTGCGAGACGATGCGAGCGCCTCTGCGCATGCGCGTCGGGCGATTGCATGCCGTGGGCGCGCTGTGCCTCAACGAGCACTACGAGCGCATGCGCGCCCTGGAGCGCGCGGGCGAGCCGCTCGTCTGGGACGTGCTCATGGTGGATCAAGGCGTCTTCCCGCACTGCGGCCTCGACCTGAAGACGGCGCGGTCCTTCGAGGCGATGTTCCGCAACCTCAACGAGCTCAAGAAGCGGAACCCCGGCCTGCGCGTGGCGTATCAGCTGCGCCAATACCCGGAAGGCTCGGCGCCCGGACGCGACACCCTCGCCCTGATCAAGTCCTTCTTCACCGACGGCGTCGAGATCCTCCCCAACAAGGGGAACGGCGCCAGCTACGTCAACCTCTACAAGTCGCGCCTCGCCATCACCTTCAACTCGACCTTGGGCTACGAGGCGTTCTTCCTGCGCCGCGGGATGAAGGCCCTGTTCGTCAACTACGCGGGCAATCCATACGAGAACTACAGCACCGACGAACGCTTCCAGCTCACGGACGAGACCGCCGACTACGGCCGCTACGAGCGCCGCGTGCTCGATCTGCTGAAGCTCGAGCTCGAGGAGCCGCCGGCCGTCGCCCGCCAACGGCACTCCCATTTCGATGGGCGCGTCCAGGAGCGCATCGCGGCATTCGTCAACGGGCTGAGCAAGGGAGGGGCCGCGTGAGCGACCTCCTCGGCGCCGCCGTCGAAGCCGGCTACTCGGCGCGCGCGCGCCTCGCGCGCCTCATGCTCGCGGAGGCGCCCGCCCCCGACCCCCGCGCCGAGGCGCTCGCCCGGGACGGCATGCTCGTCCTGCCCGGCCTGCTGGACGCCGCGACGGTCGCGCGCATCCGCGCCGCGAACGCCGGATGGTTCGATCTCGATCACCCGGACGAGCTCGTGTTCAGCCCGGATGGGAAGTCCCTCCGCGAGGCGGCGGGCGCGCCCCGCGAAGAGATCGAGCGCTTCTACTTCCTCCACGTGAAGAACTATCAGCGCAAGTTCGACCTCTATCGCGTGTTCTCGGAGCCGCTCGACCCGATCCTGCGGTCCTACTACGGCTCGCGGTGGGCCGCGCGCGACATCTACTGCTACCGCAACCAGCCCGTGCCCGTCGCGCAGGGCTCCTACGCCTGGCACCGCGACAACTACCCGACGGGGAGCCTCAAGGTCATGACGTACCTGACGCCCGTGCGCGCCGTCGAGGACGGGCCGCTCACCGTGGCGCGCGGCTCCCACAAGGATTTCCGTCCCGACCTCGGCAGGATCGGCGACCGCTACGACGCCGCCTGGGTCAAGGAGCGCTTCGAAGCCGCTCACGCGCTCGGCGAACCGGGCACCGTCATCGTCTTCAACAACAATTCGGTCCACCGAGCCTGGGACCCCGCCCGCGGCTGCCGCGAGGCGCTCAACTTCACCGTCTTCCCGTCGATCCTGCCGCCGGAGCCATCCGACGTGAAGGGCCTCGACCTCGACGAGGAAGCCGGCTGGCTGAAAAGGTACACTCGATAGGAAGCGCTATGCCCAAGATCTCCATCATCGTCAGGACCAAGAACGAGGAGCGCTGGATCGGCCGCTGCCTGCGCATGATCTACGCCCAGGACCTCAAGGACTTCGAGGTCATCGTCGTGGACAACCGCAGCACCGACCACACCCTGGCCGTGGCGAAGAAATACCCGGTGAAGATCGTCGAGATCGACCGCTACCGGCCCGGAGACGCGCTCAACGCCGGCATCCGCGCGTCCACCGGCGAGTTCATCGTCTGCGTCTCGGCCCACTGCATCCCGCAGCGCTCGGACTGGCTCTCGAGCCTGCTGGCGAACATGGACCGCCCCGACGTCGCCGGCGTGTACGGACGTCAATTGCCCATGGCCTACAGCACCCCCCAGGACAAGAGGGATCTGCTCAACACCTTCGGCCTCGACCATCGCGTGCAGGTCAAGGACACCTTCTTCCACAACGCCAACAGCATGATCCGCCGCTCCGTCTGGGAGAAGCTGCCCTTCGACGCCGAGGCCACCAACATCGAGGACCGCATCTGGGGCAAGGCCGTCATCGAGAAGGGCTGGAAGCTGGCCTACGAACCCGGGGCCGCCGTCTACCACTATCACGGCATCCACCAGGACGGCGACCCCGAACGGGCGCGCAACGTGGTGCGCATCCTCGAGTCCATCTCGGATCAAGGGAGCGACGCCTCGCCGGCCCACGACATCGATCTGCTCGCCGTCCTGCCCGTCCTCGGCCCCGTCAAGACCGTCGCGGGACATGATCTTCTCACGCGCTGCCTGACCGAAATCCAGTCGTCCGGCATCGCGCATGAGATCCTCGTCGTCGCGGACGACGCCGCGGCGCTGGACCTCGCCCGGGCTCGAGGCGTCCGCGCGCTCCCCCGGCCCGCGGAGCTCCTCGGTCCGGAGGTGGGCATCGAGGCCGTCCTGCGTCACGCGCTCCAGCATGCGGAGTCGGGCGACACGCACTACGACGCCGTGCTCTACGCCAACTGCCTCTTCCCGTTCCGTCCCAAGCGCTTCTTCGAGGACCTGGCGTCCCGTTTCGCGCAATGCGGAGTGGACAGCCTCGTCCCGACCTTGCGAGACTACGTCCCCGCTTGGAACGAGTCCGAGGGCCGCATCGTGCGCACCGACTCGGGCTTCCTGCCTCACACGCTCAAGAAGCCGATGCAGCGCGGCCTGGCGGGACTCGGCACCATCTCCAGCAGCGAATTCGTGCGGCAAGGACGCCTTCTTGGCGAAGGGGTCGGGCTGCTCCCGCTGGACAACAAGCTCTACTCGATGAAGGCCAACGACCCGTTCGACCTGGCCGTCATCCAGATAGCCCTCGAAAAGGGCGCGGAGGCGTTCCAATGACCGTGATTGCTCCCGTCTCATTCCTCGGCCGCGAGATCGGCCCGGGCCGGCCCTGCTTCGTCATCGCGGAGATCGGCCTCAACCACAACGGCGAGCTCGACATCGCCAAGAAGCTCATCGACGCGGCCAAGGCCGCCGGCTGCGACGCGGTGAAGTTCCAGAAGCGCGACGTGGAGAATCTCGCCATCGGCTCGGTGCTCGACGCCGCCGACGCCCGCTTCCCCGCCTTCGGCGCCACCTACCGGGCCATACGCGAACACATGGAGTTCGACAAGGCCGAGTTCGGCGAGCTCATCGCGCACGCGCGCGCCGCGGGCCTGCCCTTCTTCTGCACGCCTTTCGACGTCCCCTCCTTCCAGTTCCTGGAGGAGCTGGGCATGGAAGCTTACAAGCTCGCCAGCCACAGCCTGACGAACCTCCCGTTCCTGGAGCACGCGGCCGCGCGCAAGAAGCCGTGCATACTGTCCACCGGCATGGCCCTGCCCGAGGAAGTGGACCGCGCCGTCGACGTGTTCAAAAAGGCGGGCTGCCCCCTCATCCTCCTGCACTGCGTATCGTCGTATCCCACGCCCTACGAGCACGCCAACCTGCGCGTGATGGACGCGCTCTCATCGCGCTACGGCGTGCCCGTCGGCTACTCCGGCCACGAGGTCGGGACCCTGGCCACGATCGCCGCCGTGTCGCGCGGCGCCTGCGTCGTGGAGCGCCACATCACGCTCGACACGAAGATGATGGGCTTCGACCACAAGCTCTCCATAGACCCGGCCCAGCTCAAACAGGTCGTCGCCGACATCCGCGCCGTCGAGATCATGCTCGGCGACGGCGTCAAACGCCTCCTGCCCGTCGAGCAGATCACCCGCGACAAATACCACGTCTCCTGGGTGTCGAAGACCCCCATCAAGGCGGGCGCGGTCATCACCGAGGACATGCTCACGCTCAAGAACCCCGGCACCGGCATCCCGGCCTGGAAGAAGGACCAGGTCGTCGGGCGCAAGGCCAAGGGCGACATCCCGGCGGACGCGCTCATCGAGCCCGCGATGCTCGCGGAAGCGCCCGTCCGGCCCGCGCCCGTCGCGCCGCGCGTGCTCGCCATCGTGCTGGCCCGCGGCGGCTCCAAGAGCGTGCCCAAGAAGAACATCCGCCCGCTCAACGGCCTGCCGACCATCGCCTACACGATCCGCGAGGCGCTGAAGTGCCCGCGCATCACTCGCCTCGTCGTCTCGACCGAGAGCGAGGAGGTCGCCGCCGTGGCGCGGCAGCACGGCGCCGAGGTCCCGTTCCTGCGCCCCGCGCACCTGGCGACGGACACCGCGACCTCCAAGGACGGCCTCAAGCACGCCGCGGCTTTCATCGAGAAGCAGGAGGGCAAGCCGTACGATTTCATCGTCGAGCTGATGTGCACCAATCCGCTGAAGACCGCCGCGGACATAGACGCCTGCCTCGACAAGCTCATCGCGACGGGAGCCGACTCGGTGATCGGGGTCGTCCAGGTCTTCGACCAGCATCCGGCGCGCGTCAAGCGCATCGTGGAGGACCGCATCACGGACTTCTGCGTGCCCGAGCCGATGGACTCGCGCCGCCAGGACCTCAAGCCGGAGGCCTTCCTCCGCAACGGGTCCATCTACGCCATGCGCCGCGACGTGCTGATGATACAGGACAAGCGCTACGGAACGGCCGACTCGCGCCCCTACTACTTCCCTCCGGAACGGAGCGTCAACATCGACTCGGAGGAGGACTGGTTCGTCGCCGAGCAGCGCCTGCGGAAAGCGGCGGCCCCGGAGCCCCATGCGCAGAAGGCCTAAGATCCTCGTCACGGTCCCCGTCGACCACCTCCGGGAGACCTGCCGCCTCCTGGAGAAAGCGGGGCGCGTCGTCTATGCCGACCACCCCTCGCGCCGCGAGACCCTCCGCCTCGTCCGCGACGCCGACGCCGTCTTCCCCAACACCAAGCTCCTGCTCGACCGCGAGGTGATGGACGCCGCCCCCCGCCTTCGCCTCATCTGCACCCCGTCCACCGGGACGGACCACATCGACAAAGCGTACGCCGCCGCGCGCGGGATCAAGGTCTTGTCGCTCACGAAGGACATGGCCCTGCTCAGGACCATCACCTCCACGGCGGAGCACGCCTTCGGCCTGACGCTCAACATCGTCCGCAACATGCCCTGGAGCTTCGACTCGGCGCGTCGCGGCGAATGGGATTACACGCGCTTCCGCGGACGGGAGCTGCAGGGCCGCACGGTGGGCATCGTGGGCTACGGCCGCCTGGGGAGCATGTACTCGCGTTTCGCCCGCGGCTTCGACATGAAGGTCCTCGCCCACGACCCGTTCGTGAAGATCAAGGATCGATGGGTCGAGCAGGTGGGGCTCGACGCGCTGCTGCGCCGCTCCGAGATCGTCACGCTGCACGTCCATCTCGCCCCGGAGACGCGCGGCATGGTGGACGCGTCCTGGTTCCGCCGCATGCGCCGGGGCGTCTACTTCGTCAACACCTCTCGCGGCGGGCTCGTGGACGAGCGCGCCCTGCTCGCGGCTCTCAAGTCCGGCAAGGTCCGCGCCGCGGGTCTCGACGTGCTCGACGGCGAGATCGAGGGGGACATGAGCCGTCACCCGCTCATCCGCTACGCCCGGTCGAACGACAACCTCATGGTCACCCCGCATTGCGGCGGGATGTCCTACGACGGGCAGGAGAAGGCGTTCACGCACGCCGCCGCCAAGGTGGCCGATTTCTTCAGGAGATCCCGATGAGCCTCGACAAGAACATCCCCAAATCCAAGTCCAAGGGCTTCCGGGACATCCGCCTCAACGCCCGGCCGGAGGACCTCGGCATGCTCAAGGCCGCGCTCACGGCCATCCGGGACCGGGCGGCGGAGCCGGCGCTCGCCGACCGGGAGAAGACGATCCTCGCGCGCCTGACCGACGCGCTGAACGCCGCCGTTTCGCCCGAGCACGTCCCGGACGCCGCCAATCCGTTCCGGCTGGAGGGCTTCGAGCTCGAGGAGATGCGGCAGATCCCCCAGGCCGACCACGCGCGTTATCTGCGCTACCGCTACAAGTACAAGGTCTACCCGCGGGAGCACATCGTCGAAGATTATCCGCCCTGCGTCCAGATCGAGCCCTCCGCGGCCTGCAACTACCGCTGCATCATGTGCTACCAGACGGACAAGTCCTTCACCGACCCGGCCGCCGGCCACATGAGCATGATGAGCCTCGAGCTGTTCAAGTCCGCGGTGGACCAGCTCCACGGACACTGCGAGGCCGTGACGCTCGCTTCGCGCGGCGAGCCGCTGATGAACCCGCAGATCAAGGAGATGCTGGCGCACGCCGCGGGCAAGTTCCTCGGCCTCAAGGTCAACACCAACGCCTATTTCCTGGACGAGGCGATGTCGCACGCCCTGCTGTCGGCCGGCGTCTCCACCCTCGTCTTCTCGGCCGACGCCGCCGACGAGGAGCTCTACGAGAAGATCCGCGTGCGCGGCAAGTTCAAGCGCGTCGTGGAGAACATCACCCGCTTCCGGGAGATACAGGCGAAGCATTATTCCGGGTCGAGGACCATCACCCGGGTCTCCGGCGTCAAGCTGAACGACGCTCAGAAGATCGACGACATGTCGAAGCATTGGGGAGGCCTCGTCGATCAGGTCGCCTTCGTCAACTACCAGCCGTGGGAGACGAGCTACAGCAATCCCGCGAACGACATCGTCGAGCCCTGCACCGACCTTTGGCGGCGCATGTTCCTCTGGAGCGACGGCCGGGTCAACCCGTGCGACTACGACTACAAGTCCACCCTGTGCGTGGGGAACGCAAACGAGCGGCCGCTGCTCGACATCTGGAACGGCGAGAAGTACGAGGCCCTGCGCCGCGATCACCTCGAGAAGCGCCGCTCTTCGCGCTCGCCTTGCCACCAATGCGTCATCATCTGAAGCGAGGCGGCCTGACGGCCGCCTTCATAGGTTACCGCAACCACGCGGCGCGCGTCATCCGCGCCGCGCGCGACTGCGGGCTCGCCGGGCGCCCGATCGTCTTCCATCCCGAGGACCGCGGCGCGGAGGTCCTCGCCCTGCACGGCCCGGGGGTGGAATTCACGACGGACTGGAGGCGCGTGCTCGCGGCCGACGCGGCGTTCGTCCTGGCCCCGAACTCCACCCACTACTCCTACCTGCGCCGGTTGCTGACGGGCTCCACGTCCCGCGTGTACTGCGAGAAGCCTCCCGCGGCCTCCGTCCGGGAGGCGTCCGCCCTCCTGGCCCTGCCTGTCGCCCTCAAGCGGCGCGTCCACTTCAACTTCAACTTCCGGAACACGCGCCTGGCCCGCGCCCTCGCGGACCGGCCGGCGCGCCGCGGCCGCCTGCTCAGCGTCGATATCGTGCATACGCACGGCCTCGCGTTCAAGAAAGGCTACGCCTCGTCTTGGCGCGGGCACCGGAGCGAGCACCGCCTCGGGGTGCTGGAGACCGTCGGCATCCACTACCTCGACCTGATCGACGGGCTCGTCTCGCCCATCAAGGACCTCCGTTCGACTTTGCTGAACGGCTCCGGCCGCGGGAACAGCGCCGACACCGCGTTCTGCGACTTCACCCTCCGCGACGGGGCGCGCGGGCGCCTGTTCTGCTCCTACGCCGCCCCCTTCCAACGGGAATTGCGCCTGACCTACACCGACGCAGTCTTCAAAGCCGGCCCCGGCGGCGTCACCGTGCACGCCCCCCGGGACAGCTTCGACGCGGCGGGCCGGTTCGCGCCGCCTCCGGTCCGCCGCGAGCGCTTCGACCTCTCCCGGGACATCGAGGACTCGCTCGGCCTCTCGGTGCGCGCTTTCCTGTCCGCCGCCCGGAAGCCCGCTCCCTTCCTCCCGCGGGATTTCGACCAAAAGGCGTCCCTCGACGCCCGTCTGCTCGCCTCCATCTCATGACGGCCCGCGGGGAGAAAACGCTCGTCGTGCTCGAGGGTGCCGCGCAGGGGGTCACGGCCTTCCCCTTGCTGCCCTCCGAGACCGGGCTCGACGGCGTCGCCCTCGACCAGGATGAGGCCCTGCGCCTCTCTCCCCTCTACTCCGAGCTCTACCTCCGCCTGTCCGGGGCCGTCGCGCGGCGGCTCGGCGCCCGTTTCGCGCTCGCCAACCCGGCGGCGCTCGTCTTGGCGCGCCGCGCCGTCGTCCCGCTCGCCCACTGCTTCCTCGACCGCCTGATCCGCCTGGAGCGGCTCGTGGAACAAAAGGGAAGCGGCGCGCTCGCCGTCGCGTCCGCCGTCTCCCGCCCGGCCGCGCCCGACATCGAGGTCCTTCAGGGCCTCGCCGCTTCATCCGTCGCCTTCAATCTCCACATGCTCGAGCGCCTGGCGCCGCTGTGGGGCGTCTCGACGGAAGCCGAGCCGCTTCCCCTTCCCCCCGAGCCGGCGCCCGTGGACTCGGGCGTCAATCACAACTTCCAGTCCGGCGCCGGGCTGCGGCGGCTGCTCCGCAAGGCTTGGGCCAAACTCGTGGCGCGCCCTCTCTCCGCGCGCCTCGCCCTTTTTCCGACGCTCTCGATGGCCTATGCCACCGACGCCTTGCGCGCGGAGTCGCTCTACTTCCGCCTGCTGAGCGAGCTCCCGACCGACTGGCCGCTCGATGCGGGCCCGCCGCTTCCGGACCTTCGCGACGAGGTCCTCGCCGCGGCCCTGAACGAGGAGCGCGCGGCGCTCGAGGCGTTCCTCGACGCAGCCGGGGTCGTTCGCGCGCCGCGCTCCGAAGTCCACCGGGAGTTCGTCCGATTCTTCGTCGACTTCTACCCCCCGTCCATGCTCGAGTCCGCCGCGAGCAACTCGGCCCGCTGCGCGGAGCGCCTCGGGCGCTTCTCCGGACGAGCCCTTCTCTTCTCCGACGTCAACGACACGCGGGCGACGCACATGAAGGCCGCGGCCAAAGGCCTCGGGATGGAGATCATCGGCTTCCAGCACGCGGGCCACTACGGTTATCTCGAGGATTACGCCGATGCCCTCGAGCTGGAGTACCCCGTCTGCGACCGCTTCATCACCTGGGGATGGAGCCGCCTGCCGCCGCATCCCGCTTGCGCGGGGATGGTCACGGTCCCCCTGCCGAGCCCATGGCTGAGCGAGAGGCGGCGGTATTGGTCCGCGCGCCGCGCGCGCCCCGTCGTGACCGACAAGCCTTTCGACCTCCTGCTGATGAGCAACAAGGTCAAGCGCCTCCTCCCGGCCCCCGCGGGGGCCGTCCTCTCGCGTCGCGACCGCGTGCGCGAGTTCGCCGCCTCGCTGCAGGAGCTCGTCCGGACCGCTTCGGCCTCCGGCGTTCGCTTGCTGCATAAGCCTTACGATCCCTCGATGCTCGCGATGCTGCCGGAGACCTTCCGGGAACTCGAACGCCTCGGCGGCGTCCATTACCGCCTGCTCGACCGTCCCGGGAAGGGGCTGACCTCCGAGCTCCTCGATGAGTGCCACGCCGTGCTCTGGGATCAGCCCGGGACCGGCTTCCTCGAGTGCCTCGCGTCCGGCTTGCCGACGATGGTCTACTGGCCGCGCGTCTACAATCAAGAAGAGCCCTGGGTCCGCTCCGAGTTCGCGGAACTCGAAGCGGTGGGGATCGTCCACCGCCGAGCCGAGACTTTGGCGGAGCAGGCGCTCCTTCTGCGGGCTTCGCCCTCCGCTTGGCACGCGGAACCGCGAAGACGCGAAGCCGCCGAGCGCTTCGCGCGCCGCTACGCCTGGGCCGACGACGATTGGGCCGCGCGCTGGCGCGCGTTTCTCGGCACCCTCCCTCGCCGGGCGCCTTGACCCTCCCGGCGCTATAGGGCTACAATGTTCAATAAATGAACAAACCGGGCAGCTCGCTGCGGCAGGCCTGGACGGTGCTCCGGCTCTGCGGTCTTCCCGACCGCCGCATGTGGGCGTTGCTGGGGGCATATTATCTGCTCACCCCCCTGAGCGCCGCCGCCGACGGTCTGGCCTGGCTGCAGCTCGTGCGCTTGATGGCCTCGGGGATCTCGCCCGAGACGGGCCTGCTGGGCGTCCTGATGGATCGCTTCAGCCGGGAGCCCACCGCGGTCTCGGTCGGGCTCCTCTTCGTCGTCAAAGGGGCGCTCACCCTCCTGCTGGCCTACATCGAGACGCTCATCGGCGCGATGGTGCGCATGAAGATCCAATCGTCCTGCTTCGAGCGGCTGGTGTTCGGGCGCTGGGAGGTCCTCAGCTCCCAACAGGTGGGCCGCTGGACCGGGGCGCTCACCGAGGAGGTCGCGACGCTCTCCAAGATGGCGACCTCGTTCGTCTCCGCGCTCTACGCCCTGCTCACCGCCGCGATGCTGGCGGGCATGGCCGTCGCGATGGCGCCCTCCATCACCATCGGGCTGGCCGCGGTCGCCATCCCGACCTGGGCGGTGCTCCGCAGCATCTACGGCCTGCAGACGCGGCTCTCCAAGCGTCAGGCCGAGGCCCGTCAAGGCCTGGCCGCGGACCTCAACGAATCGCTCAGCGGGCTCTTCCAGGCGAAGGCCTCCAGCGGGGAAGATGATCTGTCGCGCCGCGCCCTGCGGCGGCAGGAGGAGATCCTGACGAGGGAGAAGCAGATCGGCTGGACCCTCGGCCTCGTCACCGCCTTCAATCCCCTGGTCATGGGCCTGGCCCTGCTCGGCGTGGCGGCCTGGGGCGGCGAGGCGAACCTGGCCACGCTCGGAGGCGTCGGCGTATTGGCCTTCCGCGCCGCCACCCAGCTCAACACCATCGTCGGCTCGATCGGCAACCTCACCCGCCTCGCCGGCAGCGTGGCGCCCGTGCACGCTCTGGCCTCGGTGCCCGCGTCGCCCGCGCGCGAACCGCTGGGCGAGCGCCTCGCCGGCGTGCGGCTGGAGAAGGCGTCCTACTCGCACGGACGCCGCCGGGTGCTCGACGGGGTATCGCTGGAGGTCGCGCCGGGTCGCATGCTCCTGGTCACCGGGCCGTCCGGGGCCGGCAAGACCACGCTCATCAACCTCTTGGCGGGGCTCTACGCGCCGGAGCACGGCCGCGTCGTCTATCGCGGGATCTCGGGCGCGGAGCACGACGCCGTCCGGCGGCGCGTGCGCGTGGCTTACGTCGCCCAGGACGTGCACCTCTTCAGCGGCACCGTGCGCGAGAACCTGGACGCCTCCGGCCGCCGCGACGACGCGGCGCTCTGGCGCTGCCTGCAGCGGGCCGGGGCCGAGGATTTCGTGCGCGCCCGCGGCGGCCTGGACGCCGCGCTCGCCGAGGCGGGCCGCTCGCTCTCCGGCGGGGAGCGCCGCCGGCTCGCCGTCGCCCGGGCGCTCGCGCAGGAGGCGGATCTGCTCGCCCTCGATGAGATCACCAACGGCCTCGATGAGGCGAGCAAATCCTCGCTCGTCGCCAGCGTCGCCGCGCTCGCGCTCGAGATGCCGGTGGTGGCGGTGACGCACGACGCTCCCGCCTTCGCCTCCGCGCCCACGATGACGTATTCGCTTTCGCCGGCAATCCCGCATCCGAATGGAAAGGACACCCGATCATGAACCGCGACACCGCGTTCGAAGCCGACTGGCAGGACCTCAAGGACGGGATACAGACCGGCCGCATCCCCTCCCCCAAGTCGATCATGTGGGAGAACCTCATCCGCGACTTCCGGGCCGAAGGCGCGGAGGGCGGCCCCGGCTCCGAGCAGCGCGGCTACAACTTCCTGCGCGCGTCCGACGAGGACGCGCGCCTGAAGCTGGAGAAGGTCTGGCTGTGGGCGACCTTCCTCGCGAGCGCCGCGCTCGGGCGCGCCGCGACCGCCCTGTGGGACTTCAACCTCGATCGCTCCTCCGGCCCCTTGATGACCTATCCGAAGTTCTATCGGGCCTTGAAGCTCGTCGGGATCGCCGACGATTACGCGCGCTTCTGCGCCGAGATGGGCATCTCGACCTGCAGCTTCAACACCGCCAAGCTTTTTTACGCCAGCTCCGTGTTCCTGGACTCGGTCGGCGCCTCCGCGCCCGCGCCCTCCGTGCTCGAGATCGGCGGCGGCACCGGGAACCTCGCGGTCATGATCAACCGCCGGCGGGCCGTGCGGCGCTACGTCATCGTCGACCTTCCCGAGATGCTCCTCCACTCGTCCCGTACCATCCGCCGCTACCTGCCCGACACCCCCGTCGCGTTCGCGCACCGGCAGGCGGGCGCCAAGCTGGAGCTGCCCGACAGCGGCTTCTTCCTGGTCCCGCACTACCTCGCGAACCGGCTGCCCGACGAGGCCTTCGACGCGGCGATCAACGTGGACTCCTTCCAGGAGATGAGCGCCGAGCAGGTGTACGGCTATCTCGACCTCATCTTCCGCTGCGCCCGGCCGAACGCCGTGCTGATGACGTTCAACCGGCGCAAGCAGGTCGGCACCTTCGACAACAACCCGCTGCGCTACCCGTACCCGCCCAGCGAGGTGCTGCGCTGGGAGAACGACGCGTTCTATCACTCCGCCCTGCGCGTGGACCGCAAGGACCTGCACCTGCTGCGGGTGGAAAGGATCCGCAAAGCGGAGGCCGCGCGATGAAGCGTCCCGTCCTGATCGCCGAGATCGGCATGAACGCCGACGGCAACTTCGACCTCAACTACGAGCTCATCCGCCAGGCCGCGTGGGCCGGCGCCGACATCGCCAAGTTCCAGGTGGGCTGGCGCCAGGGCAAGGACGAGATCAACCACATGGACGCCGACCGGCTCAAGTCGCTGCGCAAGTGGTGCGAGCAGTTCGGCGTCGAGTTCATGGTCTCCATCATCACGCCCGAGGCCTGGGAGATGGTGAAATCCGTCGGCGGCATGGACCGCTACAAGATCGCCTCGCGCACGGTGAAAGAGCATCCCGAGATGGTCCGCGCCATCCTCGCGGAAAAGAAGGAGACCTTCATCTCCCTGGGCATGCACGAGGGCAAGGGCTTCCCGTTCGACGCGCCCAACGCCCGCTACCTCTACTGCCGCTCGCTGTACCCGACGCGCTACGAGGATCTCTCCGACTTCCCCGCCGACTTCACCGTCTTCCACGGCTACAGCGACCATCTCATGGGCATCGAGGGCTGCCTCCTCGCGCTCTCGCGCGGCGCCAAGGCCGTCGAGAAGCACTTCACGCTCGACAAGACCTCCCGCGTCATCCGCGACCACAGCCTCTCGGCCACGCCCGAGGAATTCCGCACGATGGCGACCTGGGGACGCGACCTCTGGAACCTCCAGGCGGCGGTGACCAAGCGATGAAGCGCCTCCCGAAAGTCGTCCTCCTCGCCGGCGGCCGCGGCACGCGGCTGTCCGAGGAGACCTCGCTTCGTCCCAAGCCCATGGTCGAGGTCGGCGGCAAGCCGCTCCTATGGCACATCATGCACGGCTACGCGCGTCGCGGCTTCAACGATTTCGTCGTGGCCTGCGGCTATAAGGGCGAGATCATCAAGGAGTACTTCTCCAACTTCCGCCTCCACGACTCCGACTCCGTCGTGGACCTCAAGACCGGCCGCACCGAGCTGCGCAACTCCCGCACCCCGGACTGGACGGTGGCCTGCGTGGACACGGGGCTCGACGTGATGACCGGCGGCCGCCTCCTCCGCCTGAAGACCTGGCTGGCCGGCGGCGCCTTCATGGTCACCTACGGAGACGGCGTGTCCGATGTGGACGCGGCCGCGCTGTGGGCCTTCCACAAGAAGCACGGCAAGCTGGCCACGGTCACGGCGGTGCGCCCCCCGGCCCGCTTCGGCGGCCTGGAGCTGGGCGCAAACGGCAAGGTGACGCGCTTCACCGAGAAGCCGCAGACCGGCGAGGGCTGGATCAACGGCGGCTTCTTCGTCTTCGAGCCGGAGGTGCTGGAGTACCTCGACGGAGACGCCTGCATCCTCGAGCGCGATCCGCTGGAGCGCATCGCCGCCGCCGGCCAGCTCATGGCCTACCGCCACGAGGGCTTCTGGCAGCCCATGGACACCTTGCGCGACAAGGAGTCCCTGGAAGGGATGTGGAGTTCGGGCCGCGCGCCGTGGAAGACCTGGTGAGCCTGGACTCGTTCTACAAGGGCCGCCGCGTCCTCGTCACCGGTCACACCGGGTTCAAGGGCGGCTGGCTGTGCCTGTGGCTCAAGGCCATGGGCGCGAAGGTCCACGGCCTGGCCTTGCCTCCGGACCAGGGGCCGCGGGGCATCTTCGAAGCGGCGCGCGTGGCCGAGGGGCTCGACTCCGCGTTCGGCGACTGCCGCGACGCGGCCGCCGTGAAGGCGGCCTTCGGCCGGGCCGAGCCCGAGGTCGTCTTCCACCTCGCCGCTCAGGCGCTCGTGCGCCGCTCCTACGCCGATCCGCTCGACACTTGGACCTCCAACGTGGAAGGCACGGCGCGCGTGCTGGAGGCCGCCCGGGCCAAGCCCCCGCGCGCCATCGTGGTCGTGACCAGCGACAAGTGCTACGCCAACGAGGACCACGGCACGCCGCGCCGCGAGGAGGACCCGCTCGGCGGGCGAGACCCTTACAGCGCGAGCAAAGCCGCCCAGGAGCTGGTGGCCGCGTCCTACCGCGCCTCCTTCCTCGGCCCCGACAAGGGCGTGGGCCTGGCCACGGCCCGCGCGGGCAACGTCATCGGAGGCGGCGACTGGGCCGAGGACCGGCTCCTCCCCGACTGCGTGCGCGCCTGGCGCGACGGACGCCCCGCGCGCCTGCGCCGCCCGGCCTCGACGCGGCCATGGCAGCACGTGCTCGAACCCGTGTCCGCATACCTGCTGCTGGGCATGCGCCTGCACGAGGACCCCAAGGCCCACGCCGAAGGCTGGAACTTCGGGCCGCGCGACGAGACGACGGCGACCGTCGGCGAGCTGGCGCGCCGCGCCGCCGCGGCCTGGGGCTCCGGCGCCTCGGTCGTCGAGGAGCCCGAGCCCGGCGCTCCCTATGAAGCCCCCGCTTTGCGCCTGGACGCCTCGAAGGCCGCGAAGCGCCTGGGCTGGACGGCCGCCTGGAACGCCGAGCGGGCCGTCGACGAGACCGTCGCCTGGTACCGCGCGCAAAGCGCCCAGGGCGCCTCCTTCGACGGTGCCGCCGCCTGCCTCGCGCAAGTCGAGGCCTATCGCCGGTGAAGCTGTCGGTCTGCATCCCGACCTTCAACCGCGCCGGGCATCTCACGAACTGCCTGGAGGCCCTCCGGGTGAGCCGGGAGCGCGCGGGGATCGAGGTCGAGGTCTGCGTCTCCGACAACGCCTCGACCGACGGCACGCGCGCGGCCGTCGAGGCGGCGCAGAAGCGCATGCCGGTGACCTACCGCCGCAATGACTCCAACCTCGGCATCGCGCGCAACATCGTCGACGCCGCCGGGATGGCGTCCGGAGAATTCGTCTGGATCCTCGGCGACGACGACCTCGTCCTGCCGCACGCGCTCGCGACGCTCTCGGGCCTCATCGACGCGAACCCGCGCGCCGACTACTTCTTCGTCAACGCCTCGGAGGTCGACTCCGCGCGCGTCATGGCCGCGCCGCAGCCCTTCGACACGGCCACCTTGCCCGCCAACCTGCCCCGGTTCTCCTCCTTGACCTCCAGCGGTCCGGTGAAGTTCCACGAGCTCGTCGACCCGCGCGTGTCCTTCGACTTTCTCCTCGGAATCTTCCTCTCCGTGTTCCGCCGCTCGAAGTGGGTCGCGAACCTCGACGCGCTCGACCCGGACGCGGTGTCCGATCTGCGCACCTTCGCGCATTTCGACAACTCCGCCCCCCACCTCAAGGTCTTCGCCAAGGCCTTCGCCCACAGCGACGCCTATCTCCAGGCCGAGCCTCTCACCGCCTGCCTCAAGGGCGCGCGCGCGTGGTCGCCGATGTACCCGTTCATCAAGAGCGTGCGCATCGTCGAGGCGGTCGACGAGTACCGGAAAAACGGCCTGCCTCTCGGACGCTGGCTGCGATGCAAGAACGCCGCTCTCGATACCTTCCTCCCCGACCTCGCGAACATGTTCGTGCACCGCGACCGCTCGGGGTGGGCGTACATCGATCCGCTCAAGCTCGTCGCCGGCAACTGTATTTTCCCGAACTTCTATCTTTCCCCGCTGTACTACGCCGCGCGAAAACTCAAAGGGATGGTGCCGGCATGAACGAGATCAAGATCTGCGAGGTGTGCGGCAACGATAAGCTCACGCCCGTGCTCGACCTGGGCCTTCACCCGATGTGCGACGACCTGGTGGCCGTCGGCGACGACCGCCGCTGCAAGGAATACCCGATCGACATCCTCTACTGCGAGACCTGCCGCACCGCGCACCAGCGCTTCCAGGTGCCGAAGCGCGAGCTTTTCCCGAAGTCGTATCACTACCGCTCTCGCTTCACCGCCGACGTGCTCAGCGGGATGGCCGGGCTCGTGGATTCCTGCGAGAAGCGCTTCGGCTCATTAGACGGCAAGACCGTCCTCGACGTCGGCTGCAACGACGGCAGCCTGCTCGACTTCTTCCGCAAGAAGGGCGCCAAGACCGTCGGCATCGAGCCCACCGGCGCCTGCGCCGACGCCGCCGCGAAGGGCCACGCCGCGTTCAACGACTTCCTCTCCCCGGCCTCGGCCGACGCCGTCGCCGCCGCTCACGGCAAGCCCGACTTCATCACCTTCACCAACGTCTTCGCCCACATCGAGAACCTCGGCGAGGTCTTCGCCTCGCTCAAGCGCCTGCTGAAGCCGGAAACGGTCCTCGTCATCGAGAACCACTACCTCGGCTCGGTGCTCGACGGCAGCCAGTTCGACACCTTCTATCACGAGCATCCGCGCACGTACAGCTACAACTCCTTCGTCGTGATGGCCGGCAAGCTCGGCGTGCGCGTGCTCGACGTGGAGTTCCCCTCCCGCTACGGCGGCAACATCCGGGTGTTCCTGGGCAACGGCGCGCCCGCGTCGGTCAGCGGCACGGACCTCGCCGCTTTGGAGGCGCGCGAGAGCAAGTTCGGCGCGGCGTTCGTCGCGCTGCGCGCGAACGTGGAGACCTGGCGCAAGTCGAAATCGGCGGCGCTCGCGGAGCTGGTCCGCCGCCACGGCCCCCTGCGGGCCAAGGCCTTCCCCGGACGAGCCGCCATCCTGATCAAGCTGCTCGGGCTCGACGAGAAGACGCTCGCCGTCGTACACGAGAAGCCGGGCTCGCTCAAGATCGGCCACTACCTGCCGGGCACGCGCATACCGATCCGGTCCGACGACGAGCTCATGGCCTTGAAGGACAAGACGATCCCGATCGTGAACCTGGCCTGGCACATCTCGGGCGAGATCCGAAGCTACCTGACCGGGAAGGGGTTCACGGGGCCGGTCGTCGACATCCTGGAAACCGCGGACTTCAAGCCCGCCGCCTAGTACTGGTCTGGCCCAATTCTTCAGTTGAATTCCTGAGGGCCTTTGTACGTACAATATGGCGCGGACGCCGGAACCGCAAACTAATTCAGGCCAATTTCCGAAATCGTTGGAGACACACGCTCCCTTCTGGAAACGGTACGTCGTGCGGGAGCAGTATCCGCGAGGTGGCCATGAGCCGCCTGGCGGCATTTCGCTCTTGTCGTATGTGTATCTAACCCCAGGAAGCAGCATCCCATTTGTGGAATCTGTCGGCTATATTCGGACATGTCACCAATAAAACCCAAGGCGCCAGATTCCTCCTTGCCGTTGTATGCAGGCATCATTGTCTGGGCTTGGTCGCTTCTACTCGTTTTCCTTTTCTTCCAAAAGGCACGAGCTGAGATTGGACCGAATGAGTTTGGGATTCTTTTGGGTCAATGGTTAAGACACCCCTTCCCTCCTGTTCCGAATCTCGACGCCCTGACACGACACGCGAAACATCTGGGTTTTCTCGCGGGCATTTCAGCTGTCTTGGTTGCCACCGGGCACCGCTTGCTACGTGCTTCCAAAATTATTCCCCACAACAGGTGGGAAAAGTTAACACTCGCGTTTTCCCTAGGATACGGGGCATGGGGAACAATGCTTTTTATAGCAGGCTTGGCCGGTTTATGGTCGCGAACCATATTGTTAGTCGCCCTGATAAGCGCGCTGATTCCGGCTTCAATATATTTGTTGATATTGTTTTATCGATCGGCACCATTCCCGGAAGAGACACATACTCCGCTGACGAGATTCGATGTCATATTCACAATTCTTTTCATGATCGTCTGGTTGGGCATCCTTGGCTATGCTCTGATTCCCGAAACCTTTTACGATGCACTCGCATATCACCTTTCTCTTCCCAACCTTTATCTACTAAACAGCGCCATCATCCCTACACCGGAAAATTCATACGCTGGCACACCGGGCCTCCCATGGATGCTTTATGGCTGGACATTAGTTGTTGATTCGTGGGGGATTACCGCGTCCCTGCTTCACCATAGCATCATTGTCTGGGTGGCGATCGGCTGCATCGGCATTTGCAAGAGAATCGACCGAAGCGAAGCTGGTTTTTTCTCCGCTACAGCTTTTTTCTTGACCCCAGTGGTAATTGGCGAGAGCTTTAGAGTTTCCGTCAACATGGAATGGGCCATGCTTGAGCTGTGCTTTCTAACCACACTTATTGCAACCATGGGGAAAGCGGCCAAGACCACGGATCGAAGACGATGGTTAGTGTTGTGCGGAATCTTTTTAGGCCTGACGATGAGCACCAAATATCCCGCCTGGCTGCTGCCGATTGCATTAATTCCAGCCATGCTTATGAATGCGCCGATCTCTAAGCAATCGGCTGCATCTAACGACCCAGCGAGACTCTCTCTTCGAGAATCTGTCGTGATCCTAGCCATTGCAACGGCCTGTGTTGCGCCATGGATTCTTAAGAATGTTTATTTTTATAAAAATCCAATCTATCCATTTTTTCATGAGGTCTTTGCGCCAGGAATACCGCACACACCTAATTGGCGCCAAATAAATCCCGTTGGTACGAATGTTCAGGACCTGCTCAGTTTTCCCGGGCTGGTTTCTCACTTAACATTCCCCCTGCGCTTTTTGACCCCGCCCCAAGGAATCACCCTATCAATCGGCCTATTTGGTCTATGCATGACACCACTGCTCGCATGGGCGCGACTTTCCTTTAATGAGCGATTGTTGGGGTGGTTTTGCGCGAGCGTCCTAATTCCCCTTTCATTCATAAGCGGCGAGACTCGCTTTTTTATACCGCACATCTTGCCGCTCGTTGTGTTAGCATGCTGCGTTCTCGTCCGAATCGAACCGACATGGATGCGAAATGCATTTTTGACGCAATCGGGCATGCTGATATTCGCAGTGGGGGCGGGCTGGCTCATCCTCTGTTCTTACGAACCCCGGTGGGAAATATTTCGTGGCCGCACGGACTACAGTCAGTACCTAGGTCATAGCGCCGAATCCTATCCGACTCCACCGTATCCAGCAATTGAGTATGTCAATGCATCAACCCCTATCGGTAGCCGAATCCTACTCTACGGAGATGCCAGGGGATTTTATCTTCGGAGACCGTACCTGGCAGCCTCAAATGATCAAACCTCCCCACTCGAAGCCTGGGCGGATGAATGCTCAAGTGGAGAGGCGTTGAAATATCGACTAGACAATGAAGGCATAAAATTCATTGTTATCAATTTCGGCGAACTGTCAAGACTGCGGGCGCTTCCAAAAACGTCGGCCAAAGGACTCCGCACCCTAAATGCCTTTTGGAAAACTTACACTCTGCGGGTATTTGGAGTCCAGCAGCCCGGAGATCGATGGGTTGCTGTGTATAGGATTCTGAGCGCAGATGAAGCCGTTCAGCCCCATCCCGTTGACAATGTTTTTCAGGTGTTTGTTGACCGCCAACAAATCAGCCAATGACACCCATCGGATTGCCGCACAATAAATTGCATCTATCTCGGACAGGGTTAATACTTGCTTTGCTGACTTTGGCCGCATTCGCGCGAGCTAGTAGTATAGACGCCCACACCATCTACGTGAGCACGATCTCTGGGCAGGCGACCTCCGATGGAATTACATTTTCGTCTAATGTTTATATCACCTCTGGAGGCAGCCTAACACTTCAAGGTGCCGCGGGCTACATAACGACAGCCTCCAGCATTAGCGCATCCGCTTTCTTTGGCGATGCAAGCCATTTGAGTGGCATCGCCCTCCTCACTGGAACTCAGACATTCACTGGCGCAAATACATACGCATCGAGTTTCACCATACAGAGTGGGGGGCGGCAAATTATACTATCAACAAGCAGCCTGACAAGCAATTTTAGCATCGACTCAGATGGGGCTATCACATTCGCCCCAACGCTACACAACTCATCACACACGACTATCCCCGAGGCAAGCACCACCAACTCAACTTTTGGCCCGTGCGTTGCTGGATCCACACTGACCATTACCACCACCGGCGGGAAAGTCGAGATAATTTTTTCTGGCAGCCTGCAAAATGTCAGTTCAGATGGTGGCCTTCCCAACACTTCACAGATAAACTTTTTGGTTGATGGCGGCTATACGCGCGACCTCACCACGACTAAGGGATTTAAAGTACTCCATCGCCTCTCATACACGTTTACTCTTCCGATAACCGTCGACTATCTAACGGACATTCTCTCTGAGGGCGACCACTCTTTCTGCTTAACTCTCGCAGCCGAAGCGACTAGCACGGCAAAGCTTGTTAATTCAAGCAATGGCAACATATTTTACGTGAAAGAAATTAAATGATTCTCACGCTCCTACTGTTTTTAACTCTCCCGGCAGATGCGGCGCTAGTCGCAACAGATAGCGCCGCCGTTAACACCATCACAGCGCAAGCGCCCTCCAATGCAATATTTTTTTCTTCCGCAATTTCGATACTAAACGGAAGCAGCCTAACACTACAAGGGGCAGGTGGCTACGTTTCAACCGTCTCAAGCATTAATGCCTCAGCCTTCTTTGGAGACGCGGGCCAGTTGTCCGGCGCCGGCAAAATTATCTCCAGTCAAACGTTCAGTGGCGGCAACACTTTTACCTCGAGCTTCACAGTCAGAAGTGGTGGGCGGGAAATCATCCTGTCAACAAGCACCTCGATAAACAATGTGTACATTAGTCCCGAAGGCGTGCTTGGTTTTTACCCCGCAATACACAACTCGTCCCGCACGGCAGGGATACCGCAATACTTCACGAACAACACCACGCTCGGCCCTTGCGTTCCCGGTTCCACCATAACTATCACCACCACCGGAGGACAGATTGAGGTAAATTTCGCGGGCTCGGTCACCAGCGCCTCAGCAACAATAACCGTTCTACAGGACGGGCAATTTATTAACGGATTATCAGCCACAAAGGGCGTGAATTCCTACTTAAGCGCAAACCCAGAGACAACCACATTCTTTCCTGCGTCCTTCAGCTACTTGCTCAATTCAGCATCTGCCGGGGTGCACACTTATTGCCTAAGCCTTGCAGCGTTAGGTTCTTCTGGCGCAACTTTTGAAGAAGGCGTTATGACAAATATTTTTTACGTTATCGAGGTCAAGTAGGTGCTTTTGCAAATCCTTTTTTTCTTAATCCTCGGGGGAAACGCGCAAGCCAGCACCGCAAGTTTCGACATCATATCCGTCAGCGCGATAGGCGCCAACAACTCGGGCGGGGTAATATTATCCACTTCGGCGTACATTCAGAGCGGAAGCAGCCTTACCCTCCGAGGCAGCACTGGGTACATCGTAATCGCCTCAAGCCTTAATGCGTCTTCTTTTTTTGGCGACGGCAGCCATTTGACCGGTGCCATTCCACTTACAGCAACTCAAACATTTAGCGGCTCAAACGCGTTCACTTCCAGCTTTACAGTCCAATCGGTGGGTCGCAGAATTTCATTCTCAACCGGAACGGACGTCGACAATCTTGCGATCGGCGACAGTGGGGCGATATCTTTTTATCCGGAACTACACAACTCATCTGCCACGACTATTCCTCCGGCGAGCTCAACGAGCCAGGATTGCACGGTTTGCATTGCCGGTTCAACCTTAACAATTACCACCTCCGGTGGAAATGTCGAGGCTGTTGTGACCGCATACATTCAAAACACTTCCGGGTTTGCTTCGCTCAATTTGCTCCAGGACGGCAATTTTGTTGGGAATCTCTCATCACAAAAATCGATTCGAACGGATCAAAATGTCTTCTCCAACACCGTATTCAAATACCTAATCATCGCCCCAGGCGCAGGCGCGCACTCATACTGCTTATCAATCTGCAAGTTCGGTCCCGCCCCGGGAACGACAACCCTCTTCAACGATTCGAATAATGGAAACATTTTCTTCGTCAAGGAACTCAAATGAACTCATCCACAAAGGATCCGAAATGAATAAATCAGCGAGTCACGTTCTTGCCTTGGTAATAGCAGTTCAATTCGCTGGTTCGGCATCCGCCCGCGAAGTAAGATTTGAAAAGAAGGTTGATGCGGGAGCCTTACAGGCGCAGTTAATTGCGGCCGGATTCAAAGTCAGTTACATCGAATGCTCTGTAAACCGCTGCAAAATTGTAATGCCGGACGCAGAAAACAAAGATCCCATGCCTGAGGTCCGAAAGTATGTGTACGTGGACGCGGAGGAAGTGCGCGCGAAAAAAATTACCGCAATGCGAACACTCCACGAAAAATGGGAAGCCGGCACGATCACCAATGAAGAGAAAGATCAGTTGATTAGAGGCGCACTTGGCATTATTCTTGGCAAATAACCGGAGACTCAGCCTTCGACACCGTGGAGACAAATGAACCGAACTCTTCGAGCCCTCATGGTTTTATCCTTCATGTCGATTATCTCGGTCCGATCTACCGCATCACCATTTACGATTGATGGTTCCACCGTTTATATCAGTGGCGGCCTTGTTGGGATTCGCACATCGACACCAACGACAGCCCTCGATGTGAACGGCGATGCCCAGTTTGGCTATGGTGCTTCAAAGTCAACATTTACAGCCACCGGCCTTCTCAAGCTTACCGCTACCGGCATCCAATGGGCCGACGGGTCGACGAGCACGACGGCCACCGCTGGAGGAAGCGGCGGCGGAAACGTACTAGAGAGCGGCACCAACAATATGACAGGCGCCACTTACTGGACCGCGGGCTCGACCTTGGCGGTCAATCAATCGAGCTCAACGTCCGGAACGACCGTGACGATCGGGGTCAGCCCTCGAGTAAGCGGCATGTGGTATGTACTCGCGAGTTCAAGCCCTGCTGGCGGCTCGGCAACCATCACTTTTGCTGGTCTCAAATCGAGCACTACCTATCGGTTGGAATTTTCCGGAATCCACAAAACCGGAAGCGCCGATCTCTACTACCGCTTCAACGGGGACGCCGGCGCAAATTATAAATATGTAACCCGCTACGCGCTACTGGCTGCTTCTGGGGCGCAGTACTCAAATTCCGGGACCGCATGCTTCCTGACGCCCGCGAACGCAACGGACTTTTGGGAAAACTTAGATTTCGGCATTGCCTCGATTACGTTCTCCACGAACTACAGCAATTCAAATCAAGTGACATCTCGCGGACAAGCTGCGGTTCACTCGGCAAGCCGAAACTCGGAAATTTCGCAGGAAGTCGCGTGCAACTATTACGGTTCGGCGAATTTGACGAGCATCACGCTGCTGCCATCCACCGGCGTATTGATCGGAGATATTCGACTATTGGAACTGGGGAAGTAGAGGAGAGAATCCATGTTTGTATTTATTTTTATCTTCATGGCGGCAACCGGGCACGCGGCCTCGACCCATCAGCCGAAAGAGCGGGCGCATGAAATTTTCAAGCAGATCGAGGCGCAGGCGAAAACTTCCTCGATCGGCTGCGAGTCCAATCGCTCGACCTGCCGAATAACCTGGGAGGAGCATAAAGGCCGCCCGGTCAAGTTCAATGATGAGCAGGTCGAAATAGAATCGGCTCTCAAGGAACTCGACTCTCTCGAGACTAAACTGGCCGGCAACACCGCCTCGCAGGCGGAGTTGGCCCGGGCGATCCGGCTCCTCACGCGGCTCGTGCGCTCGAAATTCGGCGCGGCCGCGCAATGAGGCGCTTCGCGGCGCTACTCGTCCTGATAGCCGCGCCGCTGGCCGCCCCGAGCGCCGCCGCGCAGGAGACGACCAGCAGGACGCTGACGGTGTCCACCGCGACGCCGGCACCGGCGGCTCCGGCGCCGGCCGCCGCCCCCAAGGGCATCACGGTCATCGATGCCTATCAGGACGGCGGGAGCACGAAGTTCGTCCTTCAGAGCCCGCAGCCGCTCGTCGTCGGCCAGCCGGTGTACGCGGGGGCCGCCGAGGACCTGATCACGGTGGGCGAACTGCTCTCGCGCAAGGGCGGCGTTTACTTGTATCCAGCGTCGGCGCCGGGGTGGTCGCGAGTCAAGGCCGGCGACGCGGTCATCGTCGAGAAGACGGCCAAGGGCGGCGTCCCCGAGGCCGTGGCCCGGTCCCTGCGCGCGGCGGGAGGCGTCGAGCAGAAGGAGGTCGCCGAGATCACGGCGGTCCAAGGCGACCGCCTCATCATCGACAAGGGCACGCTTAACGAGGTGCACGAGCGCGATCTGTACCGCATCATCGATTCGTCGGGCAACTTCAAGGGTTTCCTCGAGGTTCGCGGCATCGGCGACACACAGTCGTCCGCCGTGTTCTCGAAGGTGGGCTGGACATACAAGAAGACTTCTCCGCCCGTGCCCGGCGACTACGGCGTCTTCCTCGGCCAGCGCCGGCTCTTCGGCTTGGGCGTCGTGGCCGGCGCGGCGCAGCGCAAGCAGATGCTCCAGGCGTTCGACGAGACCAAGGGCGGCGGCTTACTGTGGAGCCTGACCTTCTACGACGGCTGGGGCGTGGAGGCGTTGTTCGGACGCTATGAGCGCACCGGCTCCGACTCGACGAAGCAGGATCTGGATAACATCCCCAATCGCATCTTCACTCGCGACTTCCGCAAAGCGCATTACTTGATGCCCATCTGGGTCAAAAAGAGCTTTCGCTACCCGAAGCGAATCTCGCCTTTCGTGGCCGCGGGCGCGTACTGGTTCACCGGTGAACACTCGCACGAACTCGAGTTGCCCGGCGATCGGCCCGTGGCGGAGCGCAGAATGCTACACGGCCTCTATCCGACGGCGGGCTTCGGCGTGGAGTTCTTCCCGGCGCGCTTCATCCGCCCGCGCGTCGAGGTGCGGCACTTCTGGGGCCCGGACCTGGTGGCGCGCGGCAACATCTTTCGCACCGACTCGACCTTCTACTCGATCGGACTTCTGACCTCGTGGTAGTCTCCTAATGTTCGCCATCCGCGGCTCGGGCTTCGGTCTGTACGGGTATCTGCCGGCTCTCGTCGGCTGCGGCCAGCGCGTGGTCCTGCCCGAGCGCTACCGCGCCCGCTTCGCCGAAAGGCCGGAGCTCGCCCCCTTCGCGAACGAGGTCGTCTGGGCGAAGGACGAGGCCGCCGCGCTGGAACTTTCCGACGGAGCGGCGCTGGCTCTGCGGCCGGCCGATCAGGCCGAGTTGGTCGCTCGCATCCTCGCCCAAGCCCGCCTCGAGCGCCTTATTTTGGAAAAGCCGCTCGCGCCCTCTCCCGACGAGTCCGCGCGCCTCTTCGAGGGCCTCCTGCGCTCGAAAAAAACTTTCCGTATCGGCTACGTCTTCCGCGAGACTTCCTGGGGCAAGCGCTTCCTGAAAGCCGGCGGCGCGAAGTCGATCAGCTGGACCTTCACGGCGCACCACTTCCGCGCCGATCTTCGCAACTGGAAGCGCTCGCACGCCTCGGGCGGCGGGCCTATCCGCTTCTTCGGCATCCAGCTCGTCGCGCTGCTCGCGGAGGCCGGCTACCGCGAGGTGCTCTCCTCCTCCGGGACCGGCGGCGGGCTCGAGGAGCTCGAGACCTGGGAGGCGCGGTTCACGGGGCCCGGCCTGCCGGAATGCCGGGTAGAGGTCCAGACGCGCTCGCCCATCGAAGCGCTGCGCGTCGACGGCCTCGCGGACCTGCGCGAGCCGTTCGAGACGGAAACGACCGCCGCCGGACCGGGCGCGGTTGACCGGCGCGTGCCGATTCTGGGCGCGGTGTGCCGCTCGCTGTGGGAGCTGGGCGACGCCCCCTACGGCTGGTACAGGACGACCCTGGACCTCTGGCGCGCCGTCGAAGACAAGCTCCTCCTGGCCTGAGGACGGGCTAGACGTAACCCTTGACATAAACTAGACGTAATGTTATCCTAGCTCCATGTACCGGCCCAAGTTCGATATCACGCCGGAGCTGCTGGGATCGCTGACGCAGGCCACGGAACTCAAGGCCTGGATCAACTCGGCCGTGATCGACGTCCCCTGGCTTCCCGCCCTCCAGAGAGACACCGCGGCGCGGCTGGCCCATTCATCGACGGCCATCGAGGGCAATCCTTTGGCCCTGCCCGAGGTGGAGGCCCTTGCCCGGGGGGAGATCACCGGCTCCCCTGAGCGAGCCGCCCGGGAAGTCAAGAACTACCTGGCCGCCATGCGCTGGATCTGGAACAAGAAGGCCGGGGCGGCCGTCACGGAGAAGGACCTGCTTCACCTTCATGAGCTGCTGACGGCCAAGGTCATGGAGCCGGCGCAGGCGGGCCGCTACAAGACCAAGCCGAATCGGGTGATCGACCATAACGGCAGGACCGTTTATACCCCGCCCAGCCCCGACCGCGCCCAACCGTTCACTCAAGATCTCCTGTCCTGGATCTCCGGCGCCGAGGCGGCCAAGCAGCACCCGGTGATCGTCAGCGGCGTGGCCCATCATCGGCTCGTCTCGGTCCACCCCTTTGCCGACGGCAACGGCCGCATCGCCCGCGCCCTGGGGGTCTGGCTGCTCTACACGCGCGGCTTCGACACGCAGCATCTCTTCGCTCTCGACGAGTTCTATGAGGCGGATCGCCAACGCTACTACGACAAGATCCAGCAAGCGCGCGATCTGGACGACGACCTGAGCTTCTGGCTCGAGTATTCGGCGGAAGGCGTCGTCGAGACGCTCCAGAAGACGCGGGAAAGGATCATGTCGCTCCAGGTGACCGCTCAAGCGCCGAAAATGCGGCTCACCAAGCGGCAGGAGGATATTTTGCGGTTCTTGAGGGATAAGGGGCGCGCGAAGGCGCCCGACATCGAGGCCGCGTTCGGGCTGTCGCGGGCGCGTGTGGGGCAGATCGTGAAGCCTTTGGTGGACGCGGGTTTGGTGCTTCGTGAAGGACAGACCAGGGCGACCAGCTATCGGCTTGCCTAGCCGTTAATTGGTAGAATGTACCTGCCATGAAAAAGAGCGCTAAACGCTACGATTTCACGCCCAGCTTCGACCTCGCGGGCTTCGGCGGAGAGCCGCCGGCCGACGCCTACACCGAGATGATGATGGCCGTCCTGCGCGACCTCGGCCCGAAGAACCGCTCGCTGATCTCCGACGGCTACGAAGAGTCCCTCGATTACATCAGCCGCATTTTGCCCCTCAAAGTCCACAAGGTCGCCTCCGGCTCCGAGGTCTGGTCCTGGACCGCCCCCAAGAAGTGGGTCGTGCGCGAGGCCTGGATCAAGAAGGACGGCAAGACCATCGTCGACTTCAAGGACCATCCCCTCCATCTCGTCAGCTACTCGGTCCCCTTCTCCGGCATGATGAGCCTCGAGGACCTCAAGGAGCACCTGTACTTCGACTCCGACCGTCCCGCCGCCTTCCCCTACGTCTACAAGTACTACAAGGCCGGCTGGGGCTTCAGCCTGCCGTATAACCTCTACAAGAAGCTCGGCCCCGGACGCTACGAGGTCAAGGTGGACACGGCCCTCGTCGACGACTTCGTGCGCGTGGGAGAGAGCGTGCTCAAAGGCGAGAGCGAGGACTCCATCATCCTCTGCGCCCATCTCTGCCATCCGGGCCAGTGCAACGACGGCCTCTCGGGAGTGGCCGCGGGCATCGCCCTGATGCGCCGCCTCGCCACCCTCAAGAGCCGCCGCTACACCTACCGCCTGGTCCTGTGCCCGGAGAACATCGGCTCGCTGTGCTACCTGTACAAGAATCAGGAGCTCATCCCCACCTTCAAGTACGGCATCTTCCTCGAGATGCTCGGCAACAAGAACCACCTCAAGCTCCAGAAGTCGAAGAAAGGCGACAGCGCCATGGACTCCGCCATGGAGCGCGCGATGGGCGGGCTTCCCGCCTACGGCGTGGGCCCTTTCCGCAAGGTGGTCTGCAACGACGAGATCAATTTCGACGGCCCCGGCATCAACATCCCCACGGTTTCCATCTCCCGCTGGCCCTATCCCGAGTACCACACCAGCGACGACGACATCCGCATCATCAGCCCGCGCTACCAGAAGGAGTCGTTCGAAGTGATCTGGGACACCTTGCAGATCCTCGAGCGCGACTACCGCCCCACGCGCAAGTACAAAGGAAACCTCTTCCTCAGCCGCTACGGCCTCTACGAGGACCTCAACAACGACGACACCATCGAGCGCGTGATGCTCGCGTTCGAAGGAGACAAGACCATCTCGCAGATCGCCGACGAGCTCGACCTGCCGTTCGAGAAGATCTGGGATTACGCCGAGCGCTTCCGCCAGGCGGGCCTCGTGGACGCGGTCTGGGGCGACGAGGCTCCCGCCGCGCCCAAGCCCGCCCGCCGCGCGCGGAGGACGGCGTGACGCCTCAGGATTTCCTGCGCATCGCCGCCGACAACAAGGACCGCCCGTTCTTGATCGTGCCTGACCGCCGGCAGACCTTGACCTTCGGCGAGTTCCACGACGCGGCCCTGGGCTTGGCCTGCCGCCTTCAGGAGGAGGGCCTTCGCCGCGGCGACCGCGTGGTCGCTTTGCTGACGAACTCGCCTGAGTACGCCATCCTCTATTTCGCCGCCCTGTACATGGGGGCGACCGTCGTCACCGCCAACCCCTCCTTGCACGTGCGCGACGTCCACTTCGTCATCCGCAACTCGGGCGCCAAGCTGCTCGTTTACGGGGAGGAGACCAAGCACTTCGTCCTCGGCCCCAGCGCGCCCGCCGATCCGATCCGCCGCTGGCTGATGCCGCGCCTCAACGAGCCCTTGTTCCGCATCCCTTGGGGGAGCCATCCCTGGAAGCCGCTCGATGGGGCGACCCCCGCGGATATCCTGACCATCGTCTTCACCTCGGGCACGACCGCCTTCCCCAAGGCCGTGGCGCACCGCACGACGAGCCTGCTCGGCAACGCCGCCGCCTTCAACGCGGCGATGGGCATAGGCCCCGCCGACCGCTTCCTGCACCTGCTGCCGATGGCCTACAGCGGCGGCTTCTTCAACGCTCTGCTCTCGCCCTACGCCGCCGGAGCGAGCGTCGTGCTCACGCCCGGCTTCGGCGCCCGCACGGCCCTCGATTTCTGGAAGGTCCCCTCGGAGAACGGCGTGAACGCGCTGTGGCTCACCCCCGCCATCCTCAGCGCCCTCCTGAAGGTGGATCGCGACGAGACGGGCAAGGCCTGGTGCCGCAAGAACATCAGGAAGGTGTTCGTCGGCATGGGACCGCTGCACCTCTCGGTCAAACGCGATTTCGAGAAGGCGTACGGCGTCGAGGTGCTGGAGAGCTACGGCCTCTCCGAGACCCTCCTGCTCGCCGCCAACGCTCCAGGCGCCTCCGTCGAGGGATCCGTCGGCCGCCTGCTTCCCGGCGTCGAGCTGCGCGCCCGGGGCGAGGACGGCCGCGACCTTCCGACCGGCTCCGAGGGAGAGTTCTTCGTCCGCACGCCCCACCTCATGGCGGGCTACCTCGACGCGGAGACCTCGCGCGTCGTGGCGCCGCAGGGCGAGTGGTTCCCCACCGGCGACGCGGGCTCGGTGGACGCCGCCGGGCAAGTCCGCATCACCGGACGGATGAAGGATCTCATCATCCGCGGCGGCCTCAACATCAGCCCCGTGGCCGTGGAGAACATCCTGCTGCGCCACGACGCCGTCGCCTCGGTGGCCGTCGTCGGCGTGCCCCACGCCGTGACCGGCGAGGACGTCGCCGCCGTCATCAAGCTCAAGCCCGGCCGCGACTGGGCGGCCGAGCGCCCTTCGCTCGAGGCCTTCTGCAAAACGGAGATAGCCGCCGCCTCGCGACCCGCCGTGCTGCTCTGCCGTGAGGAACTGCCCATCGGCCCCACCGGCAAGGTGCTCAAGCGCGAGCTGCGCGACTGGGCCGCCGCGCAAGCCTCGCCCCGCTAGGAGAAACATGCCCCGCATCATCGACCTGAGCTTTCCCATCCATGAAGGGATGACCACCTTCCCCAGCCACTGGCATCCCATGGTCGAGGTCAGCCAGCTCGGCCGCCACGGCATCGAGGATCGCGAGAGCCGCAAGCTCGTCATCGGCACGCACACCGGGACCCACGTGGACGCCCCGCTGCATTTCATCCGCGGGGGCACGACCATCGACAAGCTCCCCCTCGACCTCATGACCGGCCCCGCGTCGCTCGTCGACCTGCCCGCGCGGCCCAAGGAGGAGGTCGGCCTGCCCGCGCTCAAGGCGGCGCTGAAGAACAAGCGTCCGGCGCGCCGGTTGCTGCTGCGCTGGCGCTGGTCCAAGCATTGGGGGACCATGCGCTATTACACCGAAGCTCCCTACCTCTCGCTCGAGGCCTGCCGCTGGCTCGTCTCCTCCGGCGTGCGTCTGCTGGGCATGGACACGCCCTCCGTCGACTGCCACGACCACGGCTGGCGCACGACCAACGACGCTCCCAACCATCGCGCGCTGCTCGGCCGAGGGCTCTTCCTCATCGAGTACCTCAATAATCTGGATAAGCTGCGCAAGACCACCTTCGAACTGACCGTGGCTCCGCTCAACATCCTGGGGGCCGACGGCGCCCCCGCCCGCGTGCTGGCCGTCGAGAGATGACCATGAACAACGACCAGATCCCCGCGACGGTGTGCGCTTGGTTCGAGTCCCGCGGCGCCGTCCCCGGCGCGACCCAGGCGGAGAAGCTGGGCGTGGACTACTTCGCCGCCGGCCTGCTCGACTCCCTTCAGGTCGTCGAGCTCGTCGCCCACCTCGAGCAGACCTTCGGCGTGCGCTTCGAGGACCGGCACTTCCAGCAGCGCCGCTTCTCCACCATAGGCGGCCTCGCCGAGATCGTCGCCGAGCTCAAGACGACGCCCGCGCCGTGACCTCGCCCGCCGCCGTCACGCGCCTCTCGCTCTGCCCGGACGTTTTGTTCCTGGTGGACGGCCGCGGCGACTGGATCGCCTCCAATCCGCTGGCGCGAATACATGTGGCCGTCTCCCCCTCCGCCGCCGAGCTGCTGCGCCGCTTGCGCGCGCCAGGGGAACTGTCCGCCGCCCTCGCCGGGCTCGAGGGCCTGTGGGCCGAGGACCGCACGGTGTTCGGGCCGCGCCGCTGCGCGCTCGACGACGCCACCGGAATCTCTCACGAGCCGGGCCGGCGCCTGGCCGGGGCGGAAGCGGTCGCTCTGCTGCGCGAGCGGTTCGTGCTCCTCGAGGACCTCGCCGCCTACCGGGAGCGCTTCGGCCCCAAGCGGCGGCCCATGGACCCGGACCGCTTCGGGAACTTCCACCAGCAGATCGGCCAGGAGCTGCTGCTGCGCCAGCGCGTCAAGCCCGACGACTGGTGGGTGTCCCAGAAGTTCGAGGACGACCTCTCCGGCGTCAAGAACACCGCCTACCGGAAGGTCCAGCACGAGTTCCTCGAGCGCGAGGTCCCGGGCTGGGGCCTGGCCGGCAAGCGCGTGCTCGACGTCGGCTGCGGGGTGGGCTACTTCGCCGAGTTCTTCCGGCGCGTCGGCGGCGCGGCCGAGGTGCTGGGCCTCGACCCCAACGCGGACTACATCCGCCGGGCGCAGGCGACCTTCCGCGCCCCCGGATTGCGCTTCGAGACCTTCGACTTCGCCAAGCTCGAGAGCCTGACGGCGCACCGCGGAGCCGGCTTCGACCTCATCTACCTCTCCGACGTGCTGCTGTTCTACTTCGTGTCCTACAAGAACAAGCCCGAGGAGCTGGCCGGCGCCGTGGGCTTCCTATCGGCGCTGAAGAGCCTGCTCGCCCCGGGCGGACGCATCATGGTCATGGATCCTCATGGCTCGTTCTCCCTGTGCGGGCGCTACGGCGACCCCGCCCAGCCGCTGGCCGTGCTGGGCGAATACAAGCGCCGCGTCTGGGGCATCGCCTCGACGCTCGAGCCTCTCGGCCGAGCCGTGCGCGCCGCGGGCCTGGCCGTGACCGGCATCTGGGAGCCCTGCTATGAGGGGCCAGTCCGCGACGCCGAGGACGCGTTCCTCAAGGAGTTCCCGGTGTGGTGGGTCTTCGAGCTGCGCGCCCTGCCATGAAGCCCGACTACACGCGCACCGAGATGGCCGCGGCCCTGACCGCCGCCGGGGTGCGCGAAGGCGACAGCCTCTTCACGCTGAGCAACGTGGGCTATTTCGGGATGCCGGAAGGCGGGATGACCCGCGCCAACGTGTTCTCGTCCATCCTCGGCGCTTTGCAGGACGCCGTGGGACCGCGCGGGACGCTGTGCGTGCCGACCTTCACCTACTCGTTCTGCCGGAAGCAGGACTTCGACCCGGCGAACAGCCCGTCGGACATGGGCCTATTCGCCGAGGACCTGCGCCGCCAGCCCGGCGCCCATCGCTCCGATGACCCCATCTTCTCCGTCGCCGCATTGGGGCCGCGCGCCGAGGAGTTCACCCGCGACGCGCCCGAGGCCTGCTTCGGCCCGGGCAGCTTCTGGGAGCGGTTCCTCGCCGCCGACGGCCTGTTCTGCCACCTCAGCTTCCTGATGGGGCCGCCCCTGATCCACTACGTCGAGCGCTCCCTCGACGTCCCCTATCGCCAGGACCGCGCCTTCACCGGCAACCTCGTCAAGGACGGGAAAAAGATCCCGCGGCGCACCGTCTATTTCTCGCGCGCGATGGACGATCCCGGCGCCTTGACGGACACCGACTGGTTCGAGGAGCGCGTCGAGGCGCTGGGCCTGTGCCGGCGAGTGCGCGTCGGCCGCGGCTTCATCCTGGCGATGCGCGCGCGCGACGTGGACCGCTTCGTCCGCGAGGAGATCAAGACCCACCCGCGCTTCCTGACGCTGTCCTTCAAAGACGCACTCCAGCGAAGGGCCTGATGGACCTTTACTTCGCCGCGGGTCCCTGGACGCCTTCTCCCGGCGTCGACGAAAAGGCCGTCCGTTTCCTATGTTTCGACTGGGACGCCTCCGCCTCGCTCGCGGCGCGCGGCGTGGCCGCCGAAGCCTGGGAAGATTACTTCCCCGTCGAGGCCAACGCGGGCGCCGTCAAGGAGACCGAGCGCCTGGCCGCCGCCTGGCACGCGCTCGGCGGCCGCGACTTCACGCAGGTGCACGGCGTCTCGCTCGGGAAAGCGTACCGCTGGCTGCATTGGGTCACCGTCGTTCTGCCCGCCTACAAATTCCTGATCGCCGTCCAAGAAGCCGTCCGCCGGCACGCGCCCGCCGTCGTGTACTGCGAGTCCTCGCTGTCGCGCGAGCAGCAGGCGCAGCTCTCCGCGCTCCAGAAGCCCCTCGGCTTCGAGCTTCGGCTCGTCGCCGGCCGCAGCCTGGGCCCGGACATCCAGGTGTCCCGGCCGCCGAGCTTCGCCCTGAGCGCGCCCAAGCGCCTGGCCGCGCACGCCCTCAACGGCCTGGGCCGGCTCATCTGCGGCGGCCGCCGCCGCAAGCCGGCGGTGCTCGTCTCGAACTATCCCGCCCTCGAGCCCGTGGTCGAGGAGCTGTGCCGCGAGGATTCCCCCTTCCGCTGCGTCGCCGCCGACATGCCCGCCAAGTCCTTGCTGTTCCGCTTCCTCCGCTCGGGGGGCGAGCTCCTCGTGGACGCGCGCACCCCGCCGGCCGCGCAGGGCGAACACGCGACGGCCTGCGCCGCCATCCGGTCGCGATGGGAGAAGGCGCGCCGGGACGACGGCTACCTGGCGCAATTCGTCACGACCGGCGGAGGCTCGCTGTGGCCCGCTCTCGAGCCCAGCCTGGCGGCGTTCTTCGACTCGAACCTGGATTCCCTCGCGTGGGTCTGCTCGCGCTATCACGCCTACTGGGATCGCTCCCGGCCTGCGGCCGTGCTGCTTCCCTTCGACGAGCCGCCGCTCCAGCATCTCCTCATGGACCTCGCTCGCGACCGCGGCACGCCGGTCGTGACCATCCTCCACGGGCTTCCCGAGGCCTACCACCAGCTCCCGTTCTACGCCTCGGCGACGAGCGCGCTCGTCGTGTGGGGCGAAGAGCAGAAAGCCCTCTACGCCCAGGCCGGAGCCCTCAAGACGCGTCGTTGCGAGGCGTTGGGCAACCCGGCCTTCGACCGCCGTCCGCGCGTCGCGCCGGCGCCCCGGCGCGTCCTGAAGCGCGTTCTCGCGCTGAGCCAGCCCGTCGGCTGGAGCGTCGCCTTGGCGACGACCTTGGACCCGGACCGCTACGCGCTGGAATTGGCGGCGGTGCTGCGCTCCTTCCCGGAGTTGGAGGTGACCTTGCGCCTCCATCCCTCGGAATCGCTGGACTATTATCGCAGGCTCCTGGGGCCCTTGGCGGACGGGCTGACCATCGAGCGAGGCGGGTCCTTCGCCGGCAGCCTGGCGCGCGCCGACCTCCTCATCGCCCCCTACTCGACGGCGCTCATCGACGCGATGCTCGCCGACGTCCCCCTCCTCTGCACGAAGTTCAGCCGCGTCCTCTACCAGCCGCCTTTCGACGACAATTGGGGCATCGAGACGGTGCGCGACGCGGAATCGCTCAAAGCGCGATTGACCGCCCTGCTCGCTTCCCCTGAGGACGGCCTAGCCGCGCTGCGGGCCCCCTACGCCCGCATCCTGGAGCGCTTCACGGGACCGCGCGACGGCGCGGCGGCGCCGCGGGTGAGAGAACTCCTCGAGAAGCTGGCTTTCTCAGACGGGAGCGTCCTAGGGTGAGCGGTCTAAATTTGGTAAAATAGGGTCTCCCCTCGGCAACCATGGAATCGGGAATCCTGAAGGTCCACTACACGCATCTGGCTCTGCCGGCGGACGTCATCTCGCCGGACGAGAACTTCCAGGTCTACCTGTCCGCGGACGCGACGCCCAACCTCCCGGACCCCCTGGCCCACGCGCTGTTCACCATGCGGCTGGCAGTCGAGCTCGGGATCAAGCTCCCGTCCGACGCCGATCCCCACCAGCTGCCTTACGCCGATGAGACCGACAACCTCGTCTTCGACGCGCCCCTGACCAGCCTGGTCTGCGGCCGCCGCATCCGGCTGCTGCGCGGCTGGAAGCAGTTCGGCAGCTGCGTGAAGGGCTTCAACGCCCTGGGGCTGCTGGCCGAGCACGCGCAGCTCGAGCTGCGCAAGCTCGAGACCCTGGCGCCCAAGGACCTCGAGGCGGCGCGCCTCGCCTACCTGGCCTCGCGCCGCCGCGACGGCGCCGCCGTCTTCCCGGCCAACGAGCTGGCCACTCTGAGCGCGGAGCAGCTGGGCTCCGTCGAGCTGCTGCACGTCGCGCTGTGGCGCGCCTACGCCCGCCGCACCGTCGTCTGCTCGACCTCCTCCAACATGGGGATCTCGCTGCACGAGGCCCTGCGCTACATGCAGCGCAGGACGGTCCGGCTCGGCGGCAAGGGATTCACCATCCTCAACGACGACGAGGGAGAGCTCATCATCTGGGCCCCCGACGAGCAGGCCGACTTCATGAACCCGGAGAAGACGGCCAAGCTCCGCGAGCTGGAGGCCGACAAGCCCCGTCTCACGGTCCTGCATACCTACATCAACCGCAAGCAGCGGGACCCCGGCGCCTTGAAGGACGCGCTCAACGCGGGCGGCTACTTCTTCCCCACCAACCCGCAGTCGCGCGAGGAGCTGCAGAACCTCCTCAGCATCTCGCTGGGCGACATCGCCCGCGAGCGGAACATCCCTTTCGAGGAGCTCCTGGTCGACCCCAACGTGAGGGTCGCATTGGAAAGCCTCGGCGCCCGCATCGTCGGCGACCGCGTCGCCGTGCGCGGCGGCGTGACGGGAGGCCTCCTGGGGCTGGCCGTGCCCTACCTCATCATGCTCGAGGAGACCTTGCGCCGCGGCGACGCGACCGCCTCCTCCACCTGGAACCAGGCCTCCATCGGCGCCGCGCTGGCCGCCATAGTGCTGTGCGACGCGACCCTGCGCGAGGGGCCCGGATCTTCCCCCGCCTGGGAGCGGATCGGAGCGTCCTTCCCCACGCTCGCCGCCTTCCTCGAACGAAAGCGGCTCGGAAGAGACTTCGCCACCCGCATCCATGGCCTCTTCGACATCGCCAACCTCCAGTCCCTGGCCCAGCTCTTCGGCGTGGTCGTGACCAAGCATCTGTCGGGGCGCGGCACCGCCTTCGTGGGCCTCGGCTCGAGCTCCTACGCCAACGGCAACTCCTGCTTCGACGTCCTGCGCGCGAGCGCGGCCGGCGACGGAGCCTTCCGCGGCCGCGACGGCCTGCACCCCGCCACGCACACCCTCAATCCCATCGCTCAGGCCTTGGTGTACGCCGAGGATTTCGCGCGCGCGGCTTTCGCGCCGGGCTTCGACGCCCTGTCCGAAGAGGAGAAGGTCGCGCGCCTGCGCCGCCACGCGATCAAGCCCGAGCCCGCCGGCGCCGCGGCCGTGGCCGGCTACCTCCTCACGCGTCTCGACGCGGGGACGCTGACCTATCTGGAGATCGCCTACGCCCTGCGCCTGGCCGGCTTCGACCAGGAGCGCTTCCTCGAGTTCGCCAACTTCGGCCGCGACGAGCAAAGCCGCAACCGCTTCATCCAGGAAGCGTCGGAGGAGGGCGAGTACATGGAATCCCTCGCCCGAAGCCTCCTCGTCGCTCTTGGCCGCGACGTCGCGGAGCTGAGCGCGCTGTCCCGCGCCGAGCGCGCACGCAGCCGCCTGGCCTACCGCTGGACGGCCCCTGACGAGGACGCCTTCGAAGCCTTCTCGCCCGTCGTGAATCTCTACATGACCGGCGACAACTGCGCCCAGCCCTCGGCGGGCCTTGTGACGGCCCAGCTCAGGGCGTTCCAGTCCCACCGAGCCCTCCTTCGCGAGGAGCTCGACGCCGACCGCGCCCGTTCGCGGAGGCAAGGCTTCGACATGCTGACGGCCGCCAAGGCGGTCTACACCGGCTCCAGCGGACTGCTCACCACCATGCAGAGAGGCCTCGACGCGGTGATGACCTCCCGGGTCAAGCCCGCGGTCAACCGCGCCATCCTCAACGGGGACTCGGCTCCGAAATCCGAGCGGAGGTCCTGATGCGCATCGCTCTCCTCGGCCAGCAGGCCTTCGGCAAAGCCGCTTTGGAGGCCTTCATCGCCCGCGGCCATGAGGTCGCCGGCGTTTTCTGCCTGCCGGACGTCCCGGGCGCGAAGGCGGATCCGCTGAAGACCGCCGCGCTCGAGCGAGGCCTGAAGGTCTACCAGTTCGCCAGCCTGCGCAGCCCTGAAGCCCACGCGGCGATGAAAAGCCTCGCGGCGGACCTCGGCGTCATGGCCTATGTGACCCAGTTCGCGCCCTCCACTTTGACCACGCTTCCCCGCCTGGGGACCATACAGTACCACCCCTCTTTGCTGCCGAAGTACCGCGGCCCCTCGTCCATCAACTGGGCCATCGTCCGAGGGGAGCGCCGCACGGGGCTGTCCGTCTTCCGTCCCGTCGACGCCCTCGATGAAGGACCCGTCATATTGCAGAAAGAGGTCGCCATCGGGCCCGACGAGACCTTGGGCGAGCTGTACTTCAACAAGCTCTTCCCCATGGGCATCGAGGCGCTGATCGAAGCCGCCGAGGCGGTGCACGCCGGGCGCCACACCGAGACCGAGCAGGACCATTCCAAGGCTACCTACGAAGGCTGGCTCCGGGAGCGCGAGTCCATGGTCCACTGGGGCAGCCACGTGGAGGTCATCTACGACCTCATCCGCGCCTGCAACCCCGCGCCCGGCGCCTGGACCGCTTATCAAGGCCGCCGCATCCAGCTCTTCGACTGCCGCAAGATCTCCTTCCGCGGCTATTCAGGGCTCGTTCAAAAAGTCGGCCACGTCGTCGAGGTGAGCGACGTCAGCTTCAAGGTCGCCGCCCAGGGCGGCCTCATCGAGGTGCTCAAGGCCCGCGTCGAAGGCTCACCCAAGCAGACCGGCGGCGAGCTCGCCCGGGCGCTCGAATGGGCGGGCAAGGCCGTGCTCGACGGCGCGGCTTAGGCCTTCACGGGCGGGACGGGCAAGGGCGAGCCGTCCAGCATCTTGATGAGCTTCGCGGGCACGCCCGCGGCCACGCCGTAATCCGGGACGTTCTTGTTCACGACGGAGTTGGAGCCGATGATCGCGTGCTTGCCGATCGTGACGCCCTCCATGATGACCGCTCCCACGCCGATCCAGGTCTGATCGCCGATCTTGACCGGGCGGCCCTCGGTGTTGGCCGAGAGCGTGATGGGCAGGCCCAGGTTCATGTAGTGGTGGCCCGCGTCGCCGATGTACACCCGCGACGAGATGATCAGATGCTTGCCGATCTCGATGGAGTTCGTGCAGTTGATGAACACCCCGTCGCCGACCGTGGTGCCGTCGCCGATCTTCAGGCGCGGATCGCGGGGGCCGAAGGTCTTGGGGTCGTAGTCGTGCGCGACCTCGGGATAATGCTGGAGGCAGCGCTCCTTGAACTTCGTGAAGTCCGTGTTCATCAGCACGCGCCCGTAGCGCCCGAAAGAGACCCAGTTGCCGAGGTGGATGCGCGAGGGCGCGTTGAGCTCGAAGGGGCCCATGATGCGCGACTGCGTCCCGAAGTAGCCGAAGGAATCCTTGGCGGATTCCGTGATGTCGTTCTTGAAGTTCAGCAGATCCACTCGCTCGGTCTTGCGGCGGAGGTCCTGCATGCGCCGGTACTTCGTCTTGCAGGCGGCGCGCTGCGGGCCCTTCTTGCTCCACGGCAGCCAATCGGTGCGCACGATCTCCACCGCGGGGGCGCCCGCGGCGAGCGCGGTCACGGCGTCCTGCGCGCGACGCGCGATCTCCTGCGCGTCGTTGACCCGGACGCCGTCGAACTCGACCAGCAGCACGGGCCCGTTTTGCCCTTCCACGAGCGCGGCACGTCCGGGGCGAGCGCCGGCGACGGCGGAGGCGGCGCGCTCTAGAGCGTCGATGGTCGCGGCCATGTCAGCGCCCCGCCCGGAGAGCGGCCATCTCGCCCTGGTCCAGGCGCTCGGATCCTTCCTTGACGTCCTTTCTGAGGGAGATTCCCTGGTCCGGCGGCGCCTTCACAACCATGATGTTCCTCGTCAGCTTCTTCAATTGATATGCGAAATACTCGAGGAAATTCCTCGAACCGGCGACCAGCCCGCGGGTCCGCATTTCCTTCAGGCCGGTGTAGATGGGCATCAAGCCGCGGACATGGTAGCAGAACCTCGGATGCCGCAGAAGAATGTTGTGGCTCTCCTTGGCGCCCGGGATATTCCCGGCTCTAAAGTCCCGGTCCATCTCCCGGATCGCGGCCTTGATATCGTCGAAAGACCCCTTCATATCGGTGATCGTCTTGGCATTGAAGAAAAAGGTGTTCCCGTGCTCATCCCGCACGGAGACGCCGAACGGGGAGGAATGGACGCGATTTCGCAGCGAGAACGCCTCCAAGCCGAATTTCTTGATGTAGGCGTAGTTGGCGCTGACGCGGATCTGCTGCCCCCAGGACTTCCAGATCAAGTGCGGGGTGTCGGTGTGGTTGACGGTCGCGTCGAGATCGCGCGCGTTCTTGTCGGACACGCGGAACAGGTACGCCTCCTCACCTTCGAGGGTGGGCTCGATGTGGCCCTTGATCCGTCCCGACTCGTACAGCGGCGTGCCGGGCAGCGCCTGCGCGTAGTTGACCTGCAGGTTCGCGGGGTGATAGAAGGGATCCTCGGTGAACACCGCCGAGAGAAAGCGCTTCGTATCCTCGATCGTGGCCTCGTCCTCGCCCGGCATCCCGATGACCATCTGGGGGCCGTAGGTGAGGTTCGCGGCCGGGGTCAGCTTCGTGATCCGGTAGTTGTCGGCGAGCGTGACCGCCTTCTCCATGACGGCGAGCATCTTCTCGCTGCCGGTCTCCGTGCCGTACGCGACGCCCGTGCAGCCGGCGTCGTACATCTTCTTCAGGGATTCCGCGCTGATCCTGTTGACGCGGATGCCGCCGACGCTCCACAAAATGTCGAACTTCTTGATCATGTCGCAGAACGGGTGCAGCCAGGCCGGATGCGTGCCGAAGTTCTCATCGACGAAGTACACGAAGCCGACGTTGTAGCGCTTGATATACGCCGCCAAGCGCTTCTCGATCAGGTCCACCGGCACGTAGCGGATGCCCTTCGTGAAGCGGTGGCAGAAGGTGCAGCGGGCGACGCAGCCCTTTGAGGCGTAAAAATGCGCGAGCGTCTTTCCCCGGCGCTTCGGATCGTAATAGCGGATGTCCGACACGCACGTGCCGTGCTTCTCGAATTTGTCCGAGAAGCACCGGTCGACCCCGGAGGTGGCGTCCGCGAGGTCCCAGTCGACGTCGAAGATATCCGTCTCCGCGAGCTGCGGCGCGTAGGGCGTGATGACCATCGCCTTCTTCTCGTCGCGGAAGACTATCCCCTTGATGGCGCCCAGATCCTGGGGCGACATCTTTCCGGCGACATAGTGATCGACGATCTCGCACATGGTGACTTCGCCTTCGCCCGTGCAGCAGATGTCGATCTCCGTCTTCCCCATCAGGACGTTGACGTTGGCCACGAGGTTGCCGCCGCACACGATGAGGACGTTCGGGAACATCTTCCTCAGGTCGGCCGACAGCTGCTTGACGAACGCGTAGGAGGTCGAGACCACGGCGCTCAGGCCGACGATGTCCGGCTTTTGCTGCCGGAAGTACTCCAGGGTCTGCTCGTACTTGGGCCGCAGGATGTTGATCTCGTACAGCGAAACGTTTTCGTAGCCGTGCCGCTTCAGCGCGGTCATGATGGCCAGGGAGGCGATCGGGATGTGGGAGGAAGGGGCCCGGAGCGGGATGGTCGCGAAGATTATTTTAGGGCCCTTTTTCGATTCGGACATTTGATCCACCTCGGGTTCTCAGACGGTGATTATACCAAATCCGGGGTTGGGCGCCGGCCGAGCGAGCGGAGCCACAGCTCGAGGTTCACGAGCTGCCAGAAGAACATCATGTGGTTGTCCTCGGCCGCGGCGCTCGACACGATGCGCTCGTGCTCGTCGGCCAGGCGGCGGACCTCGGCGGCGTCGTAGATGCCGCGCTCGCGGAACTCGCGCGAGGCCACGAGATCGCCGACGAGCTCGCGGCCCTTGCCCGAGAACCAGACGTGGGCCGGGGCGTTCCAGCCGGTCTTCTTGACGCGCGTGCGCGTCTCCTCGGGGAGGATGCCCTTCATGGCCGAGCGCAGGAGGTATTTGGTGACCCCGTCGCGGATCTTGAGGCGCGAGGGCACGCGGAACATCAGCTCGACGAGCCGGTGGTCGAGGAAGGGCAGGAGATGCTCGAGGCCGAAGGCCGCGCCGTGGCGGTCCTGGGCTCGGAGGCAGCAGGGCAAGGTCTCGAGGAACAGGTCGTGCCAGGTGCGGTTTTTGAGCCAGCTCCCGAACGGCGCGTCGAGCGGCGGCGTGAAGGACTTCAGGTCGTAGAACGCGGGCGACAGCGCCTTGGCGTAGCGTTCCAGGCGGCGGCGGTCGGCCTTGACCTTCCCCGGGACCGAGAGGTCGGCCAGGCGCGCGAGGCCGTCTCGCATCACGGCCTCGTTCTTCTTGAAGATGGGATGGTCGTGGTGCTTCACCCAGGCTGCGGTCTCACGCAGGAGAAGGGCCTCGTCACCGGCGGCGGCCAGGTCGGCGAAGAAGAAGAAGAAATACTCGTACTCGCCCGCGTTGAGCTCGTCGCCGCCGAGGCCGCCGAACAGGCGCGAGAAGCCTTCCTTGCGCACGGCGTCGCACAGCGTGTAATGCGACAGCCAGGTCGCGGTGGCCACCGGCTCGTCGTGGGCCTCGACCATCTTCGCGACGAGAGACGGCACGTCGGGCGTGCCGAGGCGCACAGGCGTCCAGGTCTCCACCGTGGAGTCGAGCATGGTGCGGATCTCGGCGGTCTCGTCGTAGGTGGCGTCCTCGTAGGTGGTGGAGAAGGCGCGCTGCTTGCGTCCGGTCTCCCGCACCGCGCAGGCCAGGACCGAAGAGGAGTCCATGCCGCCGGAGAGCGTGAACGCGTGCCCGGCTCCCGCCTTGACCCGCAGCCCGGTCGCGTCGAGCAGAAGGGCGCGATAGCGTTCGGCAAGCTTGTCCTCGGGCTCGTCCAGGTCGCCTTGGTCGGTCAGCGTCCAATAACGGCCCTCGCTGGTCTTTCCCGACGCGTCCACTTTGAGCCAGGAACCGGCTTCGACCTGGAAGATGCCTTCGTACGGCGAGAGCTTCGGGCTCGTGTCGAAGGTCCGGTAATGCGAGCCCGCGAACAAGGCGAGATACTCGCGCCGCGGCTCGTGCTTCAGGCCGGGCAAGGCGAACAAGGCGCGCGGGCGCGAGGCGAAGGCGGTCAGGCCGCCGGCCGCCGCCCAATACAACGGGCGCACGCCGAAGCGGTCGCGGCCGAGCCACAACGCCTGGTCCTTGGCGTCCCAGGCGGCGACGGCGAAGTCGCCGTTGAGGGATTCCAGCGCGGCCGGGAAGCCGCGCTTGGAGACCAAGGACAAGAGGAGCGCCGCGTCGTCCCCCGAGCCGCCGAGCTCCTTGCGGTTGAATACGGTGCCGTCGAGCACGACCGACCAACGGTCGTCATGCGCCGCCGCGCCCCCGGCGCGGCCGGTCCAGGCCAACGCCTCCCGCGCGCCTTCGCGCCAGGCGGACGCGTCGACGGCGCCGGCCCGCAGCGCCGGCAGCATGGCCTTCGCGACGGCGGCCGCGCCGCGTCCCGAGGCGCCGCAGATCCTAGAGAGCATCCATTCTCACGACGCAGTCGGCCTCGACATCCATGTCGAGGAGCTGGCAGCCGATGGTGGTGCGCGTGGGCGGCACCGGGCCCCAGAACTTGCCGTATACCTCGTTCATGGCGGCGAAGGTCTCGTGGGTGAGGGGCTGGAGGTACATGCGGCAGGACACCGTGTCCTCGATGCGCCCGCCCGCGGCCTCGATGACGGCCTTCAGGTTGTTGAGCGTGAGCTCGGTCTGACGCTGAATGGTGCCGCGGTCCTTCTTGCCGGTCGCCGGGTTGAACGGCCCCTGGCCGGTCACGAAGAGATAGCGGCCCTCGGCGAGGATCGCCAGCGAGTACTGCGCCGAGGCCGTCGGCCCGTTCTTGACGTCGTTGAAGGGCTTCTTCATCACTTCACCGCGTGGACGATCCACATGCTCTGCATGTAGCGGTCGTAGCCGCGCTTCTTGGCTTCAGCCGCCGGGATCTCGTAGGTCGACAGGCAGGGGTCGATGGTCTTGAACCCCCGGAAGTAATGCTTGTACTCCTCCTTCGAGAAGAAGTGGCTCAGACCGATGTTCGTCAGGTGGAACTTCGAGGTGCCGTCCTCGAGCATCAAGGTCCCGGGATCCTCGGGCAGCTGCTCGGCGGAGCGCTTCTGGTACACCGTGTGGCCGCGGTCGAGCATGTGGCCCACGAACAGCCCGCCGGGCTTGAGGCAGCGGCGGATCTCGGCGAAGGTCTTCTCGCGGTCCTCCTGATTGAGGTGCTGGAACACGCAGGACTCGATGATGCCGTCGAGGCTCTCATCGGCGAAGGGCAGCGCCGTGACCGACGCCTCCACGAGCTTGCCGACGCGCGCGGACAGGCCCTGCGACTTCATGTTGGCCTTGGCGAGCTTGAGCGCGGTCGGCGAGATGTCGACGCCGCTCACCTTCATGCCCTTCTGCGCGAGCCAGACGAGGTTGGGTCCGGCGCCGCAGCCCATCTCGAGGAAATGGAGCTTCCTGAGCTCGGCCGGGCCGCGGCCCCGCAGATGGTAGGACACATGGCGGATGACCGCTTCGACGGCCGCCGTGTTGTAGGCAGAGGCGCGTATCTGCTCCCGGAAGCTGTCGTCCCAGGTCTTCTTCATCTTCCGTTCGGTCACAGTGGGCATAGTAGTCCTCGCAGCGTGTATTTGCCGCTCGGCTCGCGCAGGGTCTCCAGGGCGGCGACGCGGAAGCCGGCCCGGGAGGCCAGGACGCAGTACGAAGCGGCGGAAAAAACGTGGTGGTGGTCGATGAAGAATTCCTCGCGGCCGGGGCCGTCCTTGGCCGCCCCCTCGCCGTCGGGCAGCTCGACGTAGACGCAGCCTCCGGGGGCCAGGAAGTCCTTGGCGCGCGCCAGCATGGCGACGGGGTCCTCGACGTGTTCGAGCACCTTGTTGAACGAGACCAGGTCGAAACGCCCCAGGTCTTCGGCCTTCATGAAATCGGCTTGGACGGCGTCCACGCCCACGACGGTCCGCGCGTGCGCGGCCTGCCGCGCGTCGGGGTCGAGCGCCGTGCCTTTCCAACCCGCGGCCTTCATGCGGTGAAGGAAAACGCAGAGGCCGGAGCCCACGTCGAGCACGGTGCGGCCCTTGGCGTGCGCGGTCACCCAGGCCACGCGGCCCGCGTTGTCCGACTTCTCCTCGGGCAGGGCGACGATCCTGTCGAAGGTGGCCCTGAGCTTGTCGCCGTAGGTCGCGTCGGCGTAGTCCCCGCCGTAGAGAGCGCCCATGTCCATGCCGTGGACCGAGAGGTAGTGCCCGCAGGCGCGGCAGCGCAGGATGTCGCGGGCGTAGCCCTTGCCGGAGAACTTGAAGCGCACCTCGCCCGCCGGCGGGGCGTCGTAGCGGAAGGTCTTCTCGAAGGAGCGGCCGCCGCACACGCAGGCGCGCGGGCCGTCGTCGAAACGCGCGAGCGCCTCGGCCTCGTCGAGCCAGGCGACCACGCTCTGGCCGGTTTCCTTGACGTACGCTTCGAATTCCTTCTGCCGATCCTTCAGCACGGCCATCAAGAAGTAGGTCCCGTTCAGCGAGCTCTTGACCAGCGCGGGACGCAGACCCAGGCGGCCCATACGCGCGTTGAGCGACGGCGAGGCGTAGTAGCCCCAGGCCTTGCGGCAGAAGTCGTACTCCGAGCCCTCGGCGGCGAAGGTGACCTGCTCGTCGGGCGACAGCTCCACGCGGCCGCAGTCCTTGAGGACGATGCCCATGCCGGGCGTGAACTCGCGCGGCGGGTCGCGGCGCTCGAACTTCACGACCATCTCCGGTCCGCGACGATGAAGCCGGGGATGGTCCAGCGCCCGCCGCTCCTCTTCCAGACCTTCTTGCTGCGGAATCGTTCGGCGACGGCGTGGAACCGCTTCACCGTCTTTCCGGCGAAGGCGCAGAACTTGGCGATGTCGGAGGCCGGCGTCTCGTCGCCGCGCCGGCGCAGGAAGGCCACGGCCTGGGCGCGCGTCATGCGGCCGTTGCGGATCTCCAGCGACAGGTTGTCGAAGGTGCGCGTGAAGCCGAACTTGTGCCACTTGAGCCAGTGGTGGATGGAGATGAAGTCGTCGTCGAGGTCGGCGTAATCGTAAAGACCGGTGCGGGCGCCTTCAGGACGCGCTTGGAAGCCGTGGGCCATGGCGACGCGGGCCGTCATCTCCGGGTCCCAGCGGAAGTAATGGCCGAGGAACACGGCGCGCACCCCGGCGGAAGCCAGGTCTTTGGCGGACGGGCCGAAATACGGCGTGAGCGCTTTCGCGGGCAGATCTTCAGAGACCCAGTCCTTCGCCGTTGTGCCGTGCATCACGCCGTAGCGCTTCAGCCAATCCGCGTCGAGCGTGTGGCCTCGCTTGGCCGTCTCGCCGCCGTATTCGACGGCCGAGTTCTCCCCCCACACCACGAGCGGGATCTTATAGCGGACCGCGATGGTCAGGGGGATGTTGAAGAGCGCCATGTGCATCGGGATGGCGGTGGAGCCGTAGCGCTCGAAGGCCTTCCACATGAAGCGGGCCTCGACCTTCGGGTTGATCTGCCAGTCCACGTGGTCGACGCCCAAGCGGACCAGGTTCTCGAGGTTGCGGCGGCCGAGCTCGGTGCGGCCGGGCGTCTTCCAGGTGACGGCCAACGGGTTGAGGCCGGCCTCGAGGCATTTGACGACCTGCCAGGTGCTGTCCTTACCGCCGCTGACGGGGATGAGGCAGTCCCAGCCGCGTGAGCGGCTCTTGGCGCGTTTGACCACCTCTTTGAAGTCGCGGGCCCGAGCCTTCCAGTCCACCTGGTCGCGCCGGCCGTGAGTGCGGCAGGCCTCGCACACGCCGTCCGCTCCGAGGCGCAGGTTCGGGCGGGTGTCGGGGAGGACGCACTTCGCGCAGTACCTCACGCGAACTCCTCGAGGAACAGCTTCGTGGTCAGGAAGTAGAACAGGAACTTGCTCTCGCTGTTGGGCAGCGCTTCCTTTTCGAGCAGCGCCTGGATCTTCTCCCTGCGGAGCAGGTCGAAGACCGGGCTGTCCCGGAACAGCTCCTTCATGACGGCCGGGTCCGACATGTCGAGAAAGGAGAAGATGGGCGCGTTGAAGCCCACTTTGCGGCGGCTCTGGAGCACCACCTCGGGCACGATGCCCTTCATGGCGTCGCGCAGCACGGCCTTGGCGCGGCCGTCCCTCACCAGGTGGCGCGTGGGGATGGTGTTGGCGAAATCGAAGAGGCCGCGATCCAGGAAAGGCGAGCGGTTCTCGATGGAAAAATACATCGCGTTGAGGTCGTCCTCATGCAGCACGACGGGGGTCGCCTCGTGGAACAGCTCGTTCATCATGCGGTTGCGCAGCAGGTCGCCGGTGAAGCGTTCCTCCGAGAACGGCTCGGACCACGGCTTCTGCAGGCAGGCCGCGAACTCCGCGGCGTTCATGAAGATGTGGCCGCGGAACTCCGGGTCGCGCACGAAGGCGTCCGGATCGCGCAGGAACGGATTGCGCACGATGGGCTTGATGTGGCTCTCCCAGGCGGCGCGCGAAGCCGCGTGGAGCGCGGGCTCGTTACGGACCTCGTATAGATAGGCCAGATGGTGATCGTAGTAGCCGCTGAACAGCTCGTCCGCCGAGGTACCGCTCACCGAGATGCGGTAGCCGTGCGCGGACACGGACTCCATGAGCAGCCAGTGCGCGTAGTAGTTGATGGTGCAAACCGGCGAGTCGTGGTAGCGCACGAGCTCGCGCAGCCGCGGGAGAAAACGGTCCGGGTTCACCGGGATCGAGGTGTGCCGCAGCTTTTGCAACCGCACGGCCTCCTCCACGATGGCCTGCTCTTCATAGCGCGCATCCGTGTTGGCGATGGTGAAGCCATGCACGTCGTAGTTGAAGACGTTCTTGGCGATGGAGATGAGCGAATTGGAGTCCACCCCGCCGCTCATGCAGAAGGCCAGAGGGACGTCGGCGCGCAAGCGGAGGCGCACCGACTCGATGAGGCGCTCGCGCGCGCCTTTGACCGCGGCCTCGTAGGTCATGGCGTCGTCGGGCCGGTGGGCCGGGGTCCAGTAGCGGCGCTCGGTCTCCCGGCCCTGCGCGTCCAGCCGCAGCCAGGTGCCGGCACGGACCTCAGTGACGCCCTTGAAGAAGGTCTGGCGGCCCTTATAGAGCGACTTGTAGCCGTTGACGAGGAAGCGGGAGAGCTGGTCGAGATCGGGCTCAAGGCGTTTGCCGAGCAATGCGGCGAGGAACTTCGGCTCGGAGCCGAAGTAGACGCCGGTATCGTCGCGGTACAGATACAAGGGCTTCTCGCCGAAGCGATCGCGGCACAGGGTCAGGGCGCCCTTGGCTTCATCATAGAGGGCCCACGCCCACATGCCCTCGCACTTGTCGAGCGCGTCGAGGCCGTCGCGGTTGAGCAGCCGCAGGAACACCTCGGTGTCGGAGGTCGTGCGGAAGGCCTCGCCGCGGGCCTCGAGCTCCTTCTGCAGCTCGACGTAGTTGTAAAGCTCCCCGTTATAAGCCAGCCACGACGACCCGTCATGGAACGGCTGATTGGCGCGGCTGTCGAGATCGATGATGTTGAGACGGGCATGCAGCAAGGTCGCGCGACGCCCCGAAGGCCCCGTCCAGGTGCGCGAGGTCGCGGCGTCGGGGCCGCGGCGGCCCATGCGGCGCAGACACTCCTCGATGGCGGCGGCGGGCAGGTCGCGCGTGCCGAAATACCCCGCTATGCCGCACATGTCAGCGGCCTTCCGAGTGACGGTGCAAGACGTAGGCCGCCCGGGAGACGCGGAAGCCGCAGGACTCGTACAGACGCATCGACGGCGCGTTGGCGGCCTGGGTGCCGACGAGCAGCTCGTCGTACGCGGCGAACTCGCGGACGAAGAAGCGCGTCAGGTCGCGCCCGAAGCCCCGGCCCTGCTTGTCCCCCGCCACGCCGATGAGATCGATGACCGCCTGGCGCTTCCCGCCCGCCTCGGTCGTGATCACCGCGAGGAAGCCCGCGGGCTTCGCTCCGTCGAGCGCGGCCCACAAGGAGTGGCCGCGACGGCCTTCCGCATAGGAGCGGACCCACTCACGCTTGATGCGGTGCGCGAGCACGTCGTCGACGAGCGGATCCAAATGGAAGCGCGAATATCGGAAGCACGAGCCCGCGATGTCGAGCACGGCGGGGGCCGTCGCGGCGTCCACGCGGACCACGGGGGCGGAGGGCGGCTGAATCCCGCCGCCGGCGCGCGAGAACGTCATGTTCACGTCTACCACGCGGAAACCGGCGGCCTCGAGACGAGAGACCTCCGCGACGTTCTCGCCCGGCACCTTCGCGTAGGCGAATCCCGGGGAGGGCAGAGACGACACGTCGCCGCCCGGCTCGACTCGGGAGACGGGACGCCCGAACAGGCCGGTCAGCCAGGCGTCCTCGATGACGCCCGCCGAGCTCACGCTCGCGTCGCGTTCGTCGGCGCCGGCGAACCGGTCAGAGAGCGATACCATTCGATGTACTTGGGGACGCCGAGGTCGATGGAATACTTCGGAGCGTAGCCGATGACGCGGCGGGCCTTCTCCACGCTCAGCGTGCCCCGGAAGGGCATGAGCGCGTCGCGCGGCACGCTCTCGATCTTGATGCCGGGGAAATGGCTCTGGACGATCTCGCCCAAGTCCTTGATAGTGCGGGCAGCGCCGTAGGTCAGGTTGAAGATCTCGCCGCGCGCCTTGGGATGCGCAAGGCAAAGGCCGATGCCGTCCACGAGGTCGTCGATGTAGGTGAAATCGAGGCGCTCGGAGCCGTCGCCGTCCATGCGCAGGGTTCCGCCTTTCAGCGCGGTCTCGATGTACACCTGGACGACGCGGCGGCTCACGCAGCGCTGGCCGTAAAGGGCCGACGGCCGCAGGATGGTGTAGGGCAAGCCGAAGACCTGGTTGTAGGCGATGACCATCTTCTCGCCGGCGAGCTTGAGCGCGCCGTAGATGCCGATGGGTTCGAGCGGATGATCCTCGGAGACCTCGTCGGTCTTGAAGTTGCCGTAGGCCATGCTCGAGGAGAGGAACACGAACTGCTCGACGCTTCCGCCGCGGGCGTAGTCGAGCGCGTTCTCCAGCGTGCGCAGGCTGTGGTCGAAGGTGCTGAACGGATCCTTGTTGGACTTTCCCGCGTGCGAGACGGCGGCGAGGTGGACGATGGCCTGAGGCTTGATGTCCACGAGGATGCGCGAGAGCGCGTGGTAGTCGCGCGCGTCCACCGGGTGCAGGTTGATCTTCGCTCCGCGCAGCAGGTCCAGGCGCTGGTTGAGCATCTTCATGTACATCTCGCGGTCGGGCACTCCGCCTCCCTGAGAGGCGAAGGAAAGCAGGTTGTTGACCTGAAGGCTGTCGATGATCTCCACGTTCGCGCCGCGCGCCTGCAGCGAGAGGGCGAGGTTGTGTCCGATGAAGCCGCCGCCCCCGATGAGGGCGACCTTGCGACCCTTCAGATCCTGGAGCGGGCTCATCCGAGCACCTCCGCGGCGCCGCGGCGCACGATGTCGGCCACGTCCGCCATGTCGGCGGCATTGAGGTGGACGCCGCACGGCAACGCGACGCCCTGGTCGCTGATCATCGACGCGCCCGGGTAGCGGGCCGCGTCGTAGCCGTACTTGTCCTGGTAGTACTTCATGCGGGGAACAGGCTGGGGGTAGTAGATGCTGGTACCCAGGCCCAGCGCGTTGACCTTGGCCACGAACTCGTTCCGCTTGGCCGCCAACGCGCCGGTGAGGATGAGGCAGCCGCAGTAGGGGCTCGTGTGCATGCGAGGGTCGCGCTCGTCGAGAAGGTGGCCGTGCGCGAAGCCGGCGAGAGCTTTCTTGAGCGCCTCGAAGTTCTTCTTGCGCCGCCCGAGGTTCTCGTCGATGCGCTTCATCTGGGACCGGCCCAAGGCGGCCTGCATCTCGCTCATGCGGTAGTTAAGGCCCAAGGAGGGCACGTCGTAATAGCCGGCGACCGTGCGCTCCTGATGGGTGCGGTCCACGCCGAAGGCGCGCAGGCGAGCCACGGACTCGGCGACCGCTTTGTGGCGGGTGACGAACATGCCGCCCTCCCCGGTGGTGATGTGTTTGACCGGGTAGAAGGAAAAGGTGCCCGCGTCTCCGAAGAGGCCGACGTGGCGACCGTCGAGCCGAGCGCCGAGCGCGATGGCGCAATCCTCGATGACCTTGAGCTTGTGCTTCTCGGCCAGCTTCATGATCTGGTCCATGCGGCAGGGGAAGCCGACGAAGTGCACGACCGAGATCGCCTTGGTCTTCGGCGTGATGGCGCGCTCGATGGCCTCGGGCAGCATATTGCCGGTGGCCGGGTCGCAGTCCACGAACACCGACGTCGCGCCGACCCACTCGACGGCGTGGACGGTGGCGGTGTGGGTCTGGGCGGGAACGATGACCTCATCGCCCTTTCCGATGCCGAAGTGCAGGTAGGCGACGTGCAGCGCGCCCATGCACGAGCTCATGCTCACGGCATGGGCGTCGGCTCCCAGGAAGGCGGCGAACTCTGCCTCGAAGTTTTTGCACTCCGGGCCATGGGTGAGCACGTGGCCGTCGAGGACCTTCATGACGGCTTGCTTGTCCTCCGCGGTGATCCAGGGGCGGGCAAAGGGTATCTCACGGACTTTGATGGTGGTCATTTGATGGGCTCCAAGGTGACGCGCCGGTCGAGGCCGCGCGCTGCGTCCGCGGCCAGGCAGGCCGCGATGAGGTCGAATTCCCGCTGCGCCGCCGGGGCCGGGTCGGCGCCGGAGACGATCGCGGAGATGAGATCGGGGAGCAGCACGCCTTTGTCGGCGGGCTTGGCCGCGAGGTCGATGCGGCGCGGCGCGACCCCGGGGTCGCGCGAGGTATGCAGGCGCGCGCCCATGTCGTCGTAGATGAAGGTGGCCTTGGTCCCGAACACGCGGACAGCGTGCTGGTGGCGGTGCACGCAGCCGAAATTGGCCGTGACGCGCCCGACCAGCCCCGAGGGGAAGCGCCACTCGGCGGCGGAATAATCGTCATAGCGGAAGGCGGTGCCGGCCGCCGCGATCCGCGAGGACGAGGCGGAGACCGAGGTGGGGCGCTGACCGGCCAGGCCGAGCATGAGGTCCACGAGATGGACGCCGCCGCCCTGCATGACGGAGTAGTCGGGCACGTCCTTGCGCCAGCCGTCGGTCATCTTCTCCAGACGGCCGAAGAGGTAGTCGCCGTCCATGGCGTACAGCTCGCCCAACTCCCCCGCCGCGGCCGCCTCGAGCAGCCAGCGCCAAAGCGGGGCGGCGCGCAGCACGAGGTTGGAGCGCAGATGAAGACCGCGCGCCCGGCGCGCCTCGGTCAGCGCACGCAGTTCGTCGAAGGAGCGGCACAAGGGCTTCTCGACGAAGACATGCTTGCCGGCCTCGAGCGCGGCCTTGGCCTGGGCGAAATGGTCGTCGTCGAAGGATGCGATGGAGACGAGAGAGACCGCGGGGTCGGCGAGGATGGCCTCGAAGGACGCCGCCTTCGCGCCGCCCAGAGATTTCCCGAGCGCTCCCGCCTTCTCCCGGTCGTGGTCGCAGACCGCGACGAGGCGGCAACGCGGGTCGGAGGCCAAGGTCCGGGCATGGGCCTCCCCAACGCCCAGCCCGACGACGGCCGCTCCCAAGGTCGCAGTGCTCGAGCTCAAGCGGCGCTCCGCGCGATGGGCGCCCACGACGGCAACGGCAGGCCCGCAGGATAGGCGGCCTCCAGACGGGCCAGGTCCTCCCGCGTATCCACGACGACCGGCGCGCCCGGCCAGTCGGGGCGGCCGGACTCGACGTTCACGATGCGGAAACGCTCCGGATGGTCGTAGAAGACGGTCGTCACGTGCTCACGCTGGCTGGCGGTCAGGACCGCGGGGTCCACGGCCAGGAATGCGGCGGCGCGCAGCAGCTCCGCGCTCTGCCCCTTAGGGAAGCTGCGCGGGAACACGTTCGTCACCACGTCGCGCCCCGGGACCGCCAGCGGCAGCATCGCCTTCATGATGGCCGGGTCCAAGAGAGGGCTATCGCCGCTGACCCGGAAGAACCATTCGGCGGGGTGGGCCAATAGACAGGCTCGCAGGCGCCCGAACACGTCCTCGAGAGGGCCGCGGAACACGGCGACCCCGCGCTCTCGGGCATGCGCCGCCACGGCATCATCGGTCGGATCGGTGCTCGTGGCCACGACGACCCGCTCCAGGCCGACGGCGGCGGCGCAGCGCTCCACCAGGTGGCCGAGCACCGTCCGCCCCCTAAAAGGGGCAAGAACCTTGCCGGGGAACCGGGTGGAACTGAGGCGGGCCTGGATGAAAACACGGTGGGGGACACTAGCGTTCAAGAGATGAACATTGTAGGAAGATAGCCCCCCCTCCGTCAAGGAAACTGCTCTGGCGCCGCGATGAGCGTCTTTCGACGAAATGAGCTTCCGTTTGACAGTCATCTAGTGGTATGATGTTCATTAATTGAACAAGAATGACCCGACAGGCCTAGCCGAGAAGGAGTTCCTGCTCATCCAGGAGATCTCCCGGAATCCCGAGGCCACACAGCGCCATCTTTCCGAGAGCCTGGGCGTCTCCCTCGGCACGACCAACCTGCTCATACGGCGGCTGGCCCGCAAGGGGCTCCTCAAGGTCCAGCAACTCGATTGGAAGCGCACGCGCTACATGCTCACGATCGAGGGCGCCCTTGAAAAGAGCCGCAAGGCCTACCATTACACCGTTTATACCCTTCGACTGTTCCGCCAGCTCCAGGCGAACATCATCTCCGTGCTCAACACCGAGCACGCGGCGGCCCGCCGTGACTTCATATTCGTCGCCGACCACGAGCTGCTGGACCTGTTGCGCGAGACCGCAGAGGCTCGCGGCCTCGAAGGCGCCCGTTACACCTTCGTGGCCAGCTTCGATGAGGTCCCCGCCGACGCCGACGTCGTGTTCTATGCCTCGCTCGAGCGGCCGCCCGAGAAGAAAGGCCGCCGCTTCATAAGCATCGTGGACTTCCACAACATCGACTACCGACTAACGTGATAAGATCGCCGGAGCCGCCGGAGCAGGTCGTCATCCTGAGCAGCATCGACTGGGACACGGCCTGGCAGCGCCATCAGATCTTCGCCGCCGCCTTCGCGGCCGAGGGACGCGAAGTCTTCTTCGTCGAGAACACGGGCTTTCGCAACCCGGCGTGGAAGGACCTCTCGCGGCTCGGTCGCCGCATCCGCAACCTGGCGTTCCCCAAGGCCGCGGCGGGGAGCAATCTCAGCCCCGAGGGCGTTCGCATCCTCTCACCGAGGGTCCTGCCCCCGACCTGGGCGCTGTTCCGGCTCCTGAACTCGCGCCTGTTCCTCCCGGCCCTCCGCGGGGAGCTGGCGGAAGCCGGGCTCAGGCGCGGCGCCTCGCTCCTCGTCTACGTGCCCACGGCGACCACGATCGAGCTCGTCCAAACCTTGAAGCCCGGAGCGGTCCTTTACGACTGCGCCTCGAACTTCCGCGATCATCCCCAGGCACCACGCGACTTCGCCCGGCTCGAGCGCGAGCTGCTGTCCCTGGCCGATCAAGTCGTCTGTGATTCCGATTTCCTTTTCGAGCAGAAGCGGGCGGAGCACCCGCGCGTCGACAAGATCCATCAGGGCGTGCCGAAGGAGTTCTTCGGGCTGCCCGCGCCGCGCGGGACGTGGGATGATTTCGTTTACTATGGGACTTGGAGCCGGGACTTGGACGAGAGCTTCGTCGACGCGCTCGCCGCAGCGGGCTTCAAGACGACGGTGCGCGGATTCGCGAAGGCCGACGCTCCGGCTCTCGCCCCGGCCGTCAAGCGCCATGCTCCCATCGCGCCCAAGAAGCTGGCCGCGAGCCTAGCGCCGTACGAAGCCATCATGATGCCGTACCGCGTCAATCCGTTCCTGCTGGGAGTCATCCCCGCCAAGATATACGAATGCCTGGCGACGGGACGCCCCGTGATCGCCACGCCGCTGCCGTCCTTGAAGGCGCTCGAGGGGCTTATCTACATAGGAGAGACGCCCGAGGACTGGGTCCGGATCGCCCGCGAGCTGCCCCGGACCGAGACGGCCGAACTGCGTTCGGCCCGCGTCGCCGTGGCGCGCGAGCATGCGGCCGAGGTCGAGTTCGAGCGTTTGAAGGCGTCGCTCGCCTCCGCCGCGAAGCGGCGCGGGACGCTTCCGGGCCGGGACGCGGTCATTCTTTCCCCGGTCCCCTGGTCCCGCGCGCCCGCCGCGCGCAAGGCCGAGGCGGCCGCATGGTCGGCAACAGGCCGGCGCGTCGTTTTCGTCGAGCTCGGCGGCACGCGAGGCTGGCCCCGCCTCCTGAGGCGCGCGCTGTTCGGGCCGCCGGCCGTGGAGGTCGAGGCGCTGCCCCCCGGCGTCGAACTCGTGGCCGCGCTCTTTCTTCCAGCCTCGCGCCGTCTTTGGCGCGAGACGAACGCGACGTTGCTCGCGCCGCGCCTCGCGGACCTGCTCCATGACCGCGGCCTCGACGGCTCCTGCGTGGCGATCCTCACCGGCCACTCCCCGCACGCCGCGGCGGTGATCGAGCACCTCAAGCCCGGACTGACGCTGACCGCGGAAGGCCCGGCACCGGACGCCGAAGGCCTCCTGTCCCGCGCGCGCGCGCGCGAGGCGCCGTCCGCGTCCGATCCGGCGGCCCTGCCCGCCTTGCTGAGCGGCCTCGGCTGGATCGGGCTCCTATACGGCCTCGCGAAGGCCTCGACCCTGCTCACGCAGATCGCGGCCGGCCGCTGGCTCGGTCCCGAGGAATACGGGCGCGCGAACCTCGCGCTGGCCGCGTCGGCCTACCTTCTGATCGCGCCGATGCTCGGTTTTCCCACGGCGATGGGCAAGTTCCTCTCGCCCGAGACCGACGAGCGCAGACGCGCGCGCTTCGTCTCGACGGCCCTTCTCGCGTTCGCGGCCTGGACCTTGCTGTGCCTGCCCGCGATGACCGCGGCGCACCGCGCGCTCGAGCGGGCATTGGATCTTCCCGACTCGCTTTTCCTGCCGTCGCTCGGCCTCGCCACGGCCAACGCCGTGTACGTCGTCGTCGCGAGCCCGTTGCTCGGCTTGCGCCGCTTCGCCCACCGAGGCCTGGTCGAGGCGGTGTACGGCTTGTCCGCTCCTCTCGCGCTGCTCGCGGCGGGCCTCGCGTTCGGGCCGGATCACCGGACCCTCATCGCCGGGCTCGGCGCCGGCTTCATCCTGGGCTCGGTCTACGCGCTGTGGTGCCAACGGCGCTACCTCGTTCCCGCCTTCGAACCGGAAGTCCTCCGATCCGTGTGGCGGTACGCCGCCGTCGCGTCGCTGAACCTGCTCGCCGTCGCCTGTGTGCTGGCGCCGGCCCGCTTCATCCTCCACGCGCTCAGAAGCGCCGAGGAGGTCGGGCTGTTCAGCGCCTATTTCACCGCGACGATCCAGGTGGCGCTCGCGTTCCTTTACATGCTCCAATCCGTGATCGTGCCGATGGCCAGCGACGAGCGCGGCCAACGCGAGACCTGGGCGCTCGTGCGGCGCTGGGCCGCGCCGGCGCTCGCGGGCGCGTGGCTGTTCTTCATGGCCGGGCTCACCGTCGCGCTCGCGGTATTCGGCCGGCGCTATCCGATGCGTCTGGACTGGATGCTCGCCTTTTCCGTGAGCGCGACGCTCGTGCTCGCGCATGGGACCTTGTCCGCGCTCTATTCCGGGCGAGACTTCTCCGGCCTGCGGATATCCGTCGTGGGCGGCCTGATCGCCGGCGGGGGCAACGCCGCGCTCGCGGCCTGGCTGATCCCGGGCTACGGCATAACGGGCGCCGCGGCGGCCCTCGGGCTCTCGTTCACGCTCGGCCTCGCGTTTTTCCTGGGCATGCGCGCGTTCGACGGCGCGAAAACGTGAAGCCGCGGACGGCCGCCTTCATCGTCGCGAGCGCGCTGGGTGCGGGCGCCTGGCACATCCTGAGCAACGCCTCGCCACCCGCCTTCGACGACGCCTGGTATCTCGAGACGAGCTTCCGCCTCTTCCAGGCGCTGAAGCGCGGACTCCCCGATCTCGCCGCCGAGTACGCGTCCTCCTTCCGGATCAAGGCGCCGTTGCTCAGCGTCCTCCCGCTGCCGCTCTACGCGCTGTTCGGACCGGGAGAACGCGTCGCGCCATGGATCAGTCTCGCCGCGTTCGGCGCCGCGTGCGCCTCCGTTTTCGGCGCCGCACGAGCTCTCTGGCCCGCGCATCCCCGCCGCGACCAGATCGCATCCCTCGCCGCCTCGCTGACGGCGCTGATCCCGCTCCTCAACGGCCTGTCACGGATCTTCCTCGTCGAGTCCGTCCTGACCGCGCTCGTCGCCGAGTCGGTGCGGCGCGTCGCCGCCGCGCGCCGCGCGGAGAAGAGCGAAGGCCTCAGGCTCGGCGCGCTGCTCGGTTTCGGCCTGCTGGCCAAGATCCTGTTCCCTCTCTACCTGGCCGGGCCGGTCTGGCTGCGCCGTCAAGAGCTTCGCCCTCATCTCGCGACGGCGCTGCTCGTCTCCTTCCCTCTCGCGGCGACGTGGTACGCGTTCAATCTGCCGTTCATCCTGGGATTCGCTTGGAGCGCGGGCTTCGGCCGGATCGGAGCCGATTACTCCTCCGGCGCGGGCGCCGCGTCTCGCGCTCTCGGGTTCTTCGTCTCGCTCTTCGGCGGCGCGTTGTCCTGGCCGCTGACCGCGGCCGGAGCGCTCGTCGGCGCCGCGGCCGCGCGGCGCGGCCGCCTCGACGACGGCTCCCGCATGGCCCTGGCGTGGGCCGCCCCGTTCGCGCTGCTCGCGCTCGGCGTCAATCAGGAGATCAGGTTCGCCGCCCCCGCGCTCCCGGCGCTCGCGCTGCTGGCCGCGCGCGCGGCCATGTCCTTCGACTCGAAGCGCGCGAGGATCGCCTCGGCCGGCGTTCTTCTCGCGGCCGGAGCCGCCGTCCTCGTCGAGCAGACCTTCCTGGTTCCCGCCGACAAAGCCCTGCCCTGGTGCGGCGCGCCGTCGACGCACGCGGGCTGGGACCGCGGCGCGCTGGTCGACGCCGCGGCCGCGGACGGCGGCACGGTCGCGGCGATCGCGCTCGAGCACCGGCTTCTCAACGCGAACAACCTCTCGTCTCTGGCCGCGGCGCGCGGGCTCGGCCTGCGCTTCGTGAGCCTGGGCTACGCGCAGACTTCCGTCGAAGCCGCCTTGATCCGCCTCAAGGATAAGGACGCGGACAGGCTGATCCTCGTCACCGGCCTGTCCGACGCCGAGCTTCCCGCGTTCCTCAACCGCGCCAACGCGGGCGTCGCGGCGGCCCTATCCTCCGGTCGGCTGCCCGCGCGCCTGCGCGCGCGCGTACGCCTCACCGACGGCGTCGAGGCGGCGGTCTACGACCTACGGGGAATGTAGTAAACTGAGCGCCGCCATGACTCCTCGACGAGCGTTGTCCTTCTGCCTCTCCGCGCTCGCCTTCGCCCTCCCCCTTTCGATCGCCGGCACGAACGTCGCGCTCGCGGCCTTGAGCGGATGCCTGCTCTGGTGCCTGGCCTCCGCGTCCGCGAGGGCCGTCACGGCCTCCGCGCTCGCGCGCGAGGCGCGCGAACCCATGTTCCTCGTGCTCGCCGCGTACGCGGCGTGGAGCCTTCTCTCGTCGGCCTTCGGCTACGACCCCGCCGCGGGCTTTCGCCTGTTCCCCAAGGACGCGCACAAGCTCTGGGCCTTCATCACGATCGCCGTCGCGCTCGCGGCGTCCGAGCGCGTCTTCGTCGCCGCGCCCTTCGCCGCGGGCCTCGCGGCGCACGCGTCTTACGGGATCGTTCAGGCCATCCAGCAGTGGAGCGGAGGGGCTTATCGCGTGCGCGCGCAAGGCTTTCTCCATCCTGTCTCCTACGGCGAGGTGCTCGGGATGGGGATCATCGGAGCCGTCGCCTGGTACGCGCGGCCTCGAGAGGGCGCGCCGCCCCGCGAGCGCACGGCCGCGGCCGCGCTCGCGGCTCTGACGGCCGCCGCTCTCGTCCTCTCGCAGACGCGCGCGGTGCTGCTGTCCCTCGGGGTCGCGTTCGGCGCGGCCTGCCTCGTCGAGACACGTTGGCGCCGACACGTCTGGGCGGCCTTGGTGGTCGCGGCCGGCGTCGTCGCCTTCTGGGAGGTGATGCCGACGGGCGGGCGGAACCTGAGCAACCTGCTCTCGCAAAGCGCCGGCACGAGCGCCCATCGAACCCGCTTAGTCCTCTGGGACGTCTCTCTGCGCGCGTTCGCGGAACGCCCGCTCGCCGGAGTGGGGCCCGGACAATACCGCCAAGCCTTCGAACGCCTTCACCCGCAGCGGCTCGACGGCGTGCGTTCCTGGGGCGACGCCCACAACGCGTATTTCCACCAGCTCGCGGAGCGCGGAGCGCTCGGAGCCCTGTTGCTCGTCGCCGCGCTCGCGGCTCTCACGCGCGGGGCTTGGCGGGCGGAGGCGGCCCGCCGCGACGCGCGGTCCTTGTGGGCGGCCGGCGCGACCACGGCGTTCCTCGTGATGAATCTGACCGAGAACGCATGGCAGACGGAGCAGGTCGCCACGCTCGTCCTCTTCATCTGGCTGCTCGGAGCCGGAACGCCCCCGGGGCGGGAAATCCTATAATCGCCCTGTTATGAAGATCCTCTCGATCATGATCCCGGTTTTCAACGAGAAAGCCACGGTCCTCGAGCTGCTGCGGCGCGTCGAAGCCGTTCCGCTTCCGCTGGGCAAGCAGATCATCATCGTCGACGACGGCTCGACCGACGGCACGCGCGAGCTTCTCCAGGACCTGGGCGCGCGAGCGCTCGTGGTCCTCCACGAGCGCAACCGGGGCAAGGGCGCCGCCCTGCGCACGGCGCTCGAGCGGGCCACGGGCGACTTCGTGATCATCCAGGACGCCGATCTCGAATATGACCCCGGGGATTATCCGATGATGCTGGGACCGCTGCTCGACGGCCGCGCGGAGGCCGTTTACGGCTCGCGCTTCCTGGGCGGGCCGCACCGGGTGCTCTTCTTCTGGCATTACTTCGGCAACCTGATCTTCACCCTGATCACGAACGTCCTTTACGACATCAACCTCACGGACATGGGGACCTGCTATAAGGCGTTCGCCACGAGCCGGCTGAAGGCGATCCCGCTGCGCAGCGAACGCTTCGGCATCGAAGCCGAGATCACCGCGAAGATCTGCAAGCGCCGCCTGCGTTTGTATGAGGTCCCGATCTCGTACTCCGGCCGCACCTACGACGAGGGCAAGAAGATCACCTGGCGGGACGGCTTCTCGTATCTTTGGTGCCTCCTGCGCTATCGTGTCGCGGACTGAGGCCCGACGCTGGCTTATCCTGGGCCTGGCCGCCTTCGCGCTGAGGGCGGGAGCGGCCGTCGTCACCGAATACAACCCGCTCTTCCCGGCGTACTACTATAACGACGCCGTCTTCGTCGAGAACATGGCCTGGGACATGGCGCAGACCTGGCGTTCGGGGGCCATGTACCGCTCGCCGTACTCGACCGCGCAGCGCGCCCATGCGGCCGCGCTCGCGCTCCCTTACGCGGTGGTCGGACGCCGTCCTTTCGTGAACAAGCTGATCAACGTTTTGCTCGGCTCGGCGTCCGTCGTCCTGCTCGGCCTCGCGTTCCGCTCGCTCGTCTCGGACGAGGCGGCCTTCGCCGCGGCGGCGTTCGTGGCCGCTTGGCCCTCTCACGTGTTCTACACGTCGCAGAACTTCAAGGAATCTCCGACGCTCCTGCTCGCCTTCGGCGCGCTCGCCCTCCTGCTGCCTTCGCTCCGCGCCGGAGCGAAGCCCGCCCTTTCCCGCGTCGCCTCGGGCGCGGTCCTTCTCGCCCTGGCGGGTCTGCTGCGCTCGTATGTCCTGCTCGTCCTCGCCGCCTGCCTGGCGATCGGGGCGGCGTTCGCCTGCCGTCAAAAAGAGGGGCGCAAGGCCGCCGCGTTCGCGCTCGCCGCCGTCCTGGCTTCCCTGGCCCTGTACCGCGGCGCGGAGTTCGCGGTCTTCCGGCGATTGATCGCCGTTCCCGACGGCTCGCCGCAGGTCATCGCGCCGTTGGCCCGGCCCGCCGTCGAGCAGACCGGGCGCGTCCCGGCTCCCTGGACGCCGGCTGGGATCGGGAGGCGGCGCGCCGCGAGCCAGTACTCCGATCGAGCCTACGCCGTCGGCATGGGCCGTGAGGTCGGCACCCAGATCGAGCCGGATGTCCGTCTCGAGACGTGGCTCGACCTTGGCCTGTTCCTGCCGCGCGCCGCGTTCCAGGTCCTCTTCATGCCGTTGCCCGGCCTCTACCCGATGGACGGCAAGCTCGGCCGATGGCTCGCGGCGGGGGAGAACGTCGTACTGGTGCTGCTGGCCGCGGCCGCCCTGCTCGGGCTGACGCGAACGCGGCTCGGGCCTCCGAGCGCGGCCGTGCTGGTCTTCTTTCTTATCATGACCGCGGGCTCGGCGCTGCTCGAGTTCGACCTCGGCTCGACCTCGCGCCACAAACTCTTATATCTTCCCATGCTCTTCCCCTTCGCGGCCGAGGAGCTACTGAGGCGGAAACGAGCATGATAAAGGTCTTCCAAGTCGTCGAGTGCGGCGGGCCGGGCGGGACCGGAGAGCAGGTGGCCGCGATCTGCAACGGCCTCGATCCCGCGCGCTTCGAGGTCTCTTTGGTCTACGCCACCCGCGGCGGCGCGCCCGAGGATTACCGCGCCAAATGCTCCGGGGCCAAGACGGCGTTTTACATCCCCGAGATGACGCGCGAGATCTCTTTGACGAGCGACCTCGTGGCCCTGCGCAAGCTCCGCGCCCTCTTCGCCGAACGCCGGCCCGACGTCGTCCACGCCCATTCCTCCAAGGCCGGGGCGCTCGCTCGCGCCGCGGCCAAAGCCGCGGGGATCAAGAACGTGTTTTATACGCCCCACGGCTACGGCTTCCTCCAGCAGGACCGCTCCGCGGCGTCGCGCCTTCTCTACAAGACCATCGAGAAGGCCGCCGCCCGCTTCGGCGCGACCATCGCTTGCGCGCCCGGCGAGGCCGCCGCCGCGGCGGCGCTGGGCGGCGGGCCGGTCCACACGGTCTGCGACGCCTTCCTCGGGGAGTTCCGCGAGCCCCTGCCGCACGACGGCCTCGCCGTCGGCGCCTGCGGGCGCTTGACCTACGCGCGCAACCCCGACGCGTGGGTTCTCCTCGCGCAGCGGCTCACGGATTCCCGCAACGGCCTGAAATGCCTTTGGATCGGCGGCGGCGAGGACGAGCCTCGCGTCCGGACCCAGCTCGAGAACATGAACCTGACCGCGCGCGTCGAGGTCACCGGGTGGCTCCCGTCGGAGCAGGCGCGCGAGCGCCTGCGCGCCCTCGACCTGTTCGTGCATTATTCGCGCTGGGACGCGCTGCCCAACGCGGTGCTCGAGGCCATGGCCGCGGGCCTGCCCGTCGTCGCCTCGGACAACGCCGGCAACCGCGACGCCGTCGTCGACGGCGTCACCGGCTTCATCGTCCGAGGCGAGGTCGAGCTGCTCGAACGCTGCCAGAGCCTCATCGACGACAAGGCGCTGCGGCTCAAGCTCGGCGCGGCGGGACGAGAGCGGGTCCGGCGCGAGTTCTCCCGCGACCGGATGCTGGCCGGGCTTTCCCGGCTGTACGCCGGCGGCCGATGAAGGAGCGGCGCCTCATCCTCGCCGCCGCCTTGCTCGGCGCGGCCCCGTTCATCGTCACCGTCCCGTTCTGCGGACTCTATCTCGATGATTATTCCTTTCTCGTCATGCTCGAAGGCATCTCGCCGGGCGCGCTTTGGACCGAGTTCCTCCACTACGTCCCCGGACGGAACCTCCACATCCCTTTCTTCTACGGCCTCCTCGAGCTGACCGGCGGCTCCGTGGTCGCGATGCACCTGATCGGCGTCGCCTTCGACGCCCTGAACGCGGCTTTGCTGTTGCTGCTCGTCCGGCGCCTGACCGGCCTGAACTCGGTGGCGCTCGCCGCGGCCGCGATCTTCGCCGTCGCGCCGAACCACGGTGAGACCCACTTCTGGATAACCTTGATCCCTCAATGCCAGATCCCGGCGGCCCTGGTCCTGACCGCCTTCCTGCTGGCCGCCCGTCCAGGCGGGCTCGCGGCGGCCTGCGCGGTCTACGCAGTGGCGCTTTTCACCTACGATCAGGTCTTCTTCCTCTGGCCGTTGCTCCTGGCCGTCGCCTGGTCCCGCGACCCCGCGCCGCGCCGGTCGCCGTACGCGGCCGCGGCGGCGGGCCTCGTCGCGCTGAACGTGGCGCATATCGCGCTGCGCTACCTCTCGCCATACGCGTCCGGCGGGCGTCCCTTGATCCGCTGGTCGGAGGTGCTTTATCGCTGCCGCGACGCGATCGTCGCCGTGGGCAAAGGCGTGCTGCCTTGGCCGACAAGCTCTCACGCGCATTGGGCCTGGACCGTGCCCGTCGCCGCGCTCGCGCTGGCCGGCGCGTATTGGCTGGTCCGCTCGGTCCGGGCCCGGGCGCAAGAAGAGGCCGCCCCGCTCGCCGCATGGACCGGAGGCAGCGCCTGGCTCGCCGCCGCGGCGGGCGGCGCCGCGTGGACCATACTGGCCTATGGCCCGAACCTTTTCTGGTACCTGAGCCCGCGCCACAGCCTGCTCCCGTCGATAGGCTGGGCGCTCGGCTTGGCCGCCTGCGGAGCATTCGCCGCCTCCCGTTCCCGGCGAGCGGCCGCGGCCCTGCCCTGGCTGGCCGGGATCTTCTTCGCCGCCGCCGTGGTCTCCGACGTCCAGGAGGGCACCCAGTGGGTCGAATCCCGGCTTCTGCGCGACGAGTTCGCCTCAGCGGTCGCCCGCCTGCCCGCGCCGGTGGAAGCCGTGTTCACCGTCGGAGCGCCCCGATACCTCCGACGCGCTCCCGCGTTCAACCTGCCCCACGATGTGATCATGGCCGCGGGCCGGGCGCTGGGGCGCACGCCGCTCGAAAACGGCGACTATCAGTTCTCGCCGACCCGGCGAGGCGGCGTCTACCGCAACGACCTCTCGATCGCCCCCGCGGAGATATTCCGGTGGATCGCGGCCGGCCAGGCCGACCTGCTGGCCTATGACGCGCGGACGAGGTCCTTCCCGTGCGCGTCCATCATGCGCGTGGACAGCCCCGACGGGACGACGAGGGACCTGCCGCTCCGCCCCAACCCGGCCTGCTCCGTGATCATCCCCGTGACCGCGGAGGTCTCCCTTGTGTCCTCGGCGGCCGCCGCGCCGGCTCGCGGCCGCGAAGACGCGCCCCGCGCCGCGGGCCTGGCCTTGCTCGGCGCGGCCGTCGGCGCCGAAGCGGACCGGACCCGCGTCACGCTCGAGTGGCGCGTCGATGCGGCCCCGCGCGCGGTCCTGGCGTTCATCCCCCGCCTCAAGGACGCCGGCGGCGCCCTGCTGCTCGACTCCGTGTTCCCTTCTCGCGGCGTCAAGCGGCCCTACCCGATGATCTGGCCGCTGGTCGATGACCTGGCACCGGGGCTCGGCCTGAAGCCGGGCCAGGCCTTGCGCCAAACCTTCATGCTCCGGCGCGCCGTGCGGGGCCTGGCGCCTGGCGCCTTCCTCGAACTCGATGTCTTCGAGATCGGCCCCTCCGGCGGCGCCGTCGCCCTGGGCACGGTCTCCGTCCCCGTCGCGGTCGACCGCTGATTCCCGCCGCCGCAGGAATTGATACAATGCCTCCCGGCATGTCCCTTCAGAACCGCGCCCGCAAAGCGCCCGTCCCCGCCCCCCGCCGCGTCCCGGCCGCGGGGCTGCCTCCCTGGCTGAGGCATGGCCTGCGCACGGCCGGCCACCTCTCCTTCGACGCGGTCGCGGTCGCCGCCGCCTACCGCCTCGCGTTCTGGGCACGCTTCGAGTGGGATTGGCTCGTGAATCGCATCCCGCTTTCCGGAGGCTCGGTGGGGTGGGACAACTACCAAGGCCTTCTCTACGCCGCCGTGCCGATCTGGCTGCTGCTGCTGCGCTCCAGCAAGGTCTACTCGGCGTCGTATATGAGCGCGGCCGACCGGTTCCTCCAGCTCGTCAAGGCCGCCGCGCTCGGGACCTTGGCGACCTTGGCCGCCGCCTTCCTGTACGAGCGCCTGGCCTACTCCCGCGTGATGTTGGCAGGGGTCTTCCCGATCGGCGTCACCCTCCTCTGCGCATCGCAGACCTTGGCCCTATGGCTCGACGAGTGGCTCGCCGGCCTCGAGGCCGCGCGTCCCGTCCTGCTCGTCGGCGGCGGCGCGGTCGCGGGCGTGCTCAAGGAGCGCATACTCGCACGCCACCCCGGCGCGGAGGTGCGCGAGGCCCTTCAGCTCGGCGCCGAAACCGAGTTCGACCGCCTGCTCGACGAGACCAACTGGTACGAGGTCATCGTCCTGCGCACGCGCGACGAGCACGAGCGCATACTCGCCGCCGCGGAGTCCTGCGACGCCCGCGGCATCCGCTTCGCCCTGGTGCCCGACCTGCTCGAGATCCGCATGGGCGAGGTCCAGATGGACCACCACCTCGGCATACCCGCCTACCGCATCAAGCACGCCTCGCTGACGCGCACCAACTTCCTGGCGAAGCGGATCTTCGACATCATCTTTTCCGCCGTCCTGCTCGCCGTCACGGCCCCTCTCTGGCTCGTCATCTGCGTCCTGATCAAGCTTGATTCCCCTGGCCCGATCCTCTTCACTCAGAAGCGCTACGGCATCAGACGCCAGGTCTTCAACGCCTTCAAGTTCCGCACCATGGTCGCCGACGCCGAGAAGAGGATCGATTCGGTCAAAGGCCTCAACGACCAGAAGGGCGCCTTTTTCAAATCGAAGAGCGACCCGCGCGTGACGCGGGTGGGCAAGTGGCTGCGCCGCTTCTCCCTCGACGAGTTCCCCCAGTTCCTCAACGCGCTCCTCGGAGACATGAGCGTCGTCGGGCCGCGCCCCCTCGCCCTGACGACCGGCGAGGTCGAGGCCCTCGAGCGCGACTTCGGGGCGACCGCCAAGAAGCGAATGAACATCCTCCCGGGGATCACGGGGCTCTGGCAGGTCTCGGGCCGATCCGACGTGTCGAGCGAGCAACGTTTCTCCCTGGACCTGTACTACATCGAGCATTGGTCTCTGGGCCTCGACCTCGAGATCATCCTGAAAACGCCTGCCGTGATGCTGTTCGGCAAGGGGGCCTATTGACCGCGATCGCCGTCGACATCCCTCTCATATCCTTGAAAGGACAGCAGGCCGAGATCGGCGCCGAAGTGAAGGCGGCCGTCGCGCGCGTGCTTGATTCAGGAATATACATCCTGGGTCCCGAAAATAAAGCGTTTGACGCCGAGTTCGCCTCGGCCGTGGGCGCGAAATACTGCCTCGGCGTGGATTCGGGCACTTCGGCGCTCGAATTGGCGCTCGAAGCCGCGGGCGTGGGCCCGGGCGACGAGGTGATCGTGCCGTCCTTTACCTTTATCGCAACGGCGACCGCAGTCTCCGTATTGGGTGCCAAGCCGATCTTCGCGGATGTGGATCCGTTGACGTTGACGTTAGATTCGAAGTCGGTGGAAGGCGCTTGTACCCCGAGAACCAAAGCCGTTGTCGCCGTTCATATCTTCGGCCAACCTTGTGATATGGATCCGTTGATGTCCCTGGCCAAGTCCCGCAAGCTGGCCGTGATCGAAGATTGCGCTCAATCGCATCTCGCGACCTACAAAGGCCGCCCGACCGGCTCCATCGGCGACCTCGGCGCCTTCAGCTTCTACCCGACGAAGAACCTCGGCGCGGCCGGGGACGCCGGCGCCGTGACGATGAACGACGCGAAGCTGCGCGACGCCGTCAACGAGCTGCGCAACTGCGGCCGCTCCGCCGCAGCGGGCTACGACCACGTCCGCGTCGGCCACAACTGCCGCTTGGACGAGGTGCAGGCGGCGATCCTGCGGGTGAAGCTGCTGAGGCTCGAGGCTTGGACGGCGTCGCGGCGACGGGTCGCCGCGATATACGACGAGGGATTCGCTGGACTGCCCATCAAGAGACCGCCCCTGGGCTCCGAATCGAGCAAACCCGTCTTTCATCTTTACACCATCCGCACCGACCGGCGCGACGCGCTGGCCGAGGACCTGCGCCGGCACGGCATCGGCTGCGGCGTCTACTACCCGACCCCGGTCCACCTCCAGCCCGCGTACGCCTCGCTCGGCGTGAAGGCCGGAGCCTTGCCCGTGACGGAGGCCGCCTCGCGCGAGGCCCTGTCGTTGCCCATGTTCGCGGAGCTGTCCGCCGCGGACGCCGGGCGCGTCGTCGAAACCGTGCGGCGCTTCTTCAAATAGCTTGGCCCGGATCCTCTTCGTCAGCACGTCGACGACGGTAGGAGGAGCGGAGAAGACGCTGTACACCTTGGCCACGTTGCTGGACCCGAAGCGCCATCAGGTCGTCGGCGTGGTCAGCGTCAAGCCGGAGGGCCACTACGCGCAGAAGCTCAAGCAGCAGGGCCTGCACGTCGAGACCTTGGGGCTCGCCGGCACGCCCCGGCCCGCGGACGCCGCCCGTCTGGCCGAGGTCATCACCCGCCTGCGCCCGGACGTCGTCCACGCCGTCATGTACAAGGCCATCCAGCTGTGCCGCCTGGCCAAGCCCAAGGTCCCCTTCGCCTTCAAGCTCGTCAGCTCGCCGCGCGTGCACTACCGCACCCGCTCGGTCTGGACCTTGCTCCTCGACCGCGCGCTCAAGGGCCGCGACGACCTGCTCATCGCGGAGTGCGACGCGAGCCGGGATTACCTGGTGCGCAGCCTCGGCTACGCCCCCGCCAAGGTCCGCACCATCCGCAACGGCGTGGACCTCGCCGGCTGGCCCGTCTCCAAGGTGGACCGCCAGAAGCGCCGCATGGAGCTGAGGCTGGGCTCCGCCGACGTCCTCGTCGGCGCCGTCGGCCGCCTCGACAAGCAGAAAGGCTTCTCGTTCCTCGTCGAGGCCATGTCGCGGCTCAAGAAGACCGACCTGCGCTGCGTGATCCTCGGCGAAGGGCCCGAGCGCCCCCGCCTCGAGGCCCAGATCCGCAAGCACGAGCTCGAGAAGCACGTCTGGCTGTACGGCGAGCGCCCCGACATCGTCACCTGGCTGTCCGCCTTCGACATCTCCTGCCTGCCGTCCCTGTGGGAGGGGCTGCCGAACTCCCTGCTCGAGGGCATGGCGCTCGGCCTGCCCGTCGTCGCCTCCGCCGTCGACGGCGTGCCCGAGGTCGTCGTGAACGAAAAGACCGGCGTCCTGGTCCCCCCCGGCTCCCCCGCCGCCCTGGCCAAGGCCCTGAAGGACCTCGCCGAGAACCCCGAGCGTCGCGCCGCCCTCGGCGCGGCGGCGCACGCCGCCGTCATGGAGAAGTTCACCGTCCGCCGCATGATGGACGAGTACCAGGACGCCTACGCCTCCGTCGCTTCCTCATAGCGAGCGTTCGTATTGACGGCGTAACACCGTTCCGATATACTGCCCCACATCTCGCGCGCGCGTATTAAGGAACGCCGACCTTAATGCGCGTCCCCGCCATTCCCGGGGGAAGCGAGGCCAATACCACAACTTGCTCTCCACCCGCGTCAGACGGATCATCGGCGTGGCGTCGCTCGCGGCTTTCGCGGGCCTCGCCTCTTTTCCCGCGCTCGCCCAATTCAGCGCGCCGTACGACCCGGATTTCCCGCCTCCTCCCGCGAAGACCGAGCCGGCCAGGACCGCTCCCGCCGAGGAGCCCACCGTCGAGGCGCTCCCGGGGGCGTCCACCGACGAGTTCAGGCTGCTTGACCGGCCCGCAGGCGGCGGCTTCCTGACGCCCGCCCCCGCCGCGTCCACGGAGCCCGCGAGGGCGCCCCGCGACCCCGGCGAGGTGCGCGCCGGCATGACGCCGATCCAGTACGACGCCTCCCGCTTCGAGCGCGTGCGCGAGCAGGTGGACCGCGGCGAGGAGCCGGGCGAGGACCGCACCGGGCCCGACGGCGGCCCCCTTCTCGTCGACGGAGACGTCGCCCTCTCGACCTCCGCCCCCAAGCCGCCGCCTCCCGAGGTCGAGCTGCCGACCTACGGCACCAGCCTCTCGGTGACCGGCCGCAAGGTCATCGGCTTCAACTTCTCCGAGAAGCGCTACCTCAACTCGCAGAAGACGACGGGGCGCGCCCAGACGACGAACCTCA
>Ga0255338_1000517_pt1 | contig 116812 bp, 118 predicted proteins | sample MeOH1_35cm_T4_19_FD_203715 | JGI IMG/M metagenome (GOLD analysis project Ga0255338, IMG submission 203715) | Sandy soil microbial communities from University of British Columbia, Vancouver, Canada - MeOH1_35cm_T4_195 | ecosystem: Engineered > Artificial ecosystem > Sand microcosm >... | reverse complement strand
AGGCGGGCGAAAGAACCTTGGCGCGGGGTGGAGCAGCCCGGTAGCTCGTCAGGCTCATAACCTGAAGGTCACAGGTTCAAATCCTGTCCCCGCAACCAACGATAGCGACAAAACCCCCAAGGCACCCGCCAAGGGGGTTTTGTCGTGTCTGAACTCCTTCGCTTCGCGCGCCGCGACCCACTCCGGGAGCGCGCCGAATTCGCCGTGCAGCGTCGCGTCCAGAACCCCGCGCCTTGGGCCAGGCGTCAGCGTTACGCGCTCGATCAGCCCACGGATCGTTTCTGCAGCCTCATCCCCTGGCATGTGCGCCCCCTGGGTTTGACGAACGCTCAATCGGCTGCGACCTATGCGGAATGACTGTGCAGAATGCCTTGCTGTTCCTGGCCGCCACGCGTCGCGACGAGGCGCTTCGAACCGAGCTAGAGGCGCAGCAGGACGATCCAGGGGTGCTGTGCCGGTTGGGCCGTGCGCGCGGCCTGGAATTTGACGCGAGCGATCTGCAACAGGCGTTTCGGCACGATTGGGCGCTGCGTGCACTGCGAGAAGGCAAAAGCGCCCCGCAGCGTCAATGACCGGTCAGTCTCAGGTTTTCGAACTTCCTCAGCGCGGACAGCACGGTCGCCGTCGTGAAGTATCGGCGACTGTCGATCGCCTGAACGATGTCTCCTTGCCGGTTCGGGATCGCAAGCGCCGCCGACGCGACCCAGGAGCCATCTTCACGCCCGGCATGTTGGAGATGGTCCGCCAGCCGCTCGATAGTCTCCCATCCGTCCATGGGCCTGAGCAGCAATGTGCGCAGCGCCCATGCTGCGTCGAATGGAGGTTCGCGTAGCGTCTCCCCCCAGCCATCCCGCTCCAGCCAAGCGCGGGTCGCTGCGACTGCGCGCTGCACCCGGTTCGCATCTTCGGCGTCGCCCGTGGCTGCGAGCGCTTCGGCCGCCAGCGCGGTGGTGTAGCGGTCGCTCTGCCACCAATAGCCCCGCCATTCCCCATTCTCCCACTGCGTACTCCGCAGGTAGCTGAGCGGCGCAAGCCCCAGGCCGGGTACATGCGCCGCCGCTGCCGTGACGCAGGCGTGGGCGTCATACCAGGCGGGGTTCACCGCCTTCGCGTCGACCCACTGCGCATAGACATGACGGCGATAGGTTGCGATGCCCCCATCTGAGTCCAGATGCTGGCGCAGAAATTCGGTTGCCTCCCGCGCCTCGCGCGTCTCGCTTTGGCTCAGATCGGAAGCTAGGCGGAGGCCCCATATGGTGCTGTCGGCATCGGCGGGCTGGAGGAAATTCCATCCCCAGCCGGAACGCGCGCGCGCTTTCAGCAGGTGCCAGGCACGCGCCGCACCGTCGCGGGCGTCGGCGCGGGCGCTATCGTGCAGCGCGTGGGCGACATACGCCGTCACCCATTCGTCCGCCGTCCCTTCCGAAAATCCGTCATAGTCCAGCCACCAACCCGCCTGATTCTGCCCCGCGACCAGGAAGTCGGTGGCATTCTCGATCGCTGTCTTTGCGTTTGTCGTTGTCGTGCGGGGCCGCGCTTCCGTGTCCGCAACAGAGGGGGCCTGCACTTCAATAAAGCCAAAATATCCCTTTGCCCGGGGAGGGTGTCCCGCCGCCAGCGTGACCTTGGCATGGCTGATGCGACAATCGAGCCAGCGCGGGGCGGTCGCAGGCCGCAACAGCGCATCGGAGATCAGTGATTCCGGCCATTGCTGCGACGACAACGGCGTCAGCGCGGCAGGCCAGGCGAGCAGTTGCTCTCGGCGCGCGGGCGTACACAGCCCGCCCTGCACCAGCATATCGAACAGGCAGCGCCAGCGCGGATCGTTCGCCGTTGGATCACCAACAAAGCATTCGAACCCGATGTCCGGGGTCAGCGCATCGCCCAGTGTAAGGGCAAAGCGGATGCGGTCGGCATGGACGAACAGTCGGTCGATCCAGGCGGTGGCGGTGTCGAGCGGTCCCGGCCAGCCGGATCGCTCAAGAAAGGCGCAGGCATCATTGGGGCGGACGTTCTCGACGATGAGCCGCAGCGGCGCGCCTGCTCGCCCCAGCATCAGCCCGATATAGGACAGGCGTGCATCCGGACCGCACGCGACAAGACAGCGCTGGAGCGCCTCCAGCCGTTCCGGCGTCAACCGTATGTCGAACGCCGCCAGGACGCGGGCGATGGTGGGCTCGGCATAATCGCGCAGCCGCACGAACACCGACAGCGGCGCGTCCCGCGCGTCGTCCCCCGCTGGCGCATCCAATTCGAGCCAATATTCGTCAATGGCGTCCGCGATCGGGGCGAGCGCAGCGGCCAGGTGCTGCCACGCCGCGCCTTGCGGTCCGGTCCGGGCAAGCCAGCGCGCCAGGCGGGCGATCTCCTCCTGGTTCTGGATGCGTTGCTGCAGGTCGATCGCGCCTTCGGATTCCAATGCCACTTCCAGCCCGGCGGTCGCCACGGCCGGCAGATACGCCGCCAACCGCTCCAGCCGATCGGGACAGGGCCACCCGCGCTCGGCCAGCACGAAGCGCAAGATCGGCGCCAGGCTTTGCACGGTCATCCGTCGAGCGCGGCGATCAGGTGGGGCAGGATGTCCCAGCGGCGCGGATAACGCAGGTCGAACATCGGAACCCGTTCCGCAATTACGCGCAGCGCGTCGAACCGCGCCTGGGTCAACAGCGACGTGAAGCCTTGCGGATACCAGCTGTCGACCAGTCGGGGCAGGGCGTGCGCAGAGGGGATCGGGGCACTGATCGCCGCGCCGTTACAGTCCGCCGGCGGGCCGAGCCTGTAGAGTGCATCGAGGCGGGGGGCGGGCAGGAGCGCGGCGTGGGTATCGCCAGATACGTCCCACATCTGCTTGTCGATCCAGGGGACCGTCGGCAGGTGATCGGTTCCGACGATCCGCACGCTCGCCGCCGGGGTTAGCCGCACATTGGCGCAGCCCCATGCGACCGAGAAGCCATCGCCATCCGGACGCAGCGCTGCGATATCATCGGAGATCAATCTCCCGCCACGCGCCACCAGCGCGGCTGCCGCAGTCGACTTGCCCGTACCACTATCGCCCAGCAGCGCGAAGGTGCGGCCGTTGAGCGACACGACCGATCCGTGCAGGCAGACAATGCCGCGCCGGTGCAGCAACAGCCCAAGCCCGATGCCGACCAGGACCGTCGGTGCAAACTCCAGCTTGGCCTTGGTGCAGACGACGGTAATGTGATCGTTCGACGCGGCGAGCAGGAGTTGAAGCTCTCGTCGCCATGCGATGCACAGCGCGCCGTCTGCGGTTTCGCCCAATTGGGGTGCGTCCGGATCGCTGGAGGGGGTCGGCAGCGCCTGCACCACGTCGCGCCACGCGGTCTCCGCTTCCCATCTGATGGTAACGTCAGGTGCCGACGTGGTTGCGAGCGGGCGCGCTCCGGGCAGCGGGAATGGGCTTTCTATGGTCAGGCCGTACAGCAGGCTGGAGTGCAACCTCATGCGCGCAGGCCCCGCTGCCGGACGTGCCACTCGATGAATTTCGCGAACCGCCCGCCGGTCAGCACCAGGGAGAACATCTGACGCTGCCAACCGTTGCGATCACTGGGGCGTACCGTGTCGAGCGCAGCCAGGAAGCGGGAGCGATCCACATAGTCCCAGCACTCCGGCGGGGCAGTCTCCGCCCAATGCCGCAATGCAGGCCCAGCGGTGGCGCAATGCGCCGCAAGGGCGGGGTCGAACGCCGGGCCTTTGTCGGGCCGCAGTCGCACGGCTTCGGGAAGGATCCCGACCGTAGCACGGCGCATCAGGCTGCGCGGCTGACCATCGCGATGCAGTTCCGCTTCGGGAAGCGCACGGAGCAGGGCGATCAGGCGCGTGTCGAGCAGGGGGAAGCGCAGATCCTGTCCATAGGATTCGGCAAAAACCTGGCGCATCCCCGGCAGCACCCGCTCCAGATGACCCGGCGTGAGGATGCTGTCCATTTCCCGATGGGGAAGTGCGCGGACCTTCGTCACTGACGAGGCAGGCCGTCGCCCTTCGCGCTCTGCGACCCGGCGGATCAATGCGGGGGCAGCACAGTTCGCCTGGGCGCGCTGCAGGTGGAAGCGCAACCGCGCCAACGGCCGCACCACATTGTCCAGCAGCAAGCGCCACCAGCCGGTGCCATTGAGGTGGTGTAGCCGGCGCAACTCGGACAGCGCGGCACCGATCCGTCCGCGCCGCAGATGCAGCTCCGCCGTCGGTACGCCATGCGCCGACGCAAAGAAATCGCCGCCAAAGCCGCTCAGGACGATGTCCACCCCGTGCGCGCGCCCGATCGCGCCGAGCATTTCTTCGGCATGGGTGACCGTGCTGTAGTGCGGCTCGCCCAGGCACTGGAACCAGCGCGGCAAGGCGCCGAATGGGTCCGTCTCCGTCGGAAGCGTGATCCAGACGGGGTCGATCGTATCTTCCTGCGCGAGCACAGCCTCGATGAAGCGCCGTTCGTCTGTTTCCGGTCCGACATGGTCCGCGGGGAGAACCGAGCATAGCGCCACCAGACGGCGGCCCTGCTGCTTCAGCCGCCGCGCGGCGATGCAGGCGATCATCGATGAATCCAGCCCGCCGCTCAGATGCACGGCGATCGTCTCCCCACCTTCCAGCCGGCTCTCAACGGCCTCGATGAGCAGCGCGCGCAGGGTTTCGGCGGCATCTGTCGTCTCGCCCTGGACCGGCAGTGAAAAATCACTCCACGGGGCGGGCAGGGGCGCGAGCGACAGCGCGGTTCCCTCCAGCGTCAGGCGATGGCCGCCCGGTATGCGGCGGACATCGGTGTAATAGGTGTCGTTCGCCGGACCAGTGCCATCGGAGCACAGCGCGCGCGCGATGGCGCCGTCATCGAGCGCCCGTGACACGCAGGGCAGGGCGAGCAATGCAGGCAAGGTCGATGCGAACGCAAAAAACGCGTCCTGCGCGACATAGAAGATCGATCGTGTGCCCAGATGGGACCGGCACAGGACCAGCCGTCGCGCGGCGTGTGTCCAGTGCGCGTGGGCAAAATCTCCGGGGTGAGGCGGGGGAGGAGCGTCCTGCGACAGCCGGTCGGCGACCGCGCCATCACGGCCACGATCGAAATCGCCGTCACACAGCGAAATCTGGCCGTCATCATGGGTTGGCGATCCATCCGCGTCGGTCAGGAACACGGCATCGGTACCAAAGCGCACGGGTTCCACCGCCCGCCCCGACGAAGCGTCGAGCGCCGAAATCCAGTCGCCGGGGATTGTCAGGGAGTCGTGGCGGACAATCCCTGCGATGAAGCTCATTCGGTCGGGCGAACCGCCGCGCATACCGCTTCGGGCTGTTCGTTCACGACATGCGTCGCGACGAGCTTTTCGAGAAAGGCGCGAACGTCGCGAGCACATTGCTCCCGCTCGACCTGATACGTGTTCAGGACAGCCTCGATGATGTCCGCCTCTGACCGGGGCGTCTCCAGCATCTGCCAGATGACGCTGCCGATGCCTGCCATCTCATAATAAGAGCCATCCTCGATGTTCATCAGCATGAACTGGCCATCGAGCTCGGTCCAGAGCGCGCTTGGGCTTCGTACGAACATCGGGGCTCCTGGCGAAACGCATCACAGATTTGGGCTGCGCCGCAGCGTGCTCCGCGAAGCGGAGAATCGCCTCACGGTCTGGCCGGCGCACACTATGGCAAACAAGGTCGGTGGCGTCTCGCGATGCGTCGAGAGTGCCGCTCCTAGACTAAAGTTGGATCAGGAGTATCCGCCGTCGCTACCGCTATTGTTACCATTGCTGAGCGTGACGTCAGCGATCTTTCCTGCCTCGATCAGATCGGGCGTCACATAGATCAGCTTGGAATCGTTCGAGGATTCCCGAACCTCGTCCATCAAATCGCGCATGATACCACCTTCCAAGACCCTGTGCTCCTGCAGAACGGAGCGCTAGCATCGGGCTTATAGCAAGATAACCGTGCCAGGCACAGAGGCGCAAGTTAGATATCGGGAGAAAGAAACACCAGTGTCTTTCGTGCCAATGATTCGACGGCGGCATGGGTGTCGAACCCGGGCAGCGTGTCGGCGAGCTGCCGCAGGGTCAGGGCATCTTCTGCGAGCAGCAGTGCCAGCACGGCCCTCTCGCCATCGGGGAGCGCGCCGTGCTTTGCCTCAGGCCCCGCAAGGGAGACCCGACGTCGCAGCGCGGGCTGGACCACGGTGTCGGGGCCGATCGCCTGGGAAAGGCCAAGCGAGAATGGACGACAAGGCGTGCGCTCACGGTCGGCGTCGGCCAGAAAGGCGCCGATGTCGAGCGTATCGACCAGCCGGTGGAACGCCGCACGCAACTCCGCCTGATGCGCGCGGCGATCTTCGGCATCGCCAAGAACCGGCAGGTATGCGCGGCCGATATCTTCATGCTGCATCTTTCGGCCCAGCCAGGCCATAACGTCAGCACCGGTGGGCGGGATCATCGTCACGGTCAGGTGCAGCGAATGCGGCCCCTCCACCATCGCGCGGTGGACATCGCCGCGCGGCACGTACAACATGTCGCCCGGCTTCAGCACGCCCTCCCACTCCGCGGGCGGCAATTCCTCCAGCGTGGAAAAGGTCTGCCCCTTCAGCGGAAAACGTACCTTCTGCCCGTAACACCACCAGCGCTTGCGACCCTGAAGCTGCAGGATCAGCACGTTGTGCGGGTCGAAATGCGCCTTGAACGCGCTTTCCCGGTTAAAGCTGGCATAAGCGTTGGTGTGCGTGTCGCACCGCAGATAGCGTTCCACCATCGCGTTCATCGCGGCAATGGCGGGTACCTGCTTGTCGACTTGGTTCAGCACCAGACTTGCGCCTTGGTCACACAGCGCCTGGATCGCCTCCGGGGCGAGCCCGCCGGCGCCGGCACCGACCATTTCCAGCGGCAGCGAGCGTCCCTGGCGAGCGATGGTCACGTACCCTTTGCGCAGCGCGTCGGCGGTGATCAAGGTGCCCAGCGTTGTCCAGGGCAGCAGCCGCGCGAAGGCCGAAGCCCGATCGGTCATCCGGAACAGTCGGCGGGCATCCGCGACCGACCCGGCGATCTCGGCGGGATCGATCGGGTGAAAGAAATCTCGAAGCGCGGCGCTCGTATCCATCGGTTCGACTTATCGCGAAAGCCTGCCCTGCGCCAGCAAGGGGGGATCGGTGGCGTTTCCCCGGGGTAGACGCTTGCCGATTCGGCGGATTGTCCTATGCAGACGCTTTCCCGGGGGAATGCAGAGCGTAAATGGCATCGTCCAAACCCGTTTATGTCCTGGGCGTCGGGCTGTCGCACAACGGTGCGGCATGTTTGCTGAAAGATGGCCGTATCGCGGTGGCTATCGAGAAGGAACGGCTCACCAAGATCAAGAATGATGGCGGCAACGATGGGCTCGTGATCGCTTATTGCCTGAATGCGGCCGGGATCGGCTGGGACGATGTCGCGCTGGTGGTGCAGAACGCCAATTTCGGCAGCTTCGCTTATGGCAATCGCTGGTATCGCGGCGAGCGGACGATCCCTGAGGGCGTGCCGGTCGCGACGATCTCGCACCATCTTGCCCATGCATGCAGCGCATTCTTCCTCAGCCCGTTCGACGACGCTGCGGTGCTCACGGTGGATGGGTGCGGCAACGCCTTTGAGGATTGCATGGACCTCGACGGCGCTATCCTGCCCGAACGGCCGGAGGGCGAGATGGCGGCGCTCTATTTCGAGAAGGACAGCTATTACGCCGCTTCGGGCAACGCGCTGCGGACGGTGTTCAAGGACTTTTCGCCGCTGGGCCGCTTTCAGACCGACTATCCGATGCACCCCGATACCACGCGTCATTCGATCGGTGGGGTCTATGCCGGTGCGAGCCGCTATGTGCTGGGCGGCTTAAGCGATCTGGGCAAGCTGATGGGGCTCGCCCCTTATGGTCAGCCGGGGGCGTTTCGCCATAGTATCTTCGACATGCGCGACGGGCGCGTGTTCGTCGATTATGGCTGGATGCAGGAGTTTCGCGAGCAGATGCGCTCGGCGAGCGATTTCAAGGTTCGCTTCCAGTATTTCGCCGATATCGCACGGATGGTTCAAGGCGAGGTGGAGCGCGCGCTGGTCGAGTTGGCGCGTGCCCGCCATGCCCTGCACCCGAGCCCCAATCTGTGCTTTGCGGGCGGCGTGGCGCTGAACGCGGTCGCCAATACGCGGATCCTGAGAGAAACGCCATTCGAGCGGATGTTCGTGCCGCCCGCGGCAGACGATTCCGGCCTTGCGATCGGCTGCGCCTATCATGGCTGGCGCACGATCCTTGCGGGCGAGGCGGTGCGCGACGTGGGGGCACCATTCCTTGGGCGCAGCTATGACGCGGACCGTGCGCAGATCGAACGCGCGCTGCAGGCGGTTGGCGACAATGTGACGATCGACCGTCCCGCTGACCTGGTGGCGGCGATGGCCGACACGCTGGCCGAGGGCAGGACGTTGGCATGGCATCGCGGTGGCGCGGAGTTCGGTCCGCGCGCGCTGGGCCATCGCAGCATCCTGGCCGATCCCCGTCGCGTCGACCTGCGTGACTATATCAACGCGCAGGTGAAGTTCCGCGAGGACTTCCGCCCGTTCGCGCCCGCCGTGCTGGCCGAAGACGCCGCGACCTATTTCGACCTCGATCGCGACAGCCCCTATATGTTGTTCGTCGTGCCGGTGCGCGAGGAATGGCGCAGCCGCATCGGCGCGGTCGTGCATGTCGACGGCACGGCGCGGGTCCAGACGGTGCGGCGCGAGGCGGACGCGACGTTTCACGCGCTGTTGACGGCGTTCAAGGCGCGCAGCGACATTGGCATGCTGCTCAACACGTCGCTCAATCGCCGTGGCCAGCCCATCGTGGAAACGCCAGTGGAAGCGGCGATGCTGTTCCGCGACACTGGGTTGCACGCGCTGGTGGTCGGCCCGTATCTGGTGCGCAAACAGCAATGAGCACCGCGACCATGCTGTTCGGGCTCGGCCCGCCCGGTATCGACTATGCCTGCGATCCGCATCCTGCGCTGGCCCGTCTGCGGGAAATCGCACCCCGTTATTACGCCCCGGAGCGTGACGCCTGGTTCTTTACCGAGCGCACGGACAATGCGGCCTTGCTGCGCGACGATCGCCTGGACATCACCCAGAGTAGCTCTTTTGCGGATCGGTCCGATCCGTTTCGTGCCACGGTGGTACGGCAGCTGCGGGGATGGTTCGCGTCCTGTGGGGGGCTGTTGATCCAGACCGTTTCCGCCGTGACCAAAGAGTGTCTGACGGCGTTGATCGACCAAGGCGAAGGCGATCTTGTCCCTATGGTGGCGCATGCCATTCCCTCGCGGGTGATGGCGTCGCTGCTGGGCATTCCGGCAGGCGACCTCCCGGCGCTCCAGCACGTCGCGGCGGGTCTGCTGCAGAGCTTTGACCTCGAATGGGACGGGCGACCGGCGGCGGTGGCGTCGGCTTCGCGCATGCTGGACCTGTATTTCCAGAAACACTGGCGCAGTGGTCCGGCGACAGCGCTAATGGATATGCTCCGCGCGACCCAGGCAGAGTTTGCCCTACCGCACGCCAGCATGGTCGACACGTGCAGCAAGTTGTTCACCGCAGGCACCACGACCACCGGCGCTAGCATTGCCAACATTCTGGCGCGGCTGGTTGGCGCGGTTGAGACCTCGGATGCGGTGCGGGCGTTCCATTCGGTCGACGATCTGCTGCGGCTCGATACGCCGGTCCTCGCGATCAAGCGCGTCGCGCGAGCGGAAGTGCACTTGGATGCGGCAGTTATCCTGCCCGGGCAAAAGCTGTATCTGCTGATCGGCTGTTCGAATCGCGCGCCCACGGGAGAACGGCAAGCGCCGCCGCTGACCTTTGGGCTGGGGCGCTATCATTGCCTGGGCGCGACGCTGGCCCGGCTCGAAATCGAGGCGTTGCTTGACGCCTTTCGACCGATCGCGCCAAGCGTCCGGTTGTCCGGTCCCGTGCAATGGCGAGAGTCCTGGCTGCTGCACGAAGCGCGATCCGTACCGGTAAAGATTCACGGAGTGTTTGATGCCGACTGAATATCAACAGACGTTGACCGGATCGTATGATCGCTTTTTTCAGAAAGGCACGCTCTATGTCGGCGATCGGGCGGAGTCCGGCTACGCCAATATGGGCCTTTTCCTTCCCGGAACCGCGGATTTTAACCAGGCGTGCGACAATATGATGGCGCTGCTGGTCGGCAAGTTCCGTCGGTACCAGGGGCCGTTGCTCGATGTCGGTTGCGGGTTGGGTGGCACCACCGAGTATCTCGCCCGCCATTTCCCGGTGGATGACGTCCACGGCATTAATGTCTCCGACTATCAGATCGAGCAATGCCGCGCCCGCGTGCCCGGCGCGCATTTTCAGGTGATGCCCGCCGAGGAAATGCGCTTTCCCGACGCGATGTTCGGCGCGCTCGTCAGTGTCGAGGCGGCGCTGCACTTCAAGGGACGGCGGGAGTTTTTGAACGAGGCCCGGCGCGTGTTGAAGGCCGGTGGGGAAATCGTCGTCGCGGACATGGTATTTGAGGGCGAGCCAAGGGTGTTTCCCAAGGTTCTAGGCGGGCAGGAATGCTATCCCGACCTCGCCACCTATCGAGCGCTCTGGGAGTCGTGCGGGTTCGCGGATATCGTCATCGAGGACATCACCGAGGCAAGCTGGCGCGGCTATGTCGCGCATTTCAAGGGAAAGGCGCTGGCCGAACTGCTGACGCAGCGGATCGACTCGGCGACGTTCAACCGGCTGCTCGAGTTCGTCCGCAATATCGAGGAACTGCCGGTGCTGTCCTATGTGGTGGTGAGCGCGCGGACGCCCGAATGAACGCATCGCCGCTCCTGCTGACCCGCTATCGCGATGTCCGCGATGCGCTCAACGACGCGCGGCTGGTGATCCACAAGCCGCTGGCGGTCGGCGATACGGCGGCGCATGTCGCTCAGGCCACCGCCGGGGAGCGATCGCATCGCGTCCGTCCGCTGTGGCAACGTCTGGCGCAGCAGCTTCGACCTGAGAGGGTGGTGACGCTGACGGCGTTCGTCGAAGCCAGTATCGACCGGATCTTGGGCGAAGCGCAGACGCGCGGCGGCATGGAAGTGGTAGGCGATTTGGCCTTTCGGCTGCCGGTGGCGGTCATGGCGGAACTGCTCGGCCTTCCGGACACGGACCACGCGCAGTTGCGGCCGTTGTTCGAAGCGATCACGCGTGGTCATGACATCGGATCGACCGAGCCCGAGCGGCACCATGCCCGCTTTGCCCAGGCTGCCGTATCACGGTGGATCGGCACCCGGCTTGCCCAGGCGCGCGCCACGCCGATGGTGGATGCGATTCGTCAGGTCGCCGAAGCCGAAGGGATCGAGGCGTCGCTGGTCGCCTATTGGGGCACCATGCTGCTCTACGCAGGCAGCGCCACGACTCGCGATCTGATCGCCAATGCGATCGCGTTGCTGATCGATCATCCGAATGCGGCGCGGCAATTGGCCGACGAAACGGTGTCGGTCGATGCGGTGATCGAGGAGGTGCTGCGGTTCCAGGGGCCGGTGCGCGGCATCGGGCGGGTGGCGACCGAAGATATGGCGATCGGTGATCATCACATCGCGTCGGGCGACCTCGTCTACCTCATGTTGGCCGACGCAAATCGCGATCCGGATCGGTTCGCGGACCCCGATCGCTTTGATCCCGCGCGTGCAAATGCCGGGCATTTGGCCTTTGGTTCGGGGGTGACGCATTGCCTGGGCGCGAATCTGGCGCGGCTGGAGGCCCGCATCGTGCTACAGAGGCTGGGCCCGCTGCTAGTCGATGCGACGCGGTCCGCGCCTGATGACTGGAGCTCGGTGCGGCTATTGCGCCAGCGTAATACTCTCGGAATTTCCTTTGATACAGCGTCGGCATCCTGCTCGCCTGCGAAAGCCTGAGTGCGGCGGTTCGCGAGCGAGGGATGGAGTGCAACCCTCCCTCTTAGTCTAAGCACAAAGCAACGCGGGGCAGGGTGGGCTAAACTGGAACGAAAAAAGAATGTCGCACTCGGCCTATGCGCCTCCCCGCAACCAAACACATACCAACAGCCTCGGTCGCACTGATCGGGGCCTTTTTGCGTTCACCGCCGCGCAGACACGCGCCCCGCGGACCCCCAGGCGCCACGCTGTGGTGCTATCACCTTGTAAAACAACCAGAATATCGCCGCGCGCCAACGCCGGAAATGTCAGTAACCCTCCTGACATGTTGAACCCGCGACCCCGATCCAGCCGCGCCCCGGGACCCCCGTCACTGCGGCATCGCGACGTCGCCCGCAGACGACAGCCAGCGGGCGATCCGGCTGTCGGGATCGTCGAGCAGCGCCCGCGCGGGGCCGATCTCCACGCTTCGGCCGTGCTGCAGGAGGCAGATCTCGTCGGCGGATCGCGCGGCATCCTCGAGGTCGTGCGACACCAGAATGATCGGCACGGGGGAGGAGGCCCTGATCTCGGCCAGCAGCAGGTGCAGCGCGCGCCGGGTGGGATGGTCGACCGCTGAAAAGGGCTCGTCCAGCAGCAGCACATCGGGATCGCGGGCCAATGCCCGGGCGATGGCGACCCGTTGCTGCTGGCCGCCCGAAAGCGCGTCGGGGCGCCGGTCCGCATATGCTTCGAGATGGACGCGGGCGAGCATCGCGCCCGCCGCGTCGGGCCGCTCCGCTCTTGGCCGGTGCAGCATTGCCTCCATCACGTTGCCCAGCGCGGTCAGGTGCGGGAACAGGGCGTAATGCTGAAAGACGAAACCGGCGCGGCGGGCCTGGGCCGGCAGGTCGATCGCCCGATCGCTGTCCAGCCAGGTGGTGCCGTTGCAGACGACCCGGCCCTGGCACGGCCGATACAGGCCGGCAATCGCGCGAAGCACGGTCGTCTTGCCGGCGCCCGACGATCCGACCAGCGCCAGCGTCTTCCCCGGCGCCACCGCAATGTCCACGTCGAGCGCGATCGGGCCCGGCTGGCGCAGCGCGATCGACAGGCCGTCAGCCATGTCGGCGGCGCCTGTGGCCATCGAGCAGGAAGCTCAGCGTCACCGCGAGCATCGAGATCGACAGCAGGATCGCCGCCATGCGGCCGGCGCCGGCATTGTCGAATGCCTGGACCCGATCATAGATCGACAGCGCCAGCGTCCGCGTCTCGCCCGGAATGGAGCCGCCCACCATCAGCACGACGCCGAACTCGCCCAGCGTATGCGCGAAGGCGAACACGGCGCCCGTGATGACGCCCGGCCGGGCCAGCGGCAGCTCGATCCGCCAGAAGCGCTGCCAGGGCGAATGGCCGCACATCGCCGCGGCCTCGCGCAGGTCTTGTCCGACTGCCTCGAAGGCACGCTGGGCGGGCTGGATCGCGAAGGGGAGGTTGATCAGCACCGACGCGATCAGGATACCGCGAAAGCTGAACACGAGGGAATCGCCGAACAGCAGATGCCAGGCCTGCCCGATCGGCGATTGCGGCCCCATGCCCACCAGCAGGTAGAAGCCGATTACCGTCGGGGGCAGGACGAGCGGCAGGGTCAGCATCGCTTCGATCAGCACGCGCCCGCGCCGTTGCGTGGTGGCGAGCCAGTGGCCGGCGAAGAGGGCGATCGGCAGCAGGATCGCGACGGTCAGAACGCCGAGCAGGAGCGAAAGGCGCAGGGCATCCCAGTCCATGGCGCGGGTCAGCGCCGGGCGTTGGGAAGGGCGAAGCCGTATCGCGTCAGGATATGCCGCGCGGTCGGGCCCTGGATATAGGCATAGAAGCGCGATGCGGTTTCACTGGCCCCCTTGATCAGCACCATGCGCTGCAGGAGCGGCCGGTGCCACGAAGCGGGAAGCAGCGCGAAGTCGGTCCGTGCCGCAAAGGCCGGATCGCGCACCAGCGAATAGGCGACGATCCCGCCCTGCGCGCCGCCGGAGACGGCGAACTGGAAGGCCTGCGTCACGGAATCGCCGAGGACCAGCTTGCCCGACAGCGAATCCCACAGACGGGCATGCTTGAGGGCTTCCATCGCGCGGTCGCCATAGGGAGCATGTTCGGGATTGGCGATCGCGAACCGGGTGATCTGGCCGCGCGCGATCGCGGCGCGCAACCCGCTCAGCCTCTCGTCGACCCGCAGCGGCGATCCCTTCGGCGCGACCAGGGCGAGCCGCCCGACGGCGTACAGCGTGCCCGCGCCCTGCGTCTTGCCCGCCCTGGCGAGATCAAGGGCATATTGCTCGTCCGCCGACAGGAAGAGCTGGAAAGGTGCCCCTTGCTGGATCTGGCGGAAGAAGTTGCCCGATGATCCGAACGTCAGCGAGACGGTGCGTCCGGTGTCGCGCTGGAAGGCGGCGGCCACTTCGGTGAGCGCGAACCGAAGGTCCGCGGCCGCGGCGATATTCGGCGGCGTTTCCGCCCATGCCGGTGTCGTCAGGCTGAGCGCAACCAGCAGCAGCGCCCACCATCGGATCAGCAAGCGGATCATTCCTCGATATCCCCTGACATTCGATGTATATGATGGCGCACATCGCAGCAGGCGATGGCGACTGTCAATGAAGATGCGCGAGCAACCGAGATGAACCAAGAGCCCCGACCGATCGGGGATGACCCGGTGTCCGCGGTCATCACGGCAAAGGCCCGGATCCTGCTTGGCGACACGATCGCAATCGGTCCGGGCAAGGCCGATCTGCTCGAGGCGGTTGCCGGTACCGGCTCGATCGCGGCAGCCGGGCGCTCGCTCGGTTTCAGCTATCGTCGCACCCGCGACATGATCGACACGCTCAACGCGTGCTGGCGCGTGCCGCTCGTGGCGACGGTGCGGGGCGGATCGCACGGCGGAGGTGCACAGCTGACGCCGGCCGGGCGCGCTGTCCTGGAGGAATACCGGAAACTCGATGCCGCGCTGGAGTTGACCCTATGCCAGCACGGCGCGGGGTTGCTCCGCCTGATCGGGCCCGCGGGTATGGCTGGTTGATGGGGCTGCGCCGATACATGGGAAGCGGTGGGCGGGCGTGCGTAGAACCACCAATACCAGGCGCGCTTCGCCTGCTTCAGATTGCCCGTGGAATTGGGCGGGGCCCGAAATTGATGAGAAGTCGTGCACGATCCGACGTTGCGGCTGGAATAGGGGGGCGCCACCCCGCCCGGATCCACGCGGCTTCCCGTGCGGCGTATCATTGCGCGACGGAGTCGCGCTTCGCGGCCATATGCGGGATCTTTCTTACTGTCGCATTTGCCGGGATTCCCCAGGCGGCCGGCGCTGCCGCACTCGGGTCGCCGGGCGAGAGATCGGTTGAGTGCGCGGCACCTCGCGCCCGCGAGGCTTGTGAGGCTGAAGCGCTTCGCCAGGCCGAGCAGGCGCTCGAGGCGGCGCGTCACGGTGCGACGGAGGCAATCGCAGCGACCGACGGGCCGCTCGACCCCGAGGAGCGGGAGGCCTGGGCGCGCGCTTTCACGACGTCGCTATCATTGTGGCGGGCCTTCCGGGATGCCCGGTGCGACCCGCGATTGATCAGTTATGAAGGCGCGCGCAAAGGCACCGGCCCCTTTGCCGATGCGCCGGGATGCAGGGTGGCGATAACGCGGGTCATGGCAGGCGATGTCAGCTTCCGTTATGACCTCGAGGTGGCGGCCCATCCGCGGGAATCCGCAACACGGGCGTCGCCGGCCAGGGCGGAGGGCGCCGAAGCGAAGGATCCATGTGGTGATGTCGATCCCGGTGCGTGCGACTATTGCGGGGCCAATCAGTGCTGGGAGCAACGGCTTGCGCGCGTGGACCGGGAATTAAATCGAGTCTGGGTCAGTAGTTTGGGGGCGATCCGGGGCACGCCGAATCTCGCACCGGCTGGCCGCGCCGACTGGACTGCCCGTCTTCGGACGGCGCAGCGCGCCTGGCTCGCCTGGCGCGATGCCGAATGTGCGCTGGAACCCTGGGAGACGCCGAACCGCTTCGCTCATTCGATCTATTCGACGCTGGTCGCCCCCTGCCTCGAGGGCGAGACACTCGCCCGGATCAGCGATCTTCGTGCCACCTATCGGTCTGGGGGGCGCTGAGCACCGCCCATGGCACGGCTGGTGCATCTGCCTTTCGCCCTGGGAATGGCGCTGGCGGCGGTGTCACCCGCGCGACCGCAGGGCGTGCCCGAGCAATCCGGCCAGGATCGGGTGTCCCGGATTCGCGCGGAAGCTGACGGCGGCGGTCCGAGCCACCTGTTCTGGCTCGCTCACGGCGAGCCCGGTTCGGAGATCGTCGGGATCGTCGACCCGCTATATGCGGCGATCCGGCTGTACGCCGTCTCCGACGCCGACGCGACGCATGGGGCGATCCAGTCACGGCTCATACGCCTCGGCGCCTGCGCGCTGCCGGTGTCGTTCCGACCCTGGCAGATCCATCAACTGAAGCGGCGAGTGTTGATCGAATCGATGCCAGAGCCCGGCAGCGCCGGATACCGGGTCAAGCCGGCTGCGCTCGAGACCCGGATGTTCCGGATGCGCAGGGGCCTCGTCACCCCTGCCTCGCTGGGGCGATTGCGTCTCGCATTGGCCGCTCTCGATAGTCCGCGCTGGAACCCGGCAACGGCTCCTTCCTGTGGCTCGCTGATGGGGAAGGGGCCGATCGGCGTTGGCGCCTCGGTGGTGATGCGACGAGGGCTTCACCATGCAGCGCCGACAATCACGATCGAAGGCGGGCCGGCCGCTCTCGCGCCGCGCGCGCGCCTGACCGTGCGCAGCGGGCAAGGATACCGCCTGCTCAGCGTACGCGAGCTGGAGCCGGCCCGCGCACGACGAGTGATCCAGACATCCGAGCAGCTGCCAGGCGCGGACGGCGTAGTGCACGTCCGGCAACGCCTGATCATCACGCGCCGTAACGGACAGGTGGTCCGGCATATCGACATCGTCGGCGGGGAACTGGCGGGCAAATCGGCCTTCAGGGATATCGCGGTGCTTCCCACCGGCGAAATCCTTGCGCTGGGCAAGCGCTTCGTGCCGGGCCGTCGGCCGGACTTTGCGCTGTTCAGTTGCGGCATGATCACGGAGTCGGCGCCGGCGGCCGGAGGATCTTGCGTGAAATCGGAGGGCCCGTTGCCCCGGGCGATGGCGAGCGCTGCCTCCCAACGCACGCTCGAGCCGTCGGCGTGGTCGAGCCCGCGCTCGCTGAATGCGCGATCGATCTTCGATCTGGTCGGGCCGCTGCTCGACATCCGTTGGTCGGTCGATACCCGCAACCTGCCCGAGCCATGCCGCTCGGCGGCTGGGTGTCCAGTACCCGATCAAGGCCCGAATTTCGTACCGCTCCGTGGAATCAGGCTCACGCGCGGGACCTACCGGCAGACCGGCGCTCCCTATGCGCAGACGGAGAGCCTCGCCGATTTCGATCGATTGCGGCGCGCCACCGCACCCGAACTGTCCGCCGCCCTCGCGCATGTCATGGAGGGGAAGCGCGGGTGGCCCGGAAACCTGGCTGACGGCCTGCGGGGGGATCTCGGTATCGACTGTTCGGCGCTGCTTCAGATCGGGTGGGGCCGGCGGGGGGCGCCGGTCCGCTGGAGTACCGCCACCATCACCAATTTCGCGGACGACGCCCTGTGCACGCGCCGGCTGCCCTCACCCGATTGGCTGCGCGCAGGCGATGCGATCGGCCTGAGAACGGGAGAAACGAACCATGTGATGCTGTTCGCCGAGCCGATGCGGATCGACGGCGCAAACATCGCCTGGCTGGTACTTGAATCCTCAAGCAGCTGCGACGGCGTGTGCTGGTCGGTCTATGACCCGTCGATCCTGAATGGATGGAGCCTTTATCGCGCTGCCGGGCGAAGCGACGTGCCATGCCCGCGCAGGTCGCAGCCCCGCACGATGTGATAACGGCATTCGGTTTCGCCATTATTGCCTGATGCGGACCAGGTCACTGCTTCGGCGCCTTCCGCACGAGCCCCGCGTTCGAATAGTCATTGCGCGCGTTCCAGAGCATCCACCCGTCCGATCCGAAATCCTGTACGGCCCGAATCTGGTTCTCCACTTCGTCAGCGTCGAAGGACCTGCGATCGAAGGCATAGTCCGCGAAGTTCTGCAGCCATGGCCGGAATCGTCTGGGCGACACGTTCAGGCGCCGCTGCGCCTCGGTCAGCGAGCCGTGCACGATTGCATAGGCGTTGGCGACTGGATTCCTGACACCCGGAATGCCGAACCGGAAGCCAGATGGATAGAGCATGGGAGACAGGTAATCGACGTTCGGAGCGATGTCCTCGAGGCGCTGGCCGATGCCGGTATCGTCGGTGTTCCAGCAGACATAACCGAAGATATCGGCCGAGGTGAAAACATTGAACGGCACGAGCCGCTGCCTTGCCTCCGCAAGGAAGCCGGCGATCGCCGCGATGCGGTTGGCTTGGGTCGAGGGCTGGGCAAGGGCGAGCTTGGCGGAGGAATCGGGGAAGCGAAGATAGTCGAACTGAATTTCATCGACGCCGGCCCGGGCCGCCTCGACCGCGAGCTCGATATTATAGGTGCGCACTTCGGGCCTGAACGGGTCGGTCCAGGCCAGCCCTTCACGATCCCTGAACAATTGCCCCTTGCCTCGCTTGATCGCGAGATCTGGCTGCGCCCTGGCGAGGGGATCGTCCTTGAACACGACGATGCGGGCGATGACGTACACGTTCGCCGCGTGAAGGCGCTGCACCAGCGCGGGGAGGTCGGGGATCGTCGTTACCTTGCGCGCGCCGGGGCTCGCCGTCAGCGCCACGGCGCTGGGATAGGGCACGATCCCGCGGTCGCCCTTGAGGTCGAGAACCAGGGCATTGGCCCCGCCAGCGCTGATGATCGACAGCGCGCCGTTCAACAGCTTTTGTGAACCGATGCCATAGACGGTCAAATAGAGCGCCCTGGGAATGAAAGGGGTGAGTTTCACCAGGCCCTGCGATCGCGCCAGCTCTGCGCCGGAGATGGTCGCCTGGCGATAGCCTGGCGCGCGCACGAGGATCTGGCCCGGCGTGCCGGCAAGATGAAAGGCGCCGCTATTTCCCAGCCTCGTCTCCCGGTTGCCGATGGTCACGATGCCATCGGCCACGGGAGCACCGGTGGCCGCATCCGCCAGATGGGCGTTCAGGCCCGGCGCATCGGCGCGGGCAGCGGGGGCGAGAAGGAGTGCCGCAAGAAGCGCGATCGACGCGCGGAGGCACCATTTCACGGCCGCTGCCCCTCGGACCGGGCAATACGCTGCGCTACAATGCGTTCGCCTCGAGTGGCATCGGCGACGGGAACGCGCGGCAGCGCGAGCGGGTCTGCGCCGGGCTTTGCCGGTCCGCCTTCATAGGCAAAGGCAAACGCGTAGCCGGCGTTGCGCGCCGCCACCTCGAGGTCGGGGGCGACGATTCCGTACGGCCAGGCGAGCATATCCACCGGCTTGCCCAAATGGGCTTCGAGGACTGCCTTCGATCGTCGCAACTGATCGTCGACAAAGTGCTGAAAATCGGCGGGCTTTCTGTGGCGCCGTTCGGCGTTGAAGTCCGGGTGCCAATAGGTGTGGGATTGCACGTCTACCAGGCCCGTGGCCTGCATCTCGCGAAGCTGATCCCAAGTCAGCGCGTAGGAAGCCCGGCCGATTGCCGAGGGATAGATGAACAGCGTGACGGGTATGTCGAGCTTGCGGATCAGCGGGAAGAGAATGGTGTAAACCGAGCGGTGGCCATCATCGACCGTGATCACCGCCTCCTTGGAAACGGCGGTTGCAGTTGGCGCTTTCAGCTCGGTCACGGCGTCGCGGAGGCGGACAATGCGAAACCCATGCTGTGCGAGCCATGCAAGCTGGGACGTGAAGGCCCTGCGCGTCACGGTGGTGGGGCCAGCGATCGCCGGATCGAAACGATGATAGGCGAGGATGGGAATGCCGGCCGGCTTCTGGGCCTCTGCGGGTGACATCATGACCGTGAGCGCGACCAATCCGCCAAGGGCGATCAATCGCCTGCGACGGAGCGGAGGCGAATTGATCGCGGGGATATCGTTCATGCGCCGGTCTCCATTCAGGCACCGACGGATATGGGGCTTGTCCGAGCAGGCCTATGGTGGGGTTTACCTAGGTGCTCGTGTCGCAGCTCGATGCCGATGCTCTGGCCTCCGGCGGGACAGCTTGTGGTCAACACGTATTCCGGCGCTGTCGGCGCCTGAGATAGGCTCGCCGCACCGGGAAAGTCGAGGCTGGGACGGGACGGCGTGGTGGATTTGCGAAGACGCGTCCTGGGCGGTTCAGATGAGGACTGGAGGAAGTTGCGTCGTTTGCCGTCACGACGTTGCGCCGACCGACACATTTTCTCCCCAAGCGAGAGCGAACCATGACACTCCAAAGCCCAGCAATTGCCGAAGCACCCGACCCTTTCGAGGAGACGGCCACGTTGGCCGATCGCTTCACCGTGGCGCTGCTGGCGCAGTGGACCAGGGGTGTCTCCCCGGCGGCATTGGCCGCGGCTTATTTCGACTGGGCGAGCCATCTCGCGCTTGCGCCCGGGAAGCAGGCGCACCTCGCGCTCAAGGCGGCGCGAAAGGAAACGCGGCTGGCCCAGTTCACTGCCGGCAACCGGCCCTGGTCGCCGACCGAGCCCGTGATCGAACCGCTACCGCAGGACCATCGCTGGGACGACCCAGCCTGGCGCGATCTGCCCTATGCATCGTGGCAGCAGGCCTTCCTGCTCTGCCAGCAATGGTGGGATGCTGCGACGCGCAACGTGCCCGGCGTGGAGCCGCATCACGAGCGGGTGGTCAATTTCGTCGGGCGCCAGATTCTCGACATGTTGTCCCCCTCCAATTCGATTCTCACCAATCCCGTGGTGCAGCGGCGGATTCTGGAAACCGGAGGCACATGTCTGATCGAGGGGGCGCAACTGCTCCGCGAGGATGTGGAGCGCGCACTACGGCATACACCGCCGGCGGGCGCCGACGCCTTCAGGCCCGGGGTGCAGGTGGCGGTGACGCCGGGGCGCGTCGTCTGGCGCAACGAACTGATGGAACTGATCCAGTACACACCGACGACGGAGACGGTCCGGCCCGAGCCGGTACTGATCGTGCCGGCGTGGATCATGAAATATTATATTCTCGACCTGTCGCCGGAGAATTCGCTGGTCAACTGGCTGGTGGGGCAGGGGCATACGGTCTTCATGATCTCGTGGCGCAACCCGGATGGTTCGCTGCGCGACATGGACATGGATGCCTTTCGCCGTCTCGGACCAATGGCTGCACTCGATGCGGTGCAGGCGATCACCGGTGCGCCCAGGATGCACGGCGTCGGCTATTGTCTGGGCGGCACGCTGCTGGCCATCGCGGCGTCGGCCATGGCGCGTGACGGGGACATGCGGCTCGCCAGCCTCAGCCTCTTCGCCGCGCAGACTGAATTCAGCGAACCGGGCGAGCTCGGGCTGTTCATCGATTCGTCCCAGGTCGAGTTCCTGGAAGAGATGATGTGGACGCGCGGCTATCTCGACAGTTCGCAGATGTCGGGCACATTCGAACTGCTGCGCTCGAACGATCTGATCTGGTCCCGTCTGGTCAGCGAATATCTGATGGGCGAGCGGCCGGCGATGAGCGACCTGATGGCCTGGAACGCCGATGGGACACGCATGCCCTACGCAATGCACAGCGAATATCTCAGGCGCCTGTTCCTTAACGACGACCTCGCCGAGGGCCGCTTCCCCGTGAATGGGCGGCCGGTGAGCCTGTCGGACCTGCACCTGCCGATCTTCGCCCTGGGCACCGAGACCGATCACGTCGCGCCCTGGCATTCGGTGTACAAGCTCCACCTGCTTACCGACAGCGAGATTACCTTCGCGCTCACCTCCGGAGGGCACAATGCCGGGATCGTCTCGCCACCGGGGCACCCGCGGCGCCATTATCGCGTGCTGACGCGGCCGGCGGGCGGCAATTACCTCGATCCCGCCGGCTGGGAGGAGCAAGCAGTGCCGCACGAGGGATCGTGGTGGCCCGAATGGGCAGCATGGCTCGCCGCGCACTCGGGCGAGCCGGTCGCGCCGCCCCCCACTGGCGCGCCGGAGAAAGGTTATCCCGCGCTGGAGCCGGCACCGGGCAGCTATGTCCGCCAACCCTGAGGGCGGCGGACACGGGCATCACGCCATATATTGTCCGCCATTCACTGACAGTGTCGCGCCCGTGATGTAGCCGGCCTCCTCCGCACAGAGGAACGCGACGGACCGGGCGATCTCGTCGGGCTGGCCGAGCCGGCCAACCGGAATCTTCGCGGTGATCCCGGCGAGGACGTCGGCGGGCACTGCACGGACCATTTCCGTATCGGTATAGCCGGGCGCGACGGCATTTACCGTGACGCCACTGCGCGCGCCTTCCAGCGCCAGCGCCTTGGTGAAGCCCAGCACGCCTGCCTTGGCCGCGGCATAGTTGACCTGGCCGAACTGGCCGGCCTGGCCGTTGATCGAGCTGATGCTGACGATCCTGCCCCATTTGCGCGACCGCATGCCCGCGAAGACGGTGTGCGCCATGTTGAGGCAGCCGATCAGATCGACATCGATGACCTCGCGCCATTGCTCGGGGCGCATCTTTGCAAAGCTCGAATCGCGCGTGATCCCGGCATTGTTCACCAGGATGTCGACGGGGCCGAGCGCTGCCTCGACCCTCGCGATGCCGTCGACGCACGCCTGGTAATCGGCGACTGACCATTTGAAGGTCGGGATGCCGGTCTGCTCGGTGAAGGTGGCGGCATGGGCATCGTCGTCGGGATAGGTGGCCGCGACGATGACGCCGGCCGCCTGGAACGCGCGGCAGATCGCGGCGCCGATACCGGTGGTGCCGCCGGTCACGACGGCCACGCGGTGCGGATTGGATATGGAAGCCATTGTCATACTCCTCGAGTGGAAGGGTTTCAGGCCATGGTGTTGATGGCCCGGCGGAACTGGGCGAGCGCGATGGTGAAGAAGACGGCCCCGATGGCGAGGATCGCGAGCAGCTGCGGCCAGACCACCGTGAGATCCGCGCCGCGATAGAGGATGCCCTGCGCGAGCTTCACGAAATGGGTGGTCGGCGCGGCGAGCATGATATCCTGCACCAGTTTCGGCATGCTCTCGCGCGGCGTGCTGCCGCCCGACAGCAGTTCGAGCGGTACGATGGTGAGGATCACCAGCAATCCGAACTGCGGCATCGAGCGGGCGAAGGTGCCCAGGAAGATGCCCATCGAGGTGGTGGCGAACAGATGGGCGGCCGCGCCGAGCAGGAACAGGCCGATCGATCCCTCGATCGGGACGTGCATCGCGCCCTGGACGACGAAGGTGAGCGAGAACCAGGTCGCGACCAGCACCACGAGGCCCATCGACCAGACCTTCGCCGCCATGATCTCGAACGGCGTCACCGGCATCACCAGCAGGTGTTCGACCGTGCCGTGCTCGCGCTCGCGGATCAGCGCGGCGCCGGTGAGAATGATCGAGAGGATGGTGACATGGTTGATCACCTGCATCACCGCGCCGAACCACAGCGCGGTGAGGTTGGGATTGAACCGCGCGCGCACCGCGAGGCTCACCGGCAGCGCCGTCGCGCGACTGTTATGGCCGGCAAACCCAGCCACTTCGCTGGTGACGATCTGCTGGACATAGGCATTGCCGGAAAAGGCCTGGCCCATCCGCGTGGCATCCACGTTGAGCTGGATTTCGGGATGCCGCCCGGCGAGCAGGTCGCGCTGGAAATTGGGCGGTATGTCGAGGACGAAGGTATAGCGACCCTGGTCCATCGCGGCATCGACCGCCTGCTGGTCGATCATCGCCGGCGGGGTGAAATAGGGCGGATAGAACGCATTCACGATCCGTTGCGACAGCGGCGACTGATCCTCGTCGACGATGGCGATCGGCGCCTTGTTGAGCGTTTCGGGAATCCCGGTCGCGGCGACATAGACCGATGCGGTGAAGGCCCACAGGATCAGTACGACCATCATCCTGTCGCGCCACAGGCTGCGCATTTCCTTGATGCCGAGGCGCGCGATGTTGGAGACCCGCATCGCTCAGTGCTCCTGCTTGCGGACCAGCGCGACGCCGGCGGCCATCAGCAGCGGCGCGGTGATGGCGAGCGCGAGGAAGGCGCCCGGCAGATCGGCGATGCCGAGCGCCTTGCAGAAGACGCCGCGGCTGATCGTGAGGATATGCGTGGCCGGATAGAGCTCGCCGATCACCTTGCCCGTGCCCTCGAGCGAGGCGACCGGCGTCAGCATGCCGGAGAATTGCACGGCCGGAATGATCGTGCCGATCGCGGTGCCGAAGATCGCCGCGATCTGGCTGCGCATGAAGGTCGAGAAGATCAGCCCGATCGCGGTCGAGCTCATGACGAACAACAGCGACCCCAGGGTGAGCGCGAACAGGCTACCCTTGAGCGGCACGCCGAACACCGTTACCGCCAGGATGGTCAGCAGCACGAAGTTGAGCATCGCCAGCACGATATAGGGCAACTGCTTGCCCAGCAGGAATTCGGTGCGCGTCACGGGCGTGACGTAGAGATTGACGATCGATCCCAGCTCCTTCTCGCGCACGACGCTGAGCGCGGTGAGCATCGAGGGGATCAGCAGCAACAGGATCGGGATCACGGCGGGCACGATCGCGACGAGGCTGGCGACGTCGGGATTGTAGCGGTAGCGCGTCTCGATATCGACGAGGCCAAGCGACGGCCGCACGCCCAGCTCGCGCATCGAGAAATCGGAGAGCCAGGCCACATGCATCGCTTGGACATAGGAGAGCACGGTCTCCGCACGGCTGGGCATCGATCCATCGACCCACATGCCGATCGAGACAGCGGTCCCACGCCTGATATCGCGGGCGAAGTGCTCCGGAATCTCGATCACGACGCTCAATTCGCCGTCGCGCATCCGCCGGTCCAGCTCGGCATAGCCGTGCACCGGGGCATGTTCGACGAAATAGCGCGAGCCGGAAAGGTTCAGCGCATAGTTCTGGCTGGTGGTGGTGCCGTCGCGATCGAGCACTGCATAGGGCAGGTTCTCCACGTCGAGGCTGATGCCATAGCCCATGATGAAGAGCAGGAAGATGCTGCCGACCAGCGCCAGCGTGGCGCGGATCGGATCGCGGCGGAGCTCCAGCGCTTCGCGGCGGGTGTAGCTCAGCATGCGCCTGAGACTGAAGCGCCTGGGCGCTTCCCGCGTGGTGGCTGCTTGCCAGGATGCTGGTGCCTGTGGCGGCGCATCCGCGATCGCCACGCCGTCCGCGTCGAGGCCGCCCATCCGCCGGAGGTGGCCGATAAAGGCCGCTTCCAGGTCCGGTGCCCCGCTCGCCCGCACCAATTCGGCCGGCGTGTTGGTCGCCAGCACCTTGCCCATATGCATCAGCGCGATGCGATCGCAGCGCTCAGCTTCGTTCATGAAATGGGTCGAGATGAAGATCGTCACGCCGTCCCGGCGCGCGAGATCGATCATCATCTGCCAAAAAGCGTCGCGCGCGATCGGATCGACGCCCGAGGTCGGTTCGTCGAGGATCAGTATCTCCGGCGCGTGGATCATCGCGACGGCGAGCGACAGGCGCTGGCGTTGGCCGAGCGGCAGGCTGTCCGGATACGCATCCATCAGCTCGGCAAGGTCGAAGCGCCGGGCCATCTCGGCGACGCGATCCGCGACATGCGCGGCGGCGACGTGAAACAGCTGCGCGTGCAACTCCAGATTCTGCCGGACCGTGAGTTCAGTGTAGAGGGAGAAGCTTTGCGACATGTAGCCGACGCGCTTGCGCGTCTCGATATCGCGCGGATCGACGGCGCGGCCGAACAGCAGCGCTTCGCCCTCGCTGGCGGGCAGCAGCCCCGTCAGCATCTTCATCGTCGTGGTCTTGCCGCAGCCGTTAGACCCGATGAAGCCGAAAATCTCCCCGGGTTCGATGCGAAAATCGACATGGTCGACTGCCACGAAGTCCCCGAATCGCTTCGTCAGCCCGCGCGCCTCGATCGCCGGCGCGCCGTCTGCGGATGGGGCGCGGGGCGGGATCACGATGGCGTGATGTTCGCGGCGGCGGTCCTCGGGCAGGAGCGCGATGAAGGCTTCCTCCAATGTGTCGGAACCGGTGCGTGCAAGAAGTTCGGCGGCGGTGCCGGTAGCGAGAATGCGCCCGGCGTTCATTGCCACCAGCCAGTCGAAGCGCGCCGCCTCCTCCATATAGGCAGTGGCGACGAGCACGCTCATCCCCGGCCGGCCTGCGCGGATGTGATCGATCAGCTCCCAGAATTGAACGCGGGACAGGGGATCGACGCCGGTCGTCGGTTCGTCGAGCAGCAGCAGGTCGGGATCGTGGATCAGGGCGCAGCACAGGCCCAGCTTCTGCTTCATGCCCCCGGAGAGCTTGCCGGCGGGGCGGGTGCGGAACGGGGCGAGGCCGGTTGCCTCGAGCAGTGCCTCGATCCGATGTTCGCGCTCGTCGTGGCCCTGGCCGAACAGCCGGGCAAAGAAGTCGATATTCTCGAACACCGATAGTGTCGGGTAGAGATTCTTGCCCAGTCCCTGCGGCATATAGGCGATGCGCGGGCAGATCTGGCGGCGGTGGCCGGGGTCGGTCATGTTGCCCCCCAATACCTCCACGCCACCTTCCTGGATCGCCCGGGCGCCGGCAACCAGCGCGAACAGGGTCGATTTGCCTACCCCGTCCGGACCGATCATCGCCACCATGCGCCCGGCGGGCAGATCGAGATCGACACCGTCAAGGGCAGCCGTGTCGCCGAAGCGCACGCGCACGCCGGAGAGCCGGGCCGCGAAGTCGGTCATTTCGCCGGCGTCAGCGCAAGCTTGGCGGGCCAGGGCTTGCTCGGATCGATCCGCACATAGGCCATGCCCGGCATGCCCGACTTAACCTGCGCGCGATAGCGCGCGAGCACGGCCGGATCGATCGAGGCGCGCACGCGAAACATCAGCTTCTGGCGCTCGTCCTTCGTCTCGACCGTCTTGGGGGTGAATTGTGCCACGTCCGCGACGAACGAGATGCGCGCCGGGATCACGTGATCGGATGCTGAATCGAGCACGATCCGCGCCTCGTCGCCCAGCCCGACATGGCCCACGGCCTGCTCGGGCAGGAAGAAGGTGAGATAGACGTCGCTCAGGTCGATGAGGTTGAGCACCTTGCCGCCCGCACCCACCACTTCGCCCGGCTCGGCGATACGATACTGGACGCGGCCAGCGCGCGGGGCGCGGAGCACGGCGTCCTCGATATTCACGTCGAGCTGCCGGGTTGCCGCCTGTGCCGCTTCGACATTGGCGCGCGCGCCCGCAACCTGCGATCGCGCGGTGGCGATGGTGGCGTCGATGGCATCGATCTGCGCCTGCGCGGCATCGACGGCAGCTTGTGCGCTCTGCAGGCGCGCATGATCGTCTTCCTGCTCCTGCCTCGGCGTTGCGCCTTCGGCGGCGAGTTCGGTCGAGCGCCCGAGATGGCGCCGCGCAGCACCGAGATCCGCCTCACGCTGGCGGAGTTGCGCCACGGCGGCCGCACGCTGGCTCAACGCCTGCGCCACCTGCATCTGGGCGGATTGCACCGCGGTAACGGTGCCGTGGACCTGCGCTTCGGCCTGCGATCGCTGCGCCTGCAACGCGTCCACGTCGATCGTGGCGAGGATCTGGCCCGCTTTCACTTCGTCACCTTCCCTGGCCAGGATCGTGCGGATACGCCCTGGCACCTTTGCGGAGATGTCGACTTCGGTCGCTTCGATCCGGCCATTGCCGCTCGCGATGCCGAGGCCCAACGGATCGCGGGTCAGATAATGCCGGGCGATCAGCGCCGCAGCGACAAGGACGGCGGCGATGCCGAATCGGATCGCCCATTTGCTCCAGCCAGCTTTCATGGATTGCGCCCCTGCGATTCTGGTTCGGGAAAGCCGCCACCCAGCGCGGCATAAAGAGCGACGCCGCTTGCGAGCCAGGCGCGGCGCAACTGGATCAGCTTCTGCTGGGTGGAGAAGCGATCGCGCTCGGCATCGAGCACCTCGAGATAGGCTGACCGCCCGGCATCGTAACGCAACTGGGCAAGTCGCGAACGCTCGGCCAGTGCCGTGATCGCCTGCTCGGTGGTGGCGATCTGCTCGGCGAGCCAGCGCCGTTGCGCCAGTGCATCGGCGACGTCACGAAAGGCTGACTGGATTGCCTTCTCATAGCCGGCGAGCATTTCGGCGCGCTGCGCTTCGCTCACACGAAGATTGGCGCTCAGCTTCCCGGCGGTGAAGATCGGCAGCGAGATGCTGGGACGAAACAGCCAGAGACCGGTTCCCGTGCCGAACAGGCCGTCCAGGTCGTCGCTCGTGCTCCCGGCCATGCCGGTGAGGCTGATCGAGGGGAGAAAGGCCGCGCGGGCAGCGCCGATATTCGCCTCTGCGCGGCGGAGCTGATGTTCGGCGGCGACGATATCGGGCCGGTTGACGAGCAGCGCCGAGGGAAGGCCGGCGGGAATCGGCTGGTCGAGCCCGACTTGTTCCAGGTCGTGGCGGAAAGAGGACTCGGCGACCGGCTCGCCCACCAGCAGGGCCAGCGCGTTCAGGTTCTGCGCGCGTGCCAGTTCGATCGCCTGGATTTCGCCCACTGCCTGAGTCCGTAGTGTTTCTGCCTGCGTAACCTCGACGTTCGAGCCCGAACCGACCTGATAGCGCCGCGTCAGGATGTGGAGCGATCGCTCGCGGTTCGCCAGCGTGTCGCGCGCCAGTGCCAGCCGCTCGGCATATTCGCGATCGGCGAGATATCCGGCGGCAACTTGCCCGATCAGGCTGGTGGCGAGGCCGCGCCGCGCCTCGGCGCTCGCCAGATATTGCTCCAATGCGGCAGCGCGCAGGCTGCGCAGGCGGCCGAACAGATCGATTTCCCAGCTGGTCTGGAGCAGTCCGTTATAGCTGGTGAGCGTGTCATCTCCCAACAGCAGCGAGAGGTTGTCCGGCAGGCCGATTTTCGCGGCACCGAGCGATCCGCTCACCTGGGGCGCGAGGTCGGCGCCACGCGCACGCACGCCGGCGCGCGCCTGCTCGATCCGCGCGGCGGCAGCCTGGAGGTCGCGATTATTGTCGAGGGCCCGGCCGATCAGCGCCTGCAGCTCCGGGTCAGCGAAGAAGTCGCGCCAGCCGATACGCGCCACCGAGTCTCCGGTCGGTATTTCCTGCGGCGGGGTATAGCTCGCCGGAACCGGCAGCCCTGGATGCATTGGTGCGGGCGTCAACGAACACCCGCTCAGCAAAAGCGTGGCTGCGAGTGACCGGATGACGGTTTTGGTACGATTCGCCAATTTTACAGCCCAAAAATGCGCTCGGAGGCCTGCCTGCTACCGCAGTGCAGCAAGGCGCGGCATTGGGGATGCTACGGACGTGGCGGGGGCGTACGGCGCGATTCCCCATCGCCTTGGCACGCCTTCGGGCGCAATGGTCGCGCGATGTGCATCCTGGCCCTTGCATGGCGATCCCATCCGCGATGGCTGCTGGTCATGGCCGGCAACCGCGACGAGTTGCATGACCGGCCCGCCGCGCCGCTGGCGCGCTGGGATCACCCGACGCATCTGCTCGCGGGGAAGGATCTGCAATCGGGCGGAACCTGGGCCGGTGTTTCGGAGGAAGGGCGCTTTGCGGTCATCACGAACCGCAGGGGCTATGGCGCTCCGGATCCGGCGCGCGCGTCACGCGGCGCGCTCGTAACCGACCTGCTGGCCGGCGAGGGGCGCTATGCGGCGGCTGACGCGGCCGAGCTTTGCGACTTCAACCCCTTCAATCTGATCATGGCCGATCGGGAAGAGGCCCGGTTCCTGTCCAATCGCCCCGAGGCAATCCGCCATATCCTCGTGCCCGGTCTCTATGGCCTTTCCAATGGCGCGCTCGACGAACCCTGGCCCAAGACCTTGCGGCTCAAGGCAATGCTTTCGGACTGGATCGCTGCCGGGGCGACTCGCCCGGAAGCGCTGCTGGACTGCCTCCGCGACGAGACGCTGCCCGACATTGGCATCCGTCCGGCGCAACCGTCAGATATGCCGCAGGAGCCGACGCTGTCGCCCATCTTCATTCGCAACCCGGTCTACGGGACGCGTTGCAGCACAATGGTCGCGATCGATGACCGCGGACGCGGTGTGATCGTGGAACGTCGCTATGCGCCGACGGGCGAGGCGACCGGAGAGACCAGCCTCTCATTCTCCTGGCCGCGCTGACGGCATTTCGAGATTGGCGCGCCCGACTGGATTCGAACCAGTGGCCTCAAGATTAGAAGTCTCGTGCTCTATCCAACTGAGCTACGGGCGCGCGGATTGCGCGGACTAGCGCGGATTGCAACGCTGCGAAACCGGCTTCATATTCGAAACGAAGCAGGGGGCGCAGAATGAACGAAACGGGCAGACCGCAGGCCGTCACCGCGCGGGAGATCGCTGGCCGCGAATTCCGCTATTTCGATTTCGTCATGGTGGCGTTCGTGGTGATCCTGGTGCTCTCGAATGTCGTGGGGGCAGGCAAGCGCGCGGTGGTGGATCTGCCCTGGATCGGATTGTGGCCTTTTGGTGCGGGCATCCTCTTTTTCCCGCTCTCCTATCTCCTCGATGACGTGCTCACCGAAGTCTATGGCTACGCCCGCGCCCGGCGTGCGGTCTGGGCTGGGTTCGTCGCCCTGTCTTTTCTCGTCGTGATGGAGTGGACGGTAGTCGCCTTGCCGCCCGCCGCCGACTGGAACGGGCAGGGCCATTATCAATATGTGTTCGGGGAACCACCGCACTTCGTCGACACCTTTCCCTATATCAGCGTGGGGATTGGCGGGCGAATCGCCTTTGCGTCGCTCTGCGCGTTCTGGACAGGGGACCTGCTCAATTCTTTCGTGCTGGCCAAGATGAAGATCTGGACCGAAGGCAAGATGCTCTGGACCCGCACGATCGGCAGCACGATTGTCGGCGAGGGGGCGGACAGCCTGATTTTCTATCCTCTGGCATTTTACGGTCTTCCCGACTGGCCGGTCGCTGCCATGTTCGCGGTGATGCTCAGCCAGTTCGTGCTGAAGGTGAGCTGGGAAGTGATCCTCACGCCCGTTACCTATGCGGTGGTCGGGTTCCTGAAACGCCGTGAAGGGGTGGATGTCTACGACCGCGGCACCGACTTCTCGCCGTTTCACGCGCGGATCTGACGATACTTTAACCATATGGGTTCAAACATGTGGAGTCCGGAGCCGGAATCGAACCGGCTCGTCGCGGGGTTGCAACCCGCTGCGTTCCCATTTCGCCATCCGGACCTGCTGCTGCCCTCAGGGGTGACCGGCGGGATTTGCACCCGCTATCATCGGAATCACAAACCAACCGCGCACTGCATTGCGTTCGGCCACACCTGAAGGCAGCATAAATATCTTGGTTTTATAGGTGCTTTGGCAGATCGTGTCTGCAGTCGAGCACATGTCGGGCAACTCGTGCCCGGGGCGGTCGTGTCAGGTGAACGGCACCCCGGACACCGGGCGCGGTCACGCGTCCGTCAATGTCGACAGATGAGGTGCGGTCGCGTGGCAGGCAGAGTCGGGTACATGCGGCGGTCTATGTCACCGGCCGAGAAATGTGCAAGAGCCTATTTGGCTAAACTTGCACCAACGATGGTCAGGCCCCGACGGTTTCGAGCAGCCCCTCGAACAGGCGGCGGCCGTCAATGCCGCCATGGGCTGCCTCGATGCGGCGCTCCGGATGCGGCATCATGCCCAGCACATTGCCGGCAGCATTGAGCACGCCGGCGATCTTTCGCGCGGAGCCGTTGACATCGCCCGTATAGCGGAACGCGACGCGGCCTTCGCCTTCGAGGCGATCGAGCGTCTCGGTATCGGCGAAATAATTGCCGTCATGATGCGCGACCGGGATCGTGATCTTCTCGCCTTGGCCATAGCGGCTGGTGAAGGCGGACTGCGCGTTAGCGACGGTCAACTCGACGTCGCGACAGACGAAGTTGAGCCCCTCGTTTCGCATCAGCGCGCCGGGCAGCAACCCTGCCTCGGTGAGCACCTGGAAGCCATTGCAGATGCCAAGTACCGGCAGACCGCCATCGGCCGCTTCCACGACCGCGCGCATGATCGGAGATCGTGCCGCGACGGCGCCGGAGCGGAGATAGTCGCCATAGGAAAAGCCGCCGGGGAGGGCGACCAGGCCGGTACCCGCTGGAAGCGCGGTCTCGCCGTGCCATACCATCGCGGGCTTCACGCCCGTCACCGCTTCCAGCGCGACGGCGATGTCGCGGTCGCAGTTCGAGCCCGGAAAGACGATGACGGCGGTCTTCATGCGCGTTCCACCCGGTAGTTTTCGATGACGGTATTGGCGAGGAGCTTGCGGCACATCTCGTCGATGCTCGCGTCGCTGGTGTCGTCTGCGACGTCGAGCTCGATCAGCTTGCCGGCGCGCACATCGTTGACGCCGTCAAAGCCCAACCCTTCCAGCGCCTTGTGGATGGCCCTGCCCTGTGGATCGAGCACGCCGTTCTTCAGCGTGACGAAGATACGGAGCTTCATGGGCGATTCCTGGGCTTGGGACAGTTGGCGACCCTATGGCGGGCAGCCGCGCCCGCCGCAAGCTTCATGGATGAATTCCAGGGCGCGAAAGCGGCCGGCGCGATGCCGGAGCCGCAATGCGGACGGGGTGGGCCGCTATTTGCCCTTGCTCAGGCGATGCTTCTCGAGATCGAGCACGGCGCTGTCCGCGCCCTCGGGCAGCAGGCCAAGCCGACGGGCCACTTCCTGATAGGCTTCGACTTCGCCGCCCAGGTCCCGACGGAAGCGATCCTTGTCGAGCTTCTCGTTGGTTTCCATGTCCCACAGGCGACAGCCATCGGGGCTGATCTCGTCCGCGAGAATCACCCGGGCATAGTCGTTGTCCCAGATGCGCCCGAATTCGAGCTTGAAGTCGACCAGGCGGATGCCGATTCCGGCGAACAGTCCGCACAGGAAGTCGTTCACCCGGATCGCGAGGTCGGCGATGTCGTGCATCTCCTCCTGACTCGCCCAGCCGAACGCCGCGATGTGCTCGTCGGTAATCATCGGATCGCCGAGCGCATCGTCCTTGTAATAATATTCGATGATCGTGCGGGGCAGTTGCGTGCCCTCTTCGATGCCGAGCCGGGTCGAGAGCGATCCGGCGGCTACATTGCGGATCACCACCTCGACCGGAATGATCTCCACCTGTCGGATCAGCTGCTCGCGCATGTTGAGGCGGCGGATGAAATGCGTCGGCACGCCGATATGGCCGAGCAGCGTGAAGATATGCTCCGAAATCCGATTGTTGAGCACGCCCTTGCCGCTGATCGTGCCCTTCTTCTGGGCGTTGAACGCGGTGGCATCATCCTTGAAATACTGGATCAGCGTGCCGGGCTCGGGGCCCTCGTACAGGATCTTGGCCTTGCCTTCGTAAATCTGGCGGCGGCGAGCCATGATGGCATTACCCTCGAAAATGAGCAGCCCCGGCGGCGCAGAGTGCGCGGGCCGGGGCCGGAATAGGCGTTGCTATATCGAAAGGCGGCTGGCGGCGCAATCAACTTGGGGGCGTGGCTTCCCTGGTGTCCGCCGCCGCAGGACCCGGAAGAAGCGGTCCGAAACCCCGCAAGCTGCGGTCGGCACGGTTGGCCGAAAGTGCATCGCCGACGGCAGAAGCCACCTCAAACGTTCCCCGTCTCCACCTTCCATCACGATGACGGGTCGACGCGCGGGGGCGGGCGGCCTTGTCCCTCTATTCGACCGTTTCCCGCTCGTGATGTTCGTCGCGGGCGAACCAGCGCTGGATGACATTGCGGCCTTCCGCCGACTCTGGCGGGGCAGGCGGAATTTCGGGTGCCGGCATCTGGTCGGCGGGCCCCTGGACGATGCGGCGCAGGATCAGCGCGCCGCCGAGCAGGAGGATCAGCCATGGGCCGATTCCGGCGAGCACGGTCGCCAGTCCGGCCAATGACGAGAGCAGGGTCTGGCCGGCCGTGTCGAAGGTCGCGTCGGAACTGCCCAGGCCGCCGACAGCGCCGCCAGAGCCGTACGTCAGGATGAGCGGAGTGGTCGCGACGCTTGTCCCGGCGCCCTGGTCGACTTCGCCGATCGTTGCGATGGCGGCGCGCAGCCGCTCCGCCTTGGCGACGATCAGCGCGCGTTGCCCGTCCGACAGCTGGCCGCGCAATTGTGCCTCGGCATTGCCCAGGGAATCCCGCAATCGCGCGATCACCATATCGCTCCGGCCGGCGGCGGCCGCCGAATCCGCACCCGCAATATCGGCCTTGGTCAGCGTTCCGCCCGCGCCCTTCACCGTTCCGATCGCGGCCTTGCCGAAGGCGCGGGCCAGGGTGGGATCGAGCTTCAGGGTGAGGGCCGCAGTCACATGATTCTGGTCGTCCACCGTGTAGCGCATCGCTGTGATGCGGCACCGCGAGGGGCCGAGCTGATCACACCCCTTGGCGTGGCTCTCCTGCACCGCGGCGATGCGGGATGAAGGCATGCGGAAGGCATAGCGGTAGTCGAACGAACTGCTCGGGATGGAGTCGCCGCCGGCCTGTGGGGTGGTCGTTCCGCCTCCGCCGTCGGTTTGTCCGGGCGCCTGTTCGCATCCGGCGAGCATCAGAAGCGCCGCCATCATCGCCACGACTCGCATCGGCATTCCCCCCCTGAACGGAGCGAGGTATAGTATAGAAAGGATTAACCACGAAATGGCGGATCAGGAGAGGGCGTTCCGTTTCGAGAATTCGGGTATCCGATGGCGCCTCGATAGCCGGAATAGTCTTCCTTATTTCTTTTTCAGGGCGAGGTGGATCAGGTTTTTCGCTTGCGCCCAGGCTGCCGTTTCGGGCGCGACCAGTTCGACATGACCAGTGGCCGGGATGAGGTGCAGCGCGATCTGGTCGCCGGCCCGTCTTGCCTGCGCCTCGTATCCAGTGGCGAGCCGAAGCGGGACAATGCGGTCCTCCTGCCCGTTCACGAGGTCCTGTGGAACGCGCACCGGCAACAGGCGTGGCACTGAAGTGTCGGCATAGCGATCGGCGCGCGAACCCGGCGCGCCGACAAGCTGCGCCACGACTTCGGTACCGCAACCATTGTCGGGGCTGGCGGCGGTCGCTTCGAGATCGGGCAGGCCGCCAAGGCTGACGACATGCATGATGGGGAGCGGCCGCCCAGTGCGAAGCGGGCTTTCCGCGGGAAGATTGGGGCGCGCTGCAAGCCAGAGGGCGAGATGGCCGCCGGCGGAGTGTCCGACGGCAATGATTTGGCGCGTGTCGAGGTGGAAGCGCGCCGCGTTTGCGGCCAGCGCATCGGCCGCCATCGCGACATCGAGGAATGTACCTGTGTAACCGCCCCCAGGCCGGTCGACGCCGCGATAGTCGATATTCCATACCGCGATGCCTTCCTTTCGGAGGTCATCGGCGATCCAGTTCATCAGGCTGCGATCGGCGATGCTGGTGGTCCAGCAGCCTCCATGCACCATCGTCACGGTAGGAAAGGGGCCGCTGCCGGCCGGAACCCAGACATCCACCTTCTGCATCTCGTCATCGCCATACGCGATGGTGGCGTCCGGCTTCGGTTGCGGGCGGCCGAGCAGGTCCGGCCAGGTCAGCAGAGGCGTGTCGGGCTTTGTCATCACGCCGCAGGTCAACGCGAGAAGCGCCGTCAGGGCAAGTCGGATCATGCTTGCCTGCTAGCACCTGGCGCTCACACCGCCGAAGGCTAGGCGGTCTTCCGCGGCGCACCGGCCTTTGTCGCGCTGGCCCGGGAACGCCATGGCGCCTCGAATTCATACGCGTTCTGTCGCGCGAGGCCATCACCGATGACGCGGGACACCTTATGGATTGCCGCATGGAGAGCATCGCTCACCCGGCTGTGATTGTCGGCCCATGCCGAGCTGCTGAAATCGTCGCGCATTGCCATTCTCCTCGTGCTTCAGGCGTTGGTGACGGTCGAGATATGGCCCGGATGCCGCTTTCGGGCCAACAAATCATTGGACACGATCGATAAGCTGACCTTATTAGGAAGGCATGCGCCGTATCCCGCCGCTTTCCGCTGTTCGCGTCTTCGAAGCTGCTGCGCGGCATGAGAATTTCACGAGTGCCGCAGCCGAATTGGGGATGAGCCAGGCGGCGGTCAGCTATCAGGTCAAGCTGCTTGAGGAGCGACTGGGCGTGCCGCTCTTTCGCCGCGAGAAAAAGCGCGTGGTGCTGACCGAGGCCGGGCGCCGCGCTGCGCCGCAGGTGGCGCGCGCCTTCGACGCGCTCGATTCGGCCTTTGCCGCCATCCGTGCCGACGACGAGGGGCTGCTTACCGTCTCCACCTCCAACACGTTCGCCAATACGTGGCTCGCCTGGCGGCTGGGCAGCTTCCAGATGGCCCATCCCGACATGGCGGTCCGGCTGCTGACCAGCGACTCCCTGGCCGATTTCGGCGGCGACGAGGTGGACGTCGGCATCCGTGCCGGGGTCGGCCCATGGCCCGATCTGTCGCAGGACCTGCTGGTGCCGATCGATTTCACGCCGATGTGCAGCCCCGGCTTCATGCGGCGGCATGGGCCCTTCGTGCCGGCCGACCTGTTGCGGGTGCCGTTGATCAGTCCGCACGACATATGGTGGCCATTCTGGTTGCGCGAGGCCGGTGTCGACATGCCTGAGGGCCCGCTTCGCGCCGGTGTCAGGCTCGATTCGCAAGCGCATGAGGGGCATGCCGCCATGGCAGGACAGGGCATGGCGATGCTGACGCCCTTTTTCTGGCGCAACGATCTGGCCGAGAATCGGCTGGTGCGACCGTTCGAGCAGGTCTCGACACGTGGCTATGCCTATTGGCTGGTCTATCCGGAAGCGCGCAGAAGTGTGCCCAAGATCAAACGGTTTCGCGAATGGCTGCTGGCGGAACTGGCCCGCGATCTGCCCAGCCCCGTGTGATAGCTGTCTGATCCGGTAGCGCCCGCCGATTCCGCCTGCTAACCGCAGTGACGATGCCAACAGATATTATCGAACCGGATCCCTTCAACGCCATCGTCGACGCGCCGTTCGACAGCGCCTTGTCCGAGCGCTACCTCGTCTATGCGCTCTCGACGATCACCGCCCGCTCGCTGCCCGACGTCCGCGACGGGTTGAAGCCGGTCCATCGGCGCCTGTTGTGGGCGATGCGCTTGCTCAAGCTCGATCCGGCGCAGGGCTACAAGAAGTGCGCGCGCGTCGTCGGCGATGTGATCGGCAAATATCATCCGCATGGCGACCAGTCGGTCTATGATGCGATGGTTCGCCTCGCCCAGAGCTTCGCGATGCGTTACCCGCTCGTCGACGGACAGGGTAATTTCGGCAATATCGACGGGGACAACGCCGCCGCCTATCGCTACACCGAGGCCCGGCTGACCCAGGTCGCGATCGACATGATGGACGGTCTCGACGAGGATGCCGTCGACTATCGCCCGACCTATAATGGCGAAGACCACGAGCCCGAGCTGCTGCCGGGCCTGTTTCCCAATCTCCTCGCCAATGGCGCCGCCGGCATCGCCGTCGGCATGGCGACGAGTATCCCGCCGCACAATGCGGCCGAATTGTTCGAGGCGGCGATCCTGCTGATCGATCAGCCCGGCGCCACCGACGCTCAGGTGCTGGAGCATGTCACGGGCCCCGATTTTCCGACCGGCGGGATCGTGGTCGACAGCCCGGCGGCGATTGCCGAATCCTATGCCACCGGACGCGGCGGCTTCCGCGTCCGTGCGCGCTGGCATGTCGAGGATCTCGGACGGGGCACGTGGAACGCGATCGTCACTGAGATCCCGTACGGCGTGCAGAAGGGCAAGCTGATCGAGCAGATCGCGACGATCATCAACGACAAGAAGCTGCCGATTCTCGCCGACGTCCGCGACGAATCCGATTCGGAGATCCGCATCGTCATCGAGCCGCGGGCCCGCACGGTCGACGCGACGATGCTGATGGAGAGCCTGTTCCGGATGAGCGATCTGGAAAGTCGCGTCAGCCTGAATCTCAACGTGCTCGATTCGCGCCGGACGCCGCGGGTGATGAGCCTGCGTGAAGCGCTGCAGGGGTGGGTCGACCACCAGTTCATTGTCCTGCAACGCCGGACGGCGCACCGGCTGGGCAAGATCGCCGACCGGATCGAGCTGCTCGATGGCTATATCACGGCCTTTCTCAACCTGGACCGGGTGATCGAGATCATCCGCACCGAGGATGAACCCAAGCCGGTGATGATGGCTGAGTTCGACCTCAATGACCGCCAGGCCGAGGCGATCCTCAACATGCGGCTGCGCTCGCTGCGCCGGCTCGAGGAAATGGAACTGCGCAAGGAGCGCGAGGGCCTCGAAGCGGAGAAGACCGGCCTGGAAGCGTTGCTGGGCAGCGATGCGCGGCAGCGCACAAGGCTGAAGAAGGATTTCGGCAGGCTGCGCGACCGCTACGGTCTTGAGACCGCGCTCGGCAAGCGCCGCACCACGATCGAGGAAGCGGCGCCAGCGCGCGAAATCCCGCTCGAGGCGATGATCGAGCGCGAGCCGATCACCGTGATCCTGTCGCAGCGCGGCTGGATCAGGGCGATGAAGGGGCATATCGACGAGGCGACCGCGGCCGAACTGAAGTTCAAGGAAGGCGATGCCGCCTTTCTTCATTTTGCCGCGCAGACCACCGACAAGATCCTGCTCGCGGCGGAAAATGGCCGTTTCTACACGCTGGCGGCGGACCGGCTGCCGGGCGGCCGCGGCTTCGGCGAACCGGTGCGCGCGATGATCGATCTCGATGGCGACATCGGGATTGTCGCGCTGCTTCCGGCGAGCCGGGCCGAAAAGCTGCTCGTGGCCGCGACTGACGGCCGCGGCTTCGTCGTCCGCACTGCGGATACGATCGCCGAAACGCGCAAGGGCAAGACGGTGATGACGCCGCGCCTCGGCGCGAAGCTGAAGATCGTGCGCGCGATCGACCCCGCGGCCGACTATGTCGCGGCGATCGGCGACAATCGCCGCCTGCTGGTGTTCCCGCTCAACGAACTCGCCGAACTGGCGCGCGGGCAGGGGGTGCAGCTCCAGCGTTATCGCGATGGCGGCCTGTCGGACGCGATCACCTTCGTCTTCGCCAATGGTCTCAGCTGGGCGATGGGCGGCGAGAGTGGGCGGACGCGCACCGAAAGCGATCTGACGGCGTGGCGCGCCGCCCGGGGTGCCGCCGGTCGGATGCCGCCTACGGGATTTCCCCGCGACAACCGGTTTTGACACGCCGTGTGCCATCAAGTGGCTGAAAAACAGCATTAGCTTCAGTCGCTCTTAACCTGTTTCCGCTAGCGGTGCCTGTGATGGTGCCGTTCAAGTCCCGGGTCTTGAAAAGAGCAGAGCCTCCGGTGTCGGCAGAGGCCGATGACATGCGCCCCGAGGATACCGAGCGGCTCGCCGCATCGTTCGACCTGCTGCCGATCCCCGCCGCGCTCGTCATTGCCGATGGGGCCGGCTTCAGAATCTCGACGGCGAACCGGCCGTTCCGCCGCGCCGGGCTCGGCGGCGTCGATGGAAATTCGCCGCTCCTCGCGCTGATCAGCGCGCGCCTCCGGAAGTTCGTCGACAGCGATTCGCTCCGGGAGGATTTCCCCTGGCAGTTCGGCGACGCGGTCGATTGCCGTTACTATCAGGTCACGCTGGCCCGTCTGGCGAAAAACCGTGAAGGGCGTTGCCTGGTCACGCTGGTCGACCAGACGTCCGAGTTGCGCACGGAACATAATCTCCGCCGCGAGATGCTGACCGACAGCCTGACCGGACTGGCGAACCGCGCCGGCTTTAGCGATCATCTCGAGGCGCTGATCGGTGATACGACCCAGCAGGCGCGATATGCAGTTCTGGTCGTCGATCTCGACCGGTTCAGCCGGGTCAACGCCTGCCTCGGATCGATGGCGGGCGATGAATTGCTGATCACGGTCGCGCGCCGGCTCAAGGGGGCGTTGCGCGCGCACGACCTGCTGGCGCGGACGGGCGGTGACGAATTCGGCATCCTGCTGACGCTGGAAGAGGGCCCGGGCGACGCCGATCATGTTGCCAAGCGGATTCAGGGCGCGCTCTCGACGCCGTTTCGCCTTTCGGATTTCGAGATCCGCGTCGCCTGCTCGATCGGCATCGCCTTCGGTTCGAGCCAGGTCGATGACGCCGAGGAACTGATCCGCCACGCCCAGTTTGCCGTGAAACGCTCCAAGGTCAGCGGCCGGGCCGAGGCCTATCAGACCCAGGCGTTTGACATCGCACGCGAACAGTTCGGCATGGAGACCGCGCTGCGCCGCGCGCTCGATCGCGGCCAGATGCGGCTGACCTATCAGCCGATCTGCGATCTCGCGACCGGCCAGATCGTCGCATTCGAATCGCTCGCGCGGTGGGCGGACGAGAACGGCACCGAATATTCACCCACCGACTTCATCCCGGTCGCCGAAGAATCGGGCCTGATCGTGCCGCTCGGCCGCTGGGCGATCGAGGAAGCCGCGAAGACGCTGGCTGACTGGGATGCCAGGGCCGGCGGGGATTGCGGGGTGCGGCTCGCGGTCAATCTGTCTGCGATCCAGCTTCAGCGCGACGTGATCGCCCCGGTCGTCGAACGCGCCTTGTCGAAGAACGGGCTCGCCGGATCGCGCTTCACGCTCGAACTCACGGAAAGCGCGCTGGTGACTGATCCCGATCGCATCGCGGGAATCATGCACGCGCTCAAGGGGCTCGGCACCACGCTCGCGATGGACGATTTCGGCACCGGCTATTCGAACCTCGCCTATCTCCAGAAGCTGCCGATCGACATCCTCAAGATCGACCGCAGCTTCGTCACGGGCATGCTCGCCGATCGCGACAAGATCGCGATCGTCCGCGCCATCCTCTCGCTTGCCCAGGCGCTTGGGATGAAGACGACGGCGGAAGGAATCGAGACCAACGAACTGGCCCAGACCCTGGCAGCGCTCGGCTGCACCTATGGGCAGGGTTTCGTCTATGCGCGGCCGCTGGAGGCCGATGCCGCCTATTCGATGCTGGAAGCGCGCAGGAACTGAGCGACCGCGGCGTCGGCGATCCGGTCGACCCGTTGCGCATCGGGAAAGCCCTCGGCGATCCACTGCTCCTCGATCACGCGCAGCAGGCGGGCGACTTCCGGGCCCTTGCGCACGCCGCGGTCCACCAGCGCGCCGCCGCCGATCGGCAGCACGGGCGTCTGCCAGTCGACAAGCGACGCGGCCTCGGCTTCCGGCCGCTCCGACAACAGCAGCCGATCGATCGCCAGCACCTTGCCGAGCCGGTAGCCGATCACCTCGACGCGCTCGTCCCCTGCGGTTGTCGTCGCCGCGACCAGGCGCTTCCGGTCGGCATTGGAAAGCTTCAGCCTCGCCCCGACATCTTCTGCGACCGCGGGATCGGCGGGGAGCAGCGCCGCGAGCCGGCGGATCGGATCGGGCGTGATCCCCGCGGCTGCCTCGCGGGATGCCAGGCGCGCGAGCCGGTCGGGGCTGGCGATTTCCGGCAGGACCGGGGCGAAGATGCCATGGTCGATCATCAGCCGGACGACCCGCACGGCGTGCACCGCGACGAGCAGGCGCAGGATCTCGGCCGCGATCCGCTCGCGCGACAGCGCCATCAGGTCGTTCGCGCGTTCGATGCATGCCTGCAGGCCGGCGTCGTCGGGTTCGTCGCCGAACCTGGCATGGAAGCGGAAGAAGCGAAGGATCCGCAGGTGATCCTCGGCAATGCGTTTCAGCGGATCGCCGATGAAGCGCACGCGCCGCGCCGCCAGATCGTCCAGGCCGCCGAAATAGTCGAAAATCCGGCCCGTGCCGGGATCCGCGTACAGCGCGTTCATCGTGAAGTCGCGCCGTGCGGCGTCCTCGCGCCAGTCGTCGGTGAAGGCAACGGTCGCATGCCGACCGTCGGTCGCCACGTCGCAGCGCAATGTGGTCACTTCGACCGGGCCGCCTGGCAGGACCGCCGTGACGGTGCCGTGCGCGAGGCCTGTCGGCACCGCCTTGATCGCGCTTCCCTTGAGCAGTGCGATCACCCGCTCCGGCGAATGCGTCGTCGCGAGGTCGATATCGGCGGCGTCGATGCCGAGCAGCGTATCGCGCACGGCGCCGCCGACGAACCGTACCTTGCCTTCCGATGCGCCCAGCACCTCGCACAGGCGCGCCAGCCCCTCGCGCGCGCGCCACGGGCTTTCCGGCAAGGTCAGCCGTTCCATCGCATGCGCCTCGAAAGGTTGACGATCATGGCGGCGGTCGCGCCCCAGATGCGGTGCCCGGCCCAGGTGATCTCGTAATAATGGCGGTTGCGGCCCTGCCACTCGACCGTGGCCTCGACATGGTTGGACGTGTCCAGCACGAAATCGAGCGGTACCTCGAACACCTGCGCCACCTCGGCGGCGCTCGGCACCAGCACGAGGTCCGGCGGCACCACGCCGATCACGGGGGTCACCTCGAATCCGGTCACGGTGCGGTAGCGATCGACTTCGCCGATCACCGCGACCCTGTCGCGCGGCAGGGCGATTTCCTCCTCGGCCTCGCGCAGCGCCGCTGCGATCGGGCCGTCGTCGCCGGGGTCGATCCGGCCGCCCGGAAAGGCGACCTGTCCCGGGTGACGGGACAGGGTGTCGGTCCGCTGAGTCAGGATCACCCCCGGGGAGGGGCGGTCGGTGACGGCGATCAGCACCGCCGCGCTCATCAACGGTGTCGTCTGGTCAAGTTCGAGATCGCGATGGTCGCCGGTCAGCAGGACCGTGTCGAGGCCATGCCCGGCCTCCAGCGCATGCCGCAGGCGTTCGACGAGGGTCATGCACCAGGCTCCAGCGGGAAGAAGGCGCCGTTGCTCCAGACGCCGGGCGGAACGGCATCATCGGCGAGTGCCAGCGCCGCCAGCTCGTAATAAACCGGCCGCGCGACCAGTGCCTCCAGGCCGCCCCGCACACGGAGATAGGGCCGCGGCCCTTCCGCTCGCTCCTCGAACCGAAGCGGATGGTCGACCCCGGCGCTGACCAGATCGCCGGTATTGAGCCGGAAGGCGAGGCGCATGGCAGGGCCTTCGCCCTCGACTTTCAGCTCGACCGCGACGAACGGGGCGTCCTCCACCGCGATGTCGAGCTTCTCGGCCGGCGTGACGAGAACATAACCGCCGTCCTCCTCGCGCCGCAGGATCGTCGAGAACAGCCTGACCATCGCCTGGCGCCCGATCGGCGATCCCTGGTGAAACCAGGTGCCGTCGCGGGCGATCCGCATTTCGCTGTCCCCGCAATGCGTCGGGTTCCAACGGTCGACCGGCGGGAGCTTGCGCTCTTCGGCCAGGCGCGCAATCTCCGCGAGCGACAGCGCGGAGAGGTCGGGAAGCGGTTCCATCGGCATCGCCCCGCGGTAGGGCAGGGCCGCGCGGGCGTAAAGCGTCAGGCGACCGCGGGCATCCGCGGGCCGAGCATGCCGGCGCCGTCGGGCACGCGATCGCCGAGCGCGAGAAGTCGGCGGCCCTCGACCGGGCCCGGAACGCGCCAGCCAGCCGTCCGATCGGCGGTGAAGCCGAAGAAGCGGCCATAATATTCGGGATCGCCGATCAGCATCAGCGCCCCGGCATCGCCCGTCGCCACGGCCGCGTTGAGGGCGCACAGCATCAGGTCGCGACCGATCCCGTCGCGCTGCCGGGCCGGTTCGACCGCGACCGGGCCGACCATCACCATCGGCACGTCCCGGCCATCATCGCCGTCGAACAGGATCGGCCAGCACTGGATCGTGCCGACCAGCTTGTCGCCTTCCAGTGCCGCGAAACTCAGGCGTGGCAAGGCCGGCATGCCCTGGCGGATTCGATACGCGGTTCGCTCGTGCCGATCAGTGCCGAACGCGCGGTCGAGCAGCAGCTCCACCGCTTGCGGTTCAACTTCTGCGATCGGTGCGATCCTGATCAATTCCGTGCTCCAGCCGAGTCCGGCCATGGACGGCCGGGGCCGCGCGCTTTAGCCTTGGCAGGTCTTAACGCAAGCCGAATTGCAGGTGCCCCATGAAGCTTTACGATGCTGCCTTCGCGCCGAGCCCGCGCCGGGTCCGCATCTTTCTCGCGGAAAAGGCGATCGAGGTAGAGCGGGTCGTGGTCGATCTGCGCCAGAACGAGCAACTGTCCGATCCCTATCTCGCGATCAATCCGCGTGGGGCGGTTCCGGCGCTCGAGCTCGACGACGGCGAGGTGATCTGTGAATCTGCCGCGATCTGCCGATATTTCGAAGCGCTCCAGCCGGAGCCGCCGCTGTTCGGTCGCACGCCGCTGGATATCGGGCGGATCGAATCCTGGACCCGTCGCATCGAATCCGACGGCTATGCCGCTGCCGTCTACGCCTTTCGCAACGCGCATCCGGCGTTCGAGAATCGTGCCGCGCCCGGCAAGTGGCCGGCCATGCCGCAAATTCCCGAACTGGGCGCGCGCGGCCTGATCATGTGGGGGGCGTTTGTCGATGCGCTCGAATCGCGCCTGGGGGATCGCGACTGGATCGCCACCGATACCTACAGTTTCGCTGATATCACGGCGCTGGTCACCATCGATTTCGCGCGCGCCGCAAAGCTCTCGATCCCCGAGAAATGTCGGGCGATCGCCCGGTGGCATGCCGCCGCCAGCGCCCGCCCGAGTGCTGCTGCCTGACGCGTGGCCTTCCTTCCCGCCCGGCATCTGGTATGGCGCGCGCCACAGAATGAAAGGGCAGCGCTTGGACGATCGTCTCAGCCTTGAAGTGCATGATCTCGAAGTGCCGGTACTGACCGGCATCTATTCCGAAGAAACCCACCTGCCGCAGCCGCTGCGCATCTCGATCACGGTCGATCTCGATTGCCCGGAGCATTTTGCGGCGGATTCGCCGCTCAACGCCTCGAAAAATTATCTCGACCTGAAGCGCGCTGCGACGACAGCCCTGCCGCCGGGCGTGCATTTCACCCTGATCGAGGGCGTGGCCGATCATATTGCCGAAACGCTGTTCCTGCAGGATCGGCGTGTTGCGCGCGTGAAGGTGAAGATCGTCAAGCTGGCGATCTCTGAAAGCGGCGAATCGATCGGCATCACCATGGTTCGCCATCGGAAATGACGGTGGAGGCGGCGGTTCGCGCCATGTTGGCGGACGTTCCGGACGCCGATGTCATCGTCGCCGATCCCACGGCGGGAGTGGCAGGGACGATTGATCGCCTGCGCCGCACACGCGGGGGCTTCGTCCTGCTCCTGGTCGATTCGCGCATCGCCGCACTGGATCGGGCGATGCTGCTTGCGGCGATCGGTCCGCTGGCGGCCGAACTCGCTCCCCGGGTGCGAATCGGGACAGTCGTCGCTGGTCCCGCGGCGGCCGCGGCCGATGCCGCGGCCGCCGCCGGCTTCCTCGCGCGGGCGCGATCGACGACCGGCCAGGTCCTCGAGATACTGGCAGAAGGCTAGAGGGTGCTGCCCCGGTTGCAGGTGCCGAGCGACTGCAGGACCAGACCATAATCCTCGCGGGCGATCCGGGCCGAGTCGGCGTCCGCCGTGGCCAGGCTCGAATCGGGCAGGGCAGGCGGCAGCGAACAGGCAAGGCGATACCAGAGCAGCGTATCGCGTGCCGGGGGTACTGCGCCTTCGTCGACGATATCGGTCAGCGCCACAGACCAGTGCGGCGCTTCCCCCGGCCTGCGCTTGATGTTCAGCGAGACCGGCCTGCCATTGTCGGTGCTCAGGAAGATCTGCGTCTCGCCTGTTCCGGGGAGATCTCCGGCGACATGGAAGGCGTTGCCGACGCCGGTAATCATCGGCGGCGCGTCCGTCGCCAGCACTTCCCGCGTGATCTGGCGCGTGAGCGCATCCGTTGCCGGCGCCCAGGTCCGCTGTGCGTCGGGGCGAACCAGCTGGATCAGGCTCCCGTCATGGGCGACGGGCCGGGCGAAAAGCAGCACCCGGGCTTTGCGCAGCTTCGGCAAGCGGCCTCGTGCGTCGACCGGCACGTCCACGACATAGGCGATTCGCGGCGGCAGGGGCGCGGCGCTGCGAATCAGGGCAAGAACATCCGCCTCGATATAAAGTCGCGCCTCGCCCGCCGGGACTCCGACGGCGTCGGGCCCCTTGAGCCGGGTCGCGCTTCGGATGGTAGCATCGACGATCACGGGCGCCGCTAGCACCAGATCGGCGTACTCGGCATAAGGGGGTGCCGATATCACCGATTCGGCGGAAATTGGCGGTCGTTGCTGTGCTGGAGCGGTGGCCGCCAGCGTCGCAAGGGCCGCTACGAGGGCGATTTGGGGACCTTTAATCATCCGGCGCGGGTTACGCTTTCGTGCCGGTTTTATACAGAAATAATTCTGCCACGTTCCGTTTGTACGTTTGTTGCGTGAGACAAAGCGTTTGCGTCAGGGTTTTGGGGGTCATATAGGATCGCCACTGTCCAGGATACATCAGCCCACGACAGGCCGGTCGACGAACGGACGTTACGGATCGGCGATATGCGTCGTGTTGGATAGAGGAGTTTCGTTTCTGAATGGCTTATGCTGACCGTAATGTAAGCGGCAACCGCGTGGTGGCGATCGTGATCGTGTCGGTGATTGTCGCCGTCATGGGCTACGCCTTCGTCACCGGACTCACGTACAAGTACGTGAAGGCGATGTCGGAAAAGCTGAAGACGTTTGACGTCGAGGAACCACCGCCCCCGCCGCCGGATGAACCGCCGCCCCCGCCGCCAGATCAGCCGCTCGAACCGCCGCCCGTGGTTTCGCCGCCGCCGATCGTACAAACCAACACTCCGCCGCCTGTGGTCATTCAGACCGTTCAGACGCCGCCGCCGGTGTTCGTCCCGACCCCGAAGGCAGAGCCGGCCCCGCCGCCTCCGCCGCGTATTTCCCAGGCCGCAGGCCTCAAGGGCAATCCGGGGCAGTTCTTCGGTGACGATGCCTATCCGTCGGAAGCTATCCGTGCGGGTGCCCAGGGCCGCGTCGTTGCAAAGCTGACGGTTGGCGCGGACGGCCGCGTGGCAGCCTGCACCGTCACCACGTCGAGCGGTAACAGCTCGCTCGACGACACGACGTGCCGGATTGCGCGCAGCAGGGTTCGGTTCACCCCGGCCAAGGACGAGAATGGTCAGCCGACCTCTTCGTCCTACACGCTGCCGGTTCGGTGGGTCCTGCCTGCGGATTGATCAAGGGAAGGCGACCTGGTGCATGGCGCCGGGTCGCCCCCGATTACGTCTAAAATATACAGCCTAGAGGAAACCAAAGAATGCTCACCACCATCCTTGCGGCCGGCGCCGCAGCAGCCGCCCCCAAGGGCGACAATCCGTACGGCCTGATCCCCGCGCTTCGCGAAGGTGGCCTGATTTCGCAGACCGTGTTCGGCATTCTCGTGCTGATGCTCTTCGTGTCGCTCTATATCCTGTTCACCAAGCTGTTCGAGCAGCAGAAGGTCATCAACCAGCACAAGCGCGTGCTCGGCAGCTTCTGGAACGCCAACAGCCTGCGCGAGGCTTCGGCCAAGCTCGAGAAGAACTCGGCCTACAAGCAGATCGTCGACGATGGCCTTTCGGCTCAGGACCAGCATTCCCGCCTGACCGATCCGGTCGAGGCGCATGACTGGCTGCACGGCTCGCTGGCACGCTCGGAAGCGTCGATCAATTCGCAGCTGAACTCGGGTCTGGCGTTCCTCGCCACGGTCGGCGCGACCGCGCCGTTCATCGGCCTGTTCGGTACGGTTATCGGCATTTACCGCGCGCTCATCAAGATCGGCGCTGCCGGTCAGGCTTCGATCGACGCCGTCGCCGGCCCGGTCGGTGAGGCGCTCATCATGACCGCTCTCGGTCTGGTCGTCGCCGTTCCTGCGGTGCTTGCCTATAACTGGCTGCAGCGCCGCAACAAGTCGATCGCGGAAGACCTCAGCGCCTTCTCGAACGACGTGCTCGGCTACCTCGCTTCGGACGGTGCAGTTCGCCCGGCCGTTGTGGCCCGCAAGGGTGCTGCTGCCCCGAAGCCGGCGGCAGCGACCACCACGGCCGCTCGCTGACCACTGGACGGGGTGTGCGCCGTTCGCGCCGCCCCGTCTTCGCCGTCGGATTTTCCCGGCGGCTCGGTTGCAAGGATAGGATAGTCCTCGATGGCAATTAGCGTTGGCGGAGATTCCGCCGAAGAAAAGCCGATGTCGGACATCAACACGACTCCGATGGTGGACGTCATGTTGGTTCTCCTCATCATCTTCCTGATCGCGGTTCCGGTCGTGCTTCAGACGGTGAAGCTTAAGCTTCCCGACGTTCGTTACGACCCGACCACGACGAAGCCGGAAAACGTCTCGCTCTCGATCACCAAGGCGACCGATGGCAGCTGCCTGATCTTCTGGGGCGTGACGCGCGTTACCCACCAGGAACTGCTCGACAGGGCCGTGGCTAAGCTCAAGGCCGAGATCGCGCGCCAGGGCGGCGTCGGCAATCCGGATCTCGAATTGCCCGAGGCGCATATTCGTGGTGACGTGGACGTGCCGTATCGCTGCATCGGCGGCGCCATCTACACGATGCAGATGGCAGGGTTCGCCAAGGTCGGCTTCATTTCGGAACCGCCTCCTGGCGGCAGCACAGTTCGCCTGTGACCGGCCAGATTTCAGGAGTAATTTGATATGGCAATGAGCGGCGGCAGCGATGACGGCCAGCCGATGATGGACCTGAACACGACGCCGTTGATCGACGTCATGCTCGTGCTCCTCATCATGTTCATCATTACGATCCCGATCCAGACCCACGCGGTCAAGGTCGATCTTCCGGTCAGCGACAACAGCAACAATCCTCCGCCGATCGACCCTCAGAAGAACAAGGTGTCGATCGATCCGGCGGGGACGATTTCCTGGAATGGTGCTCCGGTCGATCTGGTTACGCTTCGGCAGTATCTGGATGCGACCAAGGGCATCAATCCGGAGCCTGAGCTGCACTTCCAGCCCGATCCCATGGCGCGTTACGCCCGGGTCGACGAGGTTCTTGCGGAAATCAAGCGCTCCGGCGTGACCAAGCTCGGCTTCATCGGCAACGAGCAGTATCGCAACGATTTCTGATCCCTGCGATCGGACGTGATGTGATGGGGCGGCCCTTTCGGGCCGCCCTTTTTTTGTCCTCTGCCTGGGGCCGGGATATCATCCCATAACTTCCCTTGCGTATATTTCACAAAAGTGACACTCTTGTGTCATAAAAGTGAAACCTTCCCGGATCGGAAGGTCGCAATGGGAGATGCGAGATGCGTAAGTCCTTCTGCGCTCTGATCGTCGCAGGCGTGTTGTGCGTTGGTGTCGGGGTGCCCGCCGTGGCGCGGGATCACAATGGCTATGAGCAGATTGCTCAGGGCAATTATGCGGCGGCGGAGCGCATGCTCGTGGCGGAGCGCCGCCTGTTCCCCGATCGGCCGGAACTGGCTCTCAATCTCGCGGCGATCTATCGTCATACCGGCCGCATCGGCGAGGCCAAGGCGCTTTATCTGGATGTCCTGTCCCGGCCGAACGAGCAGTTCGACGTCGCATCGGATCGCGCGGCATGGTCGCATGACATCGCCGCGGGCGCGCTGCGGGGTCTCGACCAGCAATCGCTCTCGCTGCACTAGGCGGCGCGCCGCGCGCCCGGCATCTGCCTAAAGGCGGGGCAGGGTGACGCCGCGCTGCCCCATATATTTGCCGGCGCGGTCGGCATAGCTTGTCTCGCAGGGCTCGTTGCCTTCGAGGAAGAGGAACTGGCACGCCCCTTCATTGGCATAGATTTTCGCCGGAAGCGGGGTCGTGTTCGAGAATTCGAGCGTTACATGCCCCTCCCAACCCGGCTCGAGCGGGGTGACGTTCACGATGATCCCACAGCGCGCATAGGTCGATTTGCCGAGGCAGATGACCAGCACGTCGCGCGGTACTCGAAAATATTCGACCGTGCGCGCCAGCGCGAAACTGTTGGGCGGGATGATGCAGACATCGGTCTTCCGGTCGACAAAGCTGTTCGCCGCGAAATCCTTCGGATCGACGATGACGCTGTCGATATTGGTGAAGATCTTGAATTCGTCCGAAACCCGCGCGTCATAGCCATAGGATGACAGGCCGTACGAGATGCAGCCGTCGCGTTTCTGGCCATCGATGAACGGCTCGATCATGCCGTGGGCAAGTGCCTGTTCCCGAATCCAGCGGTCCGACATGATCGACATTTTTGAGGCCTCCTGATGCCAATCGCTTTTGCGGGATTGGCAGCCGGGGGCAAGGCCGGATCGCTTGGAAAAGTGCAGCCCGCCTTGCGCGGACGCGCTTCCCCCTTTCGGCCCGCGGCTGATCGTGCATCGCCGAGCGGCCGTCGATTCAATGCGAACGCCGGTCCTGACAGGATGGAGTCGGACGGGACTTCCTCCAGCACCCGTCCGCGCTCTTTCCAATGACTGAACCATGTCGGGTCATATGCCGCCCGCCTGCCTGAAAATGGCGGCTGTTCTTCGCTGTTATTCCGCTGTCCCTGATAACAGCGGAAAGGCCTCGCACAATATTGAAAAGATTGCGGAATTTTCTGCGCGAAATCCAACATAACAGCGGAGGAAAAAATATCGGCCAATCCGCTCCGGAAAGTAGCCTTCCTTTGGGCGCGACCCGGGCCGCCGTCTGCGCGCCTCGGTGCGGCGCCGGGCCCGCGGAATGCGCGAAGGTCGCAGCCCTCCCGGCGTCGGATCGCGGTCTGAGCGGTCAGGCTCGCGCGCGGTTATCCGATCCCGAGGTCGGCGGGGCCAAAGGCATGGGGCAGCAAGTCGGACAATAAATGACGCTCGAATGCGTCGCCCTCGGCGGCGCCGCACCAGATGACGATGTCGCGACCGCCCATCTGCGCCGCTTCGTTGATGACTTGCCGGCAGCGGCCGCAGGGGCCGACGGGTTTGTCACCGGTCGGCTTTCCGGCAGCGTCCATGGCGCCCCCGATCACCCCGATCGCGACGACGTCGCGCAGCCGGCCCTGGGCATTCGCCGTGGCCAGCGCCACCGTCTCGGCGCACAGCGAAAGACCGTAGCTCGCATTCTCGAAATTGGCCCCGGTCACGATCGTGCCGTCGGTCATCAGCACAGCGGCGCCGACGCCGAAGCGCGAATAGGGCGCGTGTGCCTGCAACGCGGCGTCGCGCGCCATCGCGATCAACCGGTCGCGCATTTCCTCGTCAGTGCTCATGGTGCCACTACATCCCAGTGAACGGGCCCGCTGACGCCGTCGATCCGGCGCATGTCGCTCGCTTGCCACATGCGCCATGGCCTTGCCGCATAATCCGGCGGAAAGAAATCCTGCACCGCCCAGACGCCGCGCGGGATCGGTCCGGTGACGTGATAAACCGATTCGAAGCGCTTGCTGACCTTGAGCAGCGCCGGCTTGCCGCTATGCGCTTCGATCATCGCCAGGAACCGCCGCAGCTCGCCGAGCACGACGTTGCGCACCGGGCGCGACTGGCAGTCGTCGTCGAAGTCGATCAGCACCGCAGGTGGCAGCGCGTCGCCCACCCGCGGCACGGTGGTATTGAAATTGTTCGCCTGATCCACGGCGAGGCGACAGAGGGAATAGACGTGCAGCGCCCCGCGGCGCATCCCTGCCGCATAGGTGCCCGCCCAATTGTCGGCGAAGCGCAGGTCGCGGCCATCGGCGCCGTAGGTTGCGCGCAGATAGGCAAAATCCGCGCCGCCGGCCTTGACCGTCCACCAGTCGACAGCGCCCTGCTGTTCGGAGACGTCCACGCCCTGGAATTCATATTTGTCCGATGGGCGCCAACTGAGCGCAAAGGTCCAGGCGACGATCGCCGACAGCGCAAGGACGATGCCGAGCGCGCCCAGCCGCCCGATCCGGCGGCCCCAGAGGCGGAGACTCATTCGGCTAGCCCTTGATATGCAGGACGCAGATCAGCGTGAAAAGCCGACGCGCGGTATCGAAATCAATATCGATCTTGCCCTCCAGCCGTTCCTTCAGCAATTCCGCGGCTTCATTGTGGATAGCACGGCGGGCCATGTCCACGGTCTCGATCTGCGCTGGCGTCGCGTTGCGGATGGCCTCGTAATAGCTGTCGCAAATGGCGAAATAGTCTTTGATGGGCCGGCGAAAGCGACCCATTGCAAGCACATAGGTCTCCAGGTGCGATCCGTCCTCGCGATGGATCGCGATCGCGAGGCGGCCTTCTTCGACCGCGAGCGCGATCTTGTAGGGACCGGCATAGCCATCGGGATAGGCGCGTTGCGGGCAGAAGTAATTGCCCTCGACCAGATCGAAGATCGCGATCCGCCGCTCCTGTTCAATGTCGGCCGAGCGCCACAGGATGGTGCGCTCGTCAAGGGTCACATCGATGATGCGCGGGTCGGCCATGATGTGGCCCTATCGGGGATGAGGGCGGCGAACAACAATCCGAATTCTGCAGCGGCCGTCCGATCGAGCCAATCGCATCCGAAGTCGGGCCGATAAACTCGAATGGGCGCGTCAGCGAACCTGGCTTGCTGGCTGTACGTCCTGCGTCTCTTCGGGCCTGGGATTGCGGATCGAGGGGCGAAGGCGGGCGAGGCTGCACAGGCCGGCGACAAGTGCGAGGCCGGCGGCGACCAGCGGTGGTACGATCCCGGCGCCCAGGTTCAGCGCCAGCAGCGCGGCGACCAGCGTCGCGCCGGTGGTCTGGCCGACGAGGCGAACGGTCGAGACGAGCCCGCCCGCCGCGGTTGCACGATGCATCGGGGCCGAGCCGATGATCAGCCGGGCATTGGGCGGCAGGAAGGTCCCGAAGCCCGAGCCGCAGAGCGCCATGCGCCACGCGATGTCGAACCAGTTCGGATCCGGGGGCAGATACGCGATCAGCAGCAGGGCCGCGATCGAGATCGTCATGCCGATCCCGCCGAGAAGGCCGGCCGGCACCCGGTCCGACAACCAGCCGGCGAGGGGCGCGACGATCATGTTGGTAAGGGGCCAGGGCACGATCACGGCACCGACCTCCGCCGGCGAAAAGCCATAGGCATGTTCGAGTCGGAAGGGCGTCGAGAGCAAAAGCGTCATCGACGCGATGAACGCGGTATAGGCGCCGACGGTGGACAGCGCGAGCACCGGCTGGGCGAGCAGGTCGACCGGCAGGATCGGCTTGGGTTCGTGGCACTCGCGCCGGACGAAATAGACCCCGACCATCACCCCGACCACCACGATGGCGCCCGAAATGACGGGACTGTCGCCATGGACGCCGCTCTCCAGCCCTCCGATCACCAGGCCGAACATGGCGGCGCACATTACCGCGCCCAGCAGGTCGAACGGCTCTTCCCGGGGCTTGGGATCGGGCAGCGAGCGCCCGAGGAAAAGGGAGGCGATGGCGAACGGCACCGCGCTCGCGAAGACCCATGGCCAGGGCGCGATGCCGAGTACGAGCCCGCCGATCGCCGGTGCGGCGGCCGCTGAACTGGAGACGAAGACCGAATTGATTCCGAGGCCCCGGCCGAGATGCTTGGTCGGATAGGTTGAGCGGATCAGCGCCGAGGAGACGCTGAGCGCAGCGGCCGCCCCGATCGCCTGCGCGGCACGCACGATCAACAGGAAGGGCAGGCTCTTCGCGAAGAAGCAGAGCAGCGTCGCGACGGTGAAGGTCAGCTGGCCATATTGGTACATCCGCTTGAGCCCGATCCGGTCGCCGAGGCCGGCGAAGGGCAGCAGCATCATGACAAGGATCAGCTGGTAGACTGTCACGACCGACACGACCGATGCGCTGTCGACATGGAGATCGCGCGCGATGGTCGGGAGCGCGACGGTCGCGATCGCGCCATCGATGATGATCAGCGCCGTGCCGCAGGATAGCGCGCCGATCGCGGCATAGCGGCGCGGAAGCGGGAGGCCGTCGGTCATGCGGATCGCATAGCCGCCTGCGCCTCCCCGTCAACGCCCGCCGGTATCAGGCCAGCGAGACCTCGGCGACCTTGTCGCGATACGCCTGCTTGGGGTCGGCGCCGAGCAGCATCTTCAGGCCGGCCATCAGGCTTGAGCCGTTGAGCCAGATCTGCGCGCGTTCCGGGTCGAAGCGGAGCAACTGGAGCTTCGGATCGTCCTTGCCACCCTCGAACCACGCGGCGGCATAAGGAGTCCATAGCCGGTCGATGGTCGCACGGTCATTGTCGATCGCAAGCGCGCCGTGGATGCTGGCGAACAGATCATGTCCCTTCGATACGAACTGTGCGATCGCGGGATTGCCGCCGCCCGCGCGAATCGCCTGTGCCAGGTCAGTCTCGGTAGAGGTGAAGAACCAGATCGGGCCACGATCTTCATCGCCATCGAATTGCGCCGTCATTGGCTGGGCATGACCGTCCTCGACGCCGGCGAGTCCGAGCATGACGGTCATGTCAGAGCGCAGGGCTTTCCAGAATTTCGCCTGAATTTCGTGGGGTTGTGTCATGATCTGGTCCTTTTGCTGTGGCGCCCGAACGGCTGGGGTATGCGACGGGTTCCCTGCAACACACTGCTCGGTTCGTCGATCTTGGCTTGCTGCGATGCAGCATTTCAGGATATGGGGGGCGGATGAAACTCCCTGCCGACAGTGACAAGGGCGCCCCGCAAGGGCCGGTCCCGACCATTTTCGAGGCGATCGTGCGCAAGCGCTGCGTGGTCGCGACCTATAATCGCGTGACCATGACGCTCGCGCCGCACGTGATCTATATGCGCCACGGCGACTTGTTCATCGACGCTGTGGCGCTTGAGAAGGATGGCAAGCCGCCGCGCGAGGAGAAGATCGGGACCTTCAAGCTGGCCGGCCTCAACGGGCTGGAGCTGACCGGTCGCGATTTCCCGGCCAGCACGCTGTTCCATGCCAATGACGCGAAATATGCCGAGGCACTGATCGCGGTCGATGCTGCCTGACGCTAGGCGTCGGGCGCCCAGCCGGGCGGGGCAAGTTCGAAGCCGGCGAATTCGAACGCTGGCGCTACCACGCAGCTGACCAGGGCCCAGCCGCTGGTCGCTTCGGCAGCCTGCCACGCATGTGGCGGCACGAGCGCTTGCGGTACCTGCCCTGCGAGGACGTCCCCGCCCAGGCGATGGTCACGGCGCTCGCCGTCGTCGACCAGGAGTTGCAGTGGACTGCCTGCGTGCCAGAGCCAGAGCTCCGCCGCATCGACCCGGTGCCAGTGCGACCTCTGCCCAGCTTCCAGCAGAAACAGGATGGCCGTCGCCAGCCCGCGATCTCCGGCAATCGCGGGCTGGCGGAAAGTCTCGCGAAACCAGCCGCCCTCGGGATGGGGCTCTAGCTCCAGCCGGGTGATGAGGGCGGCCGCGTCGCTCATGCCGTGATGAAGGCCAGCAAGTCGGCATTCAGCACCTCCGGATGGGTGGTGCACATGCCGTGCGGGAAACCGGGATAGATTTTGAGGGTGGGCTGCTGGACGAGCTTGGCCGAGAGCAGCGCCGCATCCTGATAGGGAACGATCTGGTCGTCATCGCCGTGCAGGATCAGGCACGGTACGTCGATCTTCCGGAGATCCTCGGTGAAGTCGGTTTCCGAAAAGGCCTTGATGCATTCGTAATGGGCGTGGACCGAACCCATCATGCCCTGCAACCACCAGTGATCCATGATCCCCTGCGAAATGGCGGCGCCTGGGCGGTTATAGCCGTAGAAGGGGAAGGGGACGTCCTTGTACATCTGAGCGCGGTTGGCGGCGAGCTGGGTGCGGAAGCCGTCGAACACCTCGATCGGTAGTCCGCCGGGATTGGAGTCCTTCTTGACCATCACGGGCGGGACGGCGCCGATCAGCACCGCCTTGGCCACCCGCGAGGTACCATGGCGACCGATATAGCGGGCGACTTCGCCTCCGCCGGTCGAATGGCCGATATGGACCGCATCCTTCAGGTCGAGCGCCGCAGTCAGGGCCGCGACGTCATCAGCGTAGGTATCCATCTCGTTGCCGGCCCAGGTCTGGCCGGAGCGGCCATGGCCGCGTCGGTCATGCGCGATTACCCGATAGCCATGCTGCAGGAAGAACAGCATCTGGGCGTCCCAGTCATCCGCGGTCAGCGGCCAGCCGTGATGAAAGACGATCGGCTGGCCCGTGCCCCAGTCCTTGTAGAAGATTTCCGTGCCGTCGTTGGTCGTGATCGTGCCCATCGCTGCATCTCCTCGGGGGGTGAAGACTGATCGCGGCAGCGAGAATCGTGGCTTGCCGCAATGCGGCAGCATAAGTGTGGCGGGCGATTGCTGTCACGCGGGATGTCAGACGTTGGACAGAAAAGCGGCCCGGCCGGGGGAACGCGCGACCCTTTCGCGCAGGGCGCCGACGAGCAGGATCGCGACGGTGGCGACGAGGGCGCCGGCGATCATGTCGACGAGATAGTGCGTGCCCTCGACCGGGGTCGACAGCAGCATCGCGCCGTTCACCATGACGACCGGCCAGCGCAGTTTCCGGATCGGCCAGGCGACTGCAATGTAGAGTACTGCGCTGGCGGTGTGGAAGCTGGGTGCCGACACCAGTCCGCGGAGCGCACCAAGGTCGACATGATGCACGACATGGTGGCGGAGTTCGGGGATCAGCGAGGCCTGATACAGCGCGCTTTCCGGCATATACGGAATCGGCCCGCGCCAGAGGAAGGCAAGTGGCCCCTCGGCGGGGAAGAACGGGAAGAGCAGCAGCGACAGCACCGCTGCGATCCAGAAGGCCGCGAGAAAGGCCCGCGCGTCGGCGCGGCGATCGTGCCAGGCGAAATAGCCGAGCAGGACGGCGGGCGTGAAATAGATGCTCTGATAGGCGGCGGTGCCGAGCAGCTGGAGCGAGCGATGCGCCGCGACCATGTCGTACCAGGCGATCCAGTTGAAGTGCAGGAGCGTGTCGACGCGCTGCAGCGCGGGATCGACGAAGCCGCGGCTGCTTGCGGACAGCGGATAGGTGGCGGTGGCGCCCATGACGCAGATCAGCGCGAACAGGCCGAAATATTCGCTGATGTCGCGTGCGATACGCCGGGCGCGCGTCGTCGGGCGGCGATGCAGGTAGCGTGTCGCGCCGGCCAGGGAGGCGATCAGCACCAGCGTCATCGTGCTGAGCGCGAGCGGATCGACGCGCAACTGCTCCCAGGCCATCAGCGACACCAGGAGAGCGAAGCTGAGCAGCGCGGCGCCAACCAGCCAGTGGCCCGGGATCGGCTGCGCCGCCAGGTCCTGGATCAGGTCACGATGGTCAGTTTCCGGAGAGAGCGACAATGATGGCGGGTCGGACAGAAACAAGCACGGGCCTCGAATGGGGGGGGGAACCTGGGTTCGCCCACGGAATGGATCACGCTGCGTGATCTGGGTGCGGTAGCGTGAACTTTATGTGACGCCCAGATGAAAAGATCGTGCGGACCGGAACAACGCTGCCACGAATGACTCCTAGAGGCTGATCCCGAAACGCGGCGCGAGCCACATCATGGCGAGATAAAGCAGGAGCGTCAGCGCGCAGCCCAGGCCGAGGGCGATCCAGAACGACACACCATGACGTAACAGCGCCGGGATCAGGAGGAACATCGGCAGAGAGGGAAGGACATACCAGAAGGTCGCGGCGGAATGGGCGGCCATGTTTCCGGCATCGGGCCGGTCATGCCACAGCCACATCATGCCGAGCACCGAGACCAGCGGCAGCGACGCCACCAGCGCTCCAAAGCCGGGATAACGCTTCGCGATCTCGGATATGGCGGCGATCAGCAGCCCGGAAATCATGGCCTTCAGTGCAACATACAACATTGCCAAGGCATACTCATGCGTCCTGGCGGCGGCCAGTGCTTTCGGGAGGAGAGATAGAACAGCATGGAACCGGGCGCGAGCATGATGGTTCTACCTGCATCGACACATCGAGAGGAGTGCATGATGGGTAAGGGAATATTGTTGTGGCTCATCGGCATTCCGCTGCCGATCATCATTCTTCTTTTGATCTTCTGGCACTAGAAGGAACCAGACCGCGTTCGAATGCAGCCTATTTCTTGCCGGCGATGTCCAGGAACTGCCTGGACCGTCGCCGGCTTGCACGTTCCTCGCGGCGGCGGCGAACGGCATAGACCGCCAAGCCCAGAACCCCGACGACGAGGAGCGCCAGAAGGGCGTATCCGATATCCGTACGCATTCACATGTCCACTTCTACGCTTGCGGCGAGCGCGGCCGGCACCATGCCAACCATCCGATGGTTGACGACGGCGCGCGCTACTTTCCTCAGGCCGGGATTAAAATAATTTCCGATGGCTGGGAATACGAATTCGGTCCGATTGTCGACAATGATTCCGATATCCTCTTCATTATGAACGAATTTGGTGAAATATCGTCGACGATGACAAGGTGCGATCGCCGTCTGTTCGACATATGACCGGTTTTCTTCGCTTTTCGACGAGCTATGCTCCCGAGCGGGCGTTCGGTGCGCCGGGTTTCGAGGGGGCAGGGGATGACGGCCATACGCATGATCGGCCTGTTCGCGGCATTGACGGCGCTCGGGGCGCCGGCCGCGGCCGCCGGGACGGCCAGGCAATCGGCGGCGGTGCCCGCCGCGCCCGATCCGTGGCAGCAGGCCGGCGAGGCCTATGACAAGGGCGACTGCGCGACCGCGCTGACCCTGCTTGCGCCAAGGCTGAAGGCTGGTGGCGACGTCCCCGAAAAGACGCTGGCATTCGGTTACGACATGGCTGCGAGCTGCGCCTATCGCGCCGGCCAGCAGGACGATGCCTATCGCTACGCGATCGCCGGGACCGCGCTGGACGCGGCGAGCGACTGGCTGTGGCGGTTCCGCCTGATCCTCGATCTCGAGCGGGGGCGGCTGGCGCCCGCCGTGGCGACGATCGAGGCGATGACGCAGGGGCGCGGCCGCGCCCTCAATACCACCCCGATCCGGTGGCTCTATTCGCTCTCCGCAAAGCTGAAGGATCAACACCAGGACGATCTGCGCCGCCGGCTGCTCCGCATCATGGCCGATCCGAGCTTCTCGCCGGAGGAGCCGTTCGGCACGGCGGACAGCTTCCGCTGGAGCTATGCCGAACTGCTGCTTGCGGATGGCGACAAGGCCGGCGCCACCGCGCTGGTCCGCGAGATCGCGGATCCCTCGATCCTGAGCGAGCTGAGCTTCGACCCGCGCTTCGCGCCGATGCTGCGCGCCGGCTTCGATCTGCGCGCGGCCGTGGAGCGCAGCCTTGCCAGCGCGCGGGACATCATGCGTGCGCACCCCGAAATGGTGGAGCCGATCAACCAGGTAGCGATGCGGCTTCGGCAGCTGGGCAAGCCGCAGGAGGCGCTGGCCGTGCAGGAGACGGCCCGTGCCGCGATCGCCCGGGCGGACGGCTTCACCGATGCCGAAGACCAGGCGAACTGGTGGTGGGATGGCCTCTCCCGCACCTATGCGATGCTCGGCCGTTATGACGAAATGGTCGCGGCGATGGCTGCGGGCGCGGGAAAGAAGGAACTGGGCGAGATCAATGTCAGTCAGGTGATCAACCTGGCGGAGGCGCAATTGCGCTTCGGCAAAGCCGAGGAGGCGCTGAAGACGCTTGCCGTCTTCGACGTGCCGGGACGATCGATGAGCCCCTATGGCGAGATGGAGATGCGTTTCGCCCGTGGCTGCGCGAACGCGCTGGCGGGCAGGAAGGATGCCGTGGCCTCGGATCTGGCCTATCTGCACGCCCATGACGCCGATCATCGCGAGGCGCTTAGTGACCTGTTGCTGTGCATGGGCGACCTGGACGGTGCCGCCATCGCCCTCGTCCGCCAGCTTGAGGATCCCGAGCGTCGCGCCTTCACCCTGGCGCAACTGAGCGAATATGACGCTCCGCCGGTGGCGGTGCCGCCCGACCCCATTCGGGCAAACCTCGCCAGGGTGAAAGCCCGGCCGGAGCTGAAGGCGGCGATCGCCCGCGCCGGCGGGACGCGGCGGATCCATCTCCAGCCCACGGAATTGTAGCCAGGCCTGGATCGGGCGCCGTAGCTCCTTCGATCCCGCCAGTTCATGCAACTTCCGTGCGATCGAGACGTTTCGGTTCCGTCATCATGATTCGTTCCGGAGCATTTCCATGCGCAATTTCCTTCTCGCCGTCGGCGCCTTCTCCCTCGTCATCCCGGCGGTTGCCGTGCCGGTCAGCAGTGCGGATGCCCGTACCCGGCATCATTATCATCGCGGGACCTATAACCATCATAGCTGCCGCCATTCGGCCGGAACGACCGGGCTGGTCGCCGGCGGAGTCGGTGGCGCGCTGGTGGGGCGGTCGATCTTCGGGCACGGCCTGCTCGGCACCGCCGCGGGTGGCGTCGGCGGCGCCTTTGCCGGGCGGGCGATCGATCGGACGATGACTGCGCATCGTCGCTGCCGCTGACCGGTGCTGACCGCCTGCGCCGGGGGCGGCGGTTCCGGTGTGGCTGGAGTTCGTCGCGGCCATCGTCCGGGCATGGCATCCGCAGGCGACGGGTTGAATCGAGCCGCGTCGCCCGTCTGAAAAGTCCGGCGGCCATCGCCGTGCGGATCGGTGCGCGCTATAGGCGCAGGCAGCCATTGCGAGGTGACCGATGCCCGTGCCCATGAAGATCGACTTCGTCTCCGATGTTTCCTGTCCGTGGTGCATCATCGGGCTCAAGGGGCTGGAGGGTGCGCTCGCCCGGATCGGCGACGAGATCGATGCGACGATCAGCTTCCAGCCGTTCGAGCTGAACCCCTCGATGCCCGCGGCCGGGCAGGAGATCGGCGAGCATATCGCGGAGAAATATGGCTCGACGCCTGCGCAGTCCGCCGCGAACCGCGAGATGATCCGCGCGCGGGCAGCGGAGGTGGGCTTCACCATGGCGATGCGTGAGGGCAGCCGTATCTACAACACGTTCGACGCGCACCGGCTGCTCCACTGGGCCGGCGAGCAGGGCCGCCAGGCGGCGTTGAAGCACCGGCTGTTCGAGGCCTATTTCACTGACGGGAAGAATGTCTCCGACCATGACGTGCTCGTGGCGGCTGCCGAGGCGGCGGGGCTGGACGGCACCGAAGCGCGCGCAGTGCTCGACGCGGGACGCTATGCCGAGGAAGTGCGCGCCGACGAGAAGCTGTGGCAGTCGCGCGGCATCTCCTCGGTGCCGGCGATCGTGATCGACGGGAAATACCTCATCTCCGGCGGCCAGCCGGTCGAGGCGTTCGAGAAGGCGCTGCGGACGATCGCGGCCGAGGCAGCGCTGGGCGCCTAGGCGGCCACCTTGCGCCGGCCCGTGGCGATCAGGTTCTTGAGGACGGCGATCCGCTGGCGCTCAGCACTCGCGTCGCGGGACGGGTGCGCCTGGAGCTGATCGAGCAGGCCGCGCAGTTCCTTTTCCCAATGGGTGGTGCCGATTCCGGGCATGCTTGCCTCCGTGCGGTGTTATTTGCCTCTGGCAAACGCGCGGCGGCGGCTCGGGTTCCCCCCGGTGCTCCGCCAGCAGGGCCACGGCGCCTGTCCCTGCGCCATGACCCTGGAAGCGGCGGCCGCTAAAGCCTCCTTCGGCCAGGTTTCAGTGGCTGGTGTGTCGGGCCAGCGACGGGGCCGATCGGGCCTTAATCGAGTGGGTCGCGCCGTTGGCTTGCGCACGCCGGCCGGTGGATCGGGTCGAGGGCTCATCGACCGTGAACATCGCAGCCTGCTCGCTGAGCGAAGCAACCTCGCTCGACAGGTTGCGTGCGGCAGCGGAGGTCTCCTCCACCATCGCGGCGTTCTGCTGGGTGACCTTGTCGACTTCCCGGATCGCGGACGAAACCTCGGTGATGGCGGTCGACTGGACCTTGTTGTCGGACGCCATGACGTTCAGCAGCTTGTAGACCTCGTTGACGTCGCCCGAAATCGCCGCAAGCGCCACATCGACCTTTTCGACCGACCCGACCGCAACGCCAATCTCGCGCTGGGTGACGGAGAGCTCTTCCCTGGCCCGCTGCGCCTCCTCCTCGGCGCGCATCGCCAGTGCGCTGACCAGATCCGCAACCACGGCAAAGCCACGCCCGGCGTCGCCGGCGCGCCCGGCCTCGACGGCCGCGTTCATGGCCAGCACGCGGGTCTGGAAGGCGATCTTGTCGAGGCCCTCGATGACGGCATCGATACCCTTGGCGCTCTCGCTGACCCGGCTCATCGCCTGTACGGCCTCGCCCGCCGTCGAGCGGCCCGAACTGACCGTATCGATGGCCTGATCGGCGCGGACGACGGTCTCCCCCGACGCCGTGGCGGTGGCCTTCAGGCGACCGTCGATCTGCTCCAGGGTTGCGGAGACCTCGGCCAGGCTGGCGGCGCTGTTCTCCGTACGCCGCGCGAGATCCTCGGAAGCCTGGGCGATCTCGCCCGATCCCGTCTGGATGCTCTCGGCGCTGGTGCTGACCGCCCCGATCAGGTCGCGCAGGCTAGACAGTGCGGAATTGAAATTCTTCTTGAGCTCGGCATATTCGGGCGGAAAGGCGACCGCGATGTCGACGGTAAGGTCGCCGTGCGAGAGGCCGCTCAGATTGGTCGACACATTCTCGACCACGAACTCGGTCTTCGCCTGTTCCTCAGCGCGGCGCGCGATATTGTTCTTGATATCGCCCTGCATCTTGCGCAACGCTTCGGCCAATGTTCCTACCTCATCGGCCTGATTGATTTCCAGGACCTGATCGAGCTGCTCCCGGGCAATGCCGTTCGCGAAATCGGCGCAGTCGCGGATCGGGCGGGCAATGCCGGCAGCAGCGTAGGAGATTGCGAGGATCGCGGCGACGGCCACGCCGAGGCCGATGACGAGTTGCCAGATCATGCTCGAAACGGCCCGCGAACCGAGCGAATTGCTGAGCGTGTCCGCCTGCGCCAGGACGAGGTCGCGGGGTACCGAGATAACGACCGACCAGGGGGTCTTGCTGCGGCCGAGATTGATCGGTGAATAGACGTCGATGTTCGTCTGCTTGGGGTCATCCAGCACCTTGGCCTGACCGGACTTCACGATTTCGGCCAGTTGCGACCAGCGCGAATCCGCGGACGATGCCGGCTTGCCGATCGATTCCGGATTGGCGCTGTTGGCGGCGATCAGGCCGGTGTCGCTGACGACGAGCACCACGCCCTTGCCGGAGAAGAGCGAGCCATTCACCTTGGTCGCCATCTTCTGCAGGAAATCGAGATCATAATCCGCGCCGGCGACGCCAGCGAACTTTCCGTTCACGACGATCGGGACCGACATGGTCGCGAGGAACACACGCCTGCCCTGAACGGTGTAGGGCAATGGGCCGAGAATGCTTTCCTGCCCGTTGGTCCGGGGGCCAATATACCACCCGCCCTTGAGCAGGCCGTTGGGATGTCGTTCGGCACTGTCATATTCGACCAGTGGCTGGATCGCCACGCTGCCGTTGGCCGAACGGGTCCAATAGGGGAGATAGCGGCCGGTTCCGTCCGATCCCATGGCACGATTGTTCACAAAGGCTGCGTCCGCACCGTCCAGGGCGTTCGGTTCCCAGGCGGAATATGTGCCGTTGAAGCCCGGATTCTGCTCGAGGACACGGCGCATGATCGCGTTGAACTGGACACGGCGCTGGCCGGCTCCGGTACTGCCCGGCCCGCCACCGGCGAGCACGGAGAAGGATTGCGCCGTGGTGCGCGCAGCGTCGAACGCCACGTCAAGCGCCCCCTTGATGGACCGGGCTTCCACCGCCGCGCGGTTTTGCAGGGTGTCCTTGGCCTGGCTGGTGACGATCCCGCCCACTTCGTCGTTGACATAGCGATGCGAGGTGATCGCCGAGACCGAACTGAACGAGACGAGCAGCACCACCGTGATCGCGAGGCACAGCCCCGCGATCAGCGCGATCTTCCGCTGCAGCGAGCGAATGGCGGCAAGGGATTTCATCAGGTTCATCGCAACATCCAGTTCGCGGTGCGACGGCCGACGCGGCAGAGGCTGATGCTATTATAGGCTGCGACGCGAGCGGACTTCCGATTTCCGCGAGGTAATGATCGGGGGAATGGGTAAACGCCCCGATCGCCATGCCGCGACGCCGCTGTTCGTCGCGGTCGGGCAGGCCATGGGTGAATTACGGGTTGGACGCATGGGCCGGCTGGGCCATAGGGCAATGCATGACACCGATCGAAACCTACCGCGCCAATGCGGAAGCGCAGCGCATCGCCGCCGAGAAGACCAACCTGCCGAGCCGGCGCGAGATGCATCTGCGCTCGGCCCATACCTGGGAAACCATGGCGCGCAGCGCCGAGGACACGATGGGGCGGGCCGCCGTCAACCTCGCTGCGAAGGCGAACGCGGGCAGCTGAGCGCCGCTGCGGAACAGGGCAGCGTGCCGAAGCCTGCGCGATGGGCTCGGGCTGCGGCGCGCTGAACGCTCTCTTCGCAGAATCCATGTTGCCAATTTGTTCTGCATGGATCATGTTCCGACTTTCCAATGGGGAGAGGGAATGTGCGGTATCGTCGTGTGGCATTCGCCGCCCTTGTCGGCGCCGGCATGGCCTTGCTGCCGGCGTGCACGCCAGGACCAGGATGCGGCGAACAAGCGGGCCCAGGTCCGGCACGGGCCTGCTTCAGCCCGCATACTGACGCGGCAATCGCTCCTGTTACTACCGAGGACGGCATTCGGCCTTTGTGGTGAGGCCGCTACGCTGACCCGCGACGCGATGCGCGCGACTGCCTGCGGATTACCCCGGCAGCGGCGCCAGCGCTCCTATCCACTGGAATAGCCCTGGCGGACGCGCGTGAGCGGGACGGGGACCGGGCCCGGTTTCTGCGCGATGGGTGATGGTGGCGGTGCGGGCGGCATGGATGGCGGTGCCGGGGGCCGGGCAGGCGGCGGCGCAGGCGGTGGTGGCGGGGGTGGTGCCGCTGGCGGCGGTGGAGATGGTGACGGCTCCGGGGGTGCCGCTCGTTCCGGGATAGGTTCAGAGGGTGATTCCGGGGTCGGTTCCGGCGCAGGCTCCGGCGTCGCCGCGACGGGCGGCGGCTGGCGGGACGGCATCGGATAGGAGGGCTGGTAATCGGCGACGCGGGCGAGCGCCTTCTCGATCATCTCGACCGGGCCGGGATCGCGCTTCTCCTCCGGGTGGTTGCCCCATTTCTCGCGCTGGCGGGCGCGCATCCAGTGCAGCGCGGCGACCGGATCGGGCGGGAGATGGACCTTGTAGGTGGCGTAGACGGGATCGGGATCCCCGGCATGCTTGAAGACCTTCACGCGCTCGACGGTGCAGCCCACGGCGCGGGAGTATAGCGCGCGCTCGACCCGGGCATCGGCATGCTCCTTGCCGGCCACCACGGCCTCGGCGAACGCCTCATGGCTGTTGCGCCAGCGATAGATGGTGCGGACGCAGACCTCGAAATGCTCGGCAAGTTCCTCGTCGGTGGCGCCGAGACGGCACATGGCGCGGGCCTGATCGGCGAATTCGGGCTTGTAGATCATGGCGCCGGGATAGCGGCGGCGGGACGGGGTTTGAATCGAGGGTGGGACGGCCAACGGCGAGGTCAAAATGTCAGGGGGTTCGCTGACATTTTCTGTGAGGACGGTTTTAGTAATTTATTGTTTAAAAACAATTAATTATACGGAAAACCATGGCCGGTGGCGCAAGCTTGAGGCATGGGCCGAATCGCGTTACGCTTTGGGATCAGGCTGTCGGAAAGGGGGGCGAGATGCAGTTTCCGCCGGTGTGCCCGGAAATTCCCGTCAGCGATCTTGCCGAGGCGATGGCCTGGTATCGCGACCGGCTCGGCTTCACCATCGACTGGGGAGATCCGGGGCTCGGGCTGGCGGGCCTGTCGCGGGGCGGCGCGCGGCTGTTCCTGAGCAGCGGCGACTATCGCGCCACGCTGGGCAACCGGCCGCCGGTGGTGCTGTGGCTCAATCTCGAGGATCGCGGCGCGATCGATGCGCTGCACGCCGAATGGGCGGCGGCAGGCGCGAGGATCAGGGCGGCGCCGGCAGCCAGGCCCTACAAGCTGTACGAGTTCCTTGCCGAGGATCCCGACGGGAATGTCTTCCGGGTGTTCTACGATTTCGCGTGGGAGACGCCGTGAGGCGCGCGGGCGCCCTCAGAAGAGCTCGTCGAGCATCAGGTGAAAGCGGATCTTGCGCGCGTCGGGCCGGGCCACGCCGTAGGTCGTGAAGAACCGCTCCTGCAGCGCCGGGCCGAAATCGCCGAGGCCGCGCCAGACGATCGCGAGATCCTGATAGCGATCGGCAATACCGGCGCGGCCCGTATCGATGCAGCCGACCCGTCCGTCCGCAGTGACCAGCAGGTTGTCGAGCGAGAGATCGCCGTGCGTCACCACCGGATCGGGCGCGAAGGGCAGCAGGGCGGCCATCGCATCCCAGACCTGCTCGCCGGTCCAGCCGGCGCGCTCCGGATCGAAGTCGTCGGCATCGACGAGCCCCCGATCGAGCCGCCAGCGCGCCTCGCCGAGCCGCAGGCGGTGGTCAGCGTTGAAGGGGCAGGTTTCCACGGGGATGGCGTGGAGCCGGCGCAGGAAATGGGCGAGCGCATCGACGATGGCGATCGCGTCGTCGGGGCGGGAGTCGAGCAGTTCGCCAGCGGTCCGGCCCGGCAGCGCCGTCATGAGCAGCCACGCGTCGTCCGGCGTAGTGATGAAGCAGCGGATGGCGGGGACGGCGATATGGGCGGCGAGCCAGCGCAGGCGGGCCATCTCGTCCGTCACGTCCGCGACGGTGGGGCCGCGCGCATGCTTGAGGTACAGATCCGGCCCGTCCCCGGCGGCCTGGAGGCGATAGACGGCATCGCCCGACTCGCCGACGGTGCTGCGCGACCAGCGACGGCCCTGCACCAGCGGGGCGAGGGTGGCGGGGAGGTCGATCGGCTCGGCGGGGTGTTCGCGGGGCTCGGCTGGCATGCAGGGTCTGTATCTGACCCGTTGCCCGACCAAAATCGGGAAATCGCGCTTTCTCGGCGCGAGTATGCGGACGCCGAGCGTGGCGGCGGCACTGTCAGTAGCTTGTCCAGCGTCACGATCATCTGCCCCGCACCGGCGGCGGCGAGGGTGATGCGGTCCATCGTGGCGCTCCCGACCGGGCTAGAGGCGATATCAGGGGCAAGTTGCGCGGGCCGGGGAAGGGGGCGACCTTCGGGCTTCGCGGCGCGATCGGTACCGCCACCCCGGGGACATCCGGATCCGCTGCGCGGCACCGAGGCGGCGTTCGCTTTTCGGCAAGAATTACCGGCTATCCTGGCCCGGCGCACCGGAGGCTCCTGTCCTTGATCGAGATCGAAGTCCAGAACGAGACGCACCAGACCCAGGTCGCGCTGCGTTTCACCGCGGTCCCCCGGATCGGGGAGGGCCTGCGGCTGCGCCAGCCCGACGGCTTCTGGGCCTCCTATGACGTGATCGACGTGTGGTACCAGAAGGCCGAGTTCGGCGATGTCTGGGTGCCCTATATCCATGTCCGCATGACCGATGCCGACCAGGCGGCGGTGGATGCGGCGAGCCAGGTCCTCAGCCAGCGGGAGCCGCAGCCATTCACGGTCTGATCAAGCGCCTGGGAAGCGCGGCGGCCATCGGCCGCTCCGCCCCGCTCCCCGCCGAGCCCCCGGCGCCGGCCGCCGCAGCCCCGGTGCCCGCCGCGCCGCCGCGCGCGCGGCGCTGCCTGCTGGTCGATGATTCGCGGGTGATCCGCAAGGTCGCGCACCGCATCATCTCCGGCCTCGGCTACCAGGTGAGCGAGGCCGAGAATGGCGAGGAGGCGCTCGCGCGCTGCAAGGCGGCGATGCCCGACCTGATCCTGCTCGACTGGGAAATGCCGGTGATGAGCGGCGTCGCGTTCGTCGCCGCGCTGCGCCGGATCGATGGCGGGACGACCCCGAAAGTGGTGTTCTGCACCTCGAAGACGCAGACCCCCGACATCTGCCAGGGCATCGACGCCGGGGCCGACGAATATGTCACCAAGCCGTTCGACGAGCAGACGCTGCTGGCCAAGCTGCAGCGGATCGGGGCGGCGTAAAGACCTGGACGCGCGCGTCCCCGTTCCCTTCTTGTCGGCTTCGTTCGAGGTTCTTCGTGCATTCGCGGTCGGGCAAGCCGCAACCTTCTGGCAGACGGGTTGACACCTGTCTGAGTGCGGGTGCCGCCCATCTGCACGATTTTTGCGCGAGGCTGGTCTGATTTGGTGCTATCTTACTCTATCGAGACGAGTTTTCTCCTCTAAAGACTAGGGTAGTCTTACTCGTCCAAGGGGCCCCCTTCATGCCATTCATGCGTACTCTGCTTGTTGCGGCTGTTTCCGGAGTCGCGTTGAGCGCGTGCGGCGGGGGATCGTCTGGTACTGCGAATCCCCCGGCTGGCGGCGCCCCGAGTCCGACGCCAACGCCGACGCCGGTGGTAACGCCAACGCCAACGCCAACGCCCTCGCCTGACTACAACCTCGCATCCGATTTCACACGGGACCGAAGCTTCAATGCCATTGGGGTGAGGTTGTTTGTCACTGCAGCTCCCGACGGCTCGAGTACGGTCCTCGACAGCAGCCTGGACACCGAAAGGGCCGCCATAGGTTTCGATTTCTCGGCATCCACGCGGACGTACCGGGCGCGCTACAACAGTGAGTCCCTCACCGCCGCGACTGAGCTGAAGAGCTTTATGGGCTATACCTACGACCGGTTTGAGGGGCCGAGCAGTTTCCTGGAGCGGTCGCCGTCTTTTGCTGCGGCCAGCTATGTCGGTTATCTCGACTGGCGGGACTATGTCGGGAACCTGGCGACCGATCCGGCGAATCGAGCCACGCTCCGCCTCATGCTGTTTGGCGCGCGCACGCTCGCAACCGATCTGCCAACCACGAGCAGCAAGACTTTCACCGGCCTGTCGTCGACTTTCTGGTCCATACCCTCGGAAGGGCGACCGGCGACTATCAGCGTCGACTATGCGGCGCGCACCGTATCCATAGAAACCATTTATCAGCCGCCTGCTACGGGTACGGCCGGATCGGGCGGCACTGCTCCCAGTTACCCGATCACGATGACCGGTGTATTTGACCCAGCGACGGGGCGAATCAGCGGCACGGTGAACCTGGACTCGGCCGCAGCGAACGGCAGCTTTGAGGGCGCGCTTTACGGGCCGCGTGCGGCGGAAGCAGGTATCGTGTTCAAAGGTACGGGCGCTAACCGTGCTTACTATTATGGTTTCATCATCGCCAAGAGTTGAGGCCCCGCGGATCGGGGGAGGTCCTGTGCCGAGTAAGTCGGCGCGCCGATAGGGATTGCCGCTGGATTCCTAAACTCCCCGATCCCCCAGCCGGAAATGAAACAACCGGCTCGGCCCGTCTTCGGGGAGCAGGAACAGGTCGCGGCCCTTCAGCGCCATGCCTTCGCCCGTATAGGGCCGGGCGCGGTCGGTGACGCCGGTGCGGGCCGTCCGCGCGAGCTTCATCGACGGCCAGTCGATCCAGTCGATCGTCCCGCTGAGCGGCGTGACCAGGCCGCCCGCGACGAGCTGGCCGCCGACGATCTTCATGTCCTGGTAGCGCGTGGCGAAGGGGTTAGGCACGACGCGAAGCTGTTTCCCGCTGGGCAGATCGAAGATGCGCAGCAGCCGGCTGTCCCAATTGCCCGCGATGAGCGTGTGGCCCGCGACCGCGACGCATCCGAGATGGTCGGCGACCGGGATCCGGCGGCGGACCCGCAGGCTGCCGGTGTCGATCTCCTCGAGCGTGGCGGAGCTGTCCGGCGTCATTTCCGCCACCGCGACCCAGATCGATCCCTGGTGGAGCGACAGCCCGCCGGGATGATAGCGGGCCCCGTCCGTCAGCTCCACGCGCCGCAATATCCTGCCGCTGCGCCGATCGAATTCATGGAGATAGCCCCGGCGGTTGGCGAGATCGACCGAGGTGATCCAGATGCGCCGGCTGTCGAGGTCGACCCCCTGGACATGGAACACCTCGCCGTCGAGGGGGAGGACATCCATGAGCTGGGCGTGCTGGATCGGCTCGTCGGTTTCCTGCTGGGCGGTGGCGGCCGTCAGGCTCAGCAACAGCAGGGAGGCGGCGGTGAGGGTGGTCCGGATCGTCTTGCGGGTCATCTCGTGTCGCCTCCGGGGCTTGCGGTGCATCAGCAGCGGATGCGCGCCCGGTAGCGCCGGTTTGCGACGGTGATGTGAATGACGGAAACCGCAGGGCGCGGCGGGCGCTAGTCGGGCGCTCCGGCCAGCCCGATCTTCCGTGCCCGTTCCGGCAGATCCGGCGCGAGCGCGATGGCGGCCGCGATGTCCGCCCTGGCCTGGGCGGCAAGGCCCTGCTTCCGTTCGATGATGCCGCGGCCGTAGAGCGACCAGGCGAGCTTCGGCTCGATCGCCAGCGCGGCCTGGTAGTCCGCCAACGCCTTGTCGAGATCATTGTCGCGCAGGCGGGCGAGGCCGCGGCTGTCGAGATAGGCGGCGGTGTGGGGCCGCAGCTTCAGCGCGCGATCGCAATCGGCGATGGCCTTGTCGAGATCGCGCCCGGCCAGCGCGCGGACCCAGCAGCGGCCGTTGAGCGCGCCCGGCATCCGGCTGTCGTCCGGATGGGCGGCGATCCAGCGATCATATTGCGGGATCGCGGCATCGAGATCGCCGATCGCTTCATAGGCATGGCCAAGCTCCAGGCGCTTGTCGGACGGCGCGGGGAGGACGCGATCGGCCGAGTCGAGATCGGCGCGGGCGGCCGCCCTGTCTCCGCCGCGCAGCCGCAGACTGGCGCGGAGCAGCAGCGCATCGGCATGGTCGGGCCTGAGCGTCAGGGCGCGCTCGAGATCAGCCATCGCCATCGGGCGCTGCCTCGTCCGCAGCAGCACGAGCGCGCGCTGATAGCGATAGTCCGCATTGTCCGGCGCGAGTTCGCAGGCGCGGGTGAGGTCGGCGAGCGCCGAGACGAAATCGAGCCGGGCGGCACGGGCATTGCCGCGCAGGCTGTAGTCAGCGGCAGTGACGGGCGCGGGCCCGTCAGCCGGCTTTGCCTCGGGCGGCCCTGAAGCGCCGGGCGCCGGCGGGGCGGGCGGGATCGGCGTGGCGGCGCTCGCCATCGCCTCGGCGCCGGGCGCGCGCCGTTCCTGTGGCCTGATGCTCAGATCGAACACCTGGCCGCCATTATAGGTGAAATATAGCCGGTGCTGTGCGTTCGAGACATAGACGCGGTGCGACAGGAAGAAATCGGCGCCGAGCAGCATATCGAAATCGACATCGCCGAGATCGCCGAAGCGCAGATGGATCTTCCGGATTTCCTCGTCGCCGATCTTGAGGCCCTGAAAGGCGCCGATCCAGGTCTGCACCGAGTGGCGGCCGAGGCCGCTGCTGAAGCCGGCGCTGGTGACGCCGGGCGAGTCCGGCTTGACGCCGGCCCGCGCGGCGGCGGAGCGCGTCAGCATCGAGACGGGGGCGCCGGTATCGAACACCGCGCGAATCTTCACGCCGTTGAGGAAGACGGTGCCGGCGGTGTGGAAGCGCGCCGCCGTCGGCGTTTCGATGTCGAGCTGCGAGAAGGGCTTGCCCGCCGCCCAATAGGCAAGGACGGTGTGGGCGCAGTTGTGCGGCTTGAACAGGCGGATCGCCGCATTGGCGAGATCATATTCGACATCGTCGAGGCCGAGGATGTTCTGGCCGAGCAGGCCGGTCCTGCCGCCGACCTCGCTGCCGCCGACCAGGAACTGGACATTGTGGAGAAGGGCCGGGCCGAGCCCGAAATCCTTCGACGTCGCGACCGACATGTCCGCACTGCCGCCAATGCCCCTGACGAAGAAGCCGGCCGGCGCCGGCCGCAGCTTCAGCCCGAGCTCGGCGGCCGAGCCGGGGGAGATCGAGCTGTAAAAGGCGCCGCTGTCAGCGATGAAGGTGACCGCATGGCCGTTGATCGTGGCGGGCACCGTGGGGCGGAGGCCGGCCATGGTGACGGGGAATTCGAGGAATTTGTCGACGGCGCATTTGCTTTCCGCGGCGGCGGCGCCGGAGGGCGCGGCGGCCGCGAGCGCGGCGAGGATTGCGAGCAATGTCCGCACTTTAGGCTCCTTGAGGAGAGTCGTCGGCTGATGCGGTGTTCGCGCGGCGGCGGGGCCGGGTCAAGGGGGGCGGATGGGTTTGCGGGGGAGGGGGCGTCTGGCGGGTTCGTGGGGTCTCGGCGTGATTGCGGTTGGGGCAAGGGGCCGTCGCCCGCGGCATCGTCATGCGCCCGCAGAACAGGGCGAAACAGGGCGCGATATTTTTTCTGCCCTGTTATCGGTCGATTCGTTGGCAAAATCGGCTAAATTCGTCTTTTGAAAACAGGGGGTTGGATGTCCCTTGCCCTGTTCCGTCGATAACAGGGCGGTTGTTGGAAATAACAGGGCACGCGGTTGGAAATAACAGGGGCGGGCATTCGGATGGCCTTCGGATCCTGAGAAAGAGCGCGACGGGGGGCGGGGCCGCCGTTCGTTATCATGGTGCAGCACCGTCTCCCGGGATTGAATCGATCGACGGCGGGCATGGCCGGGATGAAGCCGGCTTCGAGCGGGGAACGGCGCGTCGGCGCGATCGCGGCGCCTGGCCCGCGATCGAGCCAGTTACCGGCATGAGCCAATCGTCTAGACTGACGGCGATGAAGGGGCTGGCAATAACGCTGATTGGCTTCGCTGCAGCAGGAACTGCCCTGCCATCGGGTATGGACAAGCCAAGACGCTTGCGTCCGCGAGCATGGCCTGAAGCATGGCGATTACGCAGCCCTTCTCCGCGCCGTTAAAATTCGGAATGCATCGGGGCGGATATTCTGGTTCGTGCGGCCCTAGTCTAGGCGTTGGCGACCGCCTCCGCGCACCAGGCCATTTCGGTAATCCCCGGAGAGTGCGAATTATAATTGACATAGTGCCAGGCCGGCGTCGAGGAATAGAGCTTCAGGCTGTAATCGGACCCGGCCTGATCAGTGAAGGTCAGCTCGAGCCAGCCCGACCCGAAGCCCGCGGGGCCCTGGCCATACACCCAGATGCCATAGGCGAAGCCCTCATACGAGGGCGGCGGCTGATTGGTGACATAGGCGCTGGTGACGGCGGCGCCGTGCGGCCCGACCACGCAGCTCGACAGATCGGCGCTGCCGTTGATCGCGAGCCAGCCGCCCTCGGGCAGCAACGGCGTCGTGCCGAGCGCCGAGCCCTCTTCCATGCCGCAGGTGGTCGACGTGAAATCCGCGCCGGTGGTGGTGGGCTGATCGCCCGGGGCCGTGTCGCTCATCGGTCTCGCATCGCTCATAAGCATCTCCATGGGGCCGCGGGGAGCGCCGGCATGGCGGCCGGTCCGCGGGGGCAGCGCCAAGAGGCCATGGCCGGGCGGAGCGGGTAAGCCCGAATCGTGGTTAAACAGCGGAAGTCGATCTATCTTTTCGCCGTGCCGCTGAAGCGGAAGCGTTTGTGGTGAGGTGCGTGCCGCCGGGGTTTGAGGTGATCGGGCGCGGCGCCGCCATCCTGAGCACGCGGGGAGGGGCGGCGCGAGGCGGGGTTTGGGGGGAGGCAAACAAACGCGCCGCAATCCGTCGCCCCGCCGTCCGCGCCCCGTCGAGGCCCGGGAGCGACCCCAGGCCTGGGCCAGTCAGCTCGGCTCCCAGCGCATTTCGGTGATGCCGGGAGAGTCCGAGTTGTAATCGACAAAATGCCATCCCGGCGTCGAGGAATAGAGCTTCAGCTTATAATCGGATCCGGTCTGATCGGTGAAGGTCAGCTCGAGCCAGCCCGATCCGAAGCCGGAAGGCCCCTGGCCATATACCCAGACGCCATAGGCGAGGCCTTCATACGCCAGCGACGGCTGATTGGTGACATAGACGCTGGTGACCGAGGCGCCGTCCGGCCCGACCACGCAGCCCGAAAGATCGATGCTGTTGTTGATCGCGAGCCAGCCGGCCTCGGGCAGCAACGGCGCCGTGCCGAGTGCCGAGCCGGACTCCGCGCCGCAGCTGATCGAGGTGAAATTCGCCCCCGTGACGGTGGGCTGATCGATCGGGGGCGTGTTGCTCATCGGTTGCGCATCGCTCATAAGCACCTCCATGCGGCTCGCGGGAACGCCGGTGCGGCAGGTCCGGGGAGCCCGGGTCCAAGAGGCCATGGCCGGGCCGGGGTGGTAAGCCCGGATCGTGGTTAAAGAGCGGGAGTCGATCTATCTGTTCGCCGTTAGGCCGTGGCGGGGCCGGGGAAGCGCGACAGTGCACGCGTCCGTGGCTGATGGCCGCGGGCCACGGGGGTGGGAGGTCAGTTGATTGGACTGCCCCCGGAGCTCCATCCCGGGCGCGCGCCATCTGCCCGATGCGGCGCGGGCCGCGTTGCCGGCAGCCTGAACGTCGCGGGCTTGGGCATGCGCCGGCACCGCAATCCCGATACCGTGATGCCTAACCCGCGCGATCCGCACCATGGAACACCAGGTCGCCCTGCCGGCGCACCGAGATGCGCGCGATCAGGCCGTCGCGCAGGGCATAATCGACGAACACGCGCCCCTCGATCCGGTCACCCTGCCGCATCGGGCGGAGCGCGAAGGCCGGCGCGTCGGCGATGGCGGTGAAGCACATCGTCGCGTCGAGGGTGATCGCCGTGTCGCTGGCCTCGACCGAATGGATGGTGAGGCGTTCGCGCACCGTCTCGAACATCGGGCCATAGAATCCGACAATGGCATCGGGCCCGCGGAGCGGCGGGATCTGCGGGTTGAGGGTGAGCACGACATCATCGGCATAGAAACGCCGGAACCGCGCGCAATCCGCGTTGCTGAACGCCGCGACATAGGCATGGAAGGCGGCGACCTGGCTCGGATGCGCGCCGAGCAGGGGGAGGCGGGAGACGCCTTTGCCCGGCGGCCAGGTCATCGATTTGAGCTCGGCCACCTTGCCGCCCTGGAGCCGGTAGGTGACGAAGAACTTGACCGTCACGCTGTCTCCGGGGTGGAGGTGCCCGAAGGGGAAATCGGCGCGCTCCCGGCTCGCGTGGAAATCCATGTCCAGCTCGGCGAAGAGGTGATCGGCATCGCGCAACACCAGCTGCGGGCGCATCACTTCGCGAACGCCATCATGCGCCCATTCGAGGAAAGCGAGCAGCTGATCGCTGCCGTGATAATCGCGCGCGCCGCCCGTGAAGCGCACGTCCTTGCAGAAGAAGCGATCGACCAGCGCGCGGTCGTCGCCCGTGTTGAACAGCGCCTCATAGGCCGCGTAGTCCATCGTTTACCCCTCCTTGCGCCGCTTCCTGCGGCGTGCGTTGCGAGGCAGGCTAGGCGGCGTGGACAAAATCCGCACGATCAATCGTCGAGTGTGACAAGCAGGCACGCCCGGAAGGTCCCGTTCTCCGTGTCCTGCCGATGCCAGATCTTGATGATGTTGTAGTATTGGAAGTAGCCCTCCGTGTCGCGCGCGAGATGCTCGCCGACGCGCGGTAGGAAGTCGAACTCTGCCACGAACAGTGGCTGTGTCGCATCCTCCCCCTCGATCACCTCAACCAAAGCCATAGCACCTCCGTACAGGCGTCATTTGAACGTCTACCCGCCCTCTGCGCCTGGTTGCGCCGAGATTGACGCGGTGGCCAGAGATTGATTCAACGCTGCCTTTTGGAGGCAGGCTTGAGCCGGGGTGATCTGACCGAGGCTGAATGGCCGAGTCTGGGGACAGTCGCACGCGTCACCGTAACTCCGCGGGGCACAGTCCCCCAACGGCTCCTAAATCAGCCGTAAACGCGCAGGGCGCTCCTCGCTATTTCGGTTCGTATCGATAGCGAGGAACCATCATGAACGACAATAAGAGCCTCAAGCAACAGGTGCTTGCCCTAGTGAAAACTGCCCGCGAGATGGGGCCGGAGCGCGGGCCCGGGGGTCTTGAGGTCATCACCCTCGAGAGCGGCGGCTGTCAGCGGATGGTCGTCACATTTCGATTCCGGCCCGAGGCTGAAACGATCGCGCCCCGCCATTGCTGACGGGGCGCTGTCTGGCTGCGGGCCGTGATGCTTATCCGGGAAATTACGGTGCCACGTGCAATAACCCCTTTACTATAGACCTCAAGCAATAGCCTGTAATCCCTTGGCTTTTACCAGATTGAGCAGCTTGAGCGACGGGCCATCCGGTCGCTTCTCGCCGCGCTCCCATTTGCTGACCGCGTCTTTCCGCACGTTCAGATACTGCGCAAAGACCGGCTGAGACACTTGCTCGCGCTCGCGCAGCGCACGGATATCCTCGCCCGTCAGGGGCTCGACGGGCGTGAGGCACAGCGCGTCGAACTCGCGCATGGTTGCCTTGTCGACCAGCCCGGCCTCATGCAGGCCGATCGCAGTCTTGTGGACCGACGCCAGGATGCCGCGTTCAGCCATTTTGCTCTTCGTCGTCACCGTCCGTCACCTCGATCAATTGCCCGGCGCCCAGCGCCACCGCGATCTCCTCCGCGGAGAAGGCCAGAAATATATCCGCCAACCGCTTCAGAGCCTTCAATTCCTGCGGCGTGACATTCGCCTTGTCGCTCTTGGCGAAGCCGTGCGCGAAGAAACTGTGTCCGCCGATCCTGAACAGGATGATGGTGCGGAAGCCGCCTGATTTGCCGCCGCCCGGGCGGGCGACGCGTTGTTTGAACACGCCTCCACCGAGATCGGCATCGTGGTAACCCTCGGCGACATTGGTTGCCGCTTCCATCAGGCTGACGCCTTCCAGCCGGGCCTTTCGGGCGAAGCGGGCGAACTCCTTCGTCACATAAACGCTCATGGGAGGATGGGCTCGTCATCATGGTGCATAGTGTAGTCCCAGGGGCTACATATTTCAAGCGTACATGATTTTCGCGTAAGGCGCCTACGGCTTGGATGTGCGATCGGACAGGCGATTGATCTCGTTATTAACATGGCGGCAGGCCGGGGATCATCGACGTCGATTTCGAAGTGCCGTCCATATTTGCCGAAATCGCCAGACGCTCCGATCGTAACGCCTTTCTTCCCGTCGATGACATCGATGGCGCTTACCTTCACCCATTCGATACGCTCCGGCTTCCACGAGAAACTGGATCGAACAACCAGACCAGTTTTATCCACCACCAATTGAGGTTCGTGATTTGCCTTTGCACTGGCGGTCCGGATGGACGCGCGTATGCCGATGAGCGCAAGGACCGCCGTGACGGCGCCGATGCCGACCAACGCCAATGGCGAGGAATCCTGCAGTGTATCAGGCCAGATCAAACCGCTGATCCCGAACCACAGAAACAGGAGCGCGATAAACGCGAAAAAGACCGTCAGGCCCCAGGCGTTGCGGATCGCCTTGCGGCTCGGATAGAATTCGAGGGACTTCACCCCAAGCTCACAAAACTATCCATCACCCGCTTCCGCCCCGCGCTCTCGAAATCGATCTCCAGCTTGTTCCCCTCGATCTCGGCAATCTCACCGTATCCAAACTTCTGGTGGAACACCCGCATCCCCACCGACAGATCGTCGCGCCCCTTGTTCCCGATACTCACCGCGCTAGCCCTTGCCTCCACCACCCGCGACGGCTCCCGCGTGAAGGTGCGGCTGGTGAAGCCGCCGCCGGGGTTCACGCCCGCCGCGCGCTGCCAGCCCGGGCCTCGCCCGGTGCCGCGCGCGACATCCGCGAAGGGATCGGCGCGTTCGGACCAGTTGGCGCGCCACAGGCTTTCGCCGCCCGACATGCTGTTCTCGCTCTCGATATGCGCATGGGGCAGCTCGCCGACGAAGCGGCTGGGGAGCGAACTGGTCCACTGGCCGTAGATGCGGCGATTGGCGGCGTGGAGGATGATCGCGCGGCGCCGCGCGCGGGTGATCGCGACATAGGCGAGGCGGCGCTCCTCCTCGAGGCTGGCGATGCCGCCCTCGTCCAGCGCGCGCTGCGAGGGGAACAGGCCTTCCTCCCAGCCGACCAGGAAGACGGTGTCATATTCCAGGCCCTTGGCGGCGTGGATCGTCATGATCGTCACCTTGGCCTCGTCCGCCTGCGCCTCGTTGTCCATCACGAGGCTGACATGCTCCAGGAACGCGCCGAGATTCTCATACTCCTCCATCGCGCGGACGAGCTCGCCGAGATTCTCCAGCCGGCCGGCGGCCTCGTCCGATTTCTCGGCCTGCCACATCGCGGTATAGCCGCTCTCGTCGAGCACCTGGCGGGCGAGCTCGGGATGGGGGAGATCGGCCGCCATGCCGCGCCAGCGCGCCATGTCGCCGACCAGGTTGCCGAGCGCGCGGCGTGCGGCCGAGGTCAGCTCGTCGGTATCGAGGATGCGCGCGGCGGCGACGGTGAGCGGCACGCCTTCGGCCCGGGCGAGCTGGTGGACCTTCTGCACCGCCTTGTCGCCCAGGCCGCGCTTGGGGACGTTGACGATGCGCTCGAAGGCGAGATCGTCGGCCGGCTGGGCGACGACGCGTAAGTAGGCGAGCGCGTCGCGGATCTCGGAGCGCTCGTAGAAGCGGAAGCCGCCGACGATGCGATAGGGCATGCCGATGCTGATGAAGCGGTCCTCGAACTCGCGCGTCTGGTGCTGCGCGCGGACGAGGATGGCGATCTCGTCCAGGCTCTTGCCGGCCCGCTGGCAGGCCTCGATCTCGTCGCCGACGCGGCGCGCTTCCTCGGGGCCGTCCCACACGCCGAGGACCCTGACCTTCTCGCCCTCGCTCTCGTCCGTCCACAGCGTCTTGCCGAGGCGGCCGCTGTTGTTGGCGATGACGCCCGAGGCGGCGGCGAGGATGTGCGGGGTGGAGCGGTAATTCTGCTCCAGCTTGATCACCTTCGCGCCGGGGAAATCCTTTTCGAACTTCAGGATATTCTCCACCTGCGCGCCGCGCCAGGAATAGATCGACTGGTCGTCGTCGCCGACGCAGCAGATATTCCTGCGCTCCTGCGCGAGCAGGCGGAGCCAGAGATACTGGACGCTGTTGGTGTCCTGATATTCGTCCACCATGATATATTTGAAGCGGCGCTGATAATCGGCGAGAACGGCGCGGTCGCGCTTCAGGATCGTCAGCATGTGGAGCAGCAGATCGCCGAAATCGCAGGCGTTGAGCGCGATCAGGCGAGCCTGGTAGGCGCCGTAGAGCTCCCGCCCGCGGCCATTGGCGTAGCGCTCGCTCTCGCCGGCGTCGATATCGGCGGGGACGAGGCCCTTGTTCTTCCAGCCGTCGATCAGCCCGGCGAGCTGGCGCGCGGGCCAGCGCTTCTCATCGAGATCGGCGGCGAGGATGAGCTGCTTCAGGAGGCGGAGCTGATCGTCGGTATCGAGGATGGTGAAGTTGGCGTGCAGCCCGACCAGCTCGGCATGGCGGCGCAGCATCTTCGCGCCGATCGCATGGAAGGTGCCGAGCCAGGGCATGCCCTCCACGACGTCCCCCACGATGCGGCCGACGCGCTCGCGCATCTCGCGCGCCGCCTTGTTGGTGAAGGTGACGCTGAGAATCTCGGAGGGCCACGCCTTCTTCGTGTAGAGCAGGTGCGCGAGGCGCGCGGTGAGCGCGGCCGTCTTGCCCGTGCCGGCGCCGGCGAGGACGAGCACGGGCCCCTCGGTGGTGAGCACTGCCTCGCGCTGCGGGGCGTTGAGGCCGGACAGCCAGGGCGGATCCTGCGGCGAAGGGGCGGGGAGACTCATCAGCGAACAGGTAGGGAACGGCGCGGTTCGGGGCAAGACAATCCCTCGCCGCGCGGGCGCGGGTTATGGGGGTGTGGACTCATCGACGGGAATGGCTGCCAACGCCCCGGTTGCCGTCATCGCCGCGCCGTGGCTTAATCCTTATATGACCGTTGGACCCTTTACGAGTTCGGACGCCGAAGCCTGCTTTGACGAGCGGCTGCGCAGCGTCGTGAAGCATGAGCCGGTGGAGAAACCGGAGTGATCAGCAACACGACTGACCTGATATTCTTGGGGCTGGTCGGAATACCGATGATGCTGGCAGGTGCGCTGACGCCGTTTGCTGTGCTGGAGCGATATTCAGTCAAGCGCGGGTGGGCGGTACCCTCGCGTATCACAGTCTCGGTCGTTCGAACGATGGCCGCCATAATCGCGGTCTGGATTGCGATTTCCGCCCTTCGCTATCTGACAGGTTTGTAAACTACGCAATCGCCAAATCTTAGGGTCTGGTGAACGTCCGCTTGCCACCACTTTCCCCCGTTCCGGCGCCATCGACCGAGGCGACCCGCCTGAAAACCGACCGGCGGCTATCGGGCGGAAAAGCAGTCGGGCAGAATCCGCCCCATTTGCAGACCTAAGCTGGATCGCTGTATTAGTTGTCGATGACCTTAGAACAGCTAGAGGCGCTTGAGGCGCTGGAGCGAACTGCATCCGCCGGTCCTTGGTATGTGCGGAGGCTGGATGATGAGATGTGCATGGGCGCATACGCGGTCTCCACCAGCCCGGATACGGGAGCATGCGAGGACATGAGATCAGGCCGTTGGCCCGGTTCTGAAATAGTCGCCGCCTGTCTGATCCAATCGCCGCCTTATGCTGTGCCCGCCGACGACCGATATGAGGAGAACGCTGAACTAATCGCGGTAATGCGCACCGCGCTTCCGGAACTTCTGCGCCTCGCCCGACGGGGCTTGGAGCGCCAATCCTGACGACCGCTTTCCACCACTTCCCGCCATTCGCGATGTATGAGTCTGCGACCGCGTTGGTCCGGGGCAGTGGCGGGGGCGGCGCGAGCAGCCGGGCCTATCCTTGCGCCGCCTTCGGTCTCCCTCCCTCTCCCGGCGGGCGCGGGAAGGCTGAGAGCCGTCAGGCGGGGATGGCGGCGCTCGAAGGCGGCCATGGCAGCGAAGTCGCGGCACCAGGGATCGGCCGGGTGCTCGGCGGCGCAGCGGTCCCGCGCGGCGGCCGGTCGGGGCGGGAAATGCCTGCCATCGCGCCGCGTCAGCCCGGCTTGCGGCAGTGGAAATCGTACATGCCGGCGAACAGCAGGAAATCGCGGCGTTCGAGATCGCGCCAGGCGTCGAAATCGCGGCACCAGGGATCGCCGGGATGGGCCGCGCGATAGCGCTCGCGATGCGCCGGGGTGGGGAGCGCGAAGCCCATGAAGTCGAGCCCGAGACGCTCGATCGCGCGGCGGATGCGCGGCACGTCGAACGGATCCTCATGGCGGTGCGCGACCAGATCGTGGATGCCGCCGAGATAGGAGAAGCTGTGCGAGCTGGTGATCGACGCGAAGCGCGGATCGTCCATCAGGCGCGCGCGGATGGCGCGCAGCACGTCGTCGGTCATGTCCTGCGCGAGCAGGTCGGCGAGCTCGGCGCGGGCGAGGGCGACGGCCATGCGCGCCACCTTGCTGTAGAGCATCACCCGCATCAGGCCGCCGGGCCTGAGCACCGCGACCAGCGCGGCCCAGCCGGCTTCCGGATCGGGCAGGTGGTGCAGCACGCCGGAGCAGGAGATATAATCGAAGCGCCGGCCGAGCGCGGCGACCTCGTGCAGGTCGTGCTGGCGGAACACGACATTGGCGGCGGGATCGGCGCGCTCGGCGGCATAGGCGAGCGAGGCGGCGCTGATGTCGATCGCGGTGATGCGCGCGTCCGGCGCCAGGCGGGCGAGGCGCAGCGCCTCGCGGCCGGTGCCGCAGCCGGCGACGAGGATCTCCATCGCCGCGGGCAGCGCCGCCGGCGCGGGCGGGCCGAGCGCCGCGATCCGCGCCGCGAGCGTGGCGCGGGGCGGCACCATCAGCCGCTCCCAGGCGGGATAGGGCCAGCCCTCATATTGCCCGGCGACCGACCGGGTCACCTCGGCGGCGAAGGCCCCGGCCGCGCGCCGCGCCGGGCGGGGCGGGCGAAAGGCTGCGGCGAAGGCGGCATCCGGCCGCGCCGCGAGCTGCGCGCCCTCGGCTGCGTCGAAGCGCCAGGCGCCGCCGTTGAGCGCGGCCTGGCGGACCAGCGCGGCGGCCGACAGCGGGAAGGCATCGGCCTGGTCCTCCAGCCACAGCCAGCGGCGCAGGCGCGCGAGCAGCCGCTCGACGGCGGGCACCGCCACGCGCGCCTCGACGAGCAGGTCGCGCGCGAACCGGTCCCGCTCCAGCCAGGCGGCGACGTCCGGCGCGGGCGCATCCGGGCCGGGCAGCCGGCCGGCGCGCTCGACCAGCAGCCAGCCGGCGCGCGCGACGCGATAGGGATCGATTGCGGGATCGAGCAGCAGGCCGTGGAGCAGGGCTTCGCGGGCGGGATCGATCTCCGCGATCCCCCCATGCAGCAGCACCGCCAGGGCGATCCGCGCGACGGGATCGCCCGGGGCCGCTTCGAGCCTTTCCCAGGCGCGTTCCACTGCCCGGTCCCGTGCCGGGGCGGCACGAGGCAGGAGATCGGGCGGGGAGGGCGGGGCCATGCCCGTACCGGTAGGCGAGGCCCGGATGGCGGGCAAGGCGCGGGACCCCGCGTGCCCGGCCATCATGCCCGATTCCGTCCTATAATGTCGTGACGGCCGCTGGTCGGCGGGCGCCCGCCCGTTAACCCCGGTTGCGGGAGCGAGATTGTTGTCCAGGTTCATGGGTCGGCGGAAGATAGTCCAGACCACCGAGGCGTTGCTCATCGCGATCGGGGGGATCGGCGTCGCCGCGATCTGCGAACGGCTGAACGCGTTCGAGGACTTCGCCGCGTTCATCCGCTGGGGCGAAGCCTGGCAGCTCGACGAGGCGATGTTCGTCCTGCTGTTCGGCGGCTGCGCTTCGCTGATCCTGGTCATGCGCCGCGCGGCGGACCTGTCGCGCGAGATCAGCCGACGCAAGCAGGTCGAGGCGCGGGCGCTCGAACTGGCCCGGCACGATCCGCTGACGGGCCTGCCCAACCGCCGGCTGCTGCAGGACGAGCTTGGCGCGATCCTCGACGAGGCGGGCCATTCGGGGCGGGAATGCGCGGTGCTGATGATCGATCTCGATCACTTCAAGCCAGTCAACGACCTGCACGGCCACGACATGGGCGATGCCGTGCTGTGCGAGATATCGGCCCGGCTGCAGCGCGTGGCGGGCGCGACGGGCACGATCGCGCGGCTGGGCGGCGACGAATTCGTCTGCGTCCTGCGCTATGAGCCCGCGTCGGACGCGCCGGCGCGCCTGGCCGGGCAGATCATCCTGAGCGTGGGCGAACCGATCCATATCGAGGGCAAGCGAATCGCGGTGGGCGCGACCGTGGGGATCGCGCGCTGCCCGGTCGATTCGACCACCCCCGAGGAATTGCTGCGCGTCGCCGATGTCGCGATGTACGAGGCCAAGCGCGCGGGGCGGGGCGGCTATCGCTATTATCATGCCGAGATGGATCAGCGCCTGCGCGAGCGGGCGCAGCTCGAAAGCGAGATGCGCGGCGCGATCGAATGCGGCGACATCACTCCCTTCTTCCAGCCGGTGATCGCGCTGGCGGAGCGCCGCATCGTCGGCTTCGAGGCGCTGGCGCGCTGGAACCACCCGACGCGCGGGCTGCTGATGCCCGAGACCTTCATCCCGATCGCCGAGGATCTCGGGCTGATCAGCCAGCTGTCGACCAGCATCCTGCGCCAGAGCTGCGTCGCGGCGCGCGACTGGCCGGAGGGGGCGACGCTGTCGATCAACATCTCCCCGCTCCAGCTGCGCGACAGCTGGCTGTCGGCGCGGCTGCTCGCGGTGCTGACGGAACAGGGCTTCGCGCCCAGCCGGCTGATCGTCGAGGTGACCGAGAACGCGATCATCGACGATATCGATCTTGCCGCGGAGGTCTTCGCCTCGCTGCAGAATGCCGGGATCAGGATCGCGCTGGACGATTTCGGCAAGGGCTATTCGAGCCTGTCGCACCTGCGCCAGCTGCGCTTCAACCACCTCAAGATCGACAGCTCCTTCGTGCGATCGATGGGATCGGCGGAAAGCCAGAAGATCGTCAGCGCGGTGGCCGGGCTCGGCAAGGCGCTGGGCATGCCCGTCACGGCGGAAGGCGTCGAATCCGCCGCGGTCGCGCGCGCGCTGCGCAAGCTGGGCTGCGCGCAGGCCCAGGGCTTCCTGTTCGGCCGGCCGGTCTCGGCGGCGGATACGGTGAAGCTGCTCGCCATCCCGGCGGAGGAGATGGCCGCGACCCTGCGGTGCACCGCGTGAACCGGCGGATCCTTGCGGCCGCGCTGCCTGTCGCCGCCGCGGCGTTCGGCGTGGCGCCGGCGCATGCCGAGGGACCGGAGCAGCTCGAGCAGCTCGAGCCGGGCCGCGGCGCCTGGCAGGCCGAACTGTTCGGCACCTATGGCCGGCAACAGACGCAGGTGGCGGGCGCCCTGTACGGCGTCAGCGATCGCCTCGCGCTCGGCGTGGAGGCGGAGGCGGCGCGCGCCGACGGGCCGCTGCGCCTCGACACGCTCGGACTGGCGGCACTGCTGCGGCTGCGCGATCCGGAGGCGCGACCGATCGGCGTCGGCGTGGCGCTACAGGCGGCATTCGGGCGCGGCGCGCGGCTCGCCGAAGTCGAAGGCCGGGTCATCGTCGAACATCGAAGCGGACGCTGGTGGCTGCAGGGCGATGTCATCGCCCGGCACGCGCGCGAACCGGAGGCCAGCGGCACCGGAATCGCCTATGCCGGATCGGCCCAGCACGCGCTCGGCCACAGCTTCTGGCTCGGCCTGGAGGCGTCCGGACAGCTCGCGCGCATCGCCGGCGACCCGGCGCTGGCGCCGGCCGGGCAGCATTATCTCGGGCCGAGCCTGACGATGGAGCGCAGCGCCGGGCGCGGCGGGATCGAGATCGGCCTGGCCTATCTGTACCGCATCGCCGGGCGCGGACCCGGCCCGGCGCCGCGCGTCTTCGTGCAGCTCACCTTCTAGATTCGGTGCGACCTAATGTCGGGCGACGCACGGTGATCCGGAGCCGGCGGCGTCAGCGCACCCCGGCCAGGCCGGGATAATCGGCCGGCCGTGGCGCCGGACCATCCCAGCGGAAGCGCCGCTCGCTTTCGGCGATCGGCACGTCGTTCACCGAGGCTTCGCGGCGGCGCATCAGGCCGTTCTCGGCGAACTCCCATTGCTCGTTGCCGTAGCAGCGATACCATTGGCCATCGGTGCGGCATTCATATTGGAAGCGCACCGCGATCCGGTTGCCGGTGAAGGCCCACAGGTCCTTGACGAGGCGATATTCCTCCTCGCGCGCCCATTTGGCGGTGAGCAGGTCGATGATTTCGGCCCGTCCTTTCAGGAAGCGGTCGCGGTTCCGCCATTCGCTGTCCACCGTATAGGCGAGCGCGACCCGCGCGGGATCGCGGCTGTTCCAGGCATCTTCCGCCGCGCGGACCTTGAGCAGCGCGGTCTCGCGCGTGAAGGGCGGCAGGGGCGGGCGGGCAAGCTCGATATCGGTCATGATGCAATCTCCAGTTTCTCGCGAAGGGCCTTGTTCTCGGTTTCCAGTTCGGCGAGCCGGGCAAGGAGCGGGGCGACGCCCGCCTTTACCTCGGCTTCGCTGAAGCGCGGCGTGATGTGCTGCGGACAGTTCCAGTCGAACGCCTCGAGATGGAGCAGGAACGCGCGCTCGGGCAGGGCGCGATAGCCCGGCAAGGCGAGCTTTTCGGCGAGCCCGGGCTCCGCGGCGAGGTCGCGGGCCTCGATGCGCGCATAGAGCTTGAGCCGCCGGCGCGCCGGATAGTCCATCAGGATCAGCGCGACGCGATCGTTCGCGCTGGTGTTGCCGAGGCTGATATACTGGCGATTGCCGCGAAAATCGGGAAGGGCGAGCGTCCTGTCGTCGAGGATCTTCACGAACCCCGCCGGCCCGCCGCGATGCTGGACATAGGGCCAGCCGGTTTCCGAGACGCTCGCCATGTAGAAACTGTCGCGCTCGGCGATGAAGGCCTCCTCGGCCGGGCCGAAGCGATCGAAGCGGCGATTGGCGCCGACCTCGTCGTACAGGCCCGCGCTGCCATTGGCGGCCTGGGCCGCACGGACGCTGGGGGTCGTCGCGATATCGAGAAAACCATAGGCCATGACACATCTCCACCCGCCGTGCCCGCGATGGCCCGGGACATGCCCTTTCCCCTCCGGCGGCAGCAAAGCGCTGCATGCCACTGAAGATGGCAGTCCGGGGGCTTCGTGATAATAGGGCAAGTAATCACTTCACTCATGCGGGCATCGGGATAATCATGGATCGGCTGGAGATGCTGCGGACCTTCGTGGCCGTTGCCGACAAGGCGAGCTTCGCTGAAGCGGCCCGGCAGATGCGGATATCGCCCACGGCGGCGAGCCGGGCGGTGGCGGCGCTCGAGGCGTCGCTGGGTACGGCGCTGTTCCGGCGGACGACGCGATCGGTGCGGCTGACCGAGGACGGCGCGACGTATCTCGAGCGCTGCCGCGTCGCGCTGGGGGAACTCGACGACGCGGCGCTGGCGCTGCGCGGGCACGGCGCGACGCCGGGCGGATCGATGGTGATCACGGCGCCGGTCGCGTTCGGGCGGCTGCACGTGCTGCCGGTCGTGACCGGGCTGATGCGCGTGCACCCGGCGCTTTCGATCAGGCTGACGCTGGTCGACCGCGTGGTCCGGCTGGTCGATGAGGGGATCGATATCGCCGTACGGATCGGCGACCTGTCGGACAGCGCGCTCCACGCGCTCAAGGTGGCCGAGGTGCGCAGGATCCTGGTGGCGAGCCCTGATTATCTCGCGGCGCGGGGTGCTCCGGCCAATGCGGCGGCGCTGCACGACCACGACCTGATCTCGCTCGCCGGCATCGACCCGATGAACGAATGGCGTTTCGGCATCGGCGGCAAGCCGGCGATCCGGATCAGCCCGCGCCTGTCAGTGAACAGCGCGGATGCCGCCATCGCCGCGGCGGCCAGCGGCATGGGCATTGCGCGGGTGCTGTCCTACCAGGCGCTCGATGCGATCGCCGCCGGGCGGCTCGTGCCGGTGCGCGTCGCGGCGGCGGCGCCGGCGGTGCCGGTCCATCTGGTGTACCAGGCGGATCGCGGGGCTTCCGTCAATGTGCGGGCGTTCATCGAGGACGCGCGCGTCTATTTCCGCAATCTCGGCAGCCTGTTGGCCGACGACGCCTAGCGCGGCGGCCGTGCCTGTCATCAACCTGTCACATATTCGCGCGAAGCCCGCGCCAGCCATGGCAACGACATTTTCAGCGCTCCCCGATTCGGTCCAGCGCCCCTCATCCGGGCCCAGGCTCGAGAGCCCGCTCCATCCCGCGAGCCGCTGGCTGTTCCTCGCCGTCCTGCTGGGCGGCTTCGCCTATGCCGGCTTCAGCATCTTCAGCGATACCGCCCAGGTCGGCGAGCAGATGGCGACGGGGGTATTCCTGTTCCTCGGACTCGCGCTGCTGATCGCGCTCGGATTCGAGTTCGTGAACGGATTCCACGACACCGCCAACGCGGTGGCGACCGTGATCTACACCAATTCGATGCCGGCGGCGGTCGCGGTGGTGTGGTCGGGCTTCTTCAATTTCCTCGGCGTGATGTTCTCGAGCGGGGCGGTCGCCTATTCGATCATCACCCTGTTGCCGGTGGACCTGATCCTGCATGTCGGCAGCAATGCCGGCTTCGCGATGATCTTCGCGCTGCTGCTGGCGGCGGTGCTGTGGAATCTCGCGACCTGGTATGTCGGCCTGCCCAATTCATCGAGCCATGCGCTGATCGGCTCGATCCTGGGCGTCGGCTTCGCCAACCAGCTGATCTCCGCGGGCAGCAAGGGCGGCACCGCCGGCGTCGACTGGGGCCAGGCGGAGAAGGTGCTGTCCGCACTCCTGTTCAGCCCGTTGCTGGGCTTTATCGGCGCGCTGCTGCTGCTGTTCGTGATGAAGCTCGTGCTGCGCAACCCCAAGCTCTACAGCGCGCCCGAAGGCAATGCGCCGCCGCCCCGGGGCATTCGCGCGCTGCTGATCGGCACCTGCACCGCCGTCTCCTTCGCCCATGGCGGCAATGACGGGCAGAAGGGCATGGGGCTGATCATGCTGATCCTGATCGGCTGCGCCCCGACTGCCTATGCGCTCAACCGCACCATGCCCGAGAGCGCGACGCCGGCTTTTGTCGCCAGCGCGACCGCGGCCGCCGAAGCGTTCGGCGCGCATGGCGGCGCAGCGAGCAGCGATGTGGGCGCCGCGCGCACCACGCTGACCATCGCGCTGCAGACCAAGCATGCCGCCACCCCGACGGTCTATGCCGCGGTCGACACGCTGTCGCGCGATGTGAGCCAGCGGATCGGCGCGTTCGGCTCGCTCGAAAAGGTGCCGGCCAAGGCGACGCCCAACCTGCGCAACGACATGTATCTCGTGCTCGACACGACCCGGCTGGTGACGAAGGACGCGGGCGCGGCCAGGATCTTCTCCGAGCCCGAACTGAAGGCGATCGCCGGCTATCAGGCGAATCTGGAACAGGGCACGCGCTATATTCCGCTCTGGGTGAAGATCACCGTCGCGCTGGCGCTCGGGCTGGGCACCATGGTCGGCTGGAAGCGGATCGTGATCACGGTCGGCGAGCGGATCGGCAAGACCCACCTGACCTATGGCATGGGCGCATCGGCCGAACTGATGGCGGCGGGGACGATACTGCTCGCGCAGAATTACGGCCTGCCGGTATCGACCACGCACATCCTGACGAGCGGCGTTGCCGGCGCCTCGGTCGCCAATGGCGCCGGACTGCGCGCGAAGACGGTGACGAGCATGGCGCTCGCCTGGCTGCTCACGCTGCCGGTGGCGATGGCGCTGTCGGGCGGGCTCTACTGGCTGCTGCTGACGCTGCTGGACATCTTCGGCGCCCGCTGAGCGGCTGCCTTCCGCGCGTGGTGCGCGCTGATCGATCGCCCGGCAGCGGCGCCTCTTGACCATCTCCCGCTGCCGGGCGAACGCAGGGCGATGAACGCCAAGCCAATGTCCGCGCATCGCCGCGTGTTGCTCGCCAGCCTGATCGGGACCTCGGTCGAGTTCTACGATTTCTATATCTATGCGACGGCGGCGGCGCTGGTGTTCGGGCCGTTGTTCTTCCCGGCGGAGGATGCATCGGCGCAGCTGCTGCTGTCCTATGCGAGCTTCGGCCTCGCCTTCGTCGCGCGGCCGGTCGGCGCGGCGGTGTTCGGCCATTTCGGCGACCGGATCGGGCGCAAGTCGACGCTGGTCGCCTCGCTGATGTTGATGGGCGGATCGACCGTCGCGATCGCCTTCCTGCCGACCTATGCGCAGATCGGCTGGTTCGCGCCGCTGATCCTGTGCATCATGCGCTTCGGCCAGGGCTTCGGGCTGGGCGGCGAATGGGGCGGTGCGGCGCTGCTGGCGGTAGAGAATGCGCCGCCGGGCTGGCGCAACCGCTATGGCATGTTCCCGCCGCTCGGCGCGCCGGTGGGTTTCCTGGCGGCGAACGGCTTCTTCCTGATCCTTGGCGCGACGCTGACCGATGCGCAATTCCGCGACTGGGGCTGGCGGCTGCCGTTCCTCGCGAGCGCCGTGCTGGTGGCGCTCGGGCTCTGGGTGCGGCTCAAGCTGACCGAGACGCCGGCGTTTCTGGAGGCGGCGGCGCAGGAGAAGCTGCCGCGGGTGCCGATCGTCACGCTGTTCCGCGAGCATCTCCGCCCCACGCTGGCGGGCATTTTCGGCGTGGTTGCCTGTTTCGCGCTCTTCTATCTCGCGACCGCCTTCGCGCTCGGCTACGGCACCACGACGCTCGGCCATGGGCGGCAGGCATTCCTCGCGATCGAACTGGCGGCGATCCTGTTCCTGGCGCTCGGCGTGATCGTGGCGAGCGTGCTGGCCGATCGGCGCGGCGCGATGCCGATGCTGCGCTGGGGCTTTGCCGGCTGCGCCGTGGCCGGGCTGCTGATGGGACCGATGCTGGGCGCCGCCTCGCTGTTCGTCGTCTGGCTGTGGCTGGCGTTCGCGCTGTTCGTGATGGGCTTTGCCTATGGCCCGCTCGGCGGCTGGCTGCCGGAACTCTTTCCCGCGCAGGTGCGCTATACCGGTGTATCGATGACCTTCAATGTCGGCGGGATCCTGGGCGGCGCGCTGGCGCCGATCGCCGCGTCCTGGCTGGCGGCGCGGGGCGGCCTCGACCTGGTCGGCCTGTACCTGATCGTCGCCGGCGCGCTGAGCTTCGGCGGATTGTTCCTGTTGCGCAAGGCGTAGGTACAGCGCCGCGCGATGGTCGTCCACCGTTCGGCAAGCGGCAGGACGTGACGCTGAAACCGGTGCCGTTCCTGCAGGTCTAGCCGCGGCGGAGCAGGGTGATCTTCATCTTGCCATGGACGCGCTCGGTATCGACGACGAAACCGTCGACCTCGACTGCCTCGTTCTTCGCGGTCTCGATGCTGATCCAGGTCGCGTCGCTCACCCAGCCGAGCCGGGCCAGCTTGTCGAGAGCGACCATGCCGGCGCCGGTGCCATAGGGCGGATCCATCAGGATCACGTCGAGCGGCTGGCTGGCTGGGGGCAGCGCGAGCACGGACTGGGCGCGGATATCCGCCCCGATCTTCGCGCCGCCGCTCAGCTTGGCGATATTCGCCTTGAGGGCGTCGATCGCGGCGCGGTCCTGCTCGACGAACACGCAGGATGCGGCGCCGCGCGACAGCGCCTCGAGCCCGAGCGCGCCGGAACCGGCAAAGAGATCGGCGACCGCCAGGCCCTCGAAACTGCCGAGCCGGCTGGTCAGCATGGAGAACAGCGCCTCGCGGGTGCGGTCGGCGGTGGGGCGGGTGGCATCGCCCTTGGGGGCGACGATCGAGCGGCCGCGCCACAGGCCGGAAATGATGCGCATCGTCTACTTTCGGGTACGGGGCTGGCGCGGTTTCGCCCAGCCGGTTTTGGCGCCGGCCCCGGCGCCCGCTTTCGGGCCGGTCCTGGAACCCGTCTTGGGGTCGGCTTTTGCCGGGGGCGCGGCCTCGCGCTTCGGGCCGGTGCCCGGCCGGGCAGGGGCGGCGCGTGCCGCTGCCGCGTCCCGCGGCGCGCGCGGCGGCTTGGCGCGGACATTGCGCCCGAGCTCCGGGTTGAACACGCGGGCCGGCCGGCCATCGGCGCCCGCCGGTGCCGCGGCGTCGCGCTTCGGCTTGGCGTCGTAGAAGCGCTTCGGGCGCGGCGCGGCGCCGGCATCGGGTCGGGCGGCGCGCTGCTCCGCTGGGCGGCTGTCGCGCGGCGACCAGGTCTTGTCGCCGCCCGCCGGGGCACGGCGCGGTGCGCGCACATCGGCAAAGGCGGCGCGATCGGCGTTCGCGGCATCGGCGCGGGTGATCCGCGCGGGCCGCACGGCGCGCTTCGGCTCGACGGCCGCGGCGCGGGCATCGCGCGCCGCTGCGGGGCGCTCGGCATGCCGGGCAGCGCGATCCGGTCGCGGCGGCGCGACGCCCCGGGGCTGCTTCAGGCGGTCGCCGGGAACCGGCGACGGGGAGGGATGCCGCTTCAGCTCGGGCGGGACCTGCTCGGGTGGCGGGTTCCGGGTGGGGTTCTTGCGGAACGCGACGACGTCGTGCTGGCGCACCTCGCCGATCTCGCCGACCGGCAGGTCGCCGAGCACGAACGGGCCGTAGCGGGTGCGGATCAGGCGCGACACGCGCAGGCCGAGATATTCGAGGACACGGCGGACCTCGCGGTTCTTTCCCTCGGTCAGGATCAGCTCGATCCACACATTCGCGCCGGTGCGGCGCTCGAGATTGGCGTTGATCGAACCGTAGCGCACGCCCTCGATCTCGACGCCGTGGATCAGCTCCTCGAGCTGCGCCTGAGTCACCGGGCCATAGGCGCGGGCACGATAGGCGCGCTCGACGCCGGTCGCCGGCAATTCGAGCTGGCGCTTGAGTTCGCCGTCAGTGGTGAGGAGCAGCAGCCCCTCGGTGTTGAGATCGAGCCGCCCGACCGGGACGAGCCGGGGCAGATCCTTGGGCAGCTTGTCGTAGATCGTCGGGCGCCCGCCCGGATCGCGCTCGGTGACGAGCAGGCCGGCCGGCTTGTGGTAGAGGAACAGGCGCGCCGGCGCGGCGGCCTGGACCGGATCGCCGTCGACGGTGACGCCGTGGAGCGAGGTGAGGATCGTCGCCGGCGTATCGACGACCACGCCGTTCAGCGCGACGCGCCCTTCGGCGATCATGCGCTCGACTTCGCGGCGCGAGGCGACGCCGGCGCGGGCGAGCAGCTTGGCGATCCGCTGCTGCTCTCTGGATTCTCTGAAAATGGACACGAGGCGCTGATACCGCTTTTCTTCGCGTCCGGATGAAAAAAATGTTGCGCCGGATCGAGATGCCGCGCGTTAAGAGTCGGATGCGTAACAAGACGGGGGATCGATGCTCCCCGGTCCAGTAAAGAAGGCGGGTACCGGACCATGCTGTTCGGCAGAAAGAAACGACGCATTTCACGGCTCCTTATCGTCGAGGACGAGCCCCTGGTGGCGTTCGACACCGAACATTTCCTGCGCGAGGCGGAATTCGAGATCGTCGCCACGGTCGACCGCGTGGCTTCGGCGATGGCCGTGATTCGCGACGGCGAGGAAATCGACCTGGTGCTGGTCGACATGAGCCTGGCCGATGGCAGCGGCATGGACGTGGCCAAGGCGGCCAGCGAAGCGGGGATCAAGGTGTTGTTCGTGACCGGCGCCTGCCCGGACGGCGCGCGCGACATCGCAGCGGGATGCCTCGCCAAGCCCTATGCGCAACGCGACCTGCTGGCCGCGATCAATGCGATCGAGGCAGTGATCGACGGCAGGAAGCCGAAGAAGCTGCCGGGCGGGTTCAGCCTGTTCGAGACCTAGGCGCATGGTCTGCCCCCTGGGGAAAAGCGGCGGTGCGGGGGGACTCGATCGCGTCCCTCAACCACGCGCCCCGGTCATCCGGCCCTTCGGGCCAGCTTCTCCTGCCGGCGGAGAAGGGATTCAGAGCCGCGCTTCGACCTGATCGTGGAAGGTGCGGATCCCGGTTTCCAGCGTTCCCAGCGTGATCCGGTCGAGCGTGCCGGCGCGCAGCCCTTCCTGGCCCAGCGCCGCGGCGCGAAAATCCTCCGCGGCGAAGACGCCGCCATCGAGCAGGTTCCAGCTCTTTTCCCAATGGGCGAGCGCCTTCTCGGTCGCGGGCGCCTCGGGGATCAGCATGAAATCCTCGACCAGCACGCGGTTCTCGGACTGGGGCATCAGGACCATCAGGTTCATATAGTCCGGGCTGACGATCAGCACCGTGCCCGGGAACATCTGATAGGTGTAGGTGATCGCGGCGCGCAGCGTCGGCCAGTCGCCCGCGGTGCAGGCAGCGAGCGCCGCCTCGCGCCCGACGGCCGAGCGCTGGTGCGGGCCGATCGTGTCGGCGCTGGCGACGCCATCCTTGAAGAAGGGGCCGATCGTCGCGGCATGCAGCCGCTGGACGTGATAGCTTTCGAGAAAGGCATCCATGATCAGCTTCCAGTTGGCGGGCACGTCATGCGTGCGGCGGCGGAAGAGATGCTGGCCGGCCATGTCGAAGGCATCGAAATCATGGCCGAGCGCCTCGGCTTCGCTGAAATCGGCGCCTTCCTCGAAGGCGAACCAGATCAGGCCGCCGGCTTCGCGGGTCGGCAGGCGCTTCAGGCCGAACTGTGCCTTGTCGAGCCCCGGAAAGCTGTCCGGCCGGGGAAGGCCGGCCAGGCTGCCGTCAAGGGCGTAGCTCCAGGCGTGATAGGGGCAGGTGAGCCGCGGGGCGCAGACGGGCGCGCTGCCCTCGACCAGGCGCGTGCCGCGGTGGCGGCAGACATTCAGGAAGACCCGGGCGGTGCCGGCCTTGTCGCGGGCGATCAGCAGCGGCTTGCCGAATCCGTCATGCGGCACGGCCATGTTGGGCTGGGGAAGCAGCGCCGACGGGGCGATCACCAGCGGCATGCGGGAAAAGATCCGTGCCTGTTCCGCCGCATGGCGTTCGGGCGACGTATAGGCGGCGGCATCCACATAGGTGATGCCGGCCTTCGATGCCGTGCCGCCGGCCGCAAGCTGCGCGGCGAGCGCGAGCTGGCCGGGGGTCGGCACGCTAATCTTCATGGGCGCGTTCATCTCGCTTCCTCTCCCGATTTTTGCCGCTAGTCTCTGCGCTAAGATCGCGGGGAGCAAGAACGAATGGATGCGCTGGAAATCGAGCGGCCCGGCAGCTGGTGGGACGGGATCCGCCCCTATGTCGAAAAGGCGCCGCTCGCCGCGCTCGCCCTCGGCATCTCGTCGGGCTTTCCCTATGCCATGATCGGCGCCACGCTGACCACGCGCCTGGCGCAGGGCGGGATCGACAAGAAGACCGTCACGGCGTTCAGCCTCGCCTTCCTCGTCTATAATCTGAAGCCCTTCTGGGCGTGGATCGTCGACGGCGTGCGGCTGCCGGTCATCGGCCGGCTGGGCCAGCGGGTTTCGTGGCTGATCGTCGCGGGGCTGTTCGTGATCGCGGCAGTCGCCAATCTCGCGCTGGTCACGCCCAATTCGGCGGCGATCATGCCGACGGTGATCGCGGCGATCCTGGTCGGCGTGGCGGGCGCGACCTTCGATATCGTGATCGACGCCTATCGGATCGAGATCCTCGAGCCGCGCCAGCTCGGCGTCGGCTCGGGCATGTCGCAATATGGCTGGCGGATCGGATCGGCGGGCGCCGGGGCGCTCGCGCTCGTGATCGCGGCGCGGGGCGGCTGGGAACTGGCCTATTTCGCCTGCGCCTCGTTCGCGCTGCCGGCCATGCTGGCCGGGCTGATCGTGGGCGAGCCGCAGCGACACCACCGGGTCGCCGCGCGACAGAGCCTCGGCACCATGCTCACCTCGATCTGGGGGCCGTTCGCGCAGTTCTTCCAGCGCGAGGGCGCGCTGATCGTGCTGCTGTTCATCCTGATCCACAAGATCGGCGATACGCTCGCCAACCTGACGTTCCGGCTGCTGTTCGACGACCTCAAGTTCAGCAACGACGAGATCGCCTTCTACGATGTGGGCCTGGGCTTCTGGGCCTATCTGATCGGCATCTTCGTCGGCGGGGTCCTCTACGCCAAGATGGGCATGAAGCGATCGGTGACGCTCGCGCTGGTGCTGATGGCGGTATCGAACCTGAGCTTTGCCGGGCTCGCCGCGGCCGGCCATTCCAACTGGGGCATGGCGGGGGCGATCGGCTTCGAGAATTTCTCGAGCGGCTTTGGCGGGGTCGCCGTCGTGGCCTATTTCTCGGCGCTGACCGACCTGCGCTTCACCGCCGCGCAATATGCGCTGATCTCGGCCGCGGCCAGCATCGTCGGGCGGTTCGTGACGGGCACCACGGCGGGCGCGCTGATCGAGCGCTTCGGCTATGTGAACTTCTACCTGCTGACGACCGTGATCGCGCTGCCGGGGGTCTTCCTGTTCTGGTGGATGAGCCGGTCGGGGCTGGTCGACCGCTCGATCGGCAGCGCGGGTGGGGGCGAGGAAGAGCCCGTGCCCGGTTCGGGGCCGCTACGGCGCCCGGTCGTGGCGGAAGGGTCGGAACCACCTGCCCCATGATCCTCTATCTCGCGATCCTGGCGATCCAGGTCATGCTGGTGATCGACGTGATCCGCAACGGGCGCAACCAGTTGTGGATCATGGCGCTGATGTTCCTGCCCGGGCCGAGCACGATCGCCTATCTGGTGATCGAGGTCTATCCGCGGCTGCAGGGCAACCGCCATGTCCGCACCGCGCGCGCCAAGGCAGTGGCGGCGCTCGATCCCGAGCGGGAGGTGCGCGCGGCGCGCGATGCGCTCGCCCTGGCCGATACCGCCGCCAATCGGATCCGCCTGGCCGACGCGCTCGCCGCACTGGGGCGCTATGGCGAGGCGCTGCCGCTGCTGCGCGAGGCGATCGAGCGCGGGCCGCTCGACATGCGCACCGGCGAGAAGCTGGCGCGGGCCCTGTTCGAGACCGGCGCGACCGCGGAGGCGCTGAGCGCGCTCGACGCCAATCCGCCGGCCACAGCGCAGAGCGACCGCGACCGGCAGGGGCTGCTGCGGGCCCGCATCCTGGAGGGGCTCGGGCGCAAGGAGGAGGCGCTGGCGCTGTATGCCGATCTCGTCACCCGGCTGGCCGGCGAGGAGGGGCGGTGCCGCTATGCGGCGCTGCTGCTCGACCAGGGCTGGGAGAAGAAGGCGCTGACCGTGCTCGAGGAGGTGGAGGCGCGGATGAAGCGGCTCGACCGGCAGCAGCGCGCGGCCGAGGCGGACATGTATCGCTGGGCGATGGACCAGCTGGCGGCATTGCGGGCTAGCCGGAAATAGGCCGCCCCGAATCCGCGAAGGCGGCGGCGAGCGCGGCGGCGCTGGCAAGGACGCCGTCGATCCGGCGGACGCCGAGCAGGTCGGCAAGCAGCAGGCGCGCCGTGTCGGGCGTCGTCTCGACTCGGGCGAGGATGGTCAGCACTGCATCCTCCGCCGTCGTCATCCGGTTGCAGCAGCATGGCGCGATCGAGATCGGGTTGACCGCCGTTCCGGCGATATCCGCCATCAGCGCGCGCATCAGCACCAGCGGGCGGCGGAAGCCCTCGCCAAAGGCGTTCAGCAAGGCATGGGCGGCATGGGCATCGCCCAGGCCGTGTGCGCCGATCCGCCGGATCGCGAACAGCGCGAGCCGGGCGTTCGGACAGGCGGACATCGGCAGGGGAAGGATCTGCGCCGAAGCGGGGGCGATGGTCATGACACGCGACTCCATGGGCTGGAGCAGCAGGGTCGCGTTTTCGTTATTGCAAGTCAATAGCAATAAGGCGAGTCAGTCGGGCGGTTCGCCGTTCGCGGCGAGCACCTCGCCGGCAAGATAGAGCGAGCCGAGGATCAGCACGATCGGCGGCTCGGCCGGATCGGCGGCAGCGGTGATGTCGGCCAGCGCGGTGGGCACGTCAGTCGCGATGTTCGCGATCATCCCGAGGTCGCGGGCGATCGCGACCAGCGCCTCGGGGGCGTGATGCTCGTGGTTGGGCACCGGCACGGCATGAAGCGTCGTGGCGAGGCCGGCAAAGGGCGCGAGCAGCCCGGCGGGATCCTTGTTCGACAGCATGCCGAGGATGAGGTGGACCTCGGCCCGGCCGGTTCCGGGAAAGGCGATGTGGCGCAGCGTCGCCGCGACCATGCCGGCGGCCGCGGGGTTGTGGCCGCCGTCGAGCCAGAGCTCGCTGCCCGGCGGGAGGAGATCGTTGAGCGGCCCATGGCCCAGCCGCTGCATGCGCGCCGGCCAGCGTGTCGTCTCGGCGGCGGTGCGATAGGCCTCGACCGGGATCGCCAGCCGGTTCTGGTGGCGCAGCATTGCGATGGCGAGGGCGAGATTTTCCGGCTGGTGCGGGCCGGCGAGGCTGGGCAGGGGCGTCTCGATCCGGCCGGCGGCGTCCTTGTAGCTCAGCTTGCTTGCATCGGACGAGAAGAGCCAGGCGCCACCCGCCGCCGAGACCGGCGCGCCGGCCGCACGGGCGACCGAAGCGACGCGCTGCGCGATGGGGGCGGGATAGCGCATGGTGACCAGGGGCACGCCGGTCTTGGCGATGCCGGCCTTCTCGCCCGCGATTTCCTCGGCGGTGTCGCCGAGGAAGAACTGATGGTCGACTCCGAGCTGGGCGATGCCGGTAACGAGCGGGCGGGCGATGACGTTGGTCGCGTCGAGCCGGCCGCCCAGCCCGACCTCGACGATGCAGGCATCCGCCGGCGTCCGCGAGAAGGCGAGGAAGGCGGCCGCAGTGGTGACCTCGAAGAAGCTCGCGCCGATATCCTCGGCATGATCGAGCACTTCCGCGAGCAAGGCAGCCAGGGCGTCGTCGTCGATCAGGGTGCCGGCAAGGCGGATGCGCTCGTTGAAGCGGACGAGATGCGGGCTGGTATAGACATGGACGGCAAGGCCGGCGGCCTCGATCGCGCTCCGCAGGAAAGCGCAGGTCGAGCCCTTGCCGTTGGTGCCGGCGACGTGGAGCACCGGAGGAAGCCGATCCTGCGGGTTGCCGAGCCGGGCGAGCAGCGTGGTGATTCGCTCCAGGCCGAGAATGTCGGCGCCCGGGGAGAGCGACCAGAGGCGGTCGAGCTGGTGCTGGACGGCGGGTGACGTCGAGGTAGCGAAGTCTGGCATAACCTCAAGCCCTCTCCGCTCTGGCGAGAAGGGCAGTCCCGAGCATATCGTCAATGATCGTCAAGACGCCCTCCGGGTGTCGCATCACGTCGTTGTCGGCAAATCGGAGCACAGGGTATCCTTGTTCGTCGCGCCACGCCGCACGTTTGTCATCCTTGACGACATCGACAGGCGTTTCGCCATCGATTTCGATGATCGGCTTGTGAGATCGTGCGACGAAATCAGCGACGAAGGGGCCGATCATCCCTTGTCGCGAGAATTTTGCGTTCGCGAAACGCTTTGCGGGCAGCGCGCGCCACGGCCCGCGTTCGGGCTGCGTCACGTGACTGCGCATGGGTTTTGCGCGCGCGAGAAGGGCTTTGTCGGTCTTCGGCACTGCCCCTCTCCCGACCCTCTCCCCGGAGGGGAGAGGGCTGATCACGCCGCCTGCTTCGTGCCCAGATAGTCGATCAGGCTGGCCAGCGTCGCGCGCAGTTCCTTGCGGTGCTTCACCATGTCGAGCATGCCGTGTTCGAGCAGATATTCGGCGCGCTGGAAGCCCTCGGGGAGCTTCTCGCGGATGGTCTGTTCGATCACGCGCTGGCCCGCAAAGCCGATCAGCGCGCCCGGCTCGGCGATCTGCACGTCGCCGAGCATCGCATAGCTCGCCGTGACGCCGCCCGTGGTGGGATCGGTCAGCACCACGATATAGGGCAGGCCGGCATCGTGGAGCATCTGGATCGCAACGGTCGCGCGCGGCATCTGCATCAGGCTGAGGATGCCCTCCTGCATGCGCGCGCCGCCGGCCGCGGTGAAGATGATATAGGGACAATTGTCCATGATCGCGTTCTCGACGCCGCGCACAAAGGCTTCGCCGACGGCCAGCCCCATCGAGCCGCCCATGAACGCGAAATCCTGCACGCCGACCACCGCCTTGTGGCCCTTGATCGTGCCGCGCGCCGTGATCAGCGCGTCGCCCTCGGACGTTGCCGCGCGGGCGGCCTTGATCCTATCGACATAGCGCTTGGTATCGCGGAACTTGAGCGGATCGTCCTGCACCCTGGGCAGCGGGATGATCGTGTAGCTGCCGGCGTCGAATACATATTTGAAGCGCAGCACGGGGCCGATGCGCTCGTGATGCTGGCAGTTCGGGCAGACATGGAGGTTATCCTCCAGCTCCTTCATGAACACCATCTGCCCGCATCCCTTGCACTTGTGCCAGAGATTGTCGGGGGTATCCTTCTTGGGAACCACGAACGACAGCGCGTTGCGGACGCTGGTAAGCCAGCTCATGCGATTTCCTTTCGGGCGGCGCCGATCGCCGTCGACAGCGAGCGGATATAGGCACGCACCGCGTCCGGCGCATCCGCGCCATGCTGGCCGACGAGCTCGACGATCGCCGATCCGACGACGACGCCATCGGCGACGCGACCGATCCTGGCTGCCTGCTCGGGCGTGCGGACGCCGAAGCCGACCGCCACCGGCAGGTCGGTGGCCGCCTTCAGCCGGGCCACCGCGGAATCGATCGAATCCTGCGCTGCCTGCTGCAGGCCGGTGATGCCGGCGACCGACACATAATAGAGGAAGCCGCTGGCCCCATCGAGCACGGTCGGCAACCGCGCCGCATCGGTGGTGGGCGTGGCGAGGCGGATCAGATCGATCCCGACGGCGCGCAGATTGGGGCCGAACTCGTCATCTTCCTCGGGCGGGAGATCGACGCAGATCACGCCGTCGACGCCGGCGTCCCCGGCGGCACGGGCGAACCAGTCCGCACCGCGCCGGAGCATCGGGTTGGCATAGCCCATCAGCACGAGCGGCACGCCGGGGTGCCGCGCGCGGAAGGCGGCGGCGATGGCGAGGATGTCCGCGGTATGGGTGCCCGCGCCGAGGCTGCGCAGATTCGCCGCCTGGATCGCCGGGCCGTCCGCCATCGGATCGGTGAAGGGCATGCCGAGCTCGATCACGTCCGTGCCGCCCTCGACGAGCGCGTCGAGGATGGCGCCGGTGGCCGAAGGGCTGGGGTCACCGGCGGTGACGAACGTGACGAGCGCGGCGCGGTGTTCCGCGCGGGCACGGTCGAAGGCGGCGGAGAGTCTGGTCAAGCCCTCTCCCCTTCAGGGGAGAGGGTTGGGAGAGGGGCCTGGGCAAGAGCGTTGTCGAGCGTGTGCAGCACGCCCTCCAGATTGCTCATGACATCCATGTTGTTGAAACGAAGCACTCTGTATCCCTGTTCTTCAAGGAAGGTTGTACGGCCGGCGTCGTAGCCTGCGCGATCCGAATGTGTGTCGCCGTCGATCTCGATGACAAGCATCGGATCGCGCGCGGCGAAGTCAACGATATAGGGCCCGATCACTTTCTGGCGACGAAATTTCGTTCCCGCGAATCGCTTCGCGCGGAGGGCGAGCCACATCCGCTGTTCCGGCTCGGTCGCGTCGCTTCGCATCGATTTTGCGCGCTGTACGAGGTTCGCATCACGCATCCCACTGCCCCTCTCCCAACCCTCTCCCCTGAAGGGGAGAGGGCTTTTTGAGTATTCATATCGCGACCCCCAGCGCCTCGGCGACGGTGAAGATGTCCTTGTCGCCGCGGCCGCACAGATTGGCGAGGATGATCTGGTCGCGGTCCATCTCGCGGGCGACGCGGGCGACGGCCGCGATGGCGTGGCTCGGCTCGAGCGCGGGGATGATGCCCTCGGTACGGCAGAGCAGCTGGAAGGCGTCGAGCGCCTCGGTGTCGGTCGCGCTGGTATAGTCGACGCGGCCGATCGAGTGGAGCCAGCTGTGCTCGGGGCCGATGCCGGGATAGTCGAGGCCGGCCGAGATCGAATGGGCCTCGGCGATCTGTCCGTCTTCGTCCTGCAGCAGATAGGTCTTGTTGCCGTGCAGGATGCCGGGCGAGCCGCCGGCGAGGCTGGCGGCATGCTGTTTGTCGAGGCCGTGGCCGGCGGCTTCCACGCCGAGCATCGCGACCCCCGCGTCATCCAGGAACGGGTGGAACAGGCCGATCGCGTTCGATCCGCCGCCGATCGCGGCGACCAAGAGGTCGGGCAGGCGATTGATGCGCGCAAGCATCTGCGCGCGCGCTTCCTTGCCGATCACGCTCTGGAAGTCGCGGACCAGCTCGGGATAGGGGTGCGGGCCGGCGGCGGTGCCGATGATGTAGAATGTGTCATGGACGTTCGCGACCCAGTCGCGCAGGCCCTCGTTCATCGCGTCCTTGAGCGTCATCGCGCCGCTGGTCACGGGACGGACCTCGGCGCCGAGCAGCTTCATCCGGAAGACGTTGGGCTGCTGACGCTCGATATCGCGCGCGCCCATATAGATCACGCAGGGCAGGCCGAAGCGCGCGCACACCGTGGCCGTGGCGACGCCGTGCTGGCCCGCGCCCGTCTCGGCGATGATGCGGGTCTTGCCCATGCGCATCGCGAGCAGGATCTGGCCGACGCAATTGTTGATCTTGTGCGCGCCGGTATGATTGAGTTCGTCGCGCTTGAACCAGACCTGCGCGCCCTTGCCTTCAGGCGCGCTCTCGCGGAGCGCCTCGGTCAGCCGCTCGGCATAATAAAGCGGGCTCGGGCGGCCGACATAATGTTCGAGCAGATCCTCGAACTGAGCGGTGAAGGCAGGATCGGCCTTGGCGGCACGATAGGCCTCATCCAGCTCGAGGATGAGCGGCATCAGCGTCTCGGCGACGTAGCGGCCGCCGAACTCGCCGAAATGCCCGCGATCGTCGGGCTGGGCGCGGAAGGAATTTGGGACATTCATGACCGGGGCGCTTTAGCATCCCCTCCGTGCGTGTCGAGCGAAGTCGAGACGCGGTGCTTCAGGCCGAGGCCCGAAGCCGGGCTTTCCGATTCCGGTCGCGGTCAGAGTTCCCGGACGCGTGCCAGGAACGTTGCGATTTTCGTCACGTCCTTGATCCCGGGCGCTGATTCAACGCCGGAGGAAACGTCCACCATCTCCGCGCCGGTGATCGCCACCGCCTCGGCAACATTGTGCGGATCGAGACCGCCCGAAAGCGTCCAGGGAAGCGGATGGCGAAACCCCTGGAGCAGGCTCCAGTCGAAGCGGACGCCCATGCCGCCGGGGAGCGTCGCGCCGGGCGGTGTCTTGGCATCGTAGAGGATGCGAGCGGCAGCGCCGCCGAACGTCGCCGCGGCAGCGAGATCCGGGCGCGTCTTGACAGCAACGGCGGCCCAGATTTCCAGGCCGGTGCGGGCGCCGATCGCGGCGGCGCGGGCCGGGCTGGTGTTGTGCAGCTGGAGGATGCCGAGCTGCCCGGCGCCGATCGACGCCTCCAGCAGCGCATCGTCCGGATCGACGAACACGCCCACCCGGCTGACGTGACCGGGTACCCGCGCGGCAAGCTGGGCGGCCCGCTCGCGGCTGAGACTGCGCGGGGAGGGCGGGAAGAAGACGAAGCCGACATGGCTCGCACCGCCGCGAATCGCGGCGTCGAGGGATTCGGGCGTGGAGAGGCCGCAGATCTTGGCGGTTATCATCGTCTTCTTTCGTCACCCGGCCCGTTTCGGGCCACTGCCCCGCGCGTGCGGAGCGCGAGGCTCATGCGACACCAGGGATGCCGGGACAAGCCCGGCATGGCCGCCCCGTCAGAGCGTGGCGCCGATTTCCCGGGCGGCCGTGTCCGGATCCTCGGCCTGGGTGATGGGGCGGCCGACCACCAGGATCGAGGCACCGGCGTCGAGTGCCTGGCGCGGTGTCGCCACCCGCTTCTGGTCGCCGCTGGCGCCGTTGGCGGGGCGGACGCCGGGGACGACGAAGAATCCCTTGGGCCAGAGTTTCCTGGCGGCGGCGACCTCGGCACCCGAGCAGACCACGCCGTCGACGCCCGCCTTCATCGCCAGCTCCGTCAGGCGCAGCACCTGATCGTGCGGATCGCCGGGGCAGCCGATCGAGGCGAGGTCCGCACCGTCGAGGCTGGTGAGCGTCGTCACGGCGACCACCTTGGTGCCGCTGGGCGCCGCTGCCTTGGCGTCTTCCAGCATCGCGCGGCCGCCGGCGGCGTGCACGGTCAGGATCGCGGGCTCGAGCGGGCGCAGCGCCATGATCGCCTTGGCGACGGTATTGGGAATGTCGTGGAATTTCAGGTCGAGGAAGATCGGGAGACCGAGCTCGGCCATTTCGCGCACGCCGGCGCGCCCATTGGCCATGAAGAATTCGAGGCCGAGCTTGATGCCGCCGACATGGTGATGGACGCGCGCGGCGATCGCCTTGGCGCGTTCGAGATCCGGGGTGTCGAGCGCAACGAAGAGACGGTTGCTCATGCGACCCCCGGCGGGACGGTGGCCGGGACCGCCGCGAGCGGCAGTGCGGGTTCCGGCTCGGGGTCGGGCAGCAGGGCCGGCGCCGGTGGCGGGGCGAGCGCGCCGCGCAGATCGGTCACGGTGCGCTCCGAGGTCGCCAGCCGGTTGCGCAGGCGCCAGCGCACCGCCTGATAATAGAGCATGGTCGGCAGGAAGCCGAGCAGGAAGGTCACGAGCAGCAGGAGCGGCAGGTTCACCTCGGCGATCAGGCCGCCCCAGAGCTTGATCGGTACCGTCGTCCAGTTGCCGAGCGTGAAGATGGCAGCGACGAAGGCGAGCAGGCACCAGAACAGGATCTTCAGGAACTGCATCGTCTCTCCATCTGCGGCCGCAATCGACCCGAAGCTACCCGTCGCGCGGCGATTTGACCAGCCTCAGCCGATTTCGCGCCGCAGCGACTCGATCAGGCCGGGGATCGCCGCGAGTTTCGGTTCCTCCTCGTCGACGATTGCGAGGAAGGCGGCGCGCTTGATCGCGGCGACACGGCCGGGTTTCAGGCGCGCATTGCCGGTGAGCGACGAGAGCACGATGTCGATCATCCGCTCCGCCCCATGGAGTCGCCCCCAGAGATAGTCGTTCTCGCGATAGGCCCGGCTGAAAAAGGCGCCGAAATTGTTGAACTGGATGCCCTTGAGCGTCGCTTCCGCACCGCCGGCGCGGATCGAGGTCGCGTCGTCGGGAGCGATGCGATCGACCTTGATCGGGTCGAATTCGTCAAGCCCTTCCCCCTGGAGCAGCGGCAGGGTGGCGACGTCGAAGTACGGAAAGCCGAGATAGGTCAGGAGGATCGGCCGCTTCACCTCGCGCTCGAGGCCGGTGAAGGCGGCGGCGAGGCGTTGCTCGGTGGCGGTGTCGAGCCGCTTCAGGTCGAGCGATTCGGCGAGCTTGTCGAGCAGGGGGCCGGCGTCCCCGCGCAACAGACGGACGTCCTTGCGCAGATGCGCGTGTTTCTCGGTACGCTTGCACTCCAGATAATCGGCGAGCGAGGCGTAGATCGCGTCGCGGATCGGCGCGAGCATCGCTTCCGCGTGGTCGGTTTCCAGTTCGGTCACGCGCCGGGCGAGCATGCGCAGCCGGCGGATGCGGAACCCCAGATCATAGGAGCGCAGGAAGCTGATCGTGGCCGCGCTCGCGCCGTCGGAAAAGCGACGCTTGACGTGGTCGAAGCCGCGCGCGCTGACCGCGTCGGCGACATGGCTGCGAATTCGCTCCAGGCGTTGCGGCCCGGGCTCGCCCCCGGCGCTGTAGAGCAGCGACGTGATTGCCTCGATCACGCCGGCGATCTTGAGATGGGCATAGGCGGCATAGCCATAGCCCGCATTCTTGGCGGCGGCCGACTGGGCCCGGGCGCGCCAATGGGCAAGCCGCGCGGTGGTCGGCGAATCGAGGAACAGGGTGTAGCCGAACAGGCCCTCGACCTGGGCCTCCACCTCCGCCCGGATGTTGAGGACGATCGTGCGCATCCGCTCGATCGCCCGCGAGCGCTCGGCGATATCGTCGAGATTGTCGCGGATCGGCTGCTGGCGCGGCAGTTCGGAAATCGCGCCGAGGATCGTCTGGAAAAAGCCCGGCGCTTCCACATTGGTCGAGCCGAAGTGAATCTTCGACCCCGGCGCCGGATCGATATAGACGAAGCGCCGATCGATCTCGCGCCGGGCCGGGCGCTCGCGCAGCGCCTCGATCGCGGGGCGAAACGGGGCGTTGGCCAGCACCGATCCGTCGATCAGCACGGCATGGTCGGCGGCGTTCGCGGCGGACTGGCGCGGCAGCACGCGCCTGAGGAAGTCGGCGCGGCCCGGCCACGCCACCTTGCGGCGTTCGAGCACCCTGTCCATCTCGCCGACCATGAAGGGCGGAAACGCCCCGGGAAAGCTCGAGGTGGAGCGTGCCGCAAAGGCAAGCTCGCCGGGATGCGCCAGCGTGTCGGCGGCGAGGCCGTGATCGGTGAAGGGGACGACCAGGCGGTGCTCGGTCTCGACCACTTCGGGCGGCGAGTTGAGCGTCAGCCGTTCCGGATGGCCGCGGAAATCGGTGACGGTGACGAACAGGTCGAGCGGCTGGCCGGCGGGGAGCAGCCGCGCGCCGCGCGGCGCGGCCGCCATCGCGTCGAGCGCGTCGAGGATCAGGCCGGAGAAGAGTTCCCCGCCAAAGGGCGGCTCGAACCAGCGCGAGCGCACGAAATGCGACAATTTGCTGCTGACTTCCCGGCGCGCGCCCGCCTCGACCAGTTCGTCGACATTCTGCGCGCTGCGCCGCGCCGCCATCCAGGCGATCGGAAGCGCCCAGATCTTGGACAGCTTGTTCGAGGGTGCCTGTTCGGGATCGATCAGTGCCTCGACATCGGCCGAATCGAGCCAGAGCTGAGTCAGCGGCTCGAGCGACTGGCCCGTGGTGATCGCCTGGGCGAGGAACACGCCGTTGATCCCGCCTGCGCTGGCGCCGGCGATGATATCGACCAGCACGCGCATGCGCAGCCCGGTCTCGTCCTCGATCTCCTTCAGCAGGTCGCGATAGACGCCCTGGCTGCCGCTGTCGGGGATCTCGCCCTTGTGGAAGGCCTGGCTGGCGCGGGCGAGGCGCCAGATCTCCTTGGTGATGCCGTGCATGTAGACCGCAAGGCTGATGCCGCCATAGCAGACCAGCGCGAGGCGGATCTCCTTCTCGCGCATCAGCGGGGTTCCAGCACGGCCCAGATCGGCAGATGATCGGACGCCTTGCGTGCGGTGGCGCTCTGATGGACTCCGCAGTCCGTGACGCGCAGTTCCGACGACACCATGATCCGGTCGAGCCGGGCCACCGGCCGCCGCACGTGGAAGCTCGGGCCGGTATCGGCAAAGCTGTAGGCGCGGCCGAAATCGCGCAGGCAGCCCGACTGCGCGCTCCATTCGTTGAGATCGCCCATCAGCACGGTCGGCCGCTGCACGGTGCATGAATCGACATGGGCGAGGATGGCATGCGCCTGGCGCCGCCGCCAGAGCCCCGACAGATCGAGATGCATGCCGACCACCCGGATCGGGCTGCCCCCGCTGCGGATGTCGGCCATCACGGCGCCGCGCGGCTCGAGCGTCGGCAGGTGGATCGCCTCGCAATCCATCACCATCGATTCCTTGCGGATCAGCAGGACATTGCCGTGCCAGCCCATGCCGCCGGCATGGACGCGGAAGGGCACCGCCTTCCACGGGCTGTGCTCCTCGAGCAGATGGAGCGGGAGCACGCAGGCCTTGGCGCCGAAGCGGCGATCGGCCTCCTGCAGCGCAATGACATCCGCGTCGATCTCGCGCAGCACCTCGACGATGCGGTTCGGATCGCGGCGCCGATCGAGGCCGATCCCCTTGTGGATATTGTAGCTGGCGACCTTGATCATGTGCGTGCTGGAACGCCGATCGGCAAAGATGGTTCGCCGCGCGGCGCGCGGCGCTGGAATTGCTGTCGTATATTCCCTGTGCCCTGCGATGCCAGAGCGAAATCGCAGCCGAGGCGCAGAACTCAGCCGGCTGCCGCCGCGCAGTAGCGATCGAGGAATTCCTGGTGGGTCGGCATCTTCGCCACCGCGCCGGTGATTCCGGCCTTCAGGTCGGCCAGCGCCTGGCGCAGCTGGCCGGGCGGCATCATCCGCGCGAGCTGGTGATAGCCACGCGGCTGCAGCCGCTGCCCGAGCATGACCTGGACCCAGGAATCGATCCGGAACAGCTCGTCCGAGGCCTGATAGGCCTGGGCGTTCTCGCGGAACAGCGCGATGCGGCGCGCCAGCGACTCCGGAATGTCCATGGTCCGGCAGCGCTGCCAGAAGGCGCTGTCGTCCCGCTCGGTGAGGTTATAGTGGAGGATGATGAAGTCGCGCACGCCCTCCAGCTCGTCGCGCGACAGGGTGTTGAAACGATCGATCAGCGACTGATCGAAGCCGTTGAACGGGAAGGTCTTCAACAGCCGCGTTACCGCAACCATGATCAGGTGGATGCTGGTGGATTCAAGCGGCTCGATGAAGCCGCTGGCCAGCCCGAGCGCGATGCAGTTGCGATTCCACACCTTGCGGCGGCTCCCGGTGCGGTAGCGCAGCAGCCGCGGCTCGAACAGCGGCGCGCCCTTGATCTCGCGCAGCAGCAGCGCGCGGGCGTCGTCGTCCGCCATATAGTCGCTGCTGAAGACCAGGCCGTTGCCGACCCGGTGCTGGAGCGGGATTTCCCACCGCCAGCCGGCCTCGTGCGCGATCGCCTGGGTGTAGGGCACCGCGGGGCCGACGGATTCGGTCTGCACCGCATAGGCGCTGTCGGTCGGCAGCCAGTGGCTCCAGTCCTCATAGCCGGTCTCAAGCGCCTGCTCGATCAGCAGCGCGCGAAAGCCTGTGCAGTCGATGAACAGGTCGCCCTCGATGACCTGGCCGGATTCGAGGACGAGCGCCTGGATGAACCCCGTCTCCGGATCCTGCCGGACCTGCCCGATCCTGCCTTCGACGCGCTTGACGCCCGCGGGCTCGCTGATGCCGCGCAGGAACCGGGCATAAAGCGTCGCATCGAGGTGATAGGCATAGTTGATCTGGGCATTTTCGCCGGTGGCGAATTTGTTCGCCTTGGCGGCCTGCAGCTCGAAGCAATATTCCTCCAGTTCGCCGGCAACGCCCTCCGCGCGCGCCTGCAGCCAGAAATGCTGGAAGTCCGCCATCCAGGTGGATTTCCCGATCACCCCGAACGAGTGGATGTAGCGATCGCCGATCGCGCCCCAATTCTCGAATGCGATGCCGAGCTTGAAGGTCGAACGGGTCGCGCGCATGAAATCCTGCTCGTCGATCCCGACCAGGCTGTGAAAGGCGCGGGCGGTGGGGATGGTGGATTCGCCGACACCGACCGTGCCGATCTCGTCGGATTCGACCAGGGTGATGTCGAGCAGGCCGCCCAATTGCCGCACCAGCGCGGCTGCGGCGATCCATCCCGCCGTGCCGCCGCCGGCGATGACGACCCTTTTCACGATCTGCGCGTCCAAGGCGGCTCTCCTGTTTGCTTCAGTCAGCGGTTGAGGCGATTGAGCAATGACGCGCGCAGGCGCCGCGCCTTGATCTCGTCGAGCTGGCCGAGCGCGCCGCGCGCCGCCTCGGGCAGATGGGCTCCGGCGCGATCGGCCGGGCCGAAGACATAATAATCGAACAACTCGCGCCAGGCGCGCTTCTCGGGCTCCGGGCGATCGCGCAGGCTGAGCAGCGCGTGCAGCAGCGTGTTCTGCGGCGTGTCCATGAAGGCCGGCGAGGTGTTCCACCAATAGTTGATCATGGCGTTGAAGCCGTCGAGCGCCTCGACCTGGTGCCACCACAGGGCGGGATAGAAGAGGATGTCGCCGGGCTCGAGCTCCGCCACCTCGGCTGCCGCCAGCGCCGCCGCGAACCGGGGATAACGGTCCAGATCGGGCGCGCGGAAATCGACCATGCTGACCACCTGGCCGCCGGGCGTCGGCTCGAGCGGGCCGGGGTAGAGATTGTGCACCTGGTCGGGCGGGAAGAGGGTGAAGCGCCGCCGACCGACCATGCAGCAGGCGATGTTGTTCGACATGTCGTAATGCGCCGAGGCAGTCGTGCGGTTGCCGATCCAGATGCTGACGATCGGCGGATGCGCCTCGAACATCGCGGCGTTGAGGACGAGATCATTGTCCGCGCGCAGCCCGGGCAGGTAGAGGTCGAGGTCTGTCGAGCCGATATAGAAGGACGGAGCGCGCGGATCGTCGAGATGCGTCTCGATCCGCCCGAGGACTGCGGCCAGCGGCTCGCCGGCAGCATCGAAGTTCATCGCGCTGACATCGTCGTTGTAGAAGAACCGGCCCCCGATCTCGGGCTTGCCGGTATAGGCCACGACCTGCCTGCCGCCGTCGAACGACAGGAGATACGCCATCGCCGCGGCCGGCGATCTACGGCCAGCGCGGACCAGCGGCCAGTCGCTCGCGACGCCCTTCAGGATGGCCGGCTGCTGCGATTCCATCAGCGCGTCGAACGGGATCCGGTCGGGTGCCACCCCCGATATCTCCCGGGTACTGCGTGCGATGGCCACCATGCGCCGAATCCTATGCCGCGCCCGTCGGCACGCTCTGTTCAGCGCGGAGCTTTGCGTTCTTGAGGTCGATCAGGCGGCTCACATTGCCGAGCGAAGCCGCGGCGAGAAAAGCGAGCGCGAGGAAGCCGGCCTCATGAAGCCGTTCGAGGCGCGCCCCGTCCAGTCGTGCCAGCGCGCTGCCGTTGATGGCGAAAAGATCGGGAAGGACATATTTCCGCACATCGCTCAGTTCGATCTCGACGGAAATCGGCTGAATCAGGCCGGCCTCCTCAAAGGCGGCAAACATCGGTTCCGTGACGTCCAGCCCGGCGTAGATCGCCCGCAACACCCTCGTGATATGCTCGAGATAGGGCGTATTACCGCCGTGCGGCAGGAACAGCGGCAGGCCCTCGCTGCCGCTGACGCGCGGGCTGTCGAGATCGATATGGATCATTGGTTCCTGGCGGCCGGAATCCCGTTCCGCGAGCGCGATCGTGAACGGACCACATTGCAGCGCGGCGGGCACGTAACGGCCTTGCCAACCATCTTCACCGAGGAAGAGATTTTCGTCCCGATCGAGCCCCAGCAACGCGATCGGCTGCAACGCGCCGTTCGTATCGCGGTGAAAGAAGATGGGATAGTCGCGTTGAATCTCTTCGAACTCGGTGGGGAAGATGATCACCTGATTGACGCTGTCACCATATTGCGCGGCGTTGCGTGCAATCACCCGGATATCGGCATGATCGACGTTGTTCAGCGCTACCCTGTTGGTCATGCGTGATTTTCCAGCCTGACTATTCTTGCTTCACCGGCCGACCAAAGCCCGGCCGGGCCATGATGAGCCAAAGCCCCGACCCGCTCAACCCGAATGAAAGGCCCTGAAGGGAAGGAAGGAAAAAAGGCCGCTGCGAACAGCGGCCTTTCCCCCCCTTTGTCGCCAGGGCGAGCCGCCTCAGAACTTGAAGCGGGCGCCGAGCATGAAGCGGCGATCGAGCTCCTGGGCGTACCACAGCTCGGTCTCGGCCCGGGCATAGGTCCGGACGCTTTCCTTCGTCAGGTTCAGGCCTTCCAAAGAAACCGCGATGTTCTTTGTAACGTCATAGCTGATGTTCAGATCCAGCTGACCGAATGGTGCGGTGAATTCCGGGTTCCTCGAGCCTTGACGATTGATGCCCGAAAGGAACTTGTCGCGCCAGTTATAGGCCAGGCGAGCCGAAATTCCATTTTTGTCGTAGATCAACGTCGCGTTGAAGGTGTCGCTGAGACCCAGGAGCGCGAACTGATCCTCGCTCGGGCTTGCCCCGATGTTGAAGCCGATATCGCCTCTGACCATGGTATATGCGGCCGAGACGCCGATGCCGGTATTGCCAAGGAAATATTGACCGGCGACCTCGATTCCCCAGATCTTGGCATCCTTGTTGTTGATCGGCTGCGAAACCTGGAACTCATAGAATGGATCGGTGCCGTTGGCGTTCACGTCCAGCGCGTTGTTGATGGACTTGACATAGGCGTCATCCAGGGAATGCGCCACGGGGTCGAAATGGGCCGCGAATTGCGCCGTCGCTGCCGCTACCGATCCGGTTGACTGGATCAACGCCGTCATCGCGAACAGGTTCACGTCGCTGGTATCCGCGCCCAAGCCCGCGAGCGCCGCTTTCGCCGCGCCGGAGCGGCTTCCCGCCGCGCCAGAACTGGGATCACGCAGACCGAACAGTTCACTGTTGTACTGGCCACGGCCGATGAAGTTGTGCACCCGCTTGTCGAACAGACCCACCGAAATGTAACTGTCCGGCTTGAAGTAATATTCGAGCGACACATCGAAGTTGTCGGACGTGATCGGCAGCAAGCGCGCATTGCCGGTCGTCGCCGAGGCAACGCCGCCATTGTTGATGGGGCGCGGCGGGCCGCCCACCGTCGTTGCGGTGAACAGGTCGCTGTAGTTCGGGCGGGCGATCGACTTGCTGAACGAGAAGCGAGCAATGAGATTCTGCATCGGTTCGATGCGGAAATCGAACGACGGCAACAGGTTATTGTAGCTGCGCCCGTCGGTCACGAAGTGGCTCTGATTGGAAATCACGACGGTGAAGTCGTTATCGGACACCCAATTGATCGCGCCCGGAACAGCTTCAAGCGAGGTCGTGGTCGATTTCGTGTTCTCGTAGCGTATGCCGGCGACCATGCTGGCCTTGCGACCGGCAATCTCACCGTCCCAGGTCACCTGGCCATATGCTGCCCAGATGGTCTCCTTGACCCGGTTATCCTGGCTGCTGGTGACACCTACGGCATTGCCGGCCGCGGCGTAATGGGGGGACAGGATCGAATAAAGCTTGGCGGCGTCGCCGCGGAAGGCGAGCTGCGAGGCAGGATCGCCGCCCGGGTTATACTGGTTGAACTTGCATTCGAGGCAGAACGCCTGGAGCGCACCCGGCGCGAGCTGCTGCACGTCGCCCGGGTTGTTGATGCCCCAATCGCCCAGCGTCTGCTGCGTCGCGACGAAGGTCTGGTGCATGTCCGCGCTGCGGTAATTACCGCCGAAATCGAAACGACTGCCGCCGCCGAGGTCCCAGCCGAAATCGGCCCGGACTTCCTTGACGGTCTGGCTCTGCGTCGAAGCGAAGGTGCGGCCGACCTGCGATCCGACATCGTTGACGTCGAGCACGCCGTTGCCGGCAGTGCTGAGGGTAACCTTTTGCTGCGGAATGCCGCCGCTATAGTCGACGGAATGGGCCGCGACCACATTGGCGCCCATGCCGACAAGGGTCGAGCTCTTGCCGTTGGGATTATCCGGCCGGCTGTCAGACTTGCTGTAATGGCCATCGAGATTCAGCGAGAAATTCTCGGCGAAGTCCCACTTGGCATTCAGGCCGTAATCCTGAAGCGTGCTCTTCTGGGCGCGATATTGGGCTTCGAAGCCTTCGTCCTTCGCGCCGTTGATCGTCTCGTGCAGATATGTTGCGGTGGCCACCGTCGGGTTGCCATCGAACGTGACCACGTCGAATGGCCGGCTGAACCAGTTGGACAGATCCGAACGAGCCTCGCGCTGCTTGTTCTGCGCATAGAGCGCGTCGGCGGTGATGGTGAGGGAGTCGGTTGGACGGAACTGTATGACGCCCTGGCCATTGAAGCGCGAGCGCGTGCCTTCAGCATAGTGATAGCGGCTGTCATTGGGGATCGCGACGAGCTGATTGGGATTGCTCGGCGCGTTGTTGACGACGGTGCAATTGGCAGCAGGCGTGCTGGTGGGGCAGATCTGCGGTATGGCAGGGGCACCCGGAATAGCGCCGGGCACGTTGCGCGCGAACCCACCCGTGAGGAACGTGCTGTAGGGAATGATGTTCCAGTCGTTCGACGTGGCGCTAATCGAAGTATAGTTGCGCTTCTGATAGCTGCCGAAAAGCGAAATGCCGAAGGTGTTGGAATCGTTGGCCCAGCTGAGCACGCCGGAAACCTCGGGCGTTACCTTCGAACCGCAATCAAGGCAGCCGTTCACGCTGGTATCGTAAACGGCCTTGGCGCCGATGCTGCCCGTGAACCCCGCCTTGTTGGCGTCGAGCGGATGGCGCGAGACCACGTTGATCGTCGCGCCGATGCCGCCCGACGGGATGGCTGCGCGGCCGGTCTTGTAGACTTCGAGCGTCTTGACGCCTTCCGACGCCAGGTTCGAAAAGTCGAAGGAGCGGCTGGTGCCCTGTGCGCCGTCTGCATTCTCGTCGCCGCCGACCACGGAAACGACCGAGGTGGCGAGGGTGCGGCCGTTGAGCGTGACCAGATTGTAGTTCGGGCCGAAGCCGCGCACCGTGACGAGCGCGCCTTCGCCGTTGGTGCGGTTGATCGACACGCCGGTGATCCGCTGCAGCGACTCGGCAAGGTTGGTGTCCGGGAACTTCCCGATATCCTCGGCGGAGATCGCGTCGACCACGCCCGACGAATCGCGCTTGATCGCGATCGAGCGCTCGAGGCTGGCGCGAATGCCGGTGACCACGATGTCGGGCGTGGCGGCATCGTCCTGGACGCTGGGCGCGGCGTCCGGAGTCGCCTGTGCGTGCGCCATCCCCGGCAGCATCATGCAGACGGCGACCGCGATGGCGGATGTCGACCGTGCGAGCGTCGACAGATGAGCTAAGCTTTTCATAATCCCCTCCTCTTTCATGCGAGCTCTGGCGGCTCGGCAATGTTTTTTGGCGAACGGACTCGGCGCCGTTCGATGTTAACGCTACCAAATAGTCCTACGTTGTCAACCTCGTTCATCGGCGCGAAAGGAAACTGCCACCGATGTGGCGCGAACAACTGTTTTTCCTGGGGAAGTCGTGGGGCGTTCAAGGCGCGCGAGTGCTCGAAGGGGCCGAAGAAGACGGTGGATCGTGCGCGCTCAGGGCAGGGGGCCTGCAACATCGAGCAGGCTGCTCCGTTTCGCCGCGATCAGCGAGTCAGCGCAAAGCAGACCAAGGTCGGGCCGACGGGCTTCGCTGCATTGTCCAGCATTCGGAGTGCTGCGATCGGCACAACGATGGCGGTGAAGAGGGCGCGACCGGTGTATCGAGCAGTTGAACGAAGATTTCGCCGACGATCCGGAGCATCTCGGCGGGCGGGCGCCGAAGCGCCCGCCACGTCGATTACCAGGTCAGGCCGACCCGGGCGTAGAGGTACCGGCCATTGAAGCCGAATGGCGAGTAGTAGGGGAAGCCGACCAGGCCTGTGCTGTTGAGTGTGGTCCCGCGCGAGGAAGTGAGCTTCACATAGTCCGGATAGGTATCGAACAGGTTGTTCGCGCCTACGGCCAGGTTGACGTTAGGGATCACCTGATAGCGCGCCTCGAGATCGAAGATCGTGTGGCGCCCGGTGTGGATATCATCCTCGACAAAGCCGTTGCTGCTCGGCTGAGTCACGTCGCCATAATAGGATGCGCGGGCGGTCACGCCGAGATCGGCAAGCTTCCAGTCGATCGTGCCGACGACCTTGGTCCGCGGCGTGCCCTGCTCGAACGAGATGATGCGCTGGCGGCTGAAGATCGGCAGCGTCGCGCTGATCGGCGAGCCGCCGGGCACCGCCGCGGTGATCGTTACCGGCGCCGGTGCCTTGGTCACCTTGATGTCGTTGAAATTGCCGGCCACGGTGAAATCGAACGTGCCGACATTCTCGCTCCTGGCGCGGTAGTGCGCGACCACGTCGATGCCCTTGGTCCGTGAGCGAATGCCGTTGAGGAAGAAGCGGCCGGCAGTGACGGCGGTGATGCCATTGTTGACCAGCGTCTGGACGACCGCGGCGCCGCTGAGATTCTCCGACAGCGCGATCTGGTCGCGGATCTTGATCTGGTAGGCGTCGACCGACAGATCGAAGCCGCCCGAGCGCACCACCGCGCCCACCGACAGGTTGGTCGCCTTTTCCGGACGCAGGGGCTTGCCACCAAGCGCGGTGCCGATCGCGCTCACCGACGGGAAAGTGCCGGTCTCGACGATGTTTCCGTTGCTGAGCACCGAAGCGGTCGAGGTGAAATATTGCTGCTGCAGCGATGGCGCGCGGAAGCCGGTCGAAGCCGTACCGCGCAGGGCGAACCACGGCGCGAATTCGTAGCGGGCGGAAAGCTTGCCGTTCACGGTTTCGCCGAAATCGGAATAGCTCTCGCCGCGCACGGCCGCGCCCAGCGTCAGCTTGTCGATCGGCTTGGCTTCGAGGTCGAGATAGCCGGAAACATTGTCACGGTGCACATTGACCACGTTCGACGGCTGGAAGCCAGGAAAGCCCTGGGCGCCCGAGCCCAGGTTAGCGGCCGCGCCGGTCGCACGATCATAGGAGGTGTGCTCGCCGGCGCCGATCTTGAAGCCTTCGCGCCGATACTCCTCGCCGAACGCGACGTTGATCGTCCCGTCGCCCAGCGGAAGCTCCTTCGATACATCGATCCCGCCGACCAGCTGGTCATAGGTCAGGGTACCGTCATAGAAGCTGGTCTGCGACGCGGCGCCATAGGTGGCGTTGCCCGAATTGCGCGTGTTGAACGTCAGCTTGTTGCGGCCATAGGACAGGTTCAGATCGACCTTCCAGCCGGAAAGCTCGCCGCGCACGCCGCCGGTGGTCGTCAGGTCCTCCGAGGCCACGGCGATCAGCGGGGTGAAGCCGTCCGGATAGATGCTGGCGAGCGCATCGGCACTGGCGTTCGCGTTGTTGCCCGTGCCGCCGGCGATGCGCGGCGTGGCCGCGCTGACGCTGTCGCGGTGCTGATAGCCGGCAAAGCCGTAGATCTCCCAGCCATTGTCACCGAGCGGATGGCCGGCATTGGCATAGAAGCTGTACTGCTCGACGTCCGGATCGCCGAAGCGCGAGCGCACGCGGATCGGCGTCTTGCGGGGATCGAAATCGCCGCGGCTGGTCGGGTTGCGGTTCAGATATTCGCCCGACAGGGTGAGGAAGCCTTCCGAACCGAGGGCGACACCCTGCCAGGCCGAGACGGTGACGGTCTTCCCGTCATGCTCGCTGCGTGATCCGCGCGCGGTGTTCACATCAGTCTCGTACTGGCCGTACGTCACGGTCGCGCCGCCGCCGCTGCGCGCCTCGCGCAGGCGCAGGTTGACCACGCCGGCGATCGCGTCGGAGCCATATTGCGCCGCAGCGCCATCGCGGAGCACCTCGATCCGGTCGAGCGCGACCGAAGGGATGGTGTTCAGATCGACCGATGCGGAGCCCCGGCCGACCGAGCCGTTGGTGTTGAGCAACGCGGAGGTATGCGCGCGCACGCCGTTGATCAGCACCAGCGTCTGATCGGGCGACAGGCCGCGCAGCGTGGCGGGGCGGATCGAGTCCGTGCCGTCCACCGCCGAGGAGCGCGGGAAATCGATCGAGGGAACGACGGCGGCGAGCGAGGCGGCGAGTTCGGTCGTGCCCTGGCGCTGCAGCGTCGTGTTGGACAGCACGTCGACCGGCGATGTGCTGTCGAGCCGCGACCGGCCGACCGTGCGCGTACCGGTGACGACGATGTCGGCGTTGTCGGCCTCGGCCGCTTCCTGCGCCGCCGGCGGCGTCTCCTGGGCGAAGGCGACATGTGCCTGGACGAGGGCGATGGTTGAAACCGCGAGTGCCAGAACGGCCCGTGAAGTACGCATGGTAGTTACCCCTTTTCTTGCTCGTTGATTATTGTTCCGGTTTACGTGGAAAGGATCATGGGGAGGAGGCGTGCCCGAACGTTGAACGGGTGCCAAGCGATTTGCCGATCAGCCCGAAAAACGCGCGGCTGGCTGGGCTGCGCCTCGCATCCCCGGCCGGTGATGACTTGATCATCCTTCCCTCGCTCAGCGACGAGGCAGCAAGCACCCTGTACCCCAAGGAATGGACGACCCACACGGCCGATCTGCGGACTGTGGCCCAGCCGGAAGACGTGGACTGATTCATGACGCAGACTGCCCGGTTTCCGATCCAGGCCCGTGCGGTGGCGACGTCCTGGCCGTGCAGTGGCACCCGGAAGGGGTGGCGACCTTGTGGCGATCCGTCCGTTGCAGGCTGTCCAGCGTGCGCAGGATCTCCCCGAAATTGCGCCCGGTCGACGCCGGATAGGTGAGGGCCGTATAGCTGAGGGTGAGCCGCACCTTGCGGGCGGTAAACGACCCGATCGTGGAATCCTGGGTGAAATCGGGAACGGTATCCAGCAATTTGAGCGACATTTTGCTACCTCCTCGTCGGTCCGATCGACCACATGATCATCGACCCATTTGATGGGAATTGATGCGAAGAAATTTTATCGGGGGTTAAAGCGGGGAGCGGAACGCAGAACGCTCCCTTACCCAACCGGCGGCGGCGAAGGGCGATCGGCCGGGACACGGCCGAGATGCGAGGATCAATTCCGGATCTGGACGTGCGCGCGCCTAAGGCATGTCGTCGTTGCGCAGGATGCGGGCGACCCTGGCGAAGATGAGGTTCGGCGAG